>Ga0208989_10000309_pt1 | contig 13350 bp, 11 predicted proteins | sample MedBloCAOM3_M1_FD_187852 | JGI IMG/M metagenome (GOLD analysis project Ga0208989, IMG submission 187852) | Forest soil microbial communities from El Dorado National Forest, California, USA - Mediterranean Blodgett CA OM3_M1 (SPAdes) (version 2) | ecosystem: Environmental > Terrestrial > Soil >...
GACCACGGTGTTCGATGGCCAACGTCTTTCCATGAAGGCCGACGAGGCCCCCGCGTCCGTCGTCAAGCCTCCTGCATCGCGCAGGCGAAGCAGCGCAAAGCACGCGGTGCAGGAGGAACCGCCGAAAACGCCGGAAACCTCCACGCTGTCGTCGCTGCTCGGCAGGGTCACGCGAGCACAGTAAAGCTCGTCATCGCAAAGGCTTATCGCAATGGCTTGTCGCAAGGCCTGATCGCCAAGCCTTATCGCAAAGCGTTGGGGCCGGTTTCCTGTTCTTATTCTCGGCCCCTTCGAAGAACCTGCCCGGGCCGGGTTGTCCCGCCGCGCATTCCCGACCATATTCGCACCGATTGGTCAGACGCATTTTCCTGCGGCTAGCCGGATTCCACTTAGCCGGAAGAACATGTTCCTGTGAAAAAATCTCCGTTCCGGCTGACGCCCTATCAGGTGCAATTTCTGTTGGTCGTCGGCTTCGTCACCGTCGGTTACGCCCTCTATCTGCGTTATATGGCGATCGAGCTCTCGACGGTGGCGCTGGCCTGCGATGCCGGCCTGCCGACCATGCTGTGCAAGACCCGAATCCTTGCGACCTATCTGTTTCGCAATTCGGTGTTCGGCATCGTCGCGCTTGTTATCGCGACGCTTCACCTGATCCGGCCGTCGATCGTCCTGCTCACGGGCGGGCTGGTTGTCGCCGGATTCGGGATCGTGCTCTACAATATCGGCCTGTCGGGTCTCGCGCTCGGCCTGCTTATTTTGGGATTTGCGCGGCCCGCGCCCGCCACAGCGTAACCGCGAACAGAAAATACACCGCGCAGGTCCACAGCGATTGCCAGTTGTCCGAGCCTTCGTTGAACACCGCGTAGAGCGCGGCAACCGCCAGCAGGCCGGCGAATACGGCCTCGGCGATCGGCCGCACCCCCTCCTGCGGGCGGTTGAGCAGCATCAGGGTCGAAAACGGCACCACGGCCATGGTCAGCGCGGCAAAGGGAAAATCGCGGTAGCGCGGATCGAACACAAAGCCGAGCGCGGTCTCAGTGCCGATCAACGTGGTCACGACGAGCGCTGCGCCGAGGATCATCGTCAGCGCCGATCGGGATCGCGCATCGCGGGGCCCCAGCAGCTCCAGAAAAGTCGGCAAGCTTCGGCCTGACATCGCAGCATTAGCGCAAAGCAAGGGCGAAGCGATCGCGGCCGTCAGCAACGCGCCCCATCCAAGCCAGCCACTGAGACCGTAGCTTTCATAGAACAGCTTGTCGGCGGCGACGCCGAGCAGAATTCCGGCCGTGGTCGCCGATAGTCCGACCGCGATCCAGGATGCGACGCGCGGCGTCCACGGCCGCCGGCGCAGCGTCAGCCAGGCCGCGCCGAACACCAAAAAGCTCAAGCCCATGCCGCATCCCATCTGCAGCTTCCAGAACGGATAGTTGCTGATGGCTTCGCCGGGCGGATATTTCACCGCACGCCGTTCCGAATCGATCAGGCCCCAATATCCGCCGACCGTGCCTTCGAGCTGGCGTTTCCACGGCTGGTCGTAAGCCTCGATCAGATTGACGCGAAAATTCTCCTGCTTCGCCAACCCCAAAATCTCAGAGACTACCCGCGCCTGATTGGTCCGCGACGGCAGCGCCCCCTCGCGCATCCGCCCCTCGCTCGGCCAGCCGGTCTCCCCGATCAGGATTTCCTTGCCCGGAAACGCCACCGCCATCCGCCTGCGAATGGCATCGACATGGGCGGCGGCATATTTGGCGCGGATCGGAAAGTCTTCCCAGTAGGGAAGGATATGGATCGTGACAAAATCCACCGCCTCGTAGACTTCCCGGTTGCGAAGCCAATATTCCCAGACATCGGCATAGGTGACGGGAACGGTAACCTGCGTCTTGACCGAGCGGATGTTGGCGGCGAGATCGGAGGTGGTCATCTCGCCGCGCAGCAGCACTTCGTTGCCGACCACGACGGCAGTGATGACGTCGGGGTATGCCTTGGTCAGGCCGACGGCGGTCGAAATCTGCCCGAGGTTCTTCAGACGGTTACTGCCGAGCCATATCCCGAGAATGACTTTCAAGCCCACTTTTGCGGCAAGTGCAGGAACCTGATCGAGACCGTTTTCCAACGAATAGGTGCGCACGCAATCGGATATTTTGGCAAGTTGCGCCAGATCCTGGGCAATCTGTTCCGAAGCGATCTGCGTGGTCGGCACCAGCGGCGTCTGGGTGTTACGGAACGGCGCGTAGGACACGCACAACAGCTTGGCGCTGGGATCGATGGGCGCCCGCGCCAGATTGATAGGCATGGCCAGCCACCACCATACGGCAGCAATCGCACAGAGGGAGATTACGAGAAGCGCCAGTGGCGTACGAAAAGAAATCGGTTCCATCCTCCGGGCGGGGGACCGTCGATTAGCCGGTCACACACCGTCTGCCAAGAGCAGGCGCGCATAATCCTTATCCTTGCCGTCCCACCCCGCGGCTTTACCACGCCGCGATAAAGTTGTGACTTTGCTGGACAAAATCCGAAATACCCGTCATGGGAGTTGCTTGGGAGTTGCTTGGCAGTTGCTTGGCAGTTCCTCGGGATCTCGTTGGGATTTCGGGGTGTCTCCGCCGCAATGGGGACCCATTTGAACGTCATCAAACCAGCGCGTTTGAGCTGGCCACAGGCAACATTTCGGGGAATTTATGGGTCGACGGGTGCTTCAGTTTCAACTTGCGGTTTTGCGCCACCTCGCCGTCCCCGGGCTCGCACTTCTGATCGGTATTGGCGGCGCGCTTGCGCAAAGCGGTCCCCAGGACCAGTCGGGCAAACCGGCCGCAAATTCGGCCGCATCCACCGATGCGACCAAGGACAGCCAGCGCAAGACCTACGAATTCGTGGAAGCAACGCAGGCCATCAACGGTCCGGCCGGAAACCCGGAATGTGTGTGGCTCGGTCGACGCATGGTGCGGCTGATGTGGAACGACGATCTCGACACCGCCTTTCGGCATCTCGATCTCTATGACCGTTTTGGCTGTCCCGGAGGTCACATCCAGGCAACCTTCCGCTGCCTGACCCGTTTTGGCGGCGAAATCGACTCCAAGGTGCCGGAGTCGCTGGACCGCCATGTTCACGCCTGCTGGATCAATCCCAACGCCCAGCCACAGGCCGCCGCGGCTGCGCAAGCCACCGCCGGTGCGGCGCCAGCGACACCGGCCGCGGCACCCTCGCCGGCCGCAGCGGCGCCGCCCGCCAAATAATCTGATCGCCACGGAACAATCGGAAATTTGTGCGGTTTGAATATTTGCGGCCCTGAAAATGCCACGGCGTCATAACAGTTGTTAAATCGCGTGGCAGAGATATGCTCGATCAGCCGCTGACTTGGTCGGATCTTGGGGACGGATCCGCTGCCCTGCCATACTGACCCCTGATGGTTTAGCGATGCGTGCCGTCGTCGCCGTTCTGCTCTTTGTGACCGCCACTCACGCTGCCATATGGGGAGTGTTCCGGGACAAGCAGGAGGCTCCTGACTTCAAGGGTATCCTGCCCAGCGTGTCCTATGCCCCATTCGAGGGCACGGCGCATCCCGATGTCGACAATATTCCCAACGTCGAGAAAATCCGCGCCGACATGAAAAAGCTGGCACCGCTGACGCGGGCGATCCGGCTGTACTCCTCGACCGGTGGCGTCGAACTGGTGCCGCCGATCGCCGCCGAATTCGGCATCAAGGTTACGCTCGGCGCGTGGATCGACAAGAACGTCGACCGCAACGATCGCGAGATCGACGCCGCCATCAATCTGGCCAAGCGCAACGGCAACGTCATCGGCATTGTGGTCGGCAACGAGACCGTGTTCCGCGGTGAGCAAAAGGTCGACGACCTGATCGAGCTCATCAAGCGGGTAAAGAAATCCGTTAATGTCCCGGTCACGACTGGCGAGATCTGGAACATCTGGCGCGACAATCCGAAGCTCGGTTACTCCGTCGACTTCATCGCCGCGCACGTGTTGCCATACTGGGAAAACTTCACCGCCAAGCAGGCGGTGGACCAGGCGGTCGCGATGTTCCAGCTGTTGCGCGACCAGTTTCCCGGCAAGCGGGTCGTGATCGCCGAATTCGGCTGGCCAAGTGCCGGTTACAATCTGAAAAATGCCGTTCCGGGCCCGTTCGAGCAGGCAGTGGTGCTGCGCAACTTCGTCACCCGCGCCGAAGCCATCGGCATGGAATACAACATCGTCGAGGCGATCGATCAGCCCTGGAAGTTCTTTGAAGGCGGCGTCGGGCCCTATTGGGGCATTCTCAACGCGGCCCGCGAGCCGAAATTCGCCTGGACCGGGCCGATCGTCAACGAGAACTACTGGAAACTCGCCACCCTTGCTTTGCTGGTCGGCGTGTTGATGTCGCTGCCGATCCTGCGCCTCCCCGAGGCCACCGTGGTGCAGGCGCTGGTGCTGTCGGCGGCGGCGAACGGCGTCGGGGCATGGGCTGCGACCGTATTCGCCTACTGGGTTGGCCACTACTTCGTGTTCGGCTCGGCCTTTGCGCTGACGCTGGGACTAACCCTGCTGGTTCCGCTGGTGCTGATCGCGATGGCGCGGATCGAGGAAATCGCCGCCATTGCGTTCGGCCAGAAGCCGCGCCGGCTGCTGGTACAGGGGCAGTCGGCCGAGCCGGCCGTCGCAGGCGCTGGGGCGTTTCCAGGGGCGTTTCCAAAGGTCTCGATCCATGTGCCGGCCTATTTCGAGCCGCCCGAGATGCTCAAGCAGACGCTCGATGCGGTGGCGCGGCTGGATTACCCGAATTTCGAATGCGTCGTGATCATCAACAACACGCCGGACCCGGAATTCTGGCAGCCGATCCAGGATCACTGCCGCGCGCTCGGCGAGCGTTTCAAGTTCATCAATGCCGAGAAGGTGCAGGGTTTCAAGGCCGGCGCGCTGCGCATTGCCATGGAGCGCACCGCCGCCGACGCCGAGATCATCGGCGTCATCGACGCCGATTATGTCGTGCAGCCGGACTGGCTGAAGGATCTGGTGCCGGAGTTCGCCGATCCCCGCGTCGGTCTGGTGCAGGCGCCGCAGGACCATCGCGACGGCAATCGCTCGCTGATGCACTACATCATGAACGGCGAATATGCCGGGTTTTTCGACATCGGCATGGTTCAGCGCAACGAGGCCAACGCCATCATCGTTCACGGCACCATGTGCCTGATCCGGCGCGCCGCGATGGACATGGCCGGCGGCTGGAACGGCGACACCATCTGCGAGGACACCGACCTTGGGCTGGCGATCATCGAGCACGGCTGGCTGACCCACTACACCAACCACCGCTACGGCCACGGCCTGCTGCCGGACACCTATGAGGCCTTCAAGAAGCAGCGCCATCGCTGGGCCTATGGCGGGTTCCAGATCGTCAAAAAACACTGGCGGCGTTTTCTGCCCGGCGCGAGCCGGCTATTGCCGGACCAGCGGCGCGAATTCGCGCTCGGCTGGCTGAACTGGCTCGGCGCCGAAAGTCTCGGGGTGCTGGTCGCCATCCTCAATCTGATCTGGGTGCCGATCGTGGCGTTCGCCGGCATCGCCATTCCCGACAAGATCCTGACGCTGCCGATCATCGCCGCCTTTGTGGTCTCGCTGGTTCATTTCGTGGCGCTGTACCGTCTGCGCGTGCCGGTCAAATGGGGACAGATGCTGGGCGCCATGATTGCCGCGATGTCGGTGCAATGGACGGTGTCGCGCGCGGTGGCGAACGGACTGATCACCGAGCACCTCGCCTTCGCGCGCACCTCCAAGGGCGGATTTTCGCTGATGTCGGTCGAATTCCAGGCTTTCTGGGAGGCCGTCATCGGCGTCCTGCTGCTGGTCGGGGCGGTCGTGCTGGTGGTCACCAACAACGACAAGCAGGTCCGCGAGATCTACGTGTTCGCGGCCGTGCTGGTGCTGGAAAGCCTGCCGTTCCTGTCGGCGGTGGCCATCGCACTTCTGGAAAACTCGAGACTCAACTCGTTTTCGTTCTGGAGCAGCACCGGCCTGCGGACCCTGGAGCTGATCGGGCTGCGCCCGGTGGCGATGCCGACCGTGGTCGGCCCCTCCCAGCCCGTGACGACCGAGATTCGCCGCGAAGCCAGTTGATCGAGACGGGTTTTTGCCCGCCGCATGCGGGTGAGGACTCCGCGCTATCAGCCGGGGCCGCCACGGAAATCCCCGCGGTATCGTCAGCCCATTTACGGTTTGCCGCGCTATTGACCCGCACCAAGCCGCCCCCTACACAGCCGGGCTAAGTGAGCGCGTAGCTCAGGTGGTAGAGCACGTGACTTTTAATCATGGGGTCGAGGGTTCGAGTCCCTCCGCGCTCACCAAGAAAATCAATGACTTCGCAAAGGTACGGCGCGTCATTTCGACACGCGGTCACTTGCTCATTCCGACGTTTGCCCGCCTTTCGTTCTGGCGTTACGTCTTAATCGCGCTCCAGTGCGGCGCTGTTCGGTCGAGCCGTGCGCGTACCTGAGCAGCGCCGCCCGACCTCTCGCAGGAACCGCGCGTGCTTCAATTGGCTCGGCGCGAATTCAATCACGACTTGCCTTCGCGGCAGATCAGATGTGCTGAAGAAGCGATGCCATTCGCCGCTTGATCGAGATCGGCCCGAAGGCGAAGTGTAAACGATTAGTTCCGACACTAAAGCGCTTGGCGACGCGAGAAGATCCCGGGAACCCTGATTTATGTCAGGGAACCCTGATTTTTGTCGACTCCCGGATTTAGCCTGATTTAGGATCGGCAATCACCGCACCGTCATCGGCGTTGCATCGGTGACTGAGAGTGCTCCGCCGGCTTTAGTTAGTTGGAGTGTCAATGAGTCCCTTCCAGCAGAGCGCTGCAGCCATCATCGACGAGAGATTGAATCTTGTTGCTCTGTTAGTTGAATTGGAGCGACTACGCGAGCAGGTCAGGAAAGCAGAACTGGCCCGATCGCTGCGGGTAGACCGCAGAAAAAGAACGCGCATTCGGGCGCTTGAACCGAGCAAGCGCTTACGCCGTCGCTGAATCGATCCGAAAATCGTCGATCTGTTTCCCCGACTTAAGCTGTGCGGTCAACCAGCGTGGCTTCTTCCCGCGGCCTGCCCAAGTCTCGGACGGCTGTGCGGGATTTCTATATTTCGGAAAAACATGCGGGTAAGGGCGCCGCGCGTGACTCATCTTAACATTGTGAGACACAGCGACCAGACCGAGCTGACGTAATCGCTGATTAACCCTTGCTGTTTCGGCTGGTATTTTGCGAGCCAATGCCGCGGAGACAAATTCGTGAAGGGACAAAAGCTCGTCCACCGACATTGATTTGAGATCATGAGGTTTCATTTTTCAACCCGGATGATTTGTCGTTGTGGAAGGCTGCTTCGGCCCAAAGGCCGATTCTAGGCGATTCCGGGCCGCTTCAATGGTCGAAGAAAGCCAAAACTGAGTGCCCGAACCCCCACACTCATTCCACTATCTTGCGGCGTCTGCCATTTTATCTACCCGAAGTTGTTCTTGGTTCCGGGTGTTCCACAGACAGAATACCCCCAGGTCAATACGCGCCTGATTCTGTTTGACGGACGTTGGAAGCAGCGGAAAAGAACACGAGAATTACCATTCAGCACATCCCTGAAGGCGGATAGCCGATCGCACGATTAAACTCCGTCACTGTCCAGCATCCGGTAAACCTCCATTGTCAGGCGCTTCGCAATGGCCGGCGCGTCGTCCCCGCCAGTGTTCAGGCCGCGAACCGGAGCGCCCTTGCTGTCGGTCATGGTCAAGACCCTATCCGCCGCTTGGTCGAGTCGGGCTGGGCTGGCCAGCTGCGCCCGGCCGGCCGGCAAATAGCGAAAAGCTCTATGTCAGATGCAAACGCAACAAATCGCTGCAGGGTATTCTGTCGCGCCTTCGGGTGACCATGATCCGCGCTCGGTCGACGGCATGAAGGCAACGTCGATTTCCCGTGTGATGTCTTGAAACATTCGGAAACACGCGCCCGGTTGCTTCGGGGGTTTCGGCTGTGATCAAACGACCGGATGAAATTGTTGCTTGCGCTCCTCACTGCGGCCCTCGTGTTCCTCGGCCTCTACCACACCTTCACCATGCCGAAGCCCCGCTGCCGACCATACTGGTTCGAAAATAGTCTTGGTGAATGCTCACCGCGTTAAACCCACGCGTCACCGTACCGCCTCAGGGCTCAGAAGCCCAGGCAGCGGAAGGATATCACAAGAATTCCTCTCCCAAGCGCGATCTCCCGCTCTTTGGTAAGCTTGACAATGTTGAACCGGCGGTGCGCATCGCGGCGTCCGGCATGATTGGCATTCCCGCGCCGCGGTGTGAGCCCGGTCACGCTTGTTGGCCGCCATCCCGGCTATCTATCGTGCGAAGCCAACAGCCGAGGCAGCGCACACACCATGGTGAGCCAATCACATTTGTTAGCCGCGACCGGCGCGATGTCAGAAAAACGGGTTTACGGAATATGAGTTCCCAAGAGGAATTGGCGGGTTGCCTGCGGCAACTGACGGAAGCCCTCACGTCGCACCATGCGCGTCGGCTTTCAATCGTGCGGCAGCATGACATGCCGCCCATCGCCTGCGCAGATGAGGCCCCCGTCCCTGTCAAGCCTGATCAAGACATCGTGGATCAATCGCCATCGTCCGGATGATCCCACACGTGGGCGAACGCACCGGCAGGATCATGGCAACGGTCGAACGCCTGGGTGTGCTCATGGCAAATTTCCAAGAGTGAGCAATTTCATCGCACCGGCCGGCGCGCTCTGATGGTCAATATCGCTCATTTGCAAAAATTAAATCAAGGGTCGGAGCCGCGAGGGGAAGCCCGTGAGGCTGGTCGCCTTACTCCGGAGGCTGTAGTTCGCCCGCAAGAAGCTTTGTTACCTCCGGCAATCGCAGCGGGTCTGGCACATCGCAGTCGATGCAACGGAATTTACGTCCTCCGATTTTGACAAGCATGAATCGCATTGGCTTGTTGCACTTCGAACATCTAGGGGGTGGAGGATTCTTGGGCATGGTCGTCTCCAATTCAGGCGCGGCCGTCGCATCATAGCGATCGATTTGGTCTGCCAGACGGCTCCACCTCGCCACCACGATCAAAGCTTGATCGCGCCGCTTGAATGAATCGTCGAGGGTCTTTCCAAGCAGTTGGCTTTTCTTGGCGTAGAGCCTGCATTGTGCTGATGTGATATGGCTGCTCCCTTCGAGAAGGCGGGAGCATGCAGCACTCTCTCACCGATGACTGCCGAGGGCGAACGATGATCGAATCGGTGTGCACCGGCTTTGTGTTCGGAAAGCGACCGGACGGAACCAGGACCGTTTCAGGGCCCGATTGCCGTCACGATCATATCGATGCCGTCCGGCGGCGCCACCGGCCAGCGATCGGTCGGGGTCCCGGAACGGGCCTGGCGAATAGAGCGGCTTCGCGCGAGCGCAGCGGGGCGTGAGCCGGATCACAGAACTTCATGCCTGGATGGGAGAGACTGTCGCCATCATCAAATGGAGGCGACGATGCGCAAGTTTTTCCTGATTGCTGTTGTTCTTTTGTCTGCCACGGCGGCTCGTGCAGGGCTGGACGTCACCGCGGCGAATACTGATGTCAGGGCTCCCGAAGCGAGCCAGCCGTCGTCGGCGCAGCGTCCCGACGCCAGCGCTCTCGCGGCACAACGTCAAGGCACGGCTCAACAGAAAATGATGATGCAAAAACAGATGATGATGCGGAAGCAGATGGCCATGCAGAGAGAAATGCAGCGACACCCGATCCGCACGCGCCTGCATTTCGCACTTCTCAATTTCAAGCGAAAGCTGCACTACGCGTTTCACTAGTCGCCCCAAAACGGCGAGAAGCACCTCCGGCGGCTGCTTCGCACGAGGGGGACGTCGCAACCGGGATCGATGACGGCAGCGTCAGACAATTTGGCTGCCGTTATCAATTCCCGGTCGTGCAACGGCGGGAATCGATGGCCTTCCAACGAGGCGGAGCGAATTGTGGGGAAAACTTCGCTCGCTGAGCATTATGGCTCAGCCTGTCAACGCAATCCGGCGTATATGACAGCGATACTGGAGAGCATTGTCATGAGAAATTTTGTCCATCAGCAAAACCTAGCGCATTATCGACGGCTGCTGGCCGAGGCCGAACTTGCCACGCCGGGAGATGAACTACGTCACAGCCTGCTGATGAGGCAATTGGCCGAAGAAGAGGCCAACGGGCTCTTGATCGGCGATGACGATGACCGGCGCACCAGGGGCGACGGGCCGTCCACTGAGCCGGCCTTCACGGGCGATCAACGAACGCGCGACAAATCTCTCGCCCCAGCGAGTTGACGACCGATGTGTGAGCGGTGGCTATGCTGCCTTTCTGCTCCAAGTTGAAATTGAGGGATGATCTCTCATGAATCTGCCGAGGCGCGTCATCGGCGCCCCCTACTCTGTCAGAAACGCCAGTTTCTTCTTGATGGCGGTCGTTGAAAGAATATGACGATCGCCAGCGTTCCGATGACGAACATGATCACCATCACCACGCCGCTCGGCGTCACCAGCGGCTCGGCCGCGCGGATCACCAGCGGCGGTGCGACCTGAACGATATCGACCCAGCGCGAGACGATGGGAGACTGCTCGAGATCCACCCAGCGACTGACCCATGATGTCGGCGCAGGGGCACCTTGCATCGGCGCAGACGCAAGTCGTGTCGGCGCCGACGCAGATTCTCCAACAGGCAACATCTCCGACATCGCGTCATGCCACGTCGGATCATTTCTCTTTTGCCGAACGTGATGGATCTGATGGTGCCGAAGCGTCGTTGTCGCGTCCCAGCAATGCTCCGCGCCGTGCCAATAGATATGCACCGACCCAAAATGCTGACGCGCTTCAGTCTTGCTCATGCAGGACTTTGAAGCTTCCGATGGTGCGGCCACCATCAACGCAAACACAACAGTTACTGCGACGCGCATCGGGTCGCCCCGCCTTCAATCATATCCAACCCGTCACCCCCGCCCAAATATTACTCATGGGTCAAACTTTTAAACACCGAAAATTGCATATAATTCCAGGTTTAAAAGGACAATACCGTTGTCCTATTAACCATATTCGGGCGCGCGGAAGGCGTGCCGCAAACGCGGAGTCGCGGCCGCATGTGAGGCCGACCGCGCCTTTGGCTTTCCCGGCGAAGCCGCGATGGCTGGGCCTGGTTCGCAACGCGGGGTGGAGCCTCCAAGTATACGGTGGGCGCTTTGCCGCCGCGTCATTCGCATGGGGGAGGTTTTCTAGGCGCGGCCAACGCCGCCCGCCCCAACTTTTGCCGAGATCCTTGACTGATTTGGCCACAATCGGGCGCGATAAAGTGCTGGGGTCATGAAACCACAGTCGTCATCTTGTTCTTGCGCTGATCACGGCCGCCGGCGAAATCTGTTCGGACGCCGCCCCGGGGAGCGGCGAGGCTTCAGGTGCTGCTGCGCCCAAGTCGACTGTAGCCGTCGCGCATGGGTTCGAGGGCGGATCGTGGCGCCACATGACGCCGATCTCCGTGCAGGGGATGGAAGATTCCCGAACGTTGATTGAGAGATCGCATGAAGCGTTTTTTATTGGCTCTCCTTCTTTCGGTGATGAGCAGCGCAGCTCTCGCTCAGACAACTGGCGCGGTGAATCCGAGCGCCGCTCCAGCGCAACCTTCAACGAATGCAGACGTGCCGCCCGGCGGCTGTATGCCGATCGGGCTGACCACTTCCGGAGAAATCGTTTTCCCGATTGAGTGCAAGGAGTTTATCGAACAGCACCGCGGCAAGGACGTGGAGCAGAGCCCCGCTGCCGTGGAGCAAAAACCCGCTGCCGCGGTGGAGCAGAAACCCGCCGCTGTGGAAGACAAACCGGCTGCCGTGGAAGACAAGCCCGCCGTCAGGCAATCGGAGGCCGTAGCACCTATTGCACCGGCGAACAGCCAGCCGGCAGACAAAGCGCTCGAAACAGTTCCATTGCCAAGGCGCGCCGAGCGCAAGCCGCGCGAGCACGAGAGCTCACGCGAGCATGTGAGCTTAAACAGCTGCCAGCACTATCGGACCTACGATCCAGAATCCGGCACCTACAGGGGTTACGACGGACGGGTCCGTCCCTGCCGTTAGGTTCTGATCGGCGTTTTTGAAGTCCTGTCGCTCATCGGTCGGCGTTTTGCAGACCTGTCACTCAATAGTCGAGCATCGACCGCCGCCATAGCTCCTCAAGCAACCACCTTCGTCAACACGCCAGGCTAGCCTTTCCCGATACGGCCCCGGCCCTGGGTTGGAGTCGCCGATCAGGCGGAACCGACGCGCATGCTGCAACGCAGTACAGCCGGGCGGGGTATGAAAGTCGCTCCCCGCGTTTAAGGCCGGCTTGACCATGCAAATCGGAAAGTTGCAAGGTGCCTGGCGTTCGCGGCCAGGCTTCATGCGTTGCGGTTCTTTCAAGAGAACGGTGAGCGACGATGGGTATCTTCGGGCGAAAGGTCGATGACGAATTCGATGCGCTGATACATGCGATCGGACGGCTATTGCATGGCAAAGGCCACGACCTCCAGCGCGCCGTGCTGACCGATCTCGTATCGCGGTGGATCATGGGCCATCATCCGTCACAGCGCCGTCAAGCGCTGGCGATGCATGTCCAGGCGGTACGCGACCTGATCGAATTGAACGAGGACGCACTGGCCACCCGCAACCGCGGCGAGCCGGAGGATTGGTGACGGCCTGGCAGGCGCGCCATGATCGGCCGGCGGTCTTCATCGCCGATCATCCCCAGGATGGAGCGGAATATAGCCCAACATTTCGCGCTCCCGGCACAATCAGTTCGGCGACCGGCCACGGTGCAACCTTAATCGGTAAGGTTAAGCCACGGATGCAATTGCAGCGAGGGGCTGTCTGGCTATCCTCATGTGATGACCGACAAAATTATCTACGATGTCTATCGCGGAACGGCCGATCGAACCTTGCGCCTGGCCACGATGCCCGGCGCTGGATTGCCTGCGCATGTCAAGCGCACGGAATGGGTTCTGATGCCGAAAGGCAAATCTCCGGTGCATTCGGACGCGGTTCGAGACATCGGCATCCGCGGTTACTGCTTTTTTCAGGTCGTCGAAAGCCAGTAACGGCCTGACAACGAATTTACAGAGCCGTCGCCTTCGGCTCGGAGCAAGACCATGGCCGATGAACTGCTCGCAGCCATGCACGGGGTACTTGCCAGGTACCATCGCAGTCTCGCGAAGAAAGCAACGCTCGACATCGTGCAACAATATCACGCCGATCTCGCGCAGCGGTTTGCGGATGAGGCTGCGCAGATACCAAGGCGCACGGCCATCCTGGAACGCCTTCATGAACGCGAACTCGAAACCAGG
>Ga0208989_10000310_pt1 | contig 13348 bp, 13 predicted proteins | sample MedBloCAOM3_M1_FD_187852 | JGI IMG/M metagenome (GOLD analysis project Ga0208989, IMG submission 187852) | Forest soil microbial communities from El Dorado National Forest, California, USA - Mediterranean Blodgett CA OM3_M1 (SPAdes) (version 2) | ecosystem: Environmental > Terrestrial > Soil >...
CCGCAGCTCGCGGAAGCTAAACGACTTCTTTCATCGTAGCGCCTAATAAAGTTTTTCCTGGCGCGAGTTCTCCATCACAATTCGATCCTCTCGCTGAGTGACGGAATCGGCGCGAGGGCGTGTGTTTCTCCAAATCAGGAATTTCAATTTGCCAGCTCGAATGTGCTCGCTACATGTCGATTTTCAGGCCGAGATTCCAACAAAATAAAAAATGTCGATGAAAGCTCCCGGGGGAAATCAGGTCACACCGGAACGTTTGATGCAATTTGGGTCTGCCTACGCGCCGCCGCTCATCATCGGCGCGGCCGCACGCAACAAGGTTTTCGATACGCTAGCCGGTGGACCCAAGACCGTTGAGGAAGTTGCCAAGGCAACCGGATGTTCCATCCGCGGTTTGCGCGCAATCATGAACGCGCTTGTCGGCCTCGATCTGCTCAGCAAGGAGGGGAACAAATATTCGCTCACCCCGGAAAGCGAAGCGTTTCTGGTGAGCAACAAACCGGGCACTCTTGCCGGTTTTTTCCCCATGAACATGAGGCGTCTGATCCCGCTCTGGCTCAAGCTGGATGAAATAGTGCGCACCGGCCGCCCCGCGGAAGCGCGCAACCAAGAGCACCCAGGCACGGAATTCTTCACGGAACTCGTCGAAAATATTATTCCGGCGAGTTACGCCAGCGCGCGGGCACTGGCCGATCATTTGAAAGTGGCCGAGGCGAAGCAACCAATACGTGTGCTCGACGTTGCCGCCGGTTCCGGAATTTGGGGGATCGTGCTCGCGCAAAAATCATCTCAGGTGCAAGTAACAGCGGTCGATTGGGCCGGCATGATCCCCACGACGAAGCAAGTCACGCAAAAGTTCGGCGTCGCGGATAGATTTAAATTCATCGAGGGTGACATCGCCGAAGCCGATTTCGGGAGTGGCTACGATATCGCGACTCTCGGTCACATCTTGCACAGCGAAGGTCAAGATCGCAGCCGTCACTTGCTGAAGAAAACTTTTGGGGCGTTAAAACCCGGAGGCACGATCGCCATTGGCGAGTGGATCGTAAACGATGAACGCACCGAACCGCTGCCCGCGCTCATATTCGCCGTCAACATGCTCGTCGGCACCGAGAAAGGCGACACCTTCAGCTTCAAGGAAATCAAGAGCTGGCTCGAAGAAGCGGGCTTCAAAAACGCACGCACCCTCGAGGCACCCGCGCCCTCACCGCTCATCCTCGCGACCAAGCCGTCAGATTGATTGTCGATCTTAGAGTTCGCCGCGAATCGGCTTTTCAAAGACACTCTTAAGATGGTTTGATGACGAGGTAATGAGAAAGGCCAAAGCAAACGCCAGCAGAACACAAAGACGGCGCACCGCCGCAAAGACCGTTATCAAAGGAAGGCCTGGCACAAGAGCGACCAAGAAGCGCAGTCGCTCTTTGGAGGCACGACTTGAATCGGAGTTTTCGCAAGCTGTAACGAGCGCGACGTCTTATATTGAGAAACCCGAGCGTCTGCGCGTTCTGGTCAAAGAAGCTGCCAAGAAGGCTTCCTCGTTGCCAAAAGAAACATTCAAGGGAACCTGGGCCTATTTTCAGACGATGCTGCGTTTAATTCGCGCTTATTATCGCGGCGATTACCGGGAGGTCCCGGTGACCACCCTGTTGGTGATTATCGCCGCGGTCATTTATGTGGTAAATCCTCTCGATCTAATTCCTGATTGGGTCCCCGGTCTCGGCTTTCTCGACGACGCCTTCATCGTCGCGTTCGCGGTGCGAAGAACGCAGCGCACACTGGACGATTTTATGACTTGGGAAACGACCGCGCTCGAACCGTCCGTGCCCTGAGCGCGTTACTTCAAACCAACAAGAGCGCGGGATTTTCGAGAAAGTGGCGAAGCTCCTTGAGATACTCGGCGCCGAGCGCGCCGTCGATTACGCGATGATCGCAACTCATCCAGATCGACATGCGGTGGCCAACAACGATTTGTTCGGAACTATCGACCACCGGCCGTTTTGAAATCTTGCCGATGGCGAGAATGAAACCCTGCGGCGGATTGATGATGGCGGAGAAACTGTCGATGCCCATGCCGCCGAGATTTGAAACGGTAAAGCTGCCGCCCCGAAATTCCTCCGGCTTCATCCGTTTGTTGCGCGCGCGATGCGCCAGGTCCTTCGCCATCTCGCTGATTTCGCGCAGCGATTTGTTTTGCGCGGCGCGAATCACCGGCGTGAGTAACCCGTCCTCAATCGCAACGGCGATGCCAAGATCGACATCGGCATATTGCACGAGAGCATCGCCATCGAACGACGCGTTCACCTTTGGAACTTTGACCGCGGCCATGACCGACGCTTTCAAAACGAAATCGTTCACCGTGATCTTCGAAGCATCCGCGCCTTCGCCCGCCGATTTCAATTCGGCGCGCGCGGCCATGAGCGGGCCAGCGTCAATGTCGATGTTGAGGTAAAAATGTGGGACGGGCGCTTTGCTTTCAACGAGTCGCTCGGCAATGACTTTGCGCATTCCGGAAAGATTGATGCGCGTGCCCTGGCCGGGCTTGGGCGTAGCAGATGTCGATCTTGGCGTGGTCGCCGGTGCAGATATTGATTTCGCGGCCGCGCGCACATCCGTTTCTGTAACGCGACCTTCGGGACCGGTTCCATTGACACTGGCAAGATCGACCCCGAGCTCAGCCGCGACCCGTCGCGCGACCGGCGAAGCCTTTACGCGCGCCTCCTCCGTACTTGTCGATCTTTCCGTGGACGCCTTTGGCTTCTCCGGCGCCTTCTTTGGCTCAGCGCGCTTCGCTGCTTTTTCTTTTTCCTGCGGCGGCGCGGTTTCGTCTACCTCTTCTTTAGCCGGCGCCGGCTTTTCCGCTTCCGCTTTCTTTTCTTCTGTCGGCTCAGCCTTCGGCTTTTCTTCCTTTTTATCTTCCTTCGGCGCTTCTTCGCCTTCTTCACCGATGAACGCGATTTTGTCGCCGACGTTTACCTTGCCGCCTTCTTCGACATAGATCTCCGTCAGCGTTCCGTCCTCCGGCGATTCCCATTCCATCGTCGCCTTGTCGGTTTCGATCTCCGCGATCACTTCGCCCGCGGAAACTTTGTCGCCCTTCTTTTTCTTCCACGAGACAAGCGTTCCCTCCGTCATCGTGTCGCTGAGTTTTGGCATTTGGATTTCAGGCATTGCAGAAGTTAATGGTTGATAGTTGAGAGTTGGTGGAAAGATCGGAAATCAGACGTAGCAAACCTTTTTCACCGCGGCCATTAACTTGTCCATGTTTGGAAGCACGGCCTTTTCCAATTTTTCGTTGTACGGCATGGGCACGTCTTCCTGGGAAACGCGCATGATCGGCGCATCGAGCTCATCGAAAACATTTTTCTGGATGCGATAGCAAACTTCCGCGCCCACGCCGCAGAAGGGCCGGTCTTGTTCGACAATCACGACCCGGTGCGTTTTGGCGACCGAATCGAAAATCGCCTTTTCGTCGAGCGGTTTGATCGAGCGAAGATCGACAATCTCCGCGGAAATATCTTCCTCTTCGAGTTGCTGCGCGGCGGCGAGCGCGAGCGGCACAGTCTGCGCGTAGCAAATAATGGAGACATCGCTGCCTTCACGTTTCACTTCCGCTTGCCCGAGCGGAATGAGCAGCTCTTCATCCGGCGGCTCGACCATTCCCTTGGAGCTGTAAAGCAATTCCGCTTCGAGAACGAGCACGGGATTATTGTCACGCACCGCCGTTTTCAAAAGCCCTTTGGCGTCGCGCGGCGTGGCCGGCGTGCAAACCTTCAATCCCGGCGCGTTGGCATAAAGGCATTCCGTGGCGTGCGAATGCGTCGCGCCGAGTTGGTGCGCCGGCCCGTTCGGGCCGCGAAAAGTAATTGGAATGTTGAACTGCCCGCCCGACATCGTGAGCATGTTGGGCGCGTTGTTCACGACCTGATCGAAAGCGACCAGCGAAAAGCTGAACGTCATGAATTCGATGATCGGACGAAGTCCGACCATGGCTGCGCCGACTCCGAGTCCGGCAAATCCGTTTTCACTGATCGGCGTGTCGATGATTCGTCGCGGTCCGAAACGATCGAGCAACCCCTGACTGACTTTGTAAGCGCCATTGTATTCCGCGACCTCTTCGCCCATGAGGAAAACATTTGGATCGCGCTCCAATTCTTCGGCGAGCGCTTCGTTGAGCGCCTGGCGATAAGTGATCTCTCTCACGGTTTAGCTTTCTCTGGAGACGGCGCGGCCTCGCGCCGTTCTTGCGCTGGTTCAACGGGCCGAGGGCGGCCCGACTCCGTCGCTCCGTTCGCGTAAGTGTAATTGTAAAGCTTCTCGAGCGGCGGGTCCGGGCTTTCCTCGGCAAACTTGACGCTGTCGAGCGCGATCTTTTTGGCGCGTTTGTCGAGCTGATCGAATTGTTCGTTCGTCAGTTTGCCTTCGCGCGTGAGCTGAGCGCGCAAACGCGTGATCGGATCGTCGAGCCTGTACTTTTCCAATTCTTCCTTGGTCCGGTAACTGGCGGGATCGGACATGGAATGGCCTCGGTACCGATAAGTGCGCGCCTCCACAAATGCCGGATGCGACTCTTTGCGAATCGAAGTGGTGATCTCAGCCAGTTTATCGCGCACTTCGCGAAAGTTCATTCCATCGACAATCTCCCCGGGAATGTCATAACCCTCGGCCCGATCGACAATCTGTTTCAGCGATGTCGATCTTTTCACGGATGTGCCCATGGCAAAGAGGTTGTTTTCGCAAATGAAGACAACCGGCAGCTTGTAAAGCGCGGCCAGATTGAGCGCTTCATGAAAGGCTCCCTGGTTGATCGCGCCGTCGCCAAAAAAACAAAGCGTAACCCGATCTTCATTTCGATATTTGCACGCGAAGGCCAATCCGGTCGCGAGTGGAACATGCGCGCCGACAATGGCGTGCCCACCGTACATGTGATTTTGGCGATCGAAGAAATGCATCGAGCCGCCGAGACCGCGCGAGCAGCCGGTTTCTTTGCCGAAGAGTTCGGCCATGCAGGCCTCGGGACTGGTTCCGCGCGCGAGCGCGTGGGCATGATCGCGGTACGCGGTGATGATGTAGTCGTCATGTCGCGTCGCCGCGACCGCACCACAGACGACGGCTTCCTGGCCGATGTAAAGATGGCAGAAGCCGCCGATTTTTTGAGCCTGATATTGTTGACTGGCGCGTTCTTCAAAACGCCGGATCAACAACATCAGCGCGAGCATCTCGACTTCGTCGCGCTGCTCGGGCAGCATTGCACTCACGCAGCGCGCGGCAGCGGTTTCGCGCGAGAACGTTCGGCGCCCCGATCAAAGCTCAGGCAAAAGACGAAGAGCAGGGTGAAAAAGAGATCGCTCAGAAGTGAATTGCGAAAAAACATCCAGCTGGGCGTGCCGCTGTATTGCGGAAGACCAACGGTGAGCGCTTGAATCAATCCGCCGAAATTCTTTACGTATCCGGGATCACTCAACCAGGCGAATGCGTTGGTGATGACATAAAACATTGCCGACCCAATAATCGATGCCGGCAGCAACGTTTTGAAGGAAGCGCGATTTTGCAGGGCCAAGCCAATGCACCCAACAACCGCGAGCGCGAGGTACCGGCATAGCATCAATGGAGTGAAAAGCGGCGCACCGTAATATGAATTAAGGATCACGTCCGAGACGAAGAGGGCGACGAGCGGAAGAGAGAACTTAAGTTTCGTCGGAAGATACGCGGCGCTGCAAAGCGCGATCGCGGCGAAGGGCGCGAAGTTCGACAACCAGGTGGTGCCGGACTGGATTAGGAGCCCGGCCGCGATGCGATAAGCGACAGCGGCAATGACAAGAAGGAGAGCAGGAATCATGGATAACCTCGATATCACGACGATAGCCGACGCCATGGGGCGTTCAAGCGCGGAAGCGCGAATGAGATGCCGGTCCTGCATTGGAGGGACACGCACTGCTCGCCACGCCGTAGCATTGCGAAGGCGGGTCGTGTCCCCAAAAAGGCGGCGACGGCGCGGCGTCCTCCAAAAATTACTTCTTGCCCGCACCCGCGAGCATTCTGTTCAAGCGCGATTTGCGTCGCCGCGCGGCGTTCCGATGGATAATGCCGCGTTTTGCCGCTTTATCGATCGCGGAAATAAGAGCACGCACGTCGTTCGGATCGGGCTTGGCCGTGCTCCGCGCGCGCTTCTGCATGCCGCGCAGACGCGTGATCGCGCTGCGATTGCGAAGCGTTCGGCGCACATTTTGGCGAGCACGTTTGGCGGCGGATTTGGTGTTGGCCATGATTTAGAAAAGCTGTGGGCGAGGAGGCTCGTGGAGCCATGCTGGATTGTCAAGATGCTGAACGCTTCGCAGAGGCGGGGCTACGGCGCGGCAAAGCAATCACGCCCGCGGAATATTTTGCGTGACGACCGCACTCTTATGTGGCGGATTTGACCCCGTCTTGCGCGAACGCGCGGAGTTCATCCAGCTTTCTGACTCCACTTGTTGTGCTTGAACAGCCGCATTCGCGGGTTTAAAGACCGGCGCCTTGGGCAAACGATCAGGCACGATCTGCACAAATGCGCCCACCGGAACCAAATTATAGAGGGCAACGACATCGGATGCTTTCATCCGAATGCAGCCGTAGCTTGCCGGTCGACCAATCGTCTTCTCTTCCGGCGTACCGTGAATGTAGATGCAGCGATTCAGGGCGTGCGCGTTTTGGACTTCCAAACCCCGCAGCCAGATGATTCGCGTGGTAATCGGATCGCGTCCCGGAGCATTCGCCTTCAGGATTTCGCCGGTCCAACGGCGATTGTGGAACACGGCGCCCGGCGGAAAGTTATCTCCAATTTTTTTCGCGACCTGCAATAGACCAAGCGGGGTGGTCATTCGACCCGAACTATCGCCAATGCCAAACCTGGACGTGGAAATCGGATAGGTGGCGACCCTGGCGCCGTTTTGCAAGAGCATGAGTTTTTGATCGTGCACGCTAATAATAACGCGATTCGGCATCTCCACGACGTTGGTAGCGTGGAGCCTGGAGACGAAAGACAGGGCGAGCAGGAGGGAGCCGAGACGAAACATGGGCGACTTCTTACTCAAGAAAGCCGTTTTGTCACGCGGGAATTGCGGCGGGAGCACGCGAGCCACTAAGGGTAATCTTAGGGAGCCACGACCTAAGAGAGCAGAGCGAGACATACAAAAACCCACCTTGGAACATGAGCAGGAAGGGTACCGTAAGGAACTGTCGATGTTCTAATGCAAACCAGACGAAATAAGAAAAATAAATGGCAAAAGCCATTTCGGCCACGGGCAGGATGGATTTGAGCGGCCGGTACTTGCACGTGCGCCAGGGCTGTGATTTGCGCTCGATTCCGTACTTCGGCGTGCGCGTGAAGTCCGACCTATGATTGAAAACTGCCTCGAGCACGGCGCGCGCGTTGTTGAGCGAAAGGCCGACGCCGAGCGCGAGTAAACAGGGAAGCAGCAAGATTTCTTTCATCCATGTACGCGGATGCAATTCGCGCTGCGCACAAATATAGAACGCGGCCACCGAGACCGATGCGGTCAGGAAAATCGGGACATCAATGAGGAAAGACCGAATCCAACCGGGAGGCGGACCACCTGTTGATGGATGGAGAAGGACACATAAACACGCGAGCAAGAGGTAGGCGAAGTTCGAAGTAAGATGGCCGGTCGCCTCCAGTTTTATGGAGAAAGGCAGCTTGCTGCGCCAGACAGTAGGAAGCAGTTTCTTGCATGTCTGAATGGAGCCTTTCGTCCAGCGATGCTGCTGTGACTTGAAGCCATTCATATCGACAGGCAATTCGGCCGGTGTGACCACGTCCGGAAGAAAGATGAATTTCCAGCCAACCAATTGCGCACGGTAACTTAGATCGAGATCTTCGGTGAGCGTGTCGTGTTGCCAGCCGCCGGCTTCTTTGATACAGGATTTTCTCCATAATCCGGCGGTGCCGTTGAAATTAAAGAAGCGGCCACTGCGGCTGCGAGCGGTTTGCTCGAGCAAGAGATGGCCATCAAGGAACATCGCCTGCACCCGGGTGAGCAACGAATAGCCGCGATTCAAATGTCCCCAGCGCGTCTGAATCATTCCGACCTTGGGGTCGGTGAAGAAATGAATCGTGCGCTTGAGCAGGTCCGGTTGCGGAACGAAGTCAGCGTCGAGAATACAAACGAACTCGCCGTGGGCTGATTCGAGACCGACGGCGAGCGCGCCGGCCTTGAAACCGGTGCGGTCGACGCGATGGATCAGCTCAACCTTGTAACCGCGATGGCGCAGCTCGGCCGCACAGGTGGAAGTAATCTGGCGGGTGTCGTCGGTCGAATCGTCGAGCACCTGAATCTCGAGCAGCTCGCGTGGATAATCGAGCTCGCTGACAGAACGCAGGAGACGTTCGACCACATAGATCTCGTTAAAAATGGGCAGCTGCACTGTCACCTTGGGCAGGCGATCAAACTGGCGCAGCGGGATGGAGGCCCTCTTACGGTTCTTCAAAAACAGGTAAACGATGAAGTAGCGATGAATCCCGTACGCGGAGAGGCAAATCAGAACGCTGAGGTAGCAAATCGTCCAAATAATGTAACCGAGGCTTCCTTGCATAAGGTGTCTACAGCTGCCGAGTATTTAAAGCCAGTAAGGGCGACATGATGGCGTTTCCAGCGCGTGCGTCAATCAAAAATGCCGGTTCTGCCTGTGAAGGACTGCCGGAATGAAAGGCGAAAATGAGGTTGCCAGCCAGCCGCGAAATCCGTCGGGGCCCGCGCATCCACCCCATTGGCTCCGGCCGGTTCCATGGTCGATTTTGCCGAGAGGGCAGCCCTTGCCCACGCGGGGATGCGAACGGATAATGCTATCACCAAGTCCTGGGCGAAAGGAATGCATCTTCCAGCCAAATCAAAAACCGAGCACCACCGCTTTGAGCGGTTTAACATTGTCTTCCCGATTCTTCTGGCCGGCTGGGTGCCCTCCATTCTCACGCTGGTCGTTTCGTATACGATTCTGACGAACACTCTCGAATCGAAGATCCTGCGCGATCGCCAAACCTTTGTGCAATTGATTGGTCACCTGGTGGGAGACGATTTGAGCCGGACCGGCGGCATCATCGAATACTATCAGAACCTTCCCGAAGTCGCCAAAATTCTAACGTCCCCCAATGCGCCGTCGGCCGCGCAACAATGGCTGAGCGCAACATTTTACTCACACCCGCGAATCGACGGCATGTTTATGGCGGATTCTAGTGGTCGCCTGATCGGCGCGATCCCGTCCACCCCGACGTTGATTGGGAAAGACTTCGGTTCCGAACTTTGGCGTGGCCCGGCGAGTGCGACACGCGAAGTGTACGTTTCCCCTGTCCATACGCGTTTTTCCGACAAGCGCATGGCTACGGACATTGTCGGAGCTGTTCACGCCGCGGATGGATCGATCGCGGGATATCTGGGTCTGTCTGTCTTGGTTGAGAGAATTGGCCGGCGCCTTTCCACGATCGAATTTGCCGATCAGTCGATCTGCCAAGTTCTCGATCAACAGGGGACTGCACTTTTTACTCGCGATTTGCAGCCCAATTCAAACACCGCGATTTCCGCTGGCGAAAAGCTCTTGAAAGAAATTGGTCACAGCAAGAGCGGACATGTCGAACGTCATGGCAATCTCTATTCCTTTAGTCCCGTGGAATCGACGGGATGGGTGGCGGTGGTGGAACAGCCAAAGGCGGTGGCTTACAAACCCGTGCACGATTTGGTCGGGCGGATGGCCGTGCTCGCCATTTGGCTGATGGCGCTCACTTTGGTTTTCGCCCTGCTCGGAGGCCGATTCTATCGGCGCCAGACCGAATCCGCGCGTCGCCTCGAGCGCGAAGTCATTTTCAACGAAAAGATACTCGCGAATATGCCGAGCGGCATCGCTTTCGTCGATCCGGCTACGCGACAATTTCTTCAGGCAAATGACGCTTTTGCCAAGATGGCGCGGAAACTTGGAGGTTTACCCGCGGGACGTGATATCACGCAAGCGACATATGACGAAGTAAACCTGGCGCCGCCCGGTGCGATCGAAAGGGTCCTCTCGTTCGGCACACCGTTTCAGCTGACCGAGCATCCGGTTAAAGACATCAAGGGGACAACGCGTTTCCTTAACATCAATCTCCTGCGTCTCCAAGGCTCCCAACAAACTGTTCAAGGCGTTCTCTATTTAGTCGAAGATAAGACGCGCGACGTCACGTTGCGCCAGGAGCTGATCGGCGCGAATGCGGCCAAAGATCAATTTCTCGCGCTTCTCTCCCATGAGTTACGCAATCCGCTCTCACCCGTTATTGCGATGGTCGGAGAACTGGAGGCGGGCGCACCGGATTCGCCGGAAATCCGGCAGGCCCTGGAGGTGATTCGACGGAACGTGGAATTGGAAGCGCGCTTGATCGATGACCTGCTCGACGTCACACGGATTGCGAAGGGCAAGCTTCAACTCAGTTTTGAAATTGTCAGTGTGCACGAAATTCTGCAGCGCGCTTTCGAGATTTGCCGTGAAGAAATCGCGCAGAAGGAACTCGATAGCCAATTCCGGTTGAACGCCGAGCACTCGCACGTCGAGGGTGACCCGGCGCGTTTACAGCAGGTATTTTGGAATCTTATTAAGAACGGCGTGAAATTCACGCCCGCCAAAGGGCGCATCATGATTGAAACGCTCAATCCTGCGCCCGACGAAATTGAAATTAGGATTACAGACACCGGTCTGGGCATTGAGCAGGAGAAGATCGGCAAGATCTTTAACGCCTTTGAGCAGGGGCAAAGTTCAATCACGCGCCGCTTCGGCGGGTTGGGCCTCGGGCTCGCTATCTCCAAGGCGATGGTTGATGCGCACAACGGAAAAATTCGCGTGGCCAGTGCCGGCAAAGACAAGGGTGCCACATTCACCGTCATTTTGAAGACGGTCGCGGCGCCTGTTGGGACGCAAAACGGCGCGGACGAAGCGCGCCCCGCCGCTGCGCGAAAAGAGATTGCGGCCGCCCGACCCCGACGCGTGCTCGTAGTCGACGATCACCACGATACTTGCACGGGCATGAAAATGATGCTCGAGCGGCGTGGATATGAAATCACGCTCGCCCACTCGGCGGACCAAGCGGTGGAAAAGGCACACACGGAAAATTTCGATCTCATCATCAGCGACATTGGGTTGCCCGATCGAAGCGGTTACGAACTAATGCGCGAATTGCACGCCAGCAAAGGTTTGCGTGGTATCGCCCTGAGCGGCTTTGGCACGGAGCACGACGTAAGCAAAGCGCGCGAGGCGGGCTTTTCGAAACACTTAACCAAGCCGATTAACTTCGAGCGATTGGAAGAGGCCATCCGCAGCCTAATCGAGCTCGAACCGACTTCGTAATCGCGGCTGCGCGCCCCTGCGCGAAGCCCGTCCTTTTACTGACCGTTGCGAGTTGTCGTTCCCTTCTTTTCGGCAGCTTCCTTTAACTCGCGTGACAATTTTTCCACGCGCTGGCGCATAATTTTGCCAGCCTTAAATTTTACCGTCGCGCGGGACGGAATTACAAAACTGCTGCCTGGTTGGTTCGGGTTTCGTCCGACCCGCGGTTTGGTCAGGCGCGGCTGAAAAATGCCAAAGTTGCGTAACTCGACCGCCACGTTATTGGCCAAACTATCGGTTATATGATCGAGCGTTCGCTGCACGACGTCGAAAACCTGGTGTTGCACCATCCCCGTCTGGTTGCTGATGGCGACGACAATGTCGCGTTTCGTAAGTTTTGCCATATTCAATTAAGAATCGCGTCACACTCCTCCAATGGGCGGAAAAATAAACAAAAAAAGGAAAGTTTTTTGGGACTAAATTCCTCTCGAAGAGGATCTAAGACGAGCGACTGCTCCAGGTCGCCCGGACTTAATGAGCGAGGGCGGGGCGCCGGAAGAGCCTATTAAAATAGTAAGTCAGCGCGTTCTGCCCTGCCAAATGTTTGCGCTGCGACTTTAACTGGCCTTGCATCGTTCCAAGTTTCGTAAAAACCGCGTTCCACTCAGCCTCCAGCCGGCGGACGTCTTCAACCGATAGCTCGCGCACGCCGCGAACGGAGACGCCGCGCTGTAAAACAATCATCGCTTTGCCCGAGAGCCCGTCGAGAATTCCCAGTTCATTAAGAACGTGCGCCGTCTCTTGCAGTAGATTCGCACGGATCTCGGTGAATTGGCGCTCTTGTTCGGAGGAGATGGTTGGCTTGGCGTTGTCCAGCCCGTACGTAATAAGGTCGTGGAGCTTCTTCCAGTTCTCCAGCTGAAGAGTAAGCAGTCGCAGCTTCGTCTCGAGCGCGTTGTCCTTCATGACTGGGATGACTGCGGTACGCTCGTTAACTCCATCGTCTCATCAAGTTTTTGCAGATTGTCGATCAAGAGATGCGCCCAGGGTCGATCCACTGTTTGTACCTGACTGATGATTCCTTCTTCGAAATAAAACCGGCCCTGCCGCCAGCGGAAAATCTCTGCCACGGCCGATTCGCCTTCCAGTGATCCAAAAACGGCATGACGAACCGCACCGTGTTGCAGGAAAATCTCGCTGTTGCCACGTCCTGATTTGAAAGTGAAACGCCCGCTGCGCTGACTGAGACAGCTCATTTGCAGAATTTCCGCGGCCGAGAACTGATTCAGATTCCCAATCAAAGAATGACAGGGGTCGATTCCTTCGGCCGCAGACAATGAGCGCCTCCCAAGGGAACTAACAGATTTTTCCAGCTCTCGTCGCAGGTACTGGCGGCTTCGCGGGTTTGAAATCAACGTAATCTTTTGTTTCTCGGCCGACGCGTCGATTTCCGAGTCATAGCCGGGTGGCACCAAACAAGTGATCCCAAGCGAAGGAAAGTGCTGCCGCACATTGGTCGCCTGATCCACCGCCAGGGCGGCCTCTCCCTCAACCATGAGACCATCAAAGTGTTCCTCCAAAAGAACCGATATCGCTTCTGGAAGGGACCGCACGATGCGGCTTTCCACCTCGTTGAACATACCAACGACAGACAGGGCCCGATCTTGGAAGACCGGGTCAGCATTCAAAATGAGGAGCCTTGTTTCCACAAACGCGAAATTTCCCGTGGAAACAATAAAAGCAGGAACCCTGCCTGTCTGAGGCCTGAGCGCCCGATTATCTTCCCCAGGCTCGCTTCTCCGGCGGCGCTGCATATGTCGCCGGCGCAATTTCGTGGGCCGTCCGAAAATGGACCTTCGCGATCTCCCTCAAAATACCGGGTCCTTTTGTTTCAACTAGTTTGGCCGCAACCTCTTTTACGTCGGTCGAAACGCCGCGACCCAGTTTCATTCCGAGCGTTTTTCCCCGTCGCTCGAGCCAGTTAATGAACGCTTCCCGCGCCAGAACGGACGCC
>Ga0208989_10000312_pt1 | contig 13321 bp, 11 predicted proteins | sample MedBloCAOM3_M1_FD_187852 | JGI IMG/M metagenome (GOLD analysis project Ga0208989, IMG submission 187852) | Forest soil microbial communities from El Dorado National Forest, California, USA - Mediterranean Blodgett CA OM3_M1 (SPAdes) (version 2) | ecosystem: Environmental > Terrestrial > Soil >...
CAACGGCGGCACCGAGGAGGGCGGCTGCCACAACGTGCATTCGCCGCTCTACGATTTCAACGATGCGATTCTGACGACCGGCGCAGCCTACTGGGTCAACCTCGTCCAGCTCGAACTGGGCGACGCCGCTTAGCCGGCAAAACTCAGGCGTGGAAGTCGAAGGTCCAGTCGGCGCCGGCGATGTCCCAGCTCCAGCCATCGTGCAAGTGAACGATGGGGTGGGAATTGGCGCCGAAGTCGAAGGCCGTCGCGATCTCCACCGCCGGTTCCGAGGCCGGAAGGATCAACCCGTCGGAGAGGGCGGCCAAGACGACCAGCGGGTCGTCGCTGGGCAGCGCCGTGAGGGCCGCCTGCTGCTCCTCGCGCGGGACGCTATCGATATGCAGATCGCCCGGCTCACCGAACACGCGGTCGAGCGGCGCACCGTACGGGGCCTCGTCGAAGCAGGCCTCGGCCCATCGTGATTCGGGCGTCTGATAGATCGGCAGTTCGCGGCGATCGAATTGGACCAGGTCGGCGCCGACGATGAAGGTCGTATCGGTAGCCGAGCTCTCGGAGGGGACCGAATGGCTCATGGATCAATGACTTTCATTCTTAAGAACTGCAATATTGGTTCAAGTATACTGAACAAATCATTGAGAATAAAGAGAGAACGTTCGCTCTCTGGAATTATCTTGGAATCGCAAAGACTTGGGTTCGCAGGACGACTGGCCTAGGGTGCCGCCGCATACACATTCCTAAAAGTTGGGGGCGGCGAATGAACGGAGCGGAAAGTCTGGTTCGGACCTTGGTGAAAGGCGGCGTCGAAGTCTGCTTCGCCAATCCCGGCACCTCGGAGATGCATTTCGTCGGCGCGCTCGACCGGGTCGAGGGCATGCGCTGCGTGCTCGGCCTGTTCGAAGGCGTGTGCAGCGGTGCGGCCGACGGCTACTACCGCATGACCGACAAGCCGGCCTCGACCTTGCTGCATCTCGGCCCCGGTCTCGCCAATGCCGCCGCCAACCTGCACAACGCCAAGAAGGCGGGCTCGGGCATCGTCAATATCGTGGGCGAGCACGCGCTCTATCACATCAAGTACGACACGCCGCTCACCGCCGACATCGAAGGCATCGCGCGGCCGTTCTCGCACTGGGTCAAGACATCGCCCACGGCCAAGACGGTGGCCACTGACGGGGCCGCGGCGATCCAGGCCGCGCGCGTGGCGCCCGGCCAGATCGCAACCCTGATCCTGCCTGCCGACACGGCATGGACCGAAGCCGATGGCGCCGCCGAGACGCCCGAGACGCCGCAGCCGCAGAAGCCCGCCAACGAGGCAGTGGTCGCGGCGGCCAAGGCGCTGAAGAGCGGCCAGACATCGATGCTGTTCATCGGCGGCCGCGCCTTGCGCGCGCGGGGCCTAGAACTTGCCGGCAAGATCGCCGCCAAGACCGGCTGCAAGGTGCAGGGCGCCGGCGGCACGGCGCGCATCGAGCGCGGCGCGGGTCGCGTGCCGGTGCTGCGACTGCATTTCGTGATCGAGAATGCCCAGGCGCAGCTCAAGGGCACCAAGCAGATGGTGCTGTGCGGCGCCAAGGCGCCCTATGCCTTCTTCGCCTATCCCGGCAAGCCCAGCGTGCTGTCGCCTGACAATTGCGAGATCTCGACGCTCTGCCCGGTCGACGGCGATCCGCTGGCCTCGCTCGAGGCGCTGGCGGCCGAGCTCGGGGCCCTGAATGAAAAGCCGGCAGGCGTCGCCCAGCCGAGCCGGCCCGATCGTCCGACCGGCAAGTTCACGCTCGAGGGTCTGGGCCAGGCGCTCGGTGCCACGATGCCGGAAGGCGCCATCGTGGTCGACGAATCGGTGACCACGGGCCGCGGCTTTTTCCCGTTCAGCGCCGGCGCGCCGCCGCACGACTGGCTGAACAACATGGGTGGCTCGATCGGCTTCGGCGCCCCCGTCGCCGTCGGCGCCGCCGTCGCCTGCCCCGACCGCAAGGTCATCTGCATGATCGGCGACGGCAGCGCGATGTATACGATCCAGGCGTTGTGGACGATGGCGCGCGAGAATCTCGATATCTGCGTCATGATCTTCTCCAACCGCTCCTACAACATCCTCTACAGCCAGCTCGCCGACGTCGGCGCCGCCAATCCCGGCCCGCGCGCCATCGACATGCTGACGCTCGACCGCCCGACACTCGACTTCTCGATGATGTCCAAGAGCATGGGCGTGCCGGGTGGCAAGGCGCAAAATCTCGAAGAGCTCACCAAGCACCTCACCTACGCCATGTCGCAAAAGGGTCCGTACCTGATCGACGTGATCATGTAAGGCTGCGCTCTTATGGACGAAGCCCGTCGACGCACGCTGCATGGTCGTCGTCGGGGCAAGAAACTGCGCGCCGGGCAGCAGTCGCTGCTCGACACGCTGCTGCCCCGTCTTTTGCTGGCGCTGCCCGCAGATGCGGCCAGGAAGATCGACCTCGCCCAGGCCTTCGGCGGCACGCTGCCAACCGATGGTGTGTGGCTCGAAGTCGGCTTCGGCGCGGGCGAGCACCTCGTCTGGCAGGCCGAGCAGCATCCGGGCGTCGGACTGATCGGCTGCGAGCCCTATCTCAACGGCGTCGCCAAATGTCTCGCTCATATCGAGCGCACAGGCGTGAAGAACATCCGGCTGTTCGCCGACGATGCGCGCTTCGTGATGGCTGCACTGCCGCCCGGCTCGCTATCGCGCGCCTTCGTGCTGTTTCCCGACCCGTGGCCCAAGACCCGGCATCACAAACGGCGCTTCGTGCAGCGCGAGACCCTCGACACGCTGGCCGGCCTGATGATCCCGGGAGCGGAGCTTCGGCTCGCGACCGACGATCCGAGCTACCTGCCCTGGATGGTCGAGCATGCCTGCACCCATCCGGCCTTCGAATGGCTGGCCGACCGTCCGGCGGATTGGCGCGGCCGGCCGGCCGACTGGCCGCCGACCCGCTACGAGCGAAAGATGCTGGCCGGCCACAGGCCGGTGTTCCTGCGGCTGGTCCGCCGCTAGCCCATGACGAACGCCACCAGGTCGGCCATGCCCAAACCGATCGCATCCGGTGCAGCGCCCAGCGCCTCGACCGGCAGGTTCGCACGGTTGACCCAGAAGGACGGATAGCCGAACGCCTTGGCGCCGGCGGCATCCCACGACGCGGAGGCGGCGAACACGACCTCCTCACGCTTCAGGCCGAAGGCGTCGAGCCCCATCTGATAGGCGCGCGGGTCGGGCTTATAGGCGCGCACGCGATCGGTGCTGAGCGGCGCCTCCAGCAGTCCCTCGAGCCCGGCGTTCCGCATCGGTGCCTCAAGCATCGCGACCGTGGGATTGGCCAGGAACGCCATGCGCACGCCGCGTGCCTTCAACTGAGCGAGCGCTCGCGACACGTCCGGCCAAACCTTGAGCTCGAGGAAGGTCTCCATCAGGCGATCGCGCGTATCGGGTGTGAGATCGAGCCTGCTCGCGGTGGCTGCGACCACCAGCGCTTCCTGGGTGACTTGCCAGAAGTCGGCATAGCGACCGGAGAGCGTGCGCAGCCACGTGTACTCGAACTGACGCGTGCGCCAGGCCTCCATGAGCTGGCCGCCGCGGCCGGGGAAGAGTGCCTCGGCGCGCAAGGCAACGGGCCTGGAATCGATGATCGGGAAGCCATCGAAGGCGATCGCCTTGTAGCGCGCGGGACCGTCGGCGCGGGCGGACGCGAGCGGACCCAGGATGGCGGACCCCAAAAGAAGCTGTCGACGAGCGATCATGGCCGGCAGATACCGCCCGCGCCCGGCGCCAGGAAGACAGGTAAATGGCAAGACAGCCTTCCAATTCCCGGAAGGCCGTCTGGGTGTCCCGTGTACCTTTAAGTGGTTGAATCTAAAATAATTTCACCTTAAGGCGCGATTTCGTTTCAAGTCTTATCGCGCCCCTCCTGCCGGTACGAAAGAATTGTCGGCGAAGATCCGCCTGGAAGGCTCAGAAATGCGCCGGATTCTCTTGCCAGTTGGCAGGACTCCGCCTATATCCGCGCCATCCTCATCGGGTTCGCGGGACGAACCAAAGAAAAAGAGTGGGCCGCAAACCCGCTCTTTTCATTTGTGAAACGCCCCGCCGACCAAAACGTCGAGAAACAGGCCCGCGTGACCGAATTGCTGCGCAGAATCGAAGACATCGTTGCCCCGACCATCGTCGGCATGGGCTACGAGCTGGTTCGCGTCTCCATGAGCAAGGGCGGCGGCACCTTGCAGATCATGGTCGAACCGGCCGACGGCCGGGCGATGGATGTCGAGGGCTGTGCCACCGTCGCGCGCGCGCTCTCGGCCGTGCTTGACGTCGAGGATCCGATCCCCAGTTCGTACACGCTGGAAGTGAGTTCGCCCGGCATCGACCGGCCGCTGACCCGACCCAAGGACTATGCCCGCTGGGCAGGCCACCTCGCCCGGCTGGAGACGGCCGAGCCGATCGAGGGCCGCCGCCGCTTCAAGGGCACGCTGCTCGGACTCGAAGGCGATGTGGTGAAGCTGCGCCTCGACGACGGCCAGGAGACCGACGTGCCGCTGTCGGCCGTCACCCGGGCCAAGCTCGAGATGACCGACGCGTTGATCGAAGAACACCGGCTCGCCCAGCAGGGCGCAGCTCAAGCTCATTAGTCGAATCGCAAGAGAGGAACATAGCATGGCAACGACTGCCGATATCCCGCGCCTGGAGATGCTGCAGGTGGCCGACATGGTCGCCCGCGAGAAGGGCATCGAGCGCGAGGAAGTGCTCGAGGCGATGGAGCAGGCCATCCAGAAGGCTGGCCGCGCCAAGTACGGGCTGGAGCACGACATCCGCGCCGAGATCGACCGCAAGACGGGCGAGATCAAGCTGCTGCGCTACATGCAGGTGGCCGACCCGGTCGAGAACGAGAATACGCAGGTGCCGCTGGTCGAAGCGCAGCGCCGCAATCCCGAGGCGCAGGTCGGCGACTTTTTGACCGATGAACTGCCGCCGATCGATTTCGGCCGCGTCGCTGCCCAGACCGCCAAGCAGGTCATCACCCAGCGCATGCGCGAAAGCGAGCGCAAGCGGCAGTACGAGGAATTCAAGGACCGCGTCGGCGAGATCGTATCGGGCGTGGTGAAGAGGGTCGACTACGGCAACATCACCGTCGACCTGCAGCGCGCCGAAGGCGTGATCCGCCGCGACGAGACCATCCCCCGCGAGAGCTTGCGCGTAAACGACCGCGTGCGCGCCTATATCTTCGACGTGCGCGAGGAGCCGCGCGGCCCGCAGATCTTCCTGTCGCGCAGCCATCCGCAGTTCATGGCCAAGCTGTTCATGCAGGAAGTGCCGGAAATCTACGACAACATCATCGAGATCAAGGCCGTGGCCCGCGATCCGGGCAGCCGGGCCAAGATCGCCGTGCTGAGCCACGACAGCTCGATCGACCCGATCGGCGCCTGCGTCGGCATGCGCGGCAGCCGCGTGCAGGCCGTCGTGCAGGAGCTGCAAGGCGAGAAGGTCGACATCATCCCGTGGTCGAACGACACCGCGAACTTCATCGTCAATGCGCTGGCGCCGGCCGAGGTCAGCAAGGTGCTGATGGACGAGGAGAAGCACAAGACCGAGGTGGTCGTGCCCGACGACCAGCTGAGCCTCGCCATCGGCCGCCGCGGCCAGAACGTCAAGCTTGCCTCGCAACTCACCGGCTGGGAAATCGACATCATGACCGAGACCGAGGAGAGCGAGCGCCGCCAGAAGGAGACGCGTGAACGCACCGAGCTGTTCAAGGCCTCTCTTGATGTCGACGACGTGATCGCCCATCTCTTGGTGGCCGAAGGTTACGGTGCGGTCGAGGACATCGCCGAATCCGCGGTCGAGGACCTGGCCGGGGTCGAGGGCTTCGACGAGGAGATCGCCACCGAGCTGCAGCGCCGCGCCCGTGAATATATCGACAAGCGCGACGCCGAGCTCGCTACCCGCCTCGAAGAGCTGGGCATCGACGAGGATGTGCGCGGGACGGAGGGCCTCACCCTGCCGATGCTGGTGGCGCTGGGCGAGAAGGGCGTGAAGACGCGCGACGATCTCGCCGACCTCGCCTCCGACGAGCTGCGTGAGATCGTGGGCGAGAGCGCGATGGATAACGACACCGCCAACGGCATCATCATGAAGGCCCGCGAGCACTGGTTCGCGGCCGAGGACGCCGCGGCCACCGACGTGGCCAAGGCCTGAACGGAGAACGACACCTTTGGCTTTAGCCGCCGTCATGCCCCAAACTGAACCGACGGTTGCCGTCGCCGGTCCGCTGCGCACCTGCATCGCGACCGGCGAGGAGGGCGCGCCGGAGCGGATGATCCGCTTCGTCGTCGGGCCGCAGGGCGACGTCGTGCCCGATCTGGCGCGGCGGCTGCCGGGGCGCGGCATGTGGGTGCGGGCCGAGCGCGCGGCGGTCGAGCGGGCCGTGGCGAAGAACCTGTTCGCCAAGTCGGCGAAGGCGGCGGTGCGGCCGGCAGCCGACCTGCCGGAGCGAGTCGAGCGGCTGCTGCTCGAGCGGGCGCTCGCCGATCTCGGCCGGGCGCGCCGGGCCGGCCGGGCGGTGGCGGGCTTCGTGAAGGTCGAGCAGATGATCGGCCGGCAGCGGGCCGGCCTGCTGATCGTGGCCGACGAGGCCCAGGGCGACGGGTTGGGCAAGCTTCAGGCGAGCGGCCTGCCGATCGCCCGCTTGGGCGACGCGGCGGCGCTGGGCGGCATCTTCGGCCGCGAGCAGACGGTATATGCGGCGGTCGCCCGCGACGATGCGGGCGGCGAGTTCATTGAGCGAATTGAGGTCGGGGCGGCGCGCTGGCGTGGCTACCGACTGAACAGCACCGGTTGACGCGCCGGAGCGGACCAAGGACAACAAGCGATATGACGGAACAAAAAGAAGAGACCAAGCCGACCAAGCCGCTCACCCTCTCGACCACGGCCCGCGCGGGCGCGGCCAAGAGCAGTGACGCGACGCAGGTGCGCCAGAAATTCTCGCACGGGCGGACGCGGGCGGTGACGGTCGAGGTCAAGAAGCCAGTCAAGCGCCCCGGCGGCCCCACGCCTGCGGCGGGGCCCTCGGCTGCCCCGGCGCCCGAGGCGCCGGCTCCGACCGCCCGCACCCTGAAATTGGGCGGCGGCGCGGCGGCGCCTGTGGCGCGGGCACCCCTTTCGACGCGCTCGACATCGGGCGACGGCAGCCGCGGCATCGTGCTGCGCACCCTGACCGAAGAGGAAAAGGAAGCCCGTACGCGGGCCCTGGTCGACGCCAACCGCGACGCCGAAGCCGCGCGCCAACGCGCGGCCCAGGACTCGGCGCGACGGGCTGTCGAGGACGAGGCCCGCAAGAAGGCCGACGAGGAGCACAAGAAGCGTCTGGCCGAGGAAGAGGCGCGCAAGAAGGTCGAGGAAGAGGTCAAGCGCAAGGCCGACGCGCTGGTCCAGAAGCGTCTCGACCAGGCGGCTACCGCATCGCCAACGACGACGGCCGCGCGCCAGGCCCAGGAGATCGGTACTGGCGCCGCGACCACCGACGCCGCGCCCGCGCCGATTCGGCGCCCGCCGATCGCGCCCGGCGTTGCCCAGACCGCCAACGCAGCGCTGCGTCGGCCGCCGATGCGGCCCACCATCAACAAGCGCCTGCCGCAGCCGCCGGGCGCGCGCCGCGAGGTGCCCAAGCGCCGCTCCGACAAGGTCGACGTCGGCCGTGCGGTCGAGGGCGAGAACGATTTCCGCAGCCGGTCGGCGGCGCAGATGCGCCGCCGCCTGGAGCGCGATCGCCGTCGCGAGCATGACGACGAGCCGCAGCAGAAGGTCTATCGCGAAGTCACGATCCCCGAGACCATCACGGTCCAGGAACTCGCCTCGCGCATGTCCGAGCGCGGCGCCGACGTCATCAAGACGCTGATGCGCATGGGCGTGATGGCGACCATCAACCAGGCGATCGACCCCGACACCGCCGAGCTGGTGGTGACGGAAATGGGCCATCGGCCCAAGCGCGTCGCCGAGGGCGACGTCGAGACCGGCCTCGCCGAGACGGCGGACGCCCCCGAAACGCTGGTGGCGCGGCCGCCGGTCGTCACGATCATGGGCCATGTCGATCACGGCAAGACGTCGCTGCTTGACGCCTTGCGCGCGACCGACGTCGCGGCGCACGAGGCGGGCGGCATCACCCAGCATATCGGCGCCTACCAGGTGACCCTGCCGTCGGGCCAGAAGATCACCTTCCTCGACACGCCGGGCCACGAGGCCTTCACCGCCATGCGCGCCCGCGGCGCCAAGGTGACGGACATCGTCGTCCTGGTGGTGGCGGCCGACGACGGCGTCATGCCGCAGACCAAGGAGGCGATCGCCCACGCCAAGGCGGCGGGCGTGCCGATGATCATCGCCATCAACAAGATGGACAAGGCCGGCGCCGATCCGAGCCGGGTCCGCACCGAGCTGCTGCAGTACGAAGTGCAGGTCGAGCAGCTGGGCGGCGAAATCCAGTCGATCGAGGTGTCGGCGACGAAAAAGACGAACCTCGACAAGCTGGAGGAGGCGATCGTCCTGCAGGCCGAAGTGCTCGAGCTCAAGGCCAACCCGGATCGTCCGGCCGACGGCGTCGTGATCGAAGCGCAGCTCGACCAGGGCCGCGGTTCGGTGGCGACGGTGCTGGTCCAGCGCGGCACGCTCAAGGTGGGCGACGTGCTGGTGGCCGGCGCCGTATGGGGCCGCGTGCGCCGCCTCATGGACGACCGCGGCAACGCCGTGCAGAGCGCCGGTCCCGCGGTTCCGGTCGAGATCCTGGGTCTCGACGGCACGCCGCAGGCGGGCGACGAGTTCCACGTCATGGAGAGCGAGGCGCGTGCGCGCGAGATCGCCGACTTCCGCGCCCGTCGCGACCGGCAGGCCCAGCTTGCCCGCGCCGCGGGCGGCCGCGGCACCCTCGAGGAGATGATCAAGGGCATCCGCGAGGGTACGGCCAAGGAGCTTCCGGTGCTCATCAAGGCGGACGTGCAGGGCTCGGCGGAAGCGCTGGCCGGCGCGCTGCAGCGGCTCAGCACCGAGAAGGTGGCGACCCGCGTGGTCTATAGCGGTGTCGGCGGCATCAGCGAGGCCGACCTGACGCTTGCCAAGGCGTCGGGCGCGCTGATCATCGGCTTCAACGTGCGCGCCAATCCGCAGGCGCGCGAGATCGCCAAGCGCGACAAGGTCGACATCCGCTACTACTCGATCATCTACAAGGTCACCGAGGACATTCAGGCCCTGATGATCGGCCTGCTCGATCCGACCTACAAAGAGACCTTCCTCGGCAACGCGCAGATCCGGGAAGTCTTCCGCATCACCAAGGTCGGCAACGTCGCCGGCTGCATGGTCACGGAAGGCATGGTCAAGCGCGGCGCCAAGGTGCGTCTGCTGCGCGACAACGTGGTGATCCACGAAGGCACGCTGAAGACGCTGAAGCGCCACAAGGACGAGGTCCGCGAAGTCCAGCACGGCTTCGAGTGCGGCATGGCGTTCGATAACTACGACGACATCAAGGTCGGCGACGTGATCGAATGCTTCGACGTCGAGGAAGTCCAGTCGACCCTCTAGGGTCCCTGGACTTTCCGACAACTGAGGATATGGCGATGCCCCGACGTCGCACCTCCGAACGCGACAATCGCGGCCCCGGCCAGCGTCAGCTCCGTGTGGGCGAGGAGCTGCGCCACCTCCTGGCCGAACTGCTCGAGCGCGGTGACATGCGCGATCCTGACCTGCGCGGCGCCTCGATCACCGTCACCGCGGTCGATGTCAGCCCCGACCTGCGCAATGCCATCGCCTTCGTGATGCCGCTGGGCGGTCAGGACGAGCCGCGCCTGCTCGCCGCCATGCGCCGCGCAGCGCCGTGGTTCCGCGCCCGGGTCGGCGAGCGTGCCGGCCTGCGCTATGCGCCGGAGATCCGCTTCGAGATCGACCGCACGTTCGACGAGGCCGACCGCATCGGCAACTTGTTGCGCCGGCCCGACGTGGCGCGTGACATCAAGGACGAATGAGCCGCAGAAAATCCGGCGACAAGGTCGATGGCTGGGTGATCCTCGACAAGCCGGTGGGACTGGGCTCGACGCCGGCCGTCAGCCGCGTGCGCCGCCTGTTCGGCGCCCAGAAGGCCGGCCATGGTGGAACGCTCGATCCGCTGGCCAGCGGCGTGCTGCCGATCGCGCTCGGCGAGGCGACCAAGACCGTGCCCTTCGTCATGGACGGCCGGAAGGAATACCACTTCACGCTCCGTTTCGGGCAGGCGCGCTCGACGGAGGATGCCGAGGGCGAGGTCACCGCCACCAGCGACCTTCGTCCTACCGACGAGGCGATCCGAGGCGCGCTGGCGGCCTTCGTGGGCGAGGTCGAGCAGGTCCCGCCGGCCTTCTCGGCCCTCAAGATCGAGGGCAAACGCGCCTACGATCTGGCGCGCGCCGGCGAGCCGGTCGCCCTCAAGCCCCGCCGCGTCCTGATCGAACGCCTCGAGCTTTTGGGCCGGCCGGACGCGGATCATGCAGATTTCGTGGTTTCCTGCGGTAAAGGCACCTACATCCGGTCCCTGGGCCGCGACCTGGCGCTCTCTCTGGGGACCGTCGGATACCTGTCGGCGCTGCGTCGAACGGCCGTTGGGCCGTTTCGCGAAGAGGCGGCCATTTCGCTTCCCAAACTGGAGGCCCTCGGGCATATTCCCGCGCTTCTCGGGGCCCTGGCCCCCGTCGCGACCGCGCTGGACGACATCCCGGCGCTGGCCCTGACGGAGGCCCAAGCGGACCGGCTGCGCCAAGGCCAGCCGGTGCTCTTGACCCGGGACGCACCGCCGTCCGGCGCCCTTTTACGCGCCGAGACAGGCAGCAGGCTGGTGGCGCTGGTCCGTTCGGACGGCGCCTCTCTTCAGCCGGTGCGCGTCTTCAACCTTTAAGTAAATGGAGATCCCGATGTCGATTACAGCCGCGCGCAAGGCGGAGCTGATCAAGTCGTATGCCCAAGGCAATGACGACACCGGCTCGCCGGAGGTCCAGGTCGCCATCCTGAGCGAACGCATTTCCAACCTCACCGAGCACTTCAAGGGCCACGCGAAGGATCACCATTCGCGTCGTGGTCTGCTCAAGATGGTCGGCCAGCGCCGCCGTCTGCTCGACTATCTCAAGTCCCGAGACAGCAAGCGCTACGACTCTTTGATCGAGCGGCTGGGTCTCAGGCGTTGATTTCACGGCCCCGTCGTTCGGCGGGGCCTTTTCGCGTCGCGTCGTCCGGTTCCCGTAAAAATTCGGCCGGCTGACACGACTTCGCAGTAACCGGGAGGGCAGGGGCGAGAGCAAAGGCCCGACCCGGTCCTGTCGGCGCAAGGGCGCCGACGGGCGGCAATCGCCAGACGGGGGCGAGCGCCGTGTAGGAAAGGAAGATGGATATGAGTGATATGTTTCAAGTGTTCCGCAAGGAAGTGGAATGGGCCGGCCGCAAGCTCGTGCTCGAGACCGGCAAGATCGCGCGCCAGGCCGATGGCGCGGTGCTGGCGACCTACGGCGGCACCACGGTGCTGGCCGCCGTCGTGTTCGAGAAGAAGCCGAAGCCCGGCCTCGATTTCTTCCCGCTCACCGTGAACTACCAGGAGAAGGCCTTCGCCGCCGGCAAGATCCCGGGCGGCTTCTTCAAGCGCGAAGGCCGGCCCTCCGAGAAGGAAGTCCTGACCTCGCGCCTGATCGACCGCCCGATCCGTCCGCTGTTCCACGAGAGCTATCGCAACGAGACCCTGGTGGTGGCGACGACGCTGGCGCACGATCTGGAGAACGATCCCGACATCGTGGCGATGATCGCCACGTCGGCGGCGCTCACGATCAGCGGCGTGCCCTTCATGGGCCCGATCGCCGGCGCCCGCGTGGGCTACCTCGACGGCAAGTTCGTCGTCAATCCGACCCTGGACCAGATCGAGCAGAGCACGCTCGACATCGTCGTCGCCGGCACCAAGGAAGGCGTGCTGATGGTCGAGTCCGAGGCCAAGGAGTTGCCCGAGGACGTCATGCTGAACGCCGTGATGGAGGCCCATCGGTCCTTCCAGCCGGTGATCGACGCCATCATCCAGCTCGCCGAGCATTGCGCCAAGGATCCGCTGCCGCTCACCGATCCGTCGGAAGCGTCCAAGACCGTGGCCGCCAAGCTCAAGTCCGAGATGCGGGCCAAGCTCGCCGAGGCCTATGGCGAAACCCAGAAGCTTGCCCGCCAGACCAAGGTCGGCGCGGTCAAGGCCGAAGCCAAGAAGCTGTTCGAGGGCAACGAGGAAGCGCTCGCCGCCTTCGGCGAGCAGTTCGGCAATCTCGAGGCCGACGTCGTGCGCAACGCCATCCTCGATACCGGCAAGCGCATCGACGGTCGCGACACCAAGACCGTCCGGCCGATCGTGGCCGAGGTCGGCGTGCTGCCGCGCGCCCACGGCTCGTCGCTGTTCACCCGCGGCGAGACGCAGGCGCTGGTCGTGGCCACGCTCGGCACCGGGCAGGACGAGCAGATCATCGATGCGCTCGAGGGCGAGTACCGCGAGCACTTCATGCTGCACTACAACTTCCCTCCCTACTCGGTGGGCGAAGTGCGCCGCATGGGTTCGCCCGGCCGCCGCGAGATCGGTCACGGCAAGCTCGCCTGGCGCGCGTTGCGCCCGATGCTGCCCAGCAAGGAGAAGTTCCCGTACACGATCCGCATCGTGTCGGAGATCACCGAGAGCAACGGCTCGTCCTCGATGGCCTCGGTGTGCGGCGGTTCGCTGGCGCTGATGGATTCGGGCGTGCCGATGGACCGGCCGGTGGCCGGCATCGCCATGGGCCTGATCAAGGAAGGCGACCGCTTCGCGGTGCTGTCGGACATCCTGGGCGATGAGGATCACCTGGGCGACATGGACTTCAAGGTCGCCGGCACCGAGAAGGGCATCACCTCGCTGCAGATGGACATCAAGATCACCTCGATCACCGAGGAGATCATGAAGGTGGCACTCGGCCAGGCCAAGGACGGCCGCCTGCACATCCTGGGCGAGATGGCCAAGGGCCTGGGTGGCGCACGCGAATCGGTCAGCCAGAACGCGCCGCGCATCACCCAGTTCACGATCCCCAAGGACAAGATCCGTGAAGTGATCGGCACCGGCGGCAAGGTGATCCGCGAGATCACCGAGACCACCGGCACCAAGATCGACATTGAGGATGACGGCACGATCAAGGTCGCGGCGGTCGACGCCAAGGCCGGCCAGGCCGCCATCGACTGGATCAAGGGCATCGTCGCCGAGCCGGAAGTGGGCGTGGTCTACACCGGCAAGGTCGTGAAGACGGTCGAGTTCGGCGCCTT
>Ga0208989_10000315_pt1 | contig 13307 bp, 11 predicted proteins | sample MedBloCAOM3_M1_FD_187852 | JGI IMG/M metagenome (GOLD analysis project Ga0208989, IMG submission 187852) | Forest soil microbial communities from El Dorado National Forest, California, USA - Mediterranean Blodgett CA OM3_M1 (SPAdes) (version 2) | ecosystem: Environmental > Terrestrial > Soil >...
CAGAGATCGTCGATCGCGGTCTGCGCGCGGCGATGGCTTTCCTCGGTGCCGTCGCCGAGCCGGACGATCCATTCCGACGAATGCCTCAAATGATAGGCGCTTTCCTTCTCGGATTTCGCCGCGATGGCCGCGAGTGTCGCGTCGCCCGACTTCATCATCGCGCGCCAATAGAGGTCCGCAAAGGCTGCGTAGAAAAATTGCCGCACCATGGTATGCGCGAAATCGCCGTTCGGCTGCTCCAGCAGCAGAAGATTGCGGTACTGCCTGATGTCGCGCAAGTAAGCGAATTTGTCTTCGTCGTTGCCCTGGCCTTCGACCTTTGCCGCATATGAATACAGTTCGCGCGCCTGGCCAAGCAGATCGAGACCCATATTGGCGAACGCCATATCTTCTTCCAGGGCAGGCGCCTGGCCGCACCATTCCGATAGCCGATGCCCCAGAATCAGGGCGTCGTCGGCGCGGCGCAGCGCGTACAGCACCAGCGGCGTCTCCGAGACTGAAATGGAAGCGACAGTCATCGTGACTAACCTTCTCGTTCACTCCGACCTCATCCTGAGGAGCGCGCCCTCGCGCGCGTCTCGAAGGATGGCCGCGAGTCCATGCCATCCCTCCATCCTTCGAGACGCTCGCTTCGCAAGCTCCTCAGGATGAGGTCCGTATTTCCTTCACAGGCCCTAAGCACCCGCCTCGCCTGAGAGTTCACGGTTCGAGACGGTGCTAGCGCGCCTCCTCACCATGAGGGTCGAGATCACATATGCCCAACTTCATCCGGCACATCGTAAAATGTCGGATGGCGGTAGATCTTGGATTCCGCCGGCTCGAACATCATGCCCTTCTGGCTCGGATCGGATGCGGTGATCGCGCTTGACGGTACCACCCAGATCGACAACCCCTCGCCGCGGCGAGTGTAGATGTCGCGCGCGGCCTGCAGCGCCAGTGTCGCGTCGCTGGCATGCAGCGAGCCGACATGCTTGTGCGCGAGGCCGTTGCGGCTGCGAATAAAGACTTCCCACAGCGGAGTGTTCGGCGTGGTCATCGTGACCTCCCTGAACTTTTAACGTGGGTTACGGCGCAGCCTTGCGGCTGTTGCGTTTCTCGGCATAGGCCTGCGCCGCCTCGCGCACCCACGCGCCTTCGTCGTGCGCCTTGCGCCGCGCCGCCAGCCGGTCGCGGTTGCACGGGCCATTGCCCGACAGTACCTGATTGAATTCATTCCAGTCGATCGCGCTGTATTCCCAGTGCCCGGCCTCATTCTGTTTCATGTCGGGATCGGGAATCGTCAGTCCCAGATATTGCGCCTGCGGCACCGTCGCATCGACGAATTTCTGCCGCAGCTCGTCATTGGAGAAGCGCTTGATTTTCCATTTGGTCGAGGTGTCGCTGTGCTGGCTCGCTTTGTCGGGCGGCCCGAACATCATCAGCACCGGCCACCACCAGCGATCGAGCGCGCTCTGCGCCATCGCCTTCTGCTCCTCCGAGCCGCGCGCCAGCGTCAGCATGATCTCGAAACCCTGCCGCTGATGAAAGGATTCCTCCTTGCAGACGCGGATCATCGCGCGCGCATAGGGACCGTAGGAGCAACGACACAGCGGAATCTGGTTCATGATCGCGGCACCATCCACCAGCCAGCCGATCGCACCGATGTCCGCCCAGGTCAGCGTGGGATAGTTGAAGATCGAAGAATATTTGGCCTTGCCGGCCAGCATCAGATCGACCAGTTCCTCGCGCGAGGTGCCGAGCGTTTCAGCCGCGGCGTAGAGGTAGAGCCCGTGGCCGCACTCGTCCTGCACTTTGGCGAGCAGCGCTGCCTTGCGGCGGAGCGACGGCGCGCGCGTGATCCAGTTGCCTTCTGGCAGCATGCCGACGATTTCGGAATGCGCGTGCTGCGAAATCTGCCGCGTCAGCGTCTTGCGATAGGCCGCGGGCATCCAGTCGTTCGGCTCGATGCGGTCGTCGGCGTCGATGCGCGCCTGAAACTGCGCTGCGTGCGTGGCGTCCTCGATATTGCGATCTTCGGCTTCGGACGAGTTCAGCGCCTGCGTGTACATGGCCGATCTCCAGTGAGACCAAGCTGTAACATATAACAAAAAATATGGAACTCAAGTAAATTCTGTAACATAACTTAGTCGCCGAACCGGCGCGCCAGCTCTTCGGCGGCTGCGGGTAGCGGCCCAGTCTCGTTGACGCCATTTCGGTCGAGCCATTGTTCGGATGCTGGAAGCAAACCCCTATAGATCTCGCCGCAGAGCTGGCGAGCCGCCCGGCCGGGCCAATCCCTGGGAAGCAACGCTGCCGGCAACAGCGGATCGCGCAGCACCACCCGGCGGTAGTAATGGATCAGCAAAATCCGCGCCGTGAACGCGTCAACGTCCGCGAGGGGTTCGCGACGGTCGATCCAGCCCCGCAACGGCTCGAAGATCTTCATGAATTTCAGATAGGCATCGGCGGTGCGATCGAGCGGCCAGCTCTCGCTGAGCAATCGCCGGCCGCTGTCGTCCTCGGCGGAAACTTCCAGCCGGATCGCGTGCGCGGCCTCCTCAGGAATGGGAACCCCCGACGGCGCGATCCACACGCCCGGCAACGGACTGCCGAAGCCCGCATTTTTCAGCGCCTCCCGGGACGCATCGCGATCCTCGCCGTTACCGATCAAGAGAAGTTCAAAGCGTCCGGTCCAGTCGGACACCTGCGGATCATAGATATGCTTCGTCGCAGCATCGAAAGTTTGCCGCCCCTTTTTTACCAGACGGTAGAAACTGTTGCGGCCGACCCTCTGGCGTTCGAGCCAGCCGTCGGCGGCAAGCCGCGACATCGCCGTGCGCACCACGCCGCTGTCGATGTCGATCGTCCTGAAAAATTCAAGCAGCGTTCCGAGCCAGACCGAACCGCCGCGCGGCACGATCGCATCGCCGAACACCGTGATAACGATGGAGCCGGTGCGCGAGGGTTCGCGCTTGAGCAGTTCGATGATGCGGGAAAGCGGGTGCGACATGCGCAACGCATAGCGCGTTTTCAGGATTCACAACAACGCTCGCCGACCGGAGGCTCATGGTTCGAGACGCGCGGCGTTGCCGCGCCCCTCACCATGAGGGTCTAAGACCTCGTCCTGAGGAGCGGCCACTTGGCCGCGTCTCGAAGGATGAAGCCATCGGACTGGAAAATGGCTCAGTGCCGGCGCGCGGCCCCTCCCGATTGGGATCAATCACCTGGCGGGATCGGGATAGACCATGCTGCGCCAGCCGCTGCGATCGAACGGCGCCCACTTACCTTCAGGCTGCGCCAAACGCTCGGCCACCGCGTAGACGACAGCGGGGTGATGGCCCATGCCGCAATGGCTGCTTTCGACCTCGATGTTCTCGGACCGGGCGGACGGCTTTTCCATGCAGCTCTGCCACGCGCAGATGCCGTCAGTGCGGCTGAAGATCGCCGTCGTCGGCACCGGCGGCGTGCCCGAAAGCGCCCCGCCGAACCGCGCATCCTCTTCATCGGCGCGGCGGCCGCTCGCCATCTCATAGACGCGCCAGGCATTGGTCGCTTTCGGATTGCCCGCAAACGGACTGCCGAGCGTGATCACCGAGCGCACGCGATCCGGCATCATCTTCGCGAGCTGACGCGCGTAGAGACCGCCAAGACTCCAGCCGACCAGGCTGATCTTGCGCTGATGATGGTCGCTAAGTTCACGCACCAGATCGACCATGGCGTGCTGCACGCCGTCGCGCAGGCCAAGATTGCGGCCCTGACGCCATCCGCTGACGGCGTAGCCGCGGTTTTTCAAAAAGCTGCGCAGCGGCCGCGTCGAGGTGTCCGAAGCGACAAGCCCGGGCAACACCAGTACCGGATGACCGTCGCCCTTTGGGGCCAGGCTGAGAAGCGGGAGGGCGCCGAGAAAAGCGCCGAGTTCGTGGATGGCCCGCCCCTCCAGAAACATCAGGGTTTTGGATGGCGGGCGCAGCGTCTGGACAGTCGCGGACATCGTATCTCCTCTCGGAGCCGCTTCGAACGGACGGCCCAATCGATCAAATGAAAACGCGGCTCTCGTACAATCGTTCCGCAATGCAACAATTTCATGAGAGAGCTATGGCACTGATTCCATCATTCAAGCGGCTGCCTCCCGATGGGACAATAGGTCGGCGCACTTAAACGCGGCTCAGTGATCAAATAGTCACAGCAGCCGCAGCAGCAATTCGATGGTGTAGAGCGCTAATCCTGCGAGCCCGCCGATCAGCGAGCCGTTGAAGCGGATGTATTGCAGATCCTTGCCGATGTTGATTTCGATCAGCGAAATCAATTGCCCCATGTCCCAGGCCTTGACCTGATCGGAAATGAAGCTCGAGACGCCGCTTTTCTGATCGGCGATAAAACTTCTGAGCACGGCAACGAGGCCCTGATTGATCCCGGCCCGCAGCTCGGGATCGCCCGCGAGCGCCTCGCCTGCTTCCATGAACATCCTGGCGAGGTGATGCTGCAGCACCTGGGTCTCGCCGCTGGCGCTGCGTTCGATGAACGACCGCGTATTCGACCAGATAGTGCGCGCGAGATCGCCGAGCTCGGGGCGCGCCAGCAGGTCGCGTTTCAATCCATCGATGCGATCGGCATAGCTCCGGTCACTGCCGAGCCGATCCACGAACGACAACACCATGCGATCGAACTCGCCACGGAACGGATGCTTCGGATCGCTGCGAACCTCTTCGAAGAATGCGGTCGCGGACGCGACGATCTTCTTCACCAGGAATTTGTCGGTTCGATAGAGCTTAAGCAGCGTCGGCAGCTCGTCGCGGATTTTCGCGCGGATCATAGCCATGGTTTCTGGCTTGGTCAGCGATTCATGAACACCGCGCAGGATGTCATCGAGCAGCCCCTGATGCCGGCCCTCCCTTACGAAAGCGCGCAGCGTGCCGGCGGCGAGCGGCGCGAGATCGATCGACTGCAACTGGGTGGTGATCCGGCGGGCGATGAACGTCATCAGGCCCGAGGTCTCCGTCGCCGTAACAGCCTCGGGCAAAAGGCGCAGCGTGAAGCGGGCGAGATCGGCGCTGCGCTTGCGGTCGCGCAGCCAGTCGGCGATGAACGACGCGAAGTCAATCTGGCGCAGCTTGGCGTCAACCGGCGCGGTTTCGAGAAAATGCACCTCGATGAATTCGCCGAGCTTGTCGGCGATGCGGTGCTGATTGCTCTGGATGATTGCGGTGTGCGGGATCGGCAATCCCAACGGCCTGCGAAACAGCGCTACCACTGCGTACCAATCGGCGAGGCCCCCGATGGTGGCGGCTTCCGCGAACGCCGCGACGAAGCCGAAGACCGGATGCACTGGGAGCAACGCTTTGGCCGTCACAAAAAGCGCCAGCGTGCCCGCCAACACCAGCGTGGCCAGCGCCTTGACCCGCCGCAGCTCGGCCGCGCGTGCGGCGTCGCCGGGCGCGTCGAATGAAAATGTGCCTGACGTGATCATGGTTGCTTTCGAATGAACGAAGTGCCTCATCCTCAGGAGCGGCGCCTTCGCCGCGTCTCGAAGAATGAGGCCTCATGGTTCGAGACGGCGCAAGAGCGCCTCCTCACCATGAGGAGCAACGTTTGACCTATTCGGGAGGGCGTCAAAAAGAAGGCCCGCTTGAAGCGGGCCCTGAATTGTCAGCTAATCAACTGATCCGGAATCGATCAGGCGGTCTTGGTGTAGACCTTGGAGAAGTTGTCCTGGGCCGTCTTGGCACCGTCGGCGACGAGCTTGCCGAGATATTCGGTGGTCGACTTCGCCCGCGAGATGAACACGTCGCCGCGCGCACGGACCATATCGGACTGGATCTGAACCGCCTCGTTGAGCGACTTGGCGGAAGCCAGCTTGTCGATGCCTGAGAAGAAGGCCTCGGCGTCCTGATAGAGCGCCTGCTGGATGTTGCGGCTGATCTTGGCGGCCTCGCTAACCGAATCCGCAACGGCGGTCTCGATCGCGGCGGTCACCTTCTCCGAACCGGCATGCAGGTCGGCAGTACGGTCCTTGGCGGTGTTGGCAGTCTTCTTCACGAACTCACGGGCAGCCTCGGGAACGTCCAGGTTCTGGAGGTTCTTGAGCGCGTCCGTGACGGGCGCGAAAGCTTCCTTGACGGTGTTCAGCACGGAATTGGTTTCAGTTTCGGTGGTCATTTTCGTCTCTCCATCCTCAGGTTTGAGCTATGGGCTCACCCCGTCCGATTGGCCCGGGGCGCGATCGTTATGCCATAGTTAATGGTGCGGTGCAATATCAATGTTGCGGTGCGATATCACGAATTAGTGATCGGCCTCTGGATTGGACGGCTAAGCCCAACAATCAGGCTTGGGGCTGGACCGCGTCCGGCAACCCATAGGCTTCCATTTGGGCCCGGACCTGCGTCACATTGTGCCCAAGCACGACGATATCGTGCTTCTTGCCGTCAACGTCCCGCACATGGTCACGCAACAGCGCTTCGGCCTTGAAACCGAGGCTTTCGAACAGCGCGATTGCCCCCCGCTGATCGATGGTCATCTGAACAGAAAATTTTTCAAGACCGGCGCCCAGCGCCAGCGCGAAGGTTTCCTGCGACAGTGCCCGGCCGACACCCTGGCCGCGAACATCGAGCGACACGACCATCCGGATTTCGCCGACATGCGGCGACCACGAATGCAGATCGCGGACCAGTGTGCCGCAACCGACCACCTTGCCATCGTTCACCGCGAGCAGGCTCGTGATCGCGCCGCGCTCGATCTCCTTGACCCATGCCGACAGCACCCTGGGCTCGCTGATGTTGCGCGGCAGGAACAAGAGATCGTGCGCCGGAAGCGCTTGCGCGAATGCGAGCACCGCCGCCTCGTCGGCCGGTCCCATCATCCGAAACTCGATATCGCCCGCCTCCGTGGCGACGTGGAGCGGATAGCTGCGTCTGTCGCTGGTGCTCATATCGATTTCTCACCTAACCAGGAGTCCAGTTTCGGCCACAGCCGCTTGATGGCGTTGGCGCCGGCGACAAGGCTGACGTGGCCGCCCTTGAGCATCACCTCTTCCTTATCCGTCGAGCCAATTTTCTGAATCAGCGGTTTCGCGGCGTCATAGGGAACGATGTGATCGTGCTCGGCGACGGCGTGCAGGATCGGCACCGTGATTTTGGAAATATCCGCAGGCCGCCCGCCGACCGACATCACGTCGTTGTAGAGCTTGTTATCCCACATCAGCTCCTTGGTGATTGTGCGGAAATACTCGCCGGCCAGCGGCAGCGTGTCGGTGGCCCAGCGGTCGAACATGCGGTACGACTTGACGTATTCGTCATTCCAGATGTTTTCCCATAATTGCACCTGGCTCGCGGCGCGCGACGCCGGCCGCAACATCTCAAATGACGACAGGATCATCTCGGGCGGAACGTTGCCGACGCTGTCGATCAGCTTATCCACGTCGAAATAGCGCTTATCCGAGAAATTCTGGAACAGCTTCATTTCGCGGAAATCGACCGGCGTCGTAAAGCAAATCAGATTCTTCATCGGGCCGTCGGCGAAGATCGAACCGTAGAGCAGCGACAGCACGCCGCCGAAGCAATAGCCGACCACGGTGACGTCGGTCTCGCCGGAATCGCGTTGCACGCGACGGACGCAATCCGGAATGAAGTCGAGGACGTAATCCTCCATTCGCAGCGACTTCTCTTCGGGTTTGGGCGCGGTCCAGTCCAGCATGTAGACGTCGTAGCCGCGCTTCAGGAGAAACTCGATAAAACTCTGGCCGGGCACCAAGTCGAGAATGTAGCCGCGGTTGGTGGTCGCCATCACGATCAGGATCGGCACGCGGTAGATCTCGTCTGACATCGGCCGGTAGTGATAGAGATTCATCGTGCCGCGGACGCTCAAAATATCCTTCGGCGTCGACCCGAGCGACGGGCCGGACGACGAAATATATTCGACGCCCTTGATGCTGCGCTGGATCGCGCGCTGCACCTCGGACTGGATCCGCTCCGGGATCGACGCCGGGTCGAGGCCCGCAGGCGCGTTCATTTTTTACTCTCCGCCTGCCGACGGCGGACGCTTGGTCCGCGGAGGCTTCGGCGCAGCCTGGTACCGGCCTTCCGGCGTGCCGGAATTGCTATGAACCTGATGCAGTAGCGCCTTGATCTCGTTCAGCTGTCCTTCGATCGACTGCAGCCGCTCGGCCATGCTGACCATCTGCGCCCGGCTCGGCAGATTCATGCTGACGAGATATTTCTCCATGAGATCGCCGAGCTGCTTTTGCGCGCCCGCTGTGGCCCCGCCGACCTGATTGACGGCCTTGCTGAATTCCGGCGACGCCATCGCCTGATTGGCGAAGGAATTGAATCCCTTCTCCATCTCGCCGATCATGTTTTGCCACATCGCGACCGGATCGTTGCTCTTGTCTGCCATTGGCGTCCTCCGGATTGACGACGAGTGCCTCGCCTTTTTTTTATCATACCACACTGTTGCGCCGAGGCGGTCAACGTCGCGGCGTCGATTTGACGGTTTCGATGCCGTTTCGAGTGCTTCTGCGGCGCGAAAAACCGTGTCATAGAGTTCCCATCGCAATACCATTCTTTAGGGAACAGCCAAGGTGAATGTATCAGCCCATCAGCCGCCGCAGATCGCCCGCGCCAACGGCATCGACCTTTGCTACGAGATCTTCGGCGACGCCAGCGCCGAGCCGATGCTGCTGATCATGGGGCTGGGCGCCCAGATGATCCATTGGGACGACGATTTCTGCCGGCAGCTAGCCGCTCGCGGATTTCGCGTCATCCGGTTCGACAATCGCGACATCGGCAAGTCCAGCAAGCTGACCGGCGGCAAGCGCCTGACCCCGCTCGAACTGCTCAAGCTGCGATTCCTGAAGATCCCGGTCGCCGCGCCCTACACATTGCTGGACATGGCCAAGGACACCACTGCCCTGATGGACGTGCTCGGCATCAAGTCGGCGCATCTGGTCGGCGCCTCGATGGGCGGCATGATCGCCCAGGAAATCGCGATCTCGTTTCCGCAGCGGGTGCGTTCGCTGACCTCGATCATGTCGACGACCGGCAATCCAAAAGTGCCGCCGCCGACCCCTGAGGCCACCGCGTTGCTGATGGCGCCACCGCCGGCCACCAGGGAAGAATATTTCGCGCGGTTCGCGCAGACCTGGAAGATCCTGCGCGTCGGCAGCTTCCCGCAAGACGAAGCGCTCGACCGCTCGCGCGCCGAACGCACTTTTGAGCGCGGCCTCAATCCGGCCGGCGTCGGACGGCAGCTCCGCGCAATCCTCGCATCAGGCAGCCGCAAGCAGCGGCTGGCATCGGTCAAGGCGCCGACGCTGGTGATACACGGCACCGTCGACCCGCTGGTGCGCCCGGAGGGCGGCAAGGACACCGCGGCCTCAATCCCCGGCGCAAAACTTCTGATGATCGAACGCATGGGTCACGCGCTGCCAATTCCGCTGTGGCCTCAGATCATCGACGCGATCGACAAGCATGCCCATGGCGCGGCGGCCAAGGCGGCGTAGACGGTCGGTATCGTCGTCCTGAGGTGCGAGCCGCCAGCGGGCGAGCTCGCAGGACAACGGCAACGGTGCACGCGGCCATCCTTCGAGCCGCGCGAAGACGCGCTCCTCAGGATGAGGTCTGAGATGCATTCACGGGCTATCGGGATGAGGAACCCATCTACTTTTCACGGAGCGTTCCTCAGAGCTTTCCGGAATACTGACCTCATCCTGAGGAGCTTGCGAAGCAAGCGTCTCGAAGGATGGACGCAACGCATGGACTCGCGGCCATCCTTCGAGACGCGGCCAAGTGGCCGCTCCTCAGTATGAGGTCGGGATACCTTCACAGGCTCTCTCGGGATGACGGCAGTATTCGCGGAGGCAGGCTTATCCCCCTGCCCAGACATCGAGCACGTAGCGATTTTTCGTGCCGAGATCGTCGATCCAGCGCAACGCCGCATCCGCATCAACGTCTTTGCGTTCGCGATAGATCGCAACAAGCGCAGCCTTGACGTCGGGCTCCATCTTGCCGCCGTCGCCGCAGACGTAAATGATCGCGCCCTTTTCGATCAGGCTCCAAACGCGTTCTTTCTCGGCCGCGACCAGATTCTGCACATAGGTCTTCGGACCCTCCGTGCGCGAGAACGCGGTATGCAGTTCGGCGATGCCGTCGGCGGCGAACGCTTTCAACTCGTCAGCGTAGAGATAATCCTGGTCGGGATGACGGCAACCGAAAAACAGCATCGCCGGGCCGAGGCTGGCGCCCTTGGCTTTCAGCGCGGCGCGCTCCTGCAGGAAGCCGCGGAAGGGCGCGAGACCCGTTCCGGGGCCGACCATGATGATCGGCACGGAAGCGTCGTCGGGCAGCCGGAAGCCTGCCTTGGTTTCGCGCACCGTCGCCAGGATCGTCTCGCCTGCGCGGCGCCCCGCGAGATAATTCGAGCAGATTCCTTTGTAGACGCCGCGTCCTGAACTCGCCGCACTCTCGACCACGCCGACGGTGACGCTGCAGCGCGAGGGATCGCCCGACGGCGACGACGAGATCGAATAATAGCGCGGCGCCAGCAACGACAGCATTTCCAGATAGGCATGGAACGGCAATTCGCAGGCCGGATGTTCCTCCAGCAGGTCGAACACCGATTTGCGCTTGCCGAGAATGTCCGAGCGATAATGTTCTGACGAGGCAGCATCGTCGCCGACATAGGCTGAAAGTTTCGGCTTGGTCACGGGACAACGCGTGTGTTCCGACATGATCTGGATCTGCTTGCGGGTCGCGACCTGTTGCAGCTCGACAAAATCGGTCAATAGTCGCCCGACCGATACCGCGTCGCCGACCGGCAGTTGCGCGCGACGGCCTTCCGCGACCTGCAACCGGATCTGGTCAGCGGGGAGAAATCCGAACCGGCGCGCGACGGAATCCACCAGCGCCGGATCATTGCGCGGCACCACGCTGAGATGATCGCCGACCCGGTAGGTGATGTCAGGAGGCAGTTGCACCTCGATGTGTCGGGTCGATCTGTCGGAGGCGTTGGCACCCAGCTTGTTTTGTAGCTCGGAGTTGACCAGCACCTTCATCGGCGCGACGCCGCCCAGCGCAACGATCGCATTGACCGCTGATGGAGCGACCGGCTCGATCTTGTACAGCGGCTCGTCCTCGGCACTGCGGCTGAAATTCGAATCGATGCCGAATTCCTTCGTCGCCAGCGGCGCGAGTCTGGCGAACCAGCTCTCGAATTCTCCATCAAGATCGCTGCGGGCATCGCCCTCCCCGCGTGTATACACGCTGCGGCCGCCGTGCGCCGCTAACCGCTCGTCGATCAGCCGCGGTATCGACTGGTAGGTCGCGGCCCAGTCGCTGTTGCCGCAGCCGAACACCGCGTAGCGCACCTTGGCGAACGCATCCTTCGGCAAGTCGCTGCCGAGCCATTTGACGAACTGAGTGGCGTTATCGGGCGGCGCGCCATTGTACGACGCGCAGAAAATCAGCACTCCGCCCTGCTCCGGCAGCTTGCCGGCGAAATCGTCGAGCGGCGCGAGTCTGGTGGCGAAGCCATTGACCTCGGCGAGATCGGCGATGCGGGTTGCGAGCTCTTCGGCCGTTCCAAGGTTCGATCCGTAAAGCACCAGCAGCGGCGTATTGTGCCCCGGACGCGTCCGTGCGAGCGGCGTTGGCGCGGCGGTCGATGCAATAGCTGTCGTCGTAGTCCGGCCAGTGTAAGCGCCGCGATCCTTGTCTGTGCGCGGACGCACCTTGATCTTGAATCCATCAGGCTTGATCGTCAGCGTCTCCTTCAGCACCATCTGGTAACGGTTGACGTCGATCAGCTTGAAGCGCTGCAGGATCATGCCGATCGCAAGCGCGGCTTCATGCATCGCAAAGCCGCGGCCGATGCAGGCGCGCTGGCCGTTGCCGAACGGCTTCCAGGCGTTGACGGGACGCGCCGCCTCGGCCTCACGGCTGAAATTTTCCGGATCGAACGCGTCCGGATTTGGTCCCCAGACGCTTGCGTCGCGATGCAGCGCCAGCACCAGCACGGTAATGAAGGTGTTTTTCTTGAGCTTGTATTTGCCGCCGATGGTTTCATCCTTGAGCGGCGAGATGCCATAGGCCGGCGCGGGCGGCCAAAGCCGCAACGCCTCCTTAAGAATCTGCGTGATGTAGGTGAGTTGCGTAACCTGCTGATAGGTCGGCTTGGCATTGATATCGGGCCCGAGCACCCGGTCGACTTCCTCATAGGCCTTTTTGAGAACGTCGGGATGCTTCAGCAGCGCATAAAGCGTGCACGACAACAGTCCGCTGGTGGTTTCGTGCCCCGCGATCAGGAACGTGTTGATCTGGTAGCGGATGTTGACGTCGTCGAGCTGCTCGCCGGTGGCGCGGTCGACGCCGGTCATCATGGCGCCGAGCATGTCCTTCTTGTCCTCGGCTCCTTCCGCGTTCTTGCGGCGCTCGGCGACGATCTCGTCGACCATCTTGTTCATGAAGGCGACGTCGCCGGCGAGATCGCGCCGGCGTTTCTGCATCCACAGATTTTCCAAGGGAAGACCGCGGATCATCATGATGGTCTCGAGCGAGCGCACCAGCGACTCGACGAACGGATGATAATCGCGCCGATAGAACGAATTGAAACGGTAGTCGAAACCGCACAGCCCGATGGTGTCGAGCGTCAGCGCGGTCATGTCGTGAACGACGTCGATCTCTTCGTCGCCGTTCAGCCGCTCCCACTTCTTCACGAGCTGGTCGGCGATATCGACCATGCTCGGGTGGTAGGACTGCATGGCGCGGTTGCCGAACGGCTGCAGCAGGATGTTGTGCGCCTTGCTCCAGTTTGGCTCGGTCGTGTCGGCGGTAAAGAGTCCGTCGCCGGCGACCGCGCGCACGCGGCGCAGCGGTCCGCGCACCGCCTTGTCGAAACGTTTTTCGTCGCTGAGCTCTTCGACGAGATCGTGGCCAGAGACGATAACAAGCGGCGCACCCATCATGTCGAGCCAGAAGATCGGCCCGAGTTCCTTGGCCAGCCGGGCCAGATTTTGCACCGGCGCGCTCGAGTCCAGCGACAGCATGTTGCCGACCACCGGCTTGGTCGGCGGCTGCGGGATCGGGCTCAGTCTGTTGGTAGACGCCATCGCTTGATTGTCCCCTGCCCTGATCGAAGGCTCAGCCGAACCGCTTTCTACGCCATTCAATCAGCTTGGCGCTGACCTCGTCCGGCTTTTCCTGCTGCGTCCAATGGCCGCTGCCCCGAACCAGGTACTTCTCGAGGTCGGGGATGATTTTCTCCATGCCATCGGCCGAAGACGGCGGCAGCACGTGATCGTTTTCGGCCATGATCATCAGCGACGGCACCCGCACGGTGTG
>Ga0208989_10000316_pt1 | contig 13298 bp, 11 predicted proteins | sample MedBloCAOM3_M1_FD_187852 | JGI IMG/M metagenome (GOLD analysis project Ga0208989, IMG submission 187852) | Forest soil microbial communities from El Dorado National Forest, California, USA - Mediterranean Blodgett CA OM3_M1 (SPAdes) (version 2) | ecosystem: Environmental > Terrestrial > Soil >...
CACAACGATCCCTCTCCTGCGCTGGCGCAATCGCGCCCGGCTGCACGCAGGACGGGAACGCAGACGGAAGCGCAGAGGAAACGTCATGTCATTCTCCAGCTGGCGCGGCGTCGTCGGGATGGTCAACCCGACCATGCGGCCTGGCATGACCGAGGAGGTCTGCCGTCTGCTGCCCGAGGGCATCGGGCTCATCCCGCTGTTTCTCAATATCAGCCGCGGCACCGAGGACGAGTTCGAGACCATGATGCCGCACTACGAGAAGGCCATCGCGCTCCTGGCCGATCAGAAGTGCGACCTGATCCATCCACACGGCGCGCCGCCGTTCATGGACCACGGCTTCAAGGGCGAGGCCCGCATCGTGGCGGCCTGGGAGAAGAAATTCAAAACTCCGATCATGAGCGTGGCGCAGAACCACGTCCGCGCCTTGAAGGCCCTCAAGGCCAAGACCATCGTGGGCGCCACCTATTTTCCCCCCAAGCTCAACGCCATCTTCGCGAAATATTTCAAGGATGCGGGCTTCACGGTGCGCGGCATGACCGGCATCGACGTGCCGTTCGACAAGGTGCAGGAGCTCTCGGGCGAGCAGGTCTACGGCTTCATCAAGCGCAATTTCCTCAAGCACAAGGGCGCCGACGCGATCTACATGCTGGGTTCGGGCTGGCGCACACTCGACATCATCAAGACCCTGGAACAGGATCTGCAGGTGCCGGTCGTGCACCCGGTCACGGCGCGGGTCTGGGAGATCCAGAAGCGGCTCCATGTGCGCCAGCCGGTTCATGGTTACGGCCACATGCTGGAAGCGCTGCCCTGACTCGATACTTGGTCGCATTTTCTACGGCGAACCGGCGTCCACTTCGCCGGAAAATGCTCCGGCATTCGCGAGGTCATCGATGACGTCCCGTATGATCCGCCTGCTGAGCATCATTGGGTGCTGCGGCCTGTGCGTCGGCCCGCTCGCGGCGCAGCCCGCAGCGGCGCCATCCGTCGAGCAGTTCTACCGCGGACGGACGGTGACGCTCATGGTCGGCACCGCGCCCGGCGGCATCAACGACATCTCGGCGCGGGTGGTCGCCCGGCATCTCAACCGTTTCATTCCCGGCAACCCCACCATCATCGTCCAGACGACGCCGGGCGCCGGCGGCCTGGTGACCGCGAACCGCATCTATCAAGCGGCCGAGAAGGACGGATCGGTGCTCGCCAAGCTCGAGCGCGCCGTGCCGCAGCTCGCCATCCAGGGCAACCGCAACGCCAACTTCGATCCGACGAAGTTCACGTGGCTCGGCAGCCTGTCGTCCTACGCCAACGACGCCTATCTGCTGCTGGTCAACGCCACGCATCCGGCCCGCACGGTCGCCGATCTTCGGGCGCCGGGAATCTCGGTCAGCGTCGGGGCGGACAATGCGGCGTCGAGCAATCTCATCTTTGCGCTCATCGCCAAGGAGATCCTCGGGTTGCACGTGAACGTCGTGCGCGGCTATACCGGCGCGGCGCCCATGTTCGTCGCGATGCAGAGCGGGGAATTGGACGGCCAGATGGTCGGGCTGAGCTCGATCAAGACCGGCCAGCGCGACCTGTGGGCCAGGAACATCTTCCGGCCGCTTCTTCAGTTCGGCCGCAGCACCCGCCTCGCCGAATTCTCCGCATTGCCGACCGGACGCGAGCTTGCGCCCGATCCCGCCGCGCTCGCATTGATCGAGTTCGCCGAGCTGCCTTTCTTCATGGCCTTGCCCTTCGCGGCGCCGCCCGGGGTGCCACCCGATCGCGCCAAGGCCTTGCAGTCGGCATTCAGGGAGATGGGGAAGGACAAGGCCTTCCTGGAGGAGGCCGACAGGCTCGGCCTCGACGTGAGCCCGATCGATGCGGATGAAGTGCTCAGGCTGCTGGCGCGATCCGCCGCAACGCCGAAGGACGTGATCGCGCGCTTCAACGAGCTCGGCACGCCGAAGAACTGAACTTGCGGATCGGGCATCGCCCCGCAGGCACCCCTCATTCCGCCTTGGCGTCGTCGACCCCCGATCCTTCCGGCAAGGCGAGCAGCCCGGTGAGGTCGCGCACGCTCTTGAGGCTTTCGATCGACGACAGGCAGCGGCCGAGCTTCTGTGTCCGCTCGCTGCCGGCGAAGGGCTCCATGTTCTCGGTGAGCTTGGCGGCGAGCTCCTCGTCGGAGAAGGGATGCTTGGGATGGCCCGGAAACGGCTTGGCCTCGCCGCGGATCACCGTGCCGTCGGTCATCTCGATCTCGACACGGCCGAGATAGCCGGCTTCCGCCCGCTTGTGCTTGCCGCCCGCGATGGTGCCGAGCTCGGGCGAGGGAGCCGCCACCACCTTCTCGGCGACGAAGCGCTGTCGTTTCGGCTCGAGCACGCGGGCGGGCGCGAAGCTGTCGGTGCGCACGAATCCGTCGAGCACCGCCGCCGCCACGATGTAGGGCAGCGAATGATCCGCGGTCTCGCGCGAGATCGGCGCATAGGGGGCCTTGCGGATTTTCACCAGGTGGTCGTAGGCGCCCTCCTCGGCAAAGACCCTCACCTGCTTGATGCGGTCGAGGTCCGGCACCTTGGCGCGCGCTTCCAGCGCCGCCTGGATGGCGCTTTGGGCGAGCGAGCCGACCGGCCAGCGTTTCATATAGGTCTCGGCGATGCGCGACAGCGGGCGCTTGGCGGCGAAGCGCTCCTTCAGGACCGGAATGCTGTCTTCGCTCTTGTTGGCGAGCTTCTGGATGAAGCCCTGCTTGCCGACGAAGGGCCGCACCGCACCCTCGACCCCGACCTGCGCCAGCAGGCAGGCCTGCAGCGCATTGCGCACGGCGTCGCTGCCGTTGAAGCGCTTCCACATGGTGAGGTCGCCGCGCCGGTTGAGGTCGCCCGACTCGATCTCGTCGCTGGCGAAATGCGGCACCACGGTCATCGCCAGGGCCTCGCGCGCATGATCGGCGTCGAGGCCGAGCACGCGCGCGATCGCGCAGGTCGCGCCCAGCGCCGTGAGGTTGGTGTAGTCCCAGCCGCCCGGCGCGGTCGAGAAGGCGTCGAAGGCGCCCGCCACCACCTCGTAGCCGACCGCCAGGGCGGAAAGAAGCTGCGCGCCGCTGGCGTTGGCCCATTCGGCCGCGACGATCACGCCCGCCACCATGTCGCTCGGATGGCCGCTGTTGCGCCGGCCCACGAAGAAATCGTTGTAGTCGTAACAGCGCAGCAGCACGCCGTTGGTGAGCGCCGCGATGTCGGGCGTCGTGCGCCGCGCGCTCCCCCAGATCACGCAGCCTCCGCTCGCCGGAAACCGATAGGCATGCCGGCGCGCCGCCTGGGCGGCCGCATGGGTCAGCGCCCCCATGGAGACGGCGAGCGAATCGAACAGGACCGCTTTGGCGGCGCGACTGGCGCGCGCATCGAGACGATCGGGGACATTGGCCGCAAAATCCCCGATCAACGCCGCGACCTCGTCCTGGTCGCCTGAAAGAACAGCAGCGGACATGAGTTGGAGCCTTTTTCTGAAGGGAAGCGAGAACCGGTTAGAGGCTTTTTTTGAAGCGAAATGGGAGCCGCCGCGAATTCGGCGCGCTCCCTCTCCCGCCTGCGGGGAGAGGGTCGGGGTGAGGGGCGCTTCAACGCGCTCAGACTCGCGGAGACGCCCCCTCACCCGGAATCCACGCGCGAGCGCGCGGATTCCAACCTCTCCCCGCAAGCGGGGAGAGGTTGCGTCGCGCTCGTGGCACTCCAATCGCAACACGTTGTCGGGATCACACCGCGACGTGCGGCTGGCCCTGGCGGACTTTCGCCGCGTCGAGCGCCGTCTCGGCGAAGGCGCCGTCCTCGGGCAGGATGAAGGACGCCGAGCGCACATTCTGCGCTTCCTGCTCGAGACCGGGCGGGCGAACCCCCTGGGCGACCGCCTGCGCGGCTTTGCGCATCCGCAACCGCGCCATGATGATGGCGTTGTCGGTCGACACCAGATTCTCCTTCGAGCGGTCCTGGACCAGGCCCATGCTTTCCTGCACCGAGGCGTCCTGCATGGCGAGGCCCTTGATGCCGTTGTAGCTGCGGCCGGCCTCCTGGGCCTCGCGGTCCATCAGGTAATTGTTGTGGCGGTTGGCGACCGGCTGGAAGGTGCCGGGAATGAGCTCCGCATGCACGCCGCCGCCGCCCCGCATGGTGTCGAGCTCCTCGTCGGTCAGCGCACGCACCGGATGGAAGGTCATGGTCCAGGCCATGTGATTATGGTCGTCCATCGGCACCCAGGCATGGCCGTTCAGGGCGTTGCCCTTGTAGGGCGGGATCAGCGTGTACCAGGGCATGAGCCACTGCGTCACCCGCCAGTAATGATAGCCCGGGTCGGCGTTGCGCCGCGCCCCGATCAATAGCCCGCCCGGCGACTCGAGGATGTCGAAGACCGTGTTGGTGTTGCGGGTGTGCTTGGCGCCGTCGGTGTTGCGATGGAGCGGATCGCGGTCGAGGTCGTAGCGATGCAGGAACGACACATGGCTCGAGTCGATGCCGCCTTCCATCGCCTGCAGATAGTTGCATTCCTGCCAGCGCTTCGAGATGTAGACATGCGAGGACGGCAGATTCACCCATTCGAAGGACGGCGCCGCCGGCTGCTCGGCGGGCGGGCCCATATAGGCCCAGATCACCCCGCCGGCCTCGACCGTCGGGTAGGACTTCAGCTTGATCTTCTGCGCAAATCCGCTCGACGCCGGCTCGGACGGCACGTCGATGCACTGGCCGGTCACGTCGTATTTCCAGCCGTGATAGCAGCAGCGCAGCCCGTTCTCCTCGTTGCGGCCGAACCACATCGAGACGCCGCGATGGGCGCAGAATTCGTCCATCAACCCGATGCGGCCCTGCGTGTCGCGGAACGAGACCAGCCGCTCGCCCAAGAGCTGGACGCGCACCGGCGGGCAGTTCGGCCGCGGCAGCTCCTCCGCCATCATGGCCGGAATCCAGTAACGGCGGAAAAGCTCGCCCATCGGCGTCCCGGGCCCGGTCCTGCACAGATATTCGTTCTGTTCCTGGGTGATCATGCTCTCGTCCTCGATCCCTCGCCGTCCGTCAGTTCCTGGGCTGATATGTCCCGAGCAGCCGCACGGCCTCGTCCGCGAATGAATTGTCGACCACCTGGTCGACCGCGACGCGCCCGGTGATCAGGCCGCGCTGCTTGTAGAAGTCGTAGTCGTTCTTCAGGCTCGCCGTGTTGACACGGCCGTCCGGATTGGCCGCGAAGGGCGTCATTTCGCGGTAGGCGGCCGGGTCCTTGATGCGGGTATATTCGTTGAGGATCGCGATGATCTCGTCCGCGCCGGGGCCGGCGAGCTTGCCGTCCTTCAGGGCGTCGTTGTAGTCGCGCAGCGCCCGGATATAGGCGCTCATGAATTTCTGCGCGACCGCCCGCCGCTTCACGATGAACTCGTCCGCATAGAGCGCGACCGCCGTCTGCTGGCCGGGATAGATCGTGTTCTTGCTGGCGCGGACCGCGAAGCCTTCGCTGATCGAGCGCGTCACGGTCGGCTCGTTGGTGACGCCGGCATCGATGCCCTTGTTCTTGAAGGCGGCCAGCATCTCGGGGAAGCCCATATAGACGACGTTGACGTCGCTGAATTTCAGCCCGCCCTTTTTGAGCGCCTCGTTGAGCGAGGATTCCGAGCCGGCGCCCTGGGCGGCGGTCGCGATCGTCATGCCCTTGAGATCGGCAAGATCCTTGTAGCGCCCGCTGTCGGCCAGGTCCTTGCGCACCAGCAGCGTCGAATACTCGTAGCCGTCCTTGATCGAGGCCTTGTCGGCCACGATCTTGATGTTGATGCCGCGCTCCACCGCATTGTAGAGCCCGGCCGCCACCGTCCCGCCGCCGACGTCGAGCTGGCCGGTGCCGAGCGGCGCGATCATCTTCGCGGCCGAGGCGAAGGGCGTCGTGGTCACGGCGATGCCCTGGTTGCGGAAATAGCCCTTCTTGTCGGCGATGAAGAAGGCGACATCCGAGCTGGTATCGGTCAGGCCGATGCCCACCTGCTCCGGGGCCTGCGCCGGCGCGGCGGAAAGGCCCACCGCCAGGGCAACGCCAAGCGCAATAAGACGAAGGACGGGCAACATCATCGGAACCTCGCTTACCGGCGGCGCTAGTTTCAGCGAAGTCGCCCGCATGTCAACCGATCGGCCATGCTCCCGACGCATGCGAAATCGCCGCAGCACGTCCTGTTGCGCAACAAGGGGTTTGCGAGACCGTCGCAATTCGCGGAAGATGCCTGCCAGGACCCCAAGGACGCCCATGGACGCGATGGAACCCGATCTCAGCACGATTCCCGGCCGGCGCATCGGCGATTACCGCAATTCGGCCCGGCGCTCCATCAAGCTCTATGGCCTGGGCCGGACCGGCGCGACCGTCGCGCGGGCGGTCGGCGATCGCGGCCTGCCCAATGTCGAGGTGAAGACCGGCAGCCGCCCGGTCGGCTGGAGCGATATCGCGGGGGCCCAGCCCGATCCCGCCACCAACATGGTGGTCATCGTGTGCGCGGAAGGCGACGAGGGCCTGTTTCGGCCGGAACGTGAACGGCCCGATTCGCTCGTCACCTTCGTGCTGCTGCAGCCGGAAGGAAATCTGCTGGTGGTGCGCAATGACAGCGTGTCCGTGGCGCGCGGCTCCACCGACCTGTTCGTCACCACGTCCGATCGCGATTATGTCGGCGATCTGATCGACAACCTGGCGAGCTGACGTGCCCGACTCCTCTCCGGGCCTGCCGGCGGTCCGCAACAGCGCGCGCGAGCGGCTGGAGCGGGGCGAGCTCTCGCTTGGATTTGGCGTGCGCGCCGCCCGCTCGGTCGAGATCGCCAAGGCGATGAAGACGGCGGGCTTCGACTGGCTCTTCCTCGATCTCGAGCACAGCGCGATGTCGATCGAGACCGCGTCGCAGATCGCCATCGCGGCGCTCGACGCCGGGATTGCGCCGATCGTGCGGATCCCCAAGGGCGAGTATTCGCTCGCCACAAGGCTCTTGGACAACGGCGCGCTCGGCATCGTGCTGCCGCATGTCGATACGGCCGACGAGGCGCGCGAGGCCGCCGCGCGGCTGCGCTATCCGCCGCTGGGACACCGCGGCGTGTTCTCCAGCATGCCGCACTACGACTATCGCGCCGTCAAGGTCGACCAGATGACGGCCGCCCTCAATGCGGCGAACCTGATCATCGTCATGCTGGAGACGCCGGCGGCGATCGACAATGCCGACGCCATCGCGGCTGTCGACGGCATCGACGTGCTGCTCATCGGCACCAACGATCTGTGCATCGAGATGGGGGTCCCGGGCGACCTGGCGCATGCGAAAGTATCGGATGCCTACCAGCGCATGGTGGCGGCGTGCCGGCGCCACGGCAAATGGGCCGGCATGGGCGGCGTCTATGACGAGCCCCTGATGCGCCGCTACGTCGAGATGGGTTGCCGCTTCCTGATGGCGGGCGCCGACCTCGCCTTCATGATGGGCGCCGGCGCCAAGCGCACGGGATTCTTGCGCGGGTTGAACCTGTAGGCTGGACGGCCAAAACCGCAGGGGCACGCCACCAGGACCTCTTCATTGGGCAGACGTCCTACCGGGCTTCCTTTTTAATTGACGTTCGCACTGCTCGCCTTGATGGGCGCAATCCATTTTGCAATTTCGTTCGGCAGCTGAATGCCAGTCCGGATCGGTATTCTGGCTTCGTCGGGGCAATCCCGGACGCTTGGCTTCCGCTATCATGTTGGGCTACCGTCGAACCGTCACTTCAGGGCGACTCTTCAACAATGCGCGCCACCGATGCGGTTCATCTGGGCTTGATGCTTTCGGCGATTGCGGTCACCTATCTGGTGCCGTTCGAGCTCCTCTTGCTGTCCTATGTGGTTCTCGGCCCGGCGCACTACTTCACCGAGATTTCCTGGCTGCACGACCGAAAATATTTCCTTCCCCATCGTAGCGTCCCGCTGGGGCTGGCATTCGTGGCGGTGATCGCGGCCCTCATCGACAACGCTTCCTGGTTCGGGTTCGTCATGTGGAGCGCGTTCGTGGTATGCGCGCTGTTTGCTACGGCTGCCGCCAGCGCTGTTCAAGGCTCGATCCTGTTTATAATCGCTGCAGGGCTGACGGCCGTCATGTTTGCGAATGGATCATCGCTTGCCGTGCTTGGCATCCTGCTTCCAACGTTGATTCATGTGTCGTTGTTCACTCTCGTTTTCATGACGTTAGGTGCGTACCGGTCGGGCAGCAGGGCGCAGGCCCTGCTGATCGTCGTCTATCTGACAGCGATCGGGTTGATCCTGGTGATGCCGCCATCGGCATCGATGCAAATTCCGGCCTTCGCGAAAGCTGGACAGGAATATTTCGGCAACGTCGCGCCCGCATTGGGAAGGCTTTTTGGGATTGCGGACCTTCGCCTCGACACGCGGCTTACGAGTCTGCTCGCCTTCGTCTACACCTACCACTACCTCAACTGGTTCATCAAAGCGGACGTAATCCGCTGGGCCGACATACCAAGGGCGCGACTGGCCCTTGTGGTCGCGGCAAGCGCCGCGTCGACGGCACTCTATTTCTATGACTACGCCTTCGGCTTCACGCTTCTGCTCGCGCTCAGCCTCGTGCACATCGTCCTCGAGTTCCCGCTCGACAGCTTGGCTTTGCGCCAGCTGGGCGCCGCTATCGGACAGGGCGTGACGCACATGGTTTACCGGCGCACATGATCGGGAACCCTTCTGCTTCGGCGGGCGGCCGCGCGTCCGAGCCCAACAGCCGGGGTCGATAATCGTGCTGTTCCCCTCGATCCCCTTCCTGTTCTACTTTCTGCCGCTGTTTTTCGTCGGTTATTGCGTCGCGCCGGGCACCACGGCCAAGAATCTGTTTCTTCTGATCGCGTCTCTTCTGTTCTACGCGTGGGGCGAGCCTCGGTTCGTCGTGGTCTTGATCGCCCAGATCGCGCTGAACTATGGCGCCGCGCTGCTGATCGCGCGAACCAAGGGAAAACGGCGCTTGCTGGCGACAGCCGCCGGCATCGCGATCAACCTGCTGCTGCTCGGCGTGTTCAAATATGCCGACTTCATCATCGGCACGCTCAACGCCGGCCTACCCGCCGGCGATGGCGCCTTTGCGCTGCCCGGACTCGCACTGCCGCTGGGGATTTCCTTCTTCACCTTTCATGCAATCTCATACTTGGTCGACGTTCACCGCGGTCACGTCGTCGCCAATCCCAATCCGCTCGAAGTGGCCGTCTATATCGCAATGTTTCCGCAACTCGTTGCGGGGCCGATCATCCGCTATCATACGATTTCCCGCCAGCTAGGACGGCGCCGCCTGACATTCGGGCGAGCCTCGGCCGGCATGCGGATATTCATCATCGGCGTTGCCCAAAAGGTGCTGATCGCCGATGAAGTCGCCCGCATTGCCGAGACGATCTTCGACAAGGTCGGGCAGCCGACCATGCTCGAAGCCTGGCTTGGGCTTGGCGCCTACACGATCCAGATCTATTTCGATTTCGCCGGCTACTCCAACATGGCGATCGGCCTGGGACTTGCCCTCGGGTTTGCATTTCCGAGAAATTTTCGGCTGCCCTACACCGCAAGCTCGATCACGGATTTCTGGCGCCGTTGGCACATCAGCCTGTCGCAGTGGCTACGCGACTATCTCTACATCCCGTTGGGCGGGAGCCGCGGGTCGACGGTCGAAACCTACCGAAATCTCTGGCTCGTCTTCCTTCTCTGTGGGCTCTGGCACGGCGCGAATTGGACTTTCGTGATCTGGGGCGCGCATCATGGCTGCCTTCTCGTCATCGAGCGCGCCGGCCTCATGCGCCTGCTCGACCGCGCGCCGGCGCCAGTCGCGAGACTTTACGCGCTGCTCGCCGTGATGACCGGCTGGGTCTGGTTTCGCGCCCGCGATTTCGACCACGCATTGACATTCTTTGCCAGCCTCGCTGGCTTTCATGGCTGGGCTGACTTGAGCGTGTCGACCCACCTCGTTCTCCATCCGGCAACGCTCGCCGCCATGGTCATCGGCACCATTCTGGCCACGGTCCACATCGACGTGGCGCGGGTATTCCGACTGGCCTTGGCGCGCGCAGCAAGCCCTGCCTATGCGCTGGCGGATACGGTCGCCATCGCGGTGTTCCTCGGCCTGTCGGTGCTCAGCATTGCGGCAGGTTCCTACAGCCCGTTCCTCTATTTCAGGTTCTGACATGGGCTTGCTGGCGCGCCATCGGCGACCATGGATCGTCATCGTCCTCTGCCTGTTGGCGGCACCCATGCTGGTCCAGCTGGCAGGAGAGCGCGAAACGGTGTCCGAAGGCGAGGCAAGGATGCTCAGCCCCGCTCCGATGCTGCCGGAATCGTTGGATAAATTGCTAGCGCTGCCGCGCGATCTCGACCGTTTTCTGAGCGATCACTTCGGGCTTCGGACCGAGCTCGTGCGCGCGCATGGGCTTCTGCGCTACGCGGTCCTTCTGCCGACCGATTTGCGCGTCCTCATTGGCCGCGAGAACTGGCTGTTCCTCAACGGTGACGGCACGATCGAGCAAGCGACAGGGCGCCTGCTCCGCGCGGCAGCCATCGAAAAATTCGCCGAACGCGCAAAAACGCTTCAGGCGCGTTTGAATGCGAGGAATGCTCGGTTCCTGGTTGCGATCCCGCCCAACAGCCCGACGATCAATCGCTCGCGTTTGCCGGCTTGGGCGGCCGAAAAGCCATCGGTGTCTGAATACGATCTCATGATGAAGGCGCTCGCTTCGCGCGGCGTGGCGGCGCCCGACCTGCGACTCCCGCTGCTCGCGGCCAATTCGATCCGTCCGACGTACCGGCGCACCGACACGCACTGGAATAAGTTCGGCGCGCTTACTGCCTATAACGCGGTCGTCGAAGCTCTCCACGAACCCGATTGGGTGATCGATCCCGATCGCGTGTTGCGCGGATTCGAACCCGTACCCGGTGGCGATCTCGCCCGGTTGCTCGCCGTCTCCGCCGACGTAACCGATGAGGATGCGCGGATCGATCTCTCGTCCTATCGGCCGTCGACGCCAAGGATCTCCAGGATCGACACACAATCCGAAATTGGCGGCGACCTGATCGAGACGGGCCGCAGTGGACCGACGGTGGTGGTCGTCGGCGACTCCTTTACGCAGGGCTTTTGGCAGGACTATTTTGGCCTACATGTGAGCCGTTATATTTGGATTCACCACGAGCAGTGCGGCTTCGCCGTCCGTGTGGTCGAAGCATTTGATCCCGATGTCGTTATTCTGGCGCCGACGGAGCGCCAGATGTTTTGTGCGGGCAATTGACGCTTTTGGCGGATAAGCGGACCTCGGCCAGGCCAACCAAGCGCTTTATGAGTAACGGCCTAGATCTTGCCCTTCAGGCGGCTGTAGACCTTGCGGGCATTGCCTTCGTAGATCTTCTGCTTGTCGGCGGCGCTGAGCCACGCCACCTGGTCGATGTAGCGCTTGGTGTCGTCATAGTGGTGGCCGGTGCGCGGATCGATGCCCTTCACCGCCCCGACCATTTCGGACGCGAACAGGATGTTGTCGACCGGGATGACCTTGGTGAGCAGCTCGATGCCCGGCAGGTGATACACGCAGGTGTCGAAATAGACGTTCTTGAGCAGCAGCTCCTCGAGCGGCGGCCGCTTCATGTCCTGCGCCAGCCCCCGGTACCGCCCCCAGTGATACGGCACCGCGCCGCCGCCATGCGGGATGATGAATTTCAGCGTCGGGAAATCCTTGAACAGGTCCGACGTGATGAGCTGCATGAAGGCGGTGGTGTCGCCGTTGATGTAATGCGCGCCGGTGGTGTGGAAGTTCGGATTGCACGACGCGCTGACATGGATCATGGCGGGCACGTCGAGCTCGACCATCTTCTCGTAGAGCGGATACCACGACTTGTCGGTCAGCGGCGGACCGTTCCAGTTGCCGCCGGACGGATCGGGATTGAGATTGCAGCCGACAAAGCCGAATTCGTTGACGCAGCGCTCGAGCTCGCCGATGCAGGTGCGCGGATCGACGCCGGGCGATTGCGGCAGCTGGCAGACCCCGATGAAATTCTTCGGATAGAGCGAGCAGACGCGGTGGATCAGCTCGTTGCTGATCTGCGACCATTCCAGGCTGATGCCGGCATCGCCGATATGGTGCGCCATCCCGGAGGCGCGCGGGGAGAAGATCGTGAGGCTGGTGCCGCGCTCGCGCTGGAGCTTGAGCTGGGCGCCCTCCAGGCTCTCGCGGATCTCGTCGTCGCTGATCTTGAGCCCTGTCCGCGACGGCTTCTGCGCCGGGTCCTTGATGGCGGCGACCTGGTGCTTGCGGAAGTCGTGCAGCTTCTGCGGCTCGGTCGTGTAGTGGCCGTGACAGTCGATGATCATAGGGCCTCGCTGGAATCAAAAAGGGGGGACTGGTCGGCGCTTTCAGGCTCAAAAACCTCGCCGCCAGCATGGTAGGAAGGCGGGTCCGCCGTTGTCAAACGCGACGAACCCTCGATAGCGCCCCAGAATCCCATTGCGTCCGGGCAAAGTCGCAATATGGTGTGCGCCGCGTCTCACCCTCCCAACACCGTCTCAGGGGTTCCCTATGGCCGATCTGCCGCGTCTCAATCAAGTCATCAAAGCCTTCGAGCAGGGCCAGACGGCTTTCACCACCTTTTCGCCTGCCGAAATCGAGGCGGCGGTCGCGCTCGGCCAGTCGAAATTCGACGGCGTGGTCTACGAGATGGAGCACAATTTCTGGGACGCGCGCGCGCTGCGCGATGCGCTCCAGTTCATGCTCAACCGGCGCCAGCTCGTGCAGGGCGGCTCGCTCGCCCCCGCCGTCACCCCGATGGTGCGCATCCCGCCCAACGGCGGCGAGCACAACCAGTGGCTCGCCAAGCAGGCGCTCGACCTCGGCGTCTACGGCGTGCTGTGGCCGCATATCAGCACGGTCGACCAGGCCTATAACGCGGTCGCGGCCTGCCGCTACCCGCGGCTCAAGACGGCGCCGCGCTTCGAGCCGGCCGGCATCCGCGGCGACGGCCCGACCACCGCGGTGCGCTATTGGGGGCTCACCCAGCAGGAATACTACAAGAAGGCCGGCGTCTGGCCGCTCGATCCGGAGGGCGAGGTGCTGGTCATGCTGATGATCGAGGACACGCTGGCGATCGAGAATCTCGACGACATCCTCGCCAAGGTGCCGGGCATCGGCCTGATCCTGATCGGCGAAGGCGATCTCAGCCAGGAGCTCGGTTTCCCGCGCCAATACGAGCACCCGCAGGTGCTCGACGCCATGTCCCACATCGTCAAGACCTGCAAGAAGCACAAGGTGGCGGTCGGCCATCCGCATGTC
>Ga0208989_10000319_pt1 | contig 13274 bp, 15 predicted proteins | sample MedBloCAOM3_M1_FD_187852 | JGI IMG/M metagenome (GOLD analysis project Ga0208989, IMG submission 187852) | Forest soil microbial communities from El Dorado National Forest, California, USA - Mediterranean Blodgett CA OM3_M1 (SPAdes) (version 2) | ecosystem: Environmental > Terrestrial > Soil >...
GCGATCACGACGACGTCATGAAGGCCAGATGGGTCGGCGACGGCATCGAGGTTCGCAGCCTCGTCATCGCCGTCGAGCCGGTGGAGATGGATCGCTGCAGCCGTGACCTCCCCGCGCGCGAGCCGGCGCAATCCGGCCTCGCTTCCTTCCGGCAGGCTGGCGAGCCCCGAGCCGCTCTCGCGCAGGGCCCATTCCAATAGCGGATCGTGGCTCCCTCCAACGATCGGCGGCGCCGGCGCGTGAGCGAGCGCAGGCATGACCAGCCCTGCCGCCAGCCAGCGGTCGAGCGCCCCTTTCGGAAACAGCCATTTGCCCGTGACCTTGGTGCAGGGCACGGCACCGTTGGCCACCAACTCGTAAAGCTTGCGCTCGGAGAGGCGCAGATAGACCGCCGCCTCCTCGGTCGTCAGCAGGTCCGACATGTATGCACTGCTATGAACCAATATGAACTGGCTACCAAAATTGACCGTGTTTGGCCGAAATGCAACATGTCGCAGCCAATGAGGTGCGCTCATGCCGGACGATGTTTCGGCGCTGCAACTGCTGCTCACGGGCGATCCGGCGCTGCTGGCGATCGTGCGATTGTCGCTTCTGGTCAGCTGTTCGGCCGTCGTCTTGGGCGGACTCGTCGGCGTGCCGTTCGGTGCCGGCGTCGCGCTCACACGCTTTGCCGGTCGCGAGGTCGTGATTGTCGTTCTCAATGCGCTGATGGGGCTCCCGCCCGTCGTGGTGGGGCTCGTCGTCTATCTCCTGCTGTCGCGCTCAGGCCCGCTCGGATCGTGGGGCCTGCTGTTCACCCCGCAGGCGATGATCATCGCCCAGACCGTGCTCGTCGCGCCGATCATCGCGGCGCTGACGCGGCAAACCATCGAGGATTTGTGGACCGAGTACCGCGACGAGCTCGCGGCCATGGATGTCGGTCCGTTCGGACGCATCGCGACCTTGATCTGGGACGGCCGCTTCAGCCTGGTCACCACGCTGCTCGCGGGATTCGGCCGCGCGGCCGCCGAGGTCGGCGCCATCCTCATCGTGGGCGGCAATATCGACGGCTTCACCCGCACCATGACGACGGCGATCGCGCTCGAGACCTCGAAGGGCGACCTGCCGCTCGCCATCGGACTTGGCGTGGTGCTGATCGGCATCGTCGTCGCGGTGAACGCCGCGGCCTGGGGCCTGCGGCGCGCCGGCGAACGATTTGCGGGATGACGATGCGCGCGCCCGTCACCGATCTGCCGATCGTGCTGGAAGACGTGAGCTTCGTCACCGGCGGCGTGACGATCCTCGACCGGATTTCGCTTGCGGTTGCGGCGGGATCGCCCACCGTCCTGATCGGGCCGAATGGTGCCGGCAAGACCACGCTTCTGCGCCTCATCATGGGCCTGGTTCCGCCCACGCACGGGCGCGTGATCTGGGGCGGCCGCGAGAACGTGGCGCCGACCCATCGGGCCATCGTGTTCCAGCGCCCGGCGATGCTTCGTCGCAGCGCCGCCGGCAACATCCGTTATGCGCTGGCGGCCGCCGGCGTGCCGCGGGCGAAGCGCAATGGGCGTGGGGGCGAACTCTGTGCGCTCGTCGGCCTCGACGGACTCAGCGATCGTCCGGCGCGCAAGCTCTCCGGCGGCGAGCAGCAGCGGCTTGCGCTCGCGCGCGCGCTCGCCAAGGAGCCGCAGATCCTCCTGCTCGACGAACCGACTGCGAGCCTCGATCCGGCTGCGACCAAGGCCATCGAAGATGTCATCCGCGCCGTCGCCGGGCGCGGCATCAAGGTGGTGATGTCGACGCATGATCTGAACGAGGCCAAGCGGCTCGCCGGCGAGATCGTGCTCATGCATCGCGGCCGTGTGATCGAGGGTGGTCCGGCCGACGCCTTCTTTTGCGCTCCCCAAAGCGAGGACGCCCGCCGATTCATCGCCGGCGAGCTGCTCGTTTGACCATCTTCACCTCGGGCCACAAGAAACAAGGAAGGAGAACTTGATGCCGACCCGCCGCCTGTTCGTTCTAGCTGCGACCATTGCCATGCTCGCGGCTTCGCCGGTGCATGCGCAGGACAAGTCGATCGTGGTCGCCTCCACCACCTCGACCCAGGACTCCGGCCTGTTCGGCCACATCCTGCCGCTGTTCAAGGCCAAGACCGGCATCGACGTGAAGGTGGTGGCGCAGGGCACCGGCCAGGCACTCGACACTGGCCGGCGCGGCGATGCCGATGTGCTGTTCGTCCACGCCAAGCCGCAGGAGGAGAAATTCATCGCCGACGGCGCCGGCGTGAAGCGTTACCCCGTGATGTACAACGATTTCATCCTGGTCGGCCCCAAGAGCGACCCCGCCGGAATCAAGAGCATGACCGACGTCACGGAGGCATTGAAAGCCATCAAGGCCAAGGGCGAACCTTTCATTTCGCGCGGCGACCGTTCGGGAACGCACGCCGCCGAGCTCGAGCTCTGGAAAGCCGCCGGCATCGACATCGGCAAGGACAAGGGCCCCTGGTACAAGGAGATCGGCCAGGGCATGGGGGCCGCACTCAATACCGCCTCGGCCGCGAACGCCTACGTGCTCGCTGACCGCGGCACCTGGCTCTCGTTCAAGAACCGCGGTGATCTCGACATCCTGCTTGCCGGCGACAGGCGCATGTTCAACCAGTACGGCGTCATGCTGGTGAACCCCGAAAAGCATCCGCACGTGAAGAAGGAGCTCGGCCAGGCCTTCATCGACTGGGTGGTCTCGCCCGAAGGCCAGAAGGCGATCGCAGACTACAAGATCAACGGTGAGCAGCTGTTCTTTCCCAATGCCACGGTGCCGGGGGCGTGATGCTTGCCCGCATCGCTCTCATTTTGTCGGCGGCGATGACCAGCCCCGCGGTCGCATCCGAACCGGTCGTGCTCCATGCCGCCGGCAGCCTGCGCGCCGCCCTCACCGACGTGGCGAGCGCGTTCGAGGCTGCATCGGGACAAAAGGTCGAGGCCAAATATGGGCCTTCCGGCACGCTGAAGGAGGAGATCGCGGGCGGAATGCGCGCCGAGGTGTTTGCCTCCGCCAATATGGAGCACCCACAGGCACTGGCGGCGGCGGGCAAGAGCGGTCCCGTCGTGCTGTTCGCGCGCAACCGGCTTTGCGCGCTGGTGCGACCGGGACTAGCCGTCGAGCCGGCGACACTTCTCGATCGCATGCTCGACCCCAACGTCAAACTCGGCACCTCGACGCCGCGCGCGGACCCCTCCGGCGACTACGCCTGGGAGACGTTCCGCAAGGCCGACAGGCTCAAGCCCGGTTTGTTCGGAACGCTGGAGCAGAAGGCGCTGCAGTTGACCGGAGGTCCCGACGCGCCGACAGCCCCGGCGGGACGCACGATCTACGGCGTGTTAGTGGCCGAAGGCAAAGCCGACATCTTTCTCACCTATTGCACCGGTGCGCTCGAAGCGCAGAAGCAGAACGCCGGCCAGCAGATCGTAGCGCTGCCGGATGAGCTCGCGGTGGGTGCAGATTACGGGCTGACGGTGCTGACCCGCGCATCGCCACAGGCTTATCAATTCGCCATGTTCATCTTGTCGGTGGACGGCCAGCGCGTGCTGGCAAGACACGGCTTCGCGGCTCCCCTGCTGCCGCCATAGGAGACACGCCATGAAGATCAGCGCTCGCAACAAGCTCAAGGGCAAGATCGTCGAGGTCAAGAAGGGCGCGACCACCGCGCACGTGAAGATCGATATCGGTGGCCAGATCGTCACCGCCGCCATCACCAACGAATCGGCTGAAGAGTTGAAACTCGCGCCGGGTCAGCCGGCCTACGCTGTGATCAAGGCGAGCGACGTGATGATCGCCATCGACTAGACACACACGCGACATGAGCCTCGATCGTCGAACACTGATCGCCGGACTCTCAGCCGCGGTGCTCGCCCCGCGAGCCGTCCGCGCGGCGACCGTCACCGACGGCGCTGGCCGGGCCGTACCGGTGCCGGAGCGGGTCGAGCGCGTGTTTCCCGCGGGACCACCGGCGGCGATCTTTCTCTACACGCTCGCACCCGAGCTTCTCATCGGCTGGCCGCGTGCCAACCGGCCGGAGGAGCGCGAATTCCTCCTGCCTGACGTCGGCGGACGGCCGGAAGTGGGCCGCATTACCGGGCGCGGCAATACCGCCAATCTCGAAGTCGTGCTCGCGCTCAAGCCCGACCTCATCCTCGACGTGGGCAGCGTGAGCCCGACCTATGTATCGCTCGCCGAGCGCGTGCAGCAGCAGACCGGCATCCCCTACGCGCTGCTCGACGGCCGCTTCGACGGCATTCCGCTGGGCTACCGCACGCTCGGAGCGTTGATCGGACGGCGCGAGCAGGGCGAGGCCTTTGCACGCAGCGCCGAGGACACGATCAAGACCATCACCCAACGTGTTGGCACGATTCCGCCGGAGCGGCGGCCGCGCGTCTACTACGCCCGCGGCCCGCGCGGGCTCGAGACCGGACTCGGCGGCTCGATCAACGTGGAGACGATCGAGCTGATCGCCCGCAACGTCGCCGACGACACGCGCGGTGGCCTCGCCAATGTCTCGATCGAGCAGGTGCTGCTGTGGAATCCGGAAATCATCGTCACCATCGACCACGATTTCGCGGCGAACGTCCTCAGCGACCCGGCCTGGGCGCCGGTCGCTGCGGTGCGCGCGCGGCGCGTGCACCTTTCGCCCAAGCTGCCGTTCGGCTGGGTCGATTTCCCCCCGACGGTGAACCGCCTGATCGGGCTGTGGTGGCTTGCCAAGATTCTATATCCGGATCTGTTTCCGGAGGATTTGCGGGCGCTGACGCGGGCGTTCTACACGCGCTTTTATCACGTCACCCCTACCGACACGCAGATCGACCGCGTGCTGGCAGGGCGGGATTGATCGTTCTCCGCATCCCAGCGGTGCTCGGCCGAAGGCTGAGCCTCTGGGGGCTGCGGCCCGGCTCGCGTCCGCTGCTATAGTGCGACGACCTGCCTCTCAAGGCATGAGCAAATGACTCGCCGCTTCCTTCCGGGGCTCTTCATCGCGCTTGGCGTGCTGGCGCTCGGGCTCGTCGTCGCCTTCACCGTCGGACGCTATCCCGTGACGCTCGCCGAGCTTGCCGACGTGCTCCTCTCCCGCGTTACCGGGCGGCCGAGCACCGCGCCGGCAGCAGTCGAGAACGTCGTGCTGCTGGTGCGTGGACCGCGCGTCCTCGCCGCCGTGATGGTGGGCGCGGCGCTCGCGGTGGCCGGTACCGCATTCCAGGGCCTGTTCCGCAATCCGCTGGTCTCGCCCGACATTCTCGGCGCCTCCTCCGGGGCGGCGCTCGGCGCGGTGCTCGGCATCTATTTCTCGCTCGGCGTCATCGGCATCGAGAGCCTGGCCTTCGTCGGCGGGCTCGTCGCGGTTGCCGCGGTCTACGTCATCGGCTCGCTGCTGCAGGCGCGCGATCCGATCCTGGTCCTGGTGCTTACCGGTGTCGTCGTTGGCGCGCTGCTCGGTGCCGGCATCGGGCTGGTGAAATATCTCGCCGATCCTTACAACCAGCTACCGGCAATGACCTTCTGGCTGCTCGGAAGTCTCGCCGCTACCACAGCATCCGATCTCCTGCCGCTCGCTGGTCCGGTGGCGCTCGGAACCGTCGTGCTCGTGGCGTTGCGATGGCGATTGAACGTCATGTCGCTTCCGGAGGACGAGGCACGCACCCTCGGTGTTGCGACCGGTCCGCTGCGCATCGTGATCGTCGTCGCAGCCACGCTGGTGACCTCGGCCAGCGTTGCGACCTCGGGCATCATTGGATGGGTCGGACTGGTGGTGCCACATCTTGCCCGCGCGCTGGTCGGACCCGATTTCCCGCGGCTCGTCCCGACCGCGGCGTTGCTCGGCGGCGGCTACCTGCTGTTCATCGACACGCTCGCGCGCACCGCCGCGCCGATCGAGATTCCGCTCGGAATCCTGACCGCCGTCATCGGCACGCCGTTCTTCATCTGGCTGCTGGCCGGCATGCAGCGGACGTGGTCATGACCCTCGCCGGTCACGACCTCACCATCGGCTACAGCGACCACGTGGTCGGGCGCGCCCTCGACGTCGCGCTGGAGCAAGGTGAGGTGCTGGCGCTCCTGGGCCCGAACGGCGGCGGCAAGACCACGCTGCTCAAGACACTGCTCGGCATTCTCGCGCCGCAAGCCGGCGAGGTGACCATCGGCGGGCGCTCGCTGGCCCACATATCGATCGGCGAGCGCGCGCGGCTCATCGCCTACGTGCCGCAGGCGCATGTGCCGACCTTCGCCTTCACCGTCGAGACCGTGGTGCTGATGGGGCGTACCGCGCATGGCAATCTCTTCAGCCGGCCGTCCGCGCATGATCGGATGGTGGCAGCGCGGGTGCTCGAGCAATTCGGCATCGCGCAGCTTGCGCCGCGGCCCTATACGATGATCTCGGGCGGCGAGCGCCAGCTCGTGCTGCTGGCGCGCGCATTGGCACAGGAGCCGCAATTCGTCGTGCTTGACGAGCCGACCGCGAGCCTCGACTTCGGCAACCAAGGCAAAGTCATGCGGGAAATCCGCGCGCTCGCCGGTGCGGGCCACGGCGTGCTGTTCACCACCCACGATCCGAACCATGCGTTGCGAGCCGCCGACCGCGCCTATCTCCTGCGTGCGGGCGAGCGCATCGCCGAAGGCACCGTGGGCGCCGTGCTTACCCGCGAACGGCTCGAAGACCTTTACCGCGCACCGGTGCAGAAGCTCACCGATATGGAAACGGGCCATGCGGCGTTTCTGCCGGGTTAGGGCCGGTATCATGCCCGCAACTGGCGATTACGGCAGCGCCCGCTTTCGCGGGCGATGACGACCACTTATATTCCAATGAAATGACCGCACCCAAGGACGACTACCTCATCCGGCCCGATCCGCTCGATCCGCGGCTCACCGAGCGCGTCACCGGCGTCGACCAGACCGGACAGGCGATCGAGACCCGGGTGACGGTGGAGCGCGCGCTCACGATCTTCCTCAATTCGCAGGAGATCGTGACCGCCATGACTATCAACGACTATCCGGAATATCTCGCGCTCGGTTATCTGCTCAACCAGCACATGCTCCTTCCCGACGACGTGATCACTGGCGTCGACTACGACGAGGAACTCGCCGTCGTCGTCGTGCGCACCAAGCGCAAGACCGATTACGAGAAAAAACTGAAGAAGAAGGTGCAGACCTCGGGCTGCGCCCAGGGTACGGTGTTCGGCGACCTGATGGAGGCGCTGGAGAACGTCACGCTGCCGCAAGCACAACTGCGCACGTCGTGGCTCTACGCGCTCACGCACAAGATCAATACCACGCCCTCGCTCTATCTCGAAGCCGGCGCGATCCATGGCTGCGTGCTTGCGCACGAGGACAAGCCACTCATCTACATGGAGGACGTCGGCCGCCACAACGCGGTCGACAAGATCGCGGGCTTCATGTTCAAGCACGGCGTCGCCGCGCACGACAAAATCTTCTACACCACCGGCCGCCTCACCTCGGAAATGGTGATCAAGACCGTGCGCATGGGCATGCCAATCCTGGTCTCGCGCTCCGGATTCACTGCCTGGGGCGTCGAGCTTGCGCGCAAGGCGAATCTCACGCTGGTCGGCCGCGCGCGCGGCAAGCGCTTCGTTGCGCTCGCCGGCGAGAACCGCATCGTGTTCGACCAGGACCTCGACTTCGTCGAGGAGGAAAGCGCCAAGCACCGGCGCAAGGCGGCGGTGCACGATGACTGACACCCTCCGCGGTTGGTAGCCATGGGTGATCCGTCGATCCTCGGCCTCGTGCTCGCGGGCGGGCTCGCGCGGCGCATGGGCGGCGGCGACAAGGCGCGCATCCGGATCGGCGGCAAGACCATTCTCGAGCGCGCGTTGCGGCGGCTTGCGCCACAGTGCAACGTGATCATCCTCAATGCCAACGGCGATCCGGCCCGATTTGGCGACACCGGCCTGCCGGTCGTCCCTGACACGGTGCCAGGCTTCGCCGGCCCGCTCGCCGGCATCCTTGCCGGGCTCGATTGGGCGGCGGCGAACGCGCCCCAGGTGACCGACGTCGTCAGCGTGCCCGGCGATTGTCCGTTTCTCCCACCCGACCTCGTTCCCCGCCTCGAGCAGGCGCGTAAGGCGGCCGACCTGCCGCTGGCCTGCGCACGCTCCGGCGATTGGCGGCATCCGGTGATCGGCCTCTGGCCGGTCGGCCTGCGGGGCGATCTGCGCACGGCGCTGGTCGAGGACGATCTACGCAAGATCGAGGCCTGGACCGCCCGCCATGGCGTCGCCATCGCCGATTGGCCTGCCGTACCCTTCGATCCCTTCTTTAACGTCAACACGCCCGAGGACGCCGCCGAGGCCCAGCACATCGCGTCGCGGCAATGCGACCATTGAGCGCGTGATCTGGCGTCGTCGGCTGGTAGCGGCTACAACAACGTCACCACCATTGAAGGAATTTACCCATGCGCACCTTCATCGTCGCTTGCATCGCGGCGGTCGTGATCGCGGTCTGCGCCGTCGTTGTTCTCAATGGCTTCCAGGAGCCGGTCAATGTGGCGTTCGCGACGTCGGCCGTGCGGATCTGACCCTACGCAGACAACGCGGCATAGGAGAGAAACCCGACGGTCGAGCCCGGTTCGACCGTCGTCGTGGGTTCGGACAACTCCACGAGCCCATCGGTCTCGGTCAGCGAGGTGATGATCCCGGCGCCCTCCTGCGCGTGCTTGACCGCTTCCACGGCACCATCGGCGCTGCGCGCAAGCTTGACCCGCACATATTCCCGGCGGCCCGCCTTCTTGCGATATCCGAACGCCGCGCGTACCGGCAGCGCCAGCAACGGCACGGCTTCGGCTCCGGCCAGACGAAGCAGCAGCGGCCGCACCACGCGTGCGAAGGTCACGTAAACCGCGGCGGGATTGCCGGGCAGACCGACGAAAGCCGCACTCGCGTCCGGGCTTGAGCCCGGGATGACTCCCATTGCCACCGGCCGGCCGGGCTTGATCGCAACGCGCCAGAACACCAGGCGCCCGATGGTCTCGACCGCGTGCCGCACATGGTCGGCCTCGCCGGTCGATACGCCGCCGGAGGTAACGACGAGATCATGCGTTTGCGCGGCGCTCGCGATCGCGCGCGCGAGCCGTCCGGGATCGTCCGGCAGAATGCCGAGATCGGTCGACGCGGCGCCGAGGGCCTCGATGAGCCCCGCGAGCAGGTAGCGATTGGCGTCGAACAATGCTGGACCTGGGCGGGGCGTACCCGGATCGACGATCTCGTCTCCGGTCGAGAACACGGCGACACGGACACGACGGAACACCTTGAGCTCGGTCAAACCGACCGCCGCCGCCAGCGCGACGTGCTGCGGCGCAAGCCGCCGGCCCGTCGGCAGCACGATCGTTCCGGCACGCACATCCTCACCCGCGAGCCGGCGATTCGCCCCGCTTCTGAGTCCTGGCGGCACGATCACGCTCTCGCCGTCAGCATGCACATCCTCCTGCATGAAGACGGTGTCAGAGCCCGCCGGCATGGGCGCGCCGGTGAAGATGCGGACCGCCGCGCCCACCGCAAGCGCGTGCGCCGAGGCGTGGCCGGCGGTCACGCGCTCCACCACGGTGAGCCGCGTGTCCCCCTTGCCGCCGAGATCGGCATGGCGCACGGCATAACCGTCGACGGCCGAATTATCGAAAGGAGGAAGATTTATGGGCGCGACGACGTCGCTTGCAATCACGCGACCGCTTGCGGCGCTGATCGCAACGGTCTCGATTTCCGCGACCGGCATGACCCGTTCGCGAATGATGCGCTCGACCTCGTCCACCGGAAGGAGAGGGCCCGAAAACGCGAAGCAGTCGTCGGTGAGTTGCGCCATCAACCCGGCCCCGCATGCGCCATGATGGCATCGAGCGGCGCGGCGTGCCGGATCAGAATGTCGGCGATGCCTTCAATATCGTCGAGATCGACCACGGGAACGCGCGCCGTCGGCAGCGGCTCGTCGGAGGCAATAGCGACGATGGCCGAATCCTCATGATGAAGCAGCGGCTTGCCTACGCAAGCGCGGAATACTTCGAGTTTGGGGTGCGACGCGCGTTTGTAGCCCTCCACCAGCACGAGATCGACCGGACTGAGCTTCTCGAGCAATGCCGCCATCGAGGGCTCCGTATCGCCGCGCAATTCGTGGACGAGCGCCCAACGGTTCGCCGAGCCGACCAGAACCTCGGTGGCGCCGGCCATGCGATGGGTGTGGGAGTCCTTGCCCGGCTGGTCGATATCGAAGGCATGATGAGCATGCTTGAGCGTGGACACCTTGAGCCCGCGCATGACGAGTCGAGGGATGACATGGGCGAGGAGCGTGGTCTTGCCCGAGCCGCTCCAGCCGGCGAGGCCGATGATACGCATTGCGGCACTATAGCAGCCCCAGGGCGGCCCGGGCGCAACGCAGCGTGAACGGCTGCTCCGCAGCCGGGGCACAAGCCGCACCCACCCTGCCCGACGCAAAAGCGCCCGGCGGGTGCCGCCGGGCGCGCTGGAGCCGGACCTCCGCCGACCGCTATTCCGCCGCCTGCATGCGACCTTCGGGCGGCGGGGCGGTGACATGACCTTTGGCGATCTCTTTTTCCGCCCACAGGCTGTGATGTTCCTTGGCCCAGTTCACGTCGACCGTGCCATCCCACATCGCCTCGAACGCGCCTTCCATCCCGACCGTGCCGATATAGATGTGGCCGAGCATGGCGGCGATGAACAAGACGGCCACGACGCCGTGGACAATCTGCGCCAATTGCATGCCGGCGATGTTGGTTCCGTAGAACGGGAACATCAGCAGATAGCCGCTGGCCGCGATCGCCCCGCCGCCGATCACCACGATCCAGTAGATCAACTTCTGACCGCCGTTGAAGCGATCAGCCGGTGGATGGCGGTGGCCGACCATGCCGCCGCCTTCCTTCAGCCATTCGACGTCAACGCGATTGGGAATGTTCCAGGCGATCCACATCATGAAGATCAGGAACACACCCAGCGTGAACGGGAAGCTGAGATAGTTATGCGCGTATTTGGCCCACTGCGACCACTCGGTGAACGCCTCGGGTCCGATCAACGGCAGCAGCAATGGTCTGCCGAACGTGATGTTGAGTCCGGACAGCGCGAGAATGATGAAGCAGCTCGCCGTCATCCAGTGCACGAGGCGCTCGAAGGCGGAAAAACGCACCAGCACGCGTCCTGAACGCCCCGCCTCGATCCGGACCATGCCGCGGGTCAGGTAGAAGACCACGAGCAGCGCCAGCATGCCGAGGACCGAAATTGCGCCAATCCAACGTAGCGTAACCTGATGAAAGTGACGCCAATCGCGGCCGGCCGGCTGCTCGATGGTGCAGGCCTTCTGGTCGGGGAGGCTACAGCGGCCGGAAATCCGACTGAGCTCGTTGAGAAGCTGACTTTCGTGAACCGCGCTCGCGGTGGGATTGACGGAGTCGTCGGGATTGCGTTGCTGGGCGTTCACCGGCGCCGCGAGGGCGATAATGAATGCAAGCGCCAGCGCGCCGAGAAAGAAACGGATGCGCGTCAAATGCGTCGCCATGCATGTTCCTCCAAGTTGGTCGACATCTGCGTGTCGGCTCTCACTTACGACGCGATCGTCTCGCGATAGGCCGTCTTCCAACCCCAGGCGCCGGAGCCATAGCCGCGCTTGACCACGCGCTCCTTGTAGATCTGCGCGATAATCTCGCCGTCGCCGGCCAACAGCGACTTGGTCGAGCACATCTCCGCGCAGAGCGGCAACTTGCCTTCCGCCAGACGGTTGGCGCCGTACTTCTCGAACTCCGCAAGCGAGCCATCTGCCTCCGGTCCGCCGGCGCAGTAAGTGCACTTGTCCATCTTCCCGCGCGACCCGAAGTTGCCGACCTTGGGATACTGCGGAGCGCCGAACGGACAGGCGTAGAAGCAATAGCCGCAGCCGATGCAGAGGTCCTTGGAGTGCAGCACCACGCCGTCGGCGGTGGTGTAGAAGCAGTTCACCGGACAGACCGCCTGACATGGCGCGTCGGTGCAGTGCATGCAGGCCATGGATACCGAGCGCTCGCCCGGCTTGCCGTCGTTGATGGTCACCACGCGCCGGCGGTTGATGCCCCATGGCACCTCGTTCTCATTCTTGCAGGCGGTGACGCACGCGTTGCACTCGATGCAACGGTCGGCGTCGCAGAGGAATTTCATCCGAGCCATTGTCGAGCCTCCTTACGCTGCCCTGATCTGGCACAGCGTGGCTTTGGGTTCTTGCATGCCGGTCACCGGATCGTAGCCATAGGTCGTGAGCGTGTTCACGCTCTCGCCGAGCACGACCGGATCGGTGCCCTGCGGATACTTCCAGCGTTGATCGGCCCCCTGGAACCAGCCGGCGAAGTGGAACGGACACCAGCTCACGCCTTTGCCGACGCGTTCCGTAACCAGCGCCTTCATGCGGGCTTTCGAGCTGTTCGCGGCTCCCGTCACCCAGACCCAGCTGCCGTCCTTGATGCCGCGCGCAGCGGCATCGGCAGGATTGATCTCGATGAACATGTCCTGCTGCAGCTCGGCGAGCCACTTGTTGGAGCGGGTCTCCTCGCCGCCACCTTCGTATTCGACCAGCCGGCCCGAGGTGAGGATAAGCGGGAACTCGCTGGCAAGGCCCTTGTCCACCGCCGCCTTCTGTACCGAGAAGCCGACATTGGGCACCCGGAACTGCGTGGCGTCAGGCAGCGTGGGGTATTTGGCGACGAGCTCTGGCCGCGGCGAATAGACCGGTTCGCGATGCACCGGGATCGGATCGGGCAGGTTCCATGCGTTGGCGCGCGCCTTGCCGTTGCCGTAGTGGATGACGCCGTGCTCCATGCACACGCGCTGAATGCCGCCGGAAAGGTCGATCGCCCACGAGACGCCGTCGGCGTCGTTGCCACCGATGCGCTCGATGACCGCTTTCTCGGCGTCGGTGAGGTCCTGGTCCCAGCCGAGCTTCCTGAGCACCGCGTAGGTGAACTCGGGGTAGCCGTCCTTGATCTCTGAGCCCAGCGAGTAGGAGCCCTCGGCCAACAGGTTGTCCTTGCGCGTCGTGCCATCGGGAAGCTTGACCTCGCGCTCCACTCCGAAGCGGGCGCGGAAGGTCCCGCCGCCATCCTTCACGTGCAGATTGGTGTTGTAGAGGGTATGGGTGCCGGGATGCTTGTATTCCGGCGTGCCCCAGCACGGCCACGGCAGGCCGTAGTAGTCGCCTTTGCACGGGCCATCTTTCGCCCGCAGGGTGACGAGGTCGAAGTCTTTCTGGTTCTCCCGGTGGAGCTTGAGGCGCTC
>Ga0208989_10000320_pt1 | contig 13268 bp, 13 predicted proteins | sample MedBloCAOM3_M1_FD_187852 | JGI IMG/M metagenome (GOLD analysis project Ga0208989, IMG submission 187852) | Forest soil microbial communities from El Dorado National Forest, California, USA - Mediterranean Blodgett CA OM3_M1 (SPAdes) (version 2) | ecosystem: Environmental > Terrestrial > Soil >...
GAGCGGCTTGCCAAGGTCATCGCCGGGATGGGACTGGCCGAATCGAAAATCGGCTTCGAGACCAACTTCATCAGTGCTGCCGATTGGGACGTGCTGCGCAGCCGTCTGCCTCGAATGCAAGCTTCGGATTCCGTTGATCTGATGGACATGGTGCGCGCGGTGAAGACACCCGCCGAACTGGGCCGATTGAAGCGCGGCGCCGACCTTCTTGATGAAGCTTACCTCACTCATTTTCCAACCGTCCGGCCCGGCATGCGCGAGCGCGACCTGCACGCTGCGCTGGTCGCGCATTGCCTGGCTGGTGGGTCAGAATTCACCCACGGCATTCTTAACTCACAGCGCAACACGGTTCCCTATGCCGGAGAAAGTGATTTTCCATTTGCGTCCGGGGATGCGATCCGCACCGATTACGTGGCCTATGTGAAGGGTTATCCCGGTCATCAATCGCGATGTGCCGTGCTCGGCACACCAAGCGCGGAGCAGCGTCGTCAATACGCGCTGATCCGCGACATTTACAATGCGGCCAATGACCAATTGATACCCGGCCGGATGGCCGGTGAGGTTTATCAATTCGTGGTGGAGCGCTTCGCTGCGGCGGGCATGGCCTACAAGTCTATGCTGGCCGGTCACAGCGTCGGCGCCTGGTGGCATCAGCAGGAGCCGGTGATCTCACGTGATAACCCGCGGCGTCTGGAAGAGGGAATGGTGATCGCCATGGAGCCTCACGTCGATCATTGGCACATCCAGGATATGTTCGTGATCCGCGCTGATGGGCCGGAATTGATTTCGGACAAATTCCCCACAGAGACGATTTTTGCCTGTGGTTAAGGATTGCGTCGGCCTCCTTCGGGAGGTCGACGATCTCGTCCTTCAGTCAATCATCTCGAAGCTGCCATTAAATGACTCGCATGAAGCCGACATTCGTATTCAATGAGCTTGGGTTTCGAAAGAGACCGTTCGTGGCTTCGTACGGTAATGGCGCGCCAGTCGGGATAAAGGTGGGCACTCCGATCATTGGGAAATTCTGATCAGTATTTAAAATCGAGCGATGGAGGCTGCTTCCTGGCCCACACCAACAGTAACTCCGTCACTTGCGCTGAGCTGTCTTTTGTGAGGGGCTCAAGGCTGCCGCCGCGGTGTTCGCAATCCCGGTGTCGGTCTCCTTGCTCAAGCCGGCAACACCTACTGCGCCCACGACTTCGCCGTTTACGCGGATCGGCATGCCGCCGCGCAGCGCCATGATGTCGGCGGTGACGAATGCCATTCGGCCCTGATTAATGTTGTCCTCGATCTCTGCCGTCGATCGTTGCAGCCGCGCAGCCGTTCGGGCCTTCCCGATGGCGAGGTCCGCGCTTGCTGGGCGGACACCATCCATCCGCTGGAAAGCAAGCAGATCCCCGGCGGGATCAACCACTGCGATTGCCGAGGGCGCATTCCGCTGCTGCGCGCTGTTCTTCGCTGCTTGCAGGATCGTCTGGGCTCCGGATTGATCGAGGGCCATTACCTTGATGGTCTGTGCCCCGACCGGCAAGCAGAGGATCGTTGCCAATATTCCAACGCTAATTCCAAGTTTCGTCATGGCGCGCCTGTCGTACCGCTTTGCGGATGTTGGCCCTGCTTTCGCAGGCGCCGGTTCTCGTGCTCCATCGGTACGCAAGCCAAGCGCCTGATTTCTTGATGTAGGAAGCAACGAGCACCATGCTCATCACGCTTGAGTGTTCGGCGACGCGCGGCCTTTCGAAATCGCTGTTTCGGATCGAAAATTCACGACGCTGTGATTCGCCAGCTTCGAACCCCGGGTTTGATTTCTCCCCTCCGGCTCTATTTATTTTATGTGACTTAGCCGCTCATCCCTGATCATGGGCGCTTTCAATGGTCCGGGTGGACCGCAAGATCCTTGCAATCTGAGCTTATTAAAAAAGTTAGCAGGCGCGGTGGATATCAAGCCCTTCTTTGGCCTCATCGGTGTCCTCATCGCCGCTATGACGTCCGAATTTAACGACCAAGTGACATCCATCGCGCTCATCGATGTCCGCGGTGCACTCGGGATTAGCCACGATCCCGGAACCTGGATCCAGAGCCTGTATGTATCGGCCGAGATCATCGGCATGGCGATTTCGCCCTGGCTGCTGATGACCTTCACATTAAGGCGCTGGACGCTCTTTACGATCGCGCTGTGCGGAGCCTCGAGCGTGCTGATCCCGTTCAGCGCGAACATCGAGGCCATCTACGCCCTGCGGCTGCTCCAAGGGCTCGCTGGGGGCCTGATCATTCCTCTCGTGATGACCACCGCTTTTCGCATCCTCACGCCGAACATTCGGCTTTACGGTTTGGCCATCTACGCTTTGACCGCGACCTTCACGCCCGCGCTGGCCTCAACGGTGGCCGCGCTTTGGACGGATATCGTGGGTTGGCGTTTCGTGTTCTTGCAGACGATCCCACTCTGCTCGCTGGCTGGCGTTCTCGTTTGGTACTGTATGGACCAGGACCAGCCGAAATACGAGCGGTTCGGGATCCTGGACTGGCGCGGCGCGCTGCTTCTGGTGATCGGGATCGGCGCCTTGAGCACGATGTTGTATCAGGGAGACCGGCTGGACTGGTTCAACTCAAAGCTGATCTGCGTGCTGGCTCTGCTGAGCGCAATCGCGATCCCCCTGCTGCTGGTCAACGAATGGTTCCACCCTTTGCCGCTTCTAAAGCTGCAGATGCTCGGCCGGCGTAACCTCGCCTATGGCGCGCTTGGTCTGTTCCTCTTTTTGATCATCAGCCAATCCGGTTCCAGCGTGCCCCTACAATACCTGCAGCAGGTCCAAGGTTACCGACCGCTGCAGTCCAACCTGATCACGCTAGAAATCGCGGCGTTGCAGCTCGTGATGCTGCCCGCCATGGCGCTGCTGTTGGACTACAAACGGGTCGATTCGCGCGTCGTCAGCCTGGTCGGCCTGGGATTGATCCTGGCATCCTGCATCGGTTCGTCTTTTGTCACGGTCTATTGGAACCGGGATCAGTTTTATATTTGGCAATTATTGCAAGCGATCGGTCAGCCCATGGTGGTCATGCCGCTGCTGATGATGGCCACCAACACCGTTACCAACCCCGCGGATGGCCCTTTCCTGTCTGCGCTAGTGAATACGGCCCGGGCCATCGCCGAGGCAGCGGCGACATGGTTGCTGGAGCTGATCGATCGTTGGCGCGATGCGCTGCATTCGGACCGCATTGTCGATCAGGCTGGCCAGGATCGCTGGCGGGTAATCCAGAGCAACGGCGTGCTGCCGCAATATCCGCCGCCGTTGATGCCCGACGGGCGGCTTCGCGCGCCGAACAGCCTGGAATCCTTCAGCCACGCGGTGGAGCAGCAGGTAACGATTTTATCGACCAGCGACACCTTCCTGATCCTCGGAGCCCTGACGGTGTTCTTGATGGTCGTGGTGATGACGTTGCCGGTCCGCACCGTCCCGCCGCGTATCCTCTTTGCAAAGCACTAGGAACGCGTATGGCAGAGGATGCAGCCGAACTCGAGACGCGACCCGCCGAGCCGAAGCGGAACGAAAAACCGGACCTGGCTCCGACACGCAAGAACGACGATCAATCTCAACAGAAGGATGGAAAGTCGAAGGACCGGCAGGTGCAGGAAGTCGATAAGCTTCCCGCGCCTCTCCCGCGCTGGCCCTTCGTTGTGGTCGGGCTCGTGGTAGCGATCTTCGCCGCGGTGGTCCTGTACATCATTTTCCGGCCACGCCCGGACGTGCGAACCGACGATGCTTATGTGATGGTCCATTACGCCACGATCGCTCCGCGCATATCAGGTCAGGTCGCCACGGTGCCGGTTGACGACAACGACGTCGTCAAGGCCGGACAGGTGCTCGCGACTCTCGACCCGCGCGACAACGAGACCGCCTTGGCTTCCGCCGAGGCGGCGGTTGCACGCGACAGATCGCGATTGGATGAGATCTCCACGACCGTGTCACGCCAGCCCTCGATCATAGAAGAGCAACAAGCCGCCGTTGCTTCGGCGCGCGCCAGGCTCGCTTTCGCGCAGGCCGACGCGCGCCGCTTCGGCAACCTCGCCGCGACGGGAGCCGGCACAATGCAGGAACACCAGCGAGCCGACACCACGCTTCAGCAGGGTCAAGCCTCGCTGGATAGCGCTGTGGCTTCGCTCGATGCGGCGCGCCGGCAATTGGACGTGCTCAAGGCCCAGAGATCTGCGGCGGAGGCAACGGTCAAGGCCGATGAGGCTCAACTTGAACAGGCCAAGCTTAATCTGTCCTATACGCAGATTCCGGCACCGATCGACGGCATGGTGGGCGAGCGGTCCGTACAGGTCGGAAACTACGTCGGCCCCGGTGCTACATTGATGACCGTTGTGCCGCTCGACCAAGTCTATATCGAAGCGAACTATCTCGAAGTGGATCTGCTGCACGTCCGCAGCGGCCAGCCCGTAACCATCCATTTGGACGCCTATGACATCGACCTCAAAGGGACAGTGGATAGCGTGCCGCCGGCCTCCGGCGCGGCCTTTGCACCCATCGCGCCCAACAATGCCACCGGCAATTTTACCAAGATCGTGCAACGCCTGCCGGTTAAGATCGTGGTGACGCCCGGGCAACCTTTGGCTAAGCTCCTGCGCGTGGGCTTGTCGGTCGAGACTACCATCCATACAGGACTGGAGGATGTCGTGGACGAACAGCGCAGATCAAGCGATCGAGTGACCGGGCATTGATTAGTGCGTGCCTTATCTCTTATGGCGTGCCTCTCCGGTCCGATGTTGGGTATTGGGCTGACCGGCTGCACCGTTGGACCGGACTACCAGAGGCCGGAGATAAAAGAAGCACTCCGGCGATCGGCGTCGGATGGCGGAAGCGTGGCCAGCCGGACAGTCGAGGGCGCGGTCGACATAACCTGGTGGAAGAGCTTCCGGGATTCTCAGCTTTCCTCGCTCGTCGAAAGGCTGGTGGCCCAAAACCTGGACCTCAAGACCGCGGCGGAACGCGTGGTGCAGAGCGTGGCGCAGCGCCAGGTCGCAGCCTCTCAGGGACTGCCGCATATCGAAGGGCAATCATTAACGACTTATAATCGGCAGAGCCCGAACGGCCCGCTCTCCTTGCTCACACCTGCACCCGGCGCGCCTTTGGAATACGCCCTGTTTCGAGATGGCTTGACGTCATCATGGCAGTTAGACCTGTTCGGTCGGGTTCGGCGGGCGGTGGAGGCAGCCGACGCCAACACCCTGGCGGCCGTGGAGAACCGGCACGGCGTCGCGCTCGCGGCGGTCGCCGAAATGGCGCAAAGCTACATGCAATTGCGCGGAACGCAGAACCATCTCGAGATCGCGAAACGCAATCTCCGCCTCGCCGACGAGAACGTGGAACTTGTGAATACCCGTTTCGGCGGCGGAGTCGCCACCACCCTCGACCTGGCGCAAGCCCGAGCTCAGCAGGCCACCATTGCCGCAACCCTGCCGCCGCTGCGCATCCAGGAAGCGGAGCTCATCAACGCCATCGGATTGCTGTTGGGCGACACTCCCCGCGCGCTCGAGACCGAGTTGCACCGTTCCCGGATGTTGCCGCGCGTGCCGCGCAGGGTTCCGGTGGGCCTACCCGGAACGCTTGCACGCCGCCGCCCGGACGTACGCGAGGCTGAGGCGCAACTGCATGAAGCCACGGCGCAGACAGGCGTCGCGGTGGCGAGCTTCTACCCGGACGTGACCTTGAACGGCGCCGTCAACTTGGAAAGCTTGCACCTGAGCAATCTGTTTTCTCCGACGTCGGCCGCATTCGCTGTCGGGCCGTCGATTTCGATTCCGATCTTCGAAGGAGGACAGTTGAGGGGTGTCCTGGCGCTGCGAGAAGCACGACAGCGAGAAGCGGCCATCTTCTTTCAGAAAACGGTCTTGCGGGCCTGGAAGGAGGTCGACGACGCCCTGACGGCCTATCGCGAAGCGCAACGCCGGCGTGCCGACGTTGCCCGATCCGTCACTGAAAATCAGGCTGCTCTGCAAGCTGCGAGGCAACGTTACTCGGAGGGTGCGATCGACTTCCTGAACGTCATCGCGACACAAGCCCAGTTGCTGCAGAGCGAAAATGATCTTGCTGACAGCGACACCCAGATCGCGACAAATCTCGTCAATCTTTATCGCGCCTTGGGAGGAGGATGGGAGGTCGCAGATGTCGCCTATGGTGCAGATCGCGCACCGCGACAGAAGATTGGAGTACAATAGAACCCCGCCGCCAAATCGTTTTCGCGCCATTCCAAAGAATTGCACCTAAGGACAAGTGAGCCGCCTGTGGCTAGGCGGTCCGCGTCGCAGCGACGGCAAGACCGATTTCAGATGAGCGTCTCGCGACGGATCCCACTTTGTCACAACGTGATCATCTCATGGCGACGGCGTTCGGAGGCTTTCGCCACGGCTTCGGTTCTTGTGCGCGCGCCCAATTTTCGGAACAAGGATTCAACATGGAATTTGACGGTATGCAGCGAGATGTCCAATCGGCGTGCAATGGCCTTGTTGGTCAGGCCTTCCGCAAGCGTCGCAAGTACTTCGTGCTCGCGCGGAGTTAGAAGTGCGTGACCATCGGTCTCGCGCATGGCACCAAACCCAGTATCCGTCGCGTCAGGTAAGCGGACGATCAAGCCGGCGGAAACCGCTCGTATGGCAGCATCGATCTGCCTCGCGCCCGCATGGCGGGACAGTACGCCGGGTAGGTCATAATCAGCGCCTCCGAGCGTGACGACCGGGCGGGTTTCACCCGGCAGGCAGTCGCCATCCGCCAGCACCACGTCGGCGGTGTCCTGCGCGCCGACGACAATATGCCCGGCCTCGCGACCACTCTGCTCAAGGCGGTACGGCGCAGCAAGTCCACGGCGCAGACGGCTACGCGCAGCCGTCCGGAAGTCGCCAGTTTGCTTGCCGTATCGCTCATGCGGCGCGCCGTTCAGCAATCGTCGTCTGCACCGTGATCACCGTACCGCTCCTGATGAGGCGAAGATCTGCTTTTCGCCCGATGCTGCCGGCACCGAAATACCTCGCGATATTTCGCAGACGATGCGTCGATGTCCCGTCAACACTCAGGATGATGTCGCCCGCCACAATTCCTGCTTGCGCCGCAGGGCCGTCTTCAACGACCGACATGACCATCAAGCCACTGGACTGGTCGGCGGTCTCGCGGAGCGCATCGGGCACGGCGACGGCTTGCAAGGCGACACCGAGCCACCCGCGCGCGATGCGGCCGTCCTTGAGCAGCAGCGGTACGATGCGTTCGATGGTTGCGGTCGGAATAGCAATGACCTGGCCGCGTGGCCCGAAGGTCGACATGCCAAGACAAGCGCCAGCGGCGTCGAAAACGGGCCCGCCCTCCTCGCGGCGGGCAAGGCTGACATCGAGCACGATGCGCCGGTCAATGAGGCCGCCGCGGCTAGAATGCCATTCGGCCCCGGCAAGATTGACGAGCCCCAGCCGCGCGCTCGCGCCACCAGTTCCGTCTGCTCCGATCGCGAGGACAACTGCGCCGGTATGCGCCTCGCCCGCGGCAATCGATGGCGCCGCAACCTGCTCTGCCAGCCGCAGAATCGCGATATTGGTGCTGGGATCGCGTCCGGCAATCCTGGCCGTCAGAACGGAGCCGCCTGCTGCGACAAGTTCAAAATCGTCCTTTCGCGGCAGCGACTGCTCGGAAGCGACGACGATCCCGGGTTGCCACACCATGCCTGTAATATGACGCTCGTGGGCGAGGCGGATCGCGACGACAGCGCTTTTCGCAAGCTCTGCGCGCGTTGCCAGAGCGTTCGAGAATTGGGCCAAGGGGTCTGCTTGATCGGTCATCGGCAACTCCTATCCATTTAAGATAGGGACAAAGCTGGGCGATTCCGTAGGTCCAGACTACCAGCCGGACGGCCGGGCTCGCCCCGCCATTTGACCGGGCTGCAAAACCGGGCGTCCGACAGCGGAGGATGACTTCTCAAAGGCGGTGCATCACATGGAGAAGCTGAAGCTCCGCAGGCTGCCAGTGATCAACAAGAGCAAGCGGATGGTCGGCATCATCAGTCTGGGTGACGTCAGCCATTCTGCGGCCGGTGATTTGCTGTCCGAGTGCGTCAAGAGCGTTTCGGCCCATCACTGAAACACGGCCGGCGCTCCTCTCGAGATAGCCGCCAAACCGCACGGTCAGACGTTGAGACGAGGCCGAGCGATACCTTTGTCATGCAACAATCGCACGGCCTTGCGAGGAATCGCTGCTGGTTCGGGATGGCGGCACAAGTGTTCAATCCGACGATATCAGCGAGGCGCTGGACGATATGTTGTTCGCTGGTGGCAAGCTCAACATCAAGCTGCTGGGCGGAGCGCAGGGAATGGTGGGGGGATGACTGCCGCGTTGGCGCCGCGACTTCACTGAAGTGCTGCCGACAAGACGCCCGAGATCGGCGAAAGCTGGGCGATGGCTTACTTCCGAAATGGCCGGCGGAGAGGATGAAAGTGAGAACTGCTATGTAATTGTGATACCGATCAGTTTGCGGTAGACCCGGACGCTGCTTGCCCGAAGGGGCTATTCCCATGTGATGTAAGGTCTGGCCTGTTCCGTTCCTTCGCCCTTGGGTTGGGGCGTTAGAGAAAATTCCAGCATAATCTTTGGAGGAGGGAACATGGCGCGCAACATTCTGATCCTTGGAGCCTCGTATGGCTCTTTGCTGGCGACAAAGCTGCTGATGGCGGGTCACAACGTGACCTTGGTTTGCCGGAAGAAGACTGCAGAGCTCATCAATCGCGACGGTACCGAAGTTCGCATCAAGTTGCGTGACGAGGCGATGCACCGGGCGATCTTCTCGCGCGATCTGCCTGGGACCTTGGACGCGACCTCGCCCGCGGACGTCGACCCTTCCCGTTATGATCTGGTTGGTCTTGCCATGCAGGAACCGCAATACACCAACCATACAATCCGGGTTCTGATGATCAAAATCGCCGAGGCGAAGCTGCCTTGTCTTTCCATCATGAACATGCCGCCCTTGCCCTATCTCAAACGGATCCCGGCGCTGGCGGAAATGGAGCTGGAGGAGGCCTATACCAATGCCCAGGTATGGCAACGGTTCAAGCCGGGACTGGTGTCGCTCTGCTCGCCTGATCCGCAGGCCTTTCGCCCACCGGAAGAGGCGGCGAATGTCCTTCATGTCGGCCTGCCAACAAACTTCAAGGCAGCAGCATTTGCCGATGAGGCACATAACCTGCTGCTTCGGGAGCTGGAAGCGGATATCGACGCGGTGAAGCTGGATGGCCGGGACGTTCCGGTGAAGCTCAAAGTGTTCGATTCGCTGTTCGTCCCTCTGGCTAAATGGTCGATGCTATTGACCGGGAACTACCGCTGCATCACGCTGCACGAGCCGAAGCCGATCCGCAACGCGGTGCACGATGATCTGAAGCTCTCGCAGTCCATCTATGACCATGTGGATGCCATCGCTCGGCGTCTGGGGGCGGACCCGAAGGATCAGGTGCCTTTCGAGAAATATGCCAAAGCGGCAGAAAGCCTTCTCAAACCATCGTCGGCAGCCAGAGCCGTGTCCAATGGAGCGCCTTTCATTGAGCGGGTCGACCTGCTGGTGAAGTTGATTTCATATCAGCTTGGCGTACCCAATGCCGAGATCGACCGCACGGTCCAGATCGTAGATCAAAAACTGAATGAGAGGATCGTGGCGGGCGAATCCAGCGCGCCGTGACGTGCTCCCATCGCATTTCTTAAATGGCGCGCCCGACAGGATCAAACGGGCACCTGTATGTCATTGTAGACCTATAGATTTTTAATGGGCGCGTTCCGCTTTACCCGTATGTCGCGCGGGATGGCTCCTCGCCGTGCGTCGCTTTCAATTTGGTGCCCACACGCCGCATGGGCGTATTGCCGGCAATTTGCGTAATTTTACAATCTGTTGGCCGCGCGCAGCTTCCATCAAAAAGATTAGTGTTGACTTATGAATTAGTCACGGCTAATTGGTTGTCATGACCCAGGCCGCCACCATCAACGCTGTCATGCGAACACTTGCCGATCCCACGCGGCGAGCCGTGTTCGAGCGGGTCGTCAGGTCCGACGAGATTACCGTGGTTGAGCTGACGCGGGGGAGCGGCGTGACACAGGGCGCCATCTCCCAACACCTCAAGTCATTGAAGCAGGCCGGCTTGGTCGCCGAGCGCCCCGAGGGCCGGAACGTCTATTATCGCGCCCAGCCTGAGGGCCTCAAGCCGCTAGTCGATTGGATGAGCCACTACGGCGTCTTCTGGCGCGAGCGGTTCGCCAACCTCCGAACCCTCCTGAAGGAGATCGATCCATGAACGACGCCGCATTGAAGTCCGACACGCAAGACATCGTGGTTGACGAGGTCTTCCCACATGCGCCGGAGACGATCTGGAAAACGCTAACAACCGGCGGACTGATCAGCCGCTGGATGATGACGCCTACAGGGTTCGAGCCCGTGAAGGGCAAACACTTCACGTTCCAGACGACTCCGGCTGGCACGTGGGACGGGATCATTCACTGCCAAGTGCTGGAGGTGATGCCGAACGAACGTCTCGTCTATGCCTGGAAAGGCGGACACGAGGGAAACGTTGGATACGGCTCACGGCTGGAGACTGTCGTCACGTGGGTTCTTTCCAGGGTTGAAAACGGAACGTGCCTTCGCCTTGTCCATTCCGGCTTCATCGCGCCGAAGAACGACACTGCTTTCAAGAACATGAGCGAAGGATGGCCGAAAGTCTTCAAAAAGCTCGACACCGTCGCTGCGGAACACGACTCCTCGAAACCGCTGCGCGAACGCGCGTCGAAGACCTGATCGCATCGAAGTTTGTGCAGCAGCAACCAAATATGGATGCCGGGTGGACGAGCACGTTCGATCCCCTCGAAATTCATGGCCCAACAGCGCTTTATTGGTAGGAGAGAAGTCATGAGCGAGGCTTATACCGGCGGATGCGCCTGCGGTGCGATCCGTTATGATATCTCCGCCGAACCGGTTGCGACGAACGACTGCCAGTGTCGCGACTGTCAGCGGGAGAGCGGCACCGGGCACGGATCCCACCTGACATTCCCGCGCATAGGCGTGAAACTGAACGGTGAAGCAAAGCATTGGGACATAGTCGGCGATAGCGGCAACGTGAAGACTCGCGCCTTCTGCCCCACCTGTGGGTCACCGGTATATATGACGTTTGCGGCCATGCCTGATCTTTTCACCGTACGCGCTGCGAGCCTTGACGATCCAAGCCGATACAAGCCGCAAATGGTGACGTACGGCGTGCGCGGTTACGCTTGGGACCACGTAGATCCAGCTCTGCCGAAATTCGACAAGATGCCGCCGACGTGAGATGCAGCCTGACCCGGCTTCGCATGAAGTGCGAGTGACCGGGCAAGGCTTTGCCTTGCTCGTCAGTCGCTGCTCTGTCGGAGGCCCATCAAAATTGTCCAGTTGGGACTACGAACATCCGACGTTCAGAGGAAAGCTGGCGCGCCCGAAGAGATTCGAACTCCTGACCCCTAGATTCGTAGTCTGGGCCGGGCCATTGAAATCATTGAGTTCCGTTACCGTAAGAAAGCCACTGTTCATGAAATCTGCGAATTTCGGCAGTTTTTGAATTGCACGCCGTTACCGTAAAATTGAGCGTTTTTCCGACACGCTGGTGCGGGGCAGCCTGCCGGGCTCTTCCCCCAGATACTGACTACCTAGGCCGGCTGGCGGGTTGCATCTTGTCCATATTTGGAGTATGTCCATATCTGACGGTAGGTAGGACCGCATGCGGAACGCCCCCAAAACACGCCCGTCTGAAGCGGCAAAAGGGCCTCAGCGCCTCGACAATTCACGTCTTGCGCCGGCCAATCGAAGGCGGCTCAGCGCTCCGGCTCTGCGGACTTTCCTCGCCATTGCGGATCTATGGGGGTTGACGGAAGAGCAGCGTCTCCTGATCCTCGGCTATCCCTCTCGATCCACGTATCATAGCTGGTGCAAGCAGGCGCGCGAGCACGGCGCTTTCACCCTCGACGTTGATGTCCTCACGCGCATCTCGGCGGTACTCGGGATCCATCAGGGTCTCGGGATTCTGTTTCCGACAGAGCACCTTGGCGTCGCGTGGCTGCGAACCCCGCACAACGCTGTCGTCTTCGGGGGGCGATCGCCGCTCGACCTCGTGACCAGCGGCTCTCAGGATGGGTTGCTCTCGGCGCGCCGCTTCCTCGACGGCGCGCGCGGAGGCCTCTATATGCAGCCGAACACCATTGATGAGGCGTTCAAGCCTTACGAAGATACGGAAATTGTCTTCCGGTGACGGACGCTTTCGCGCCCTCGCCACAGCCTGCTCATCGCCTGATCCCGTCGCAATTCCCTCCCCTCGGGCTGTTCGATACGGTCGCGACCGCAGCCGATCTTGCGGCCGTAATGGAGTTGGTCGGCTGGACTAACGACCGGCTTGTCGCTGATCGTATCGCTCGGCTACCGCAGACAGAATGGGTGTATGGCGTCCCCAATGCCAGCATCGTCATGGCGGCTTTCCTGCACGTCGCTCCCGGTGGGATGCGATTCAACGGTCCCGAGCTCGGTGCCTGGTACGCGTCCGACGATATCCGGACCGCGGCTGCCGAGGTCGGTCACCACCTTCGGCGCGAGACGGCCGCGCGCAATGTAACCACGATGACCCGGACCTACAGGGCGTATGCCGCAACTCTGTTAGGCGACTATCTCGACATCAGAGGCCAGCAGGCCACGCGCTCGGACGTTTATGCGAGCAACCGCTATGACGCCTCGCAAAAGTTTGGCGAGGAGGTTCGCGCTTCAGGTGGCGCGGGACTGCTCTACGACAGCCTGCGACGCCGGACCGGTGTTAACGTTGTCGCGCACCGCCCGCGCAACATTATGGACATCGTACAGACAGATCATTTCGAAATTACGGTCCTGGCAACGTCGCGCGTGATCGACGTGCGCAAACTGTCGCTGTGATGCGAGGGAGGCCCCCCTAAGCTCCCGGCCGAATTTTGACAGTCCATTGCAACCGAACGCCCGCTTCGCGCCGATATTGTTCTCTAATGGGTCAAGGGCAACAGTGTGAATAGGCTTCCAAGAGTGACCCTCCACCGCTCGGCATATCAATAGCTTAGCTCGCCGATCGGCGTCCGGACCCCACGCCGATTAACACTCGAGATCATTGCTATCTCGTAGTTGAGAGGAGCGGAGGACGGTCCGCCAGCCCCGTTGTATCCTAGCTTAAAGTCATCAGCATATTTCCGAACACCAACGCGCGACCAGGGAGA
>Ga0208989_10000321_pt1 | contig 13228 bp, 13 predicted proteins | sample MedBloCAOM3_M1_FD_187852 | JGI IMG/M metagenome (GOLD analysis project Ga0208989, IMG submission 187852) | Forest soil microbial communities from El Dorado National Forest, California, USA - Mediterranean Blodgett CA OM3_M1 (SPAdes) (version 2) | ecosystem: Environmental > Terrestrial > Soil >...
AGCGCGGAGCATGGCCGGACTTCTTGCCGGTACGCGGGTCCTCGATATGACCAACGTGCTTGCGGGCCCATTCTGCTGCTATCAATTGGCGCTGCTCGGCGCCGAGGTGATCAAGGTCGAGGTGCCGGGCTCCGGTGACCTAGCCCGGCAGTTGGGCGCCGATCCCGAACTCAATCGCCGTGGCATGGGCGCATCCTTTCTCGCGCAGAACGCAGGAAAACGGTCGATCACGCTGAATTTGAAATCTACCAAGGGTCGGGATGCCTTCGGCCGGCTGGTGGCCACCTCCGACGTCGTGGTCGAAAATTTCCGCCCCGGCGTGATGGCACGATTTGGGCTCGACTACGCCGCGCTCAAGGCGCGCAAGAATGACATCATCTACTGCGCAATCTCAGGCTTCGGTCAAAACGGCCCGCTCAAGTTCAATCCCGCCTACGACCAGATCATCCAGGGCCTTTGCGGGGTCATGAGCGTGACCGGCGACGCGCAGTCGGCGCCGCTGCGGGTGGGGTATCCGGTCGCCGACACGATGGGCGGCATCTCCGCCGCTTTCGCCATTGCCGCTGCGCTGTTTCGGCGCGAGCGGAACGGGGAGGGCGAGTTCATCGACGTCTCCATGCTGGAAGCCTCCCTGGTCGCCATGGGCTGGGCGGTTTCGAACTGGCTGATCGCGGGCGTGAAGCCGCAGCCCATGGGCAATGAGAACATGACGGCTTGTCCCTCGGGCACGTTCCGGACCGGCGAAGGTCTCCTGAATATTGCGGCCAACAAGCAGGAACAGTTCGAGACGTTGTGCCGGCTGATCGATCGCGAAGAGCTGGTCGCCGATCCGCGCTTCGCCGGACGCGAGGATCGTAAGCGGCGTCGTTTCGAATTGAACGCCGAGATCGAACGCGCGCTGGCGACGAGGTCGGCGCGGGAATGGTCGGTGCTCCTCAACAAGAATGGAGTTCCCGCGGGTGAGGTCCTCGATGTGCCGTCGGTGCTCGAACATCCGCAGATCGTCGAGCGCGGGCTGCTCAAGACATTCGAATCCGTGTCCGGGATCGACCGTCCGGTCCGCGTCGTGCGCTCGGGATTCCGTCTTGCGAGCGGCGATCCGGAGCCGGCGTCGCCGCCGCCGGTGCTTGGTGCCGATACTGAAGATCTTCTGGCCGAACTCGGATTTTCGAAGCGCGACGTGGATGAGCTCGCGCGGGAAGGGGCCATATGAGCGACGTATCCGCAAGCCGCGCCACCAAGACCCCGGAAGATTGGTGGTCGACATCGATCATCGACATGAAGCCGGGGGTGATCCGCTATCGCGGCTACGCGATCGAGGAACTGATCGGCCGCGTCAGCTTTGCCGAGATGGTCTATCTCATGACGCGTGGCGAGCTCCCGCATCCCGACGCCGCCAAGCTGCTCGAAGCCGCGCTGGTCGCGGCGGTGGACCACGGCCCGCAGGCGCCATCGATCGCCGCCGCCCGCATGGCGATCACCTGCGGGGTGGGCATCAACAATGCCATGGCCTCAGCCATCAACATGCTCGGCGACGTGCATGGCGGCGCCGGGGAGCAATGCGTCGCACTTTACAATGCCATCGCCGCGCGCTTGGGCGATGGTGCGGTCAGCGCCGCGCAGTTGACGCAGGCCGTGGGCGCAGAAATGAAATCGCTGGCGGCGCAAGGCGTTTCGCATGTTCCCGGCTTCGGTCATCGCTTTCACCCCCGCGATCCACGCGCCCCCCGCCTGCTTGAGCTCGTCGACTCCGCGGCTCTCAGCGGCGCGGTGAGCGGACGCTTCGCCGCTATCGCCCGCGCCCTCGAAACGCAGCTTGCGGCGGAGAAGGGACGGCCCATTCCGATGAACATCGACGGTGCCACCGGTGTCGTGTTCGCGGAGCTCGGCTTCCCGCCGCCGCTCTGTCGAGGGTTGTTCGTCCTGTCCCGCTCGGTCGGGGCTTTGGCCCACGCGCTCGAGGAGATGCAGTCCGGCCAGCGCAGCAAAGGACCCATCCCGCGCCATCTCATTTGGACCTATACTGGTCCGGCGCCGCGAGAGCTGCCGTAGAGCCGACCAAGGCGCCGCAGAAGCGCCGATCGAATATCGTGCTGGAAAGGAAATGCCATGCTGACCCGACGTGATCTCATGTGCGCCGCTGCGTCCGTCCCGGCCGCCGCTCTGCCGCTGTCGCTCCTGACCATCGACGGCGCGCAAGCGCAGGCGGTCGAGCTTCTGAAGATCTTCGTGCCGGCCGCGCCCGGCGGTGGTTGGGATCAAACCGCGCGCACCATCGAGCAGGTTCTGCGTGCGACTGGCGCCGTGAAGGGGGTGCAGATCACCAATGTCGGCGGCGCGGGCGGCGCGGTCGGGCTTCCGCAATTCCTGAACCAGTGGAAGGGGCAGGGTAACGCGTTGATGGTGGGTGGCATGGTGATGGTGGGCGCAATCATCGCCAACAAGAGCCCGGTCAGGCTCGCGCAGGCAACGCCGATCGCCCGCCTCACCGGCGAATTTCTGGCTCTGGTCGTGCCGGCGCAGTCGCCGTTCAAGAGCGCGAAGGACTTTGCCGCCGCGCTCAAAGCCGACCCCGCCAAGGTTCCCGTCGCCGGCGGTTCGGCCGGCGGGTCCGATCACATCCTCCTCGGCATGATCGCCAAGGCGGTCGGCGTCCCCCCGACCAAGGTCAGCTACGTCGCCTTTGCCGGTGGCGGACCGGCGACCGCGGCGTTGCTCGGCAGCCAGGTGGCGGCCGGCATCTCCGGCTACGGCGAGTTCGCCGAGCAGGTGAAGGCGGGCAAGCTGCGGATCATCGCCGTGTCGTCGGACAAGCGGCAGGAGGGGATCGCAGCCCCGACCCTGAAAGAGGAAGGCATCGACGTGGAGCTCTTCAACTGGCGAGGCGTGTTCGCTCCTCCCGGTGTGAATGACGCGCAACGCAAGGCGATGATTGGGTTGATGGAGAAGATGACGGCAACGCCGCAATGGGCCGAAGCCTGCAAGATGCGGGACTGGACCCCGATCGCGCTGTTCGGCGACGATTACAAGGCGTTCCTGGACGGGGAGACGGCGAGGATCGAAAGCATCCTCAAAGAACTCGGGCTGGCGTGACATGGCCAGCGGGGGCACGCCGCAAGAGCGGTTCGCGCGGTTGCGGCCGGCCATCGGCGAAACGATCATCGGCGCCGGCGTTCTGGTGCTTGCGATCGTCATGGTCTGGCAGACGCTGTCGATTCCGGTGTCGCCGATCTACGCCCAGGTCGGACCAACCATCGTTCCGATCATCACCGCGCTCGCGCTTGGGATGCTCGGCATTCTCCTGCTGGTCGACGCCGTGCAAGGCGGTTGGCAGACCGCGGAAGAGAAGGAGGTCACGCCGGATCGAACGGCGCTGCTCTGGATCATCGCCGGGCTCGTCCTCAATGTTCTTCTGATCACCTCGGCCGGGTTCACCATCGCATCGGTGATCCTGTTCGTCTGCGTGGCGCGCGGGTTCGGCTCCAAGGCAATCGTGCGCGATGCCTTGATCGGAGCAGCCTTCGCCCTCGTCGCCTATATCGGCTTCGCCAAGACGCTCGGCATCAATATTGGATCCGGGCTGGTCGAGAACGCAATCGAACGAGTGATAGGCAGCGAGGGCGGCTGACATGGATGCCTTCTCGCAGCTTCTCAACGGCTTCGCGGTCGCGCTCACCCCGATCAATCTTCTGTGGTGCCTCGTCGGCACCACGCTCGGCACCGCGATCGGCGTCCTGCCCGGACTAGGCCCGGCGCTCACCATCGCGCTTCTCTTGCCGATCACCTTCAAAGTCGAACCGACTGCGGCCTTCATTCTCTTCGCCGGCATCTATTACGGCGCGATGTATGGCGGATCGACCACCTCGATCCTGCTCAACACCCCGGGCGAAAGCGCGACCATCGTCACGGCGCTCGAGGGTAACAAGATGGCCCGCAACGGCCGCGCCGGCGCCGCGCTCGCGACCGCCGCCATCGGCTCGTTCGTTGCCGGTACGATCGGGACCCTCGGCATCACGTTCCTGGCACCCATCGTCGTGGATTGGGCGCTCAAATTTGGGCCGGCCGATTATTTTTCCCTGATGGTGCTCGCGTTCGTGACGGTGTCGGCTGTCCTCGGCTCCTCCGCGGTCAGAGGGCTGGCGGCGCTGTTCTTCGGCATCTGGCTCGGGTTGATCGGGGTCGACCTGCAGACTGGCCAGGCGCGTTTCACCTTCGGCCTTCCCGAGCTGCTCGACGGCATCAATGTCATCGTGGTGGCGGTCGGCCTGTTCGCGGTCGGCGAGACGCTCTACGTCGGCTCGCGCTACCGGCTCGGCAAGGACGAGATCATTCCGCTCTCCGGCTCGCTCTGGATGACGGCTGAGGAATGGAAGCGGTCGTGGAAACCGTGGCTGCGCGGCACCGCCATCGGCTTCCCGATCGGCGCCATGCCCGCGGGCGGCGCCGAGATCCCGACCTTCCTCAGCTACTACATCGAGAAGAAGCTCACCTCCAGGCCGCAGGAGTTCGGCAAGGGCGCGATCGAAGGCGTTGCCGGTCCCGAGGCCGCCAACAATGCCTCGGCCGCCGGCGTGCTGGTGCCGATGCTCACGTTGGGCCTGCCGACCTCGGCGACCGCCGCCATCATGCTCTCGGCGTTCCAGAGCTACGGCATCAATCCGGGGCCGCTCCTGCTGGAATCGCAGCCGCACCTGGTCTGGGGCCTGATCGCGTCGTTGTTCATCGGCAACGTCATGCTGCTGGTGCTCAACCTGCCGCTCATCGCGGTCTGGGTGAAGCTTCTGCAAATCCCGGCGCCGATCCTTTACGCCGGCATTCTCGTGTTCGCGACCATCGGCACTTACGGCATCACCCAATCCCCGGTCGACCTGATCCTGCTCTATCTCGTGGGCGGCATCGGGTACCTCATGCGTCGCTACGACTTCCCGGCCGCTCCCGTCATCATCGGAATGATCCTCGGGCCGCTCGCCGAGCAGAACTTCCGCCAGGCCATGACGATCTCGGCCGGGGACTGGACCGTGTTCTTCACGCGGCCGCTGTCGGCGATCATCCTGGCGCTGGCGGCGCTCGCGTTGTTCGGACCCAAGCTCTATGCGCTCGCGGTGCGGCCGAAGCCCGATCACGTGCCCGGCGACGCGTAACGGCGGGTCGGCTGTGCGCCGCTAGGCCGAAGTGCAACTTGAATCGAAGACTGACCCCCGCTGGACGTCTCAACCTTAAGCCCAAAATTCGATCGCCCGCGCAGTTGATCAAGAGAAGCAGGTGTCCCCGATCGAGGCAATTCTGCCTGCGGCGCCTATTCCATATTTATAAGGTTGGGGGACCAGTCATCTCGAATTCTTATGCCCGCATGATTAGTTTCGGGTCTTGGGAGATTGCGGATGGATCATCGACGCTCAAGCGTAAGTACCGTTCTGGCTTCCTGGGCTATGGGGATATGGGAGGCTCTGGTGCGCGCTACGCGGGCCGCAATCATGATTGACGAAGAGAAGCCCTATCGCCCCGAGGCGTACTATATGCGCGGGCCTGGTCCGAAATGGCGCGAGAAGCAGGCGCAAGCGCGTAACTCCGCCCTTCGGTAGCTTCCAAGACAGTTTCTGGTGCGCCGTGGCGCCCGTCGCAGGTGCCGCGCAGATCGTTGGCAAAATGTCTGCGCGGTGGGCCGCCCACGAGTGGTGCCGGCTGCGCTTGCAGGAGTCGGGCGGGGAAAGCGGGGTCGTGTGGCCGGTCAGGACACGAGCGCAAACTTCCGTTGCGGCTGCTCGTCGTTGACCGGTTGCGCGGCGGTCCGATCCCGCCTCGCGAGCTTCCCGATCATGTGGCCTGGATATCTCTCGCAAACTCGTGCCAGAACCGCATCGATCTCGGCTCTGCTCTCGCTCTTTGATTCGACCAGCGGCAAGCGGACCCGCGGCGAGACGAGATCCATCGTGCTCAATGCGTACTTGACCGGAGCCGGATCGCTTTCCCGGTGGAGAGCAGCGGTCACCCTTTCGGCGGCCATTGCGAGCTGCTGCGCTTGAGCGATTTGGCCCTGCATCCACGCCAGGTACACGGCACGGCAAAGACCCGGCACTACATTCGAGGTGACGGAAATACAGCCGTCCCCGCCCTGGGCAAAGAAGGCGAGCGCCGTCGCATCATCCGCCGACAGCAATCGAAACTCCGACCCCACCAATGACCGCAGGCGCAGCGGCCGCGCGACATCCCCCGTGGCGTCCTTGAGACCGATGAATTGCGGAAGTTCCGCCAGCCGCGCGATGGTGTCATCCGCCAGACCACATACGGTGCGCGCGGGGACGTCGTGAAGGATGATCGGGAGGCCGGTCGATTCGGCGACCGCGCGAAAATGCGCGCACATCCCAGCCTGCGTCGGCTTGTTGTAATACGGCACGACCGACAGCACGGCATCGGCGCCGGCTGCTTCGGCATCCCTCGACAATTCGATCGCCTGGCCGGTCGAATTCGAGCCCGCGCCCGCGATCACGGGTATTCGGCCATGCGATGCCCGGACGGCAGCTCGGACAACGCTAGCGTGCTCAGTTCCGTTCAAGGTGGAAGCTTCACCCGTCGTTCCACACACCACCAACGCGGTTGCCCCGTCCTCGACCTGACGATGACAGAGCCGTTCAAGCGCAGGCAGGTCGAGTTCGCCCGCATCGTCGAATGGCGTCGGCAGCGCAGGCGCATAGCCGGAGAGCCGCAGAATGTGACGTCCCGTTGTGGACATGACCGGGCCTCACGCGACTTTGGAGACCGGGCAGGGGTCACATCGCCGCGCCGCAACGGCGGAGCCATGGTCGCGGACGGTGCCGGCCTCGACGACAAAGCCATGTTCTTCCAGCATGGCGCGAAGTTTTCGGTTACCGGCGCGCTCCTGCGGATCGACCCAGGCAACCAGCACACCCGATGGCCCGAGAAAATGAACGAGCCAATCCAGCGTCGTCTCGAGCGCGTTGATCGAGTGCTGGCGCCAATCAACGAGAGCCACATCGTATTGGCCGTCCGGCAAGCCGCAAGTCGTCGTCGTTGCGACGCGGCTATAGCCCCGGCGATGGAGCTCGAACATGAGTTCGGAGCGTTTCGCGCCGGCGACGATGATCCGATGACGCTTCGAGCACCGCGCGAGCCCGATCATCGGCTCGATGATTCGCTCGCCCGAAGACGTGAGACGGGACTGGATCATTTTTTGCTGTCACCAATCGGATTGATCTTGGATTGGAGTAGGTTCGGGCTAGGCGGCGCGGGCGAGCGCAGGTTGCGCGTCAGCCTGATCGCTTGCGCCCGGTCTGCCGTTCATGTCGAGCTCGAGAATTCCGGGTACCATGATCACGGCCTGCGGGCGGTGGCCGTTCTCGAACATGGCAAATTTAACAGCTTCGGCGCGATCGACGAACAAGCCGCCGCAAAGGCCTTTCTGATCTCGAACGACCCAGTTGCCTCGGCTGTTCTTGCCGATCAGGAAGAGCGAGGAGTTCGAGCTCGACGAGGGAGGTTTGTCCATGACACTTCTCCTTTGGTTTCGACTACGAATGCTTCAACGCACGATCGGAAGATCGTCGTCGTTCTTCGACGAGTGGTGATATCGGTTGCGGAACAGCTCCGCTTCGATCTTGCGCCGATTCTCGCGTACTTCCACCATCACGTCCCACAGGCGCGCGAGGAGATCGAGGACTTTGGCAACGGCTCGACTGACGAGACGTTGGCTTGCATGAGCGAACGCAATCATCTTGTGCTCCTCGGATACGAGGGGCGCGCTTGGCGGTCTGTCGACAACTGCCTGGGTTCCTGCGCGCCCCTCGCCGTGCCCCCTCCCCATGTGCAAGACCGACATTGTCAGCGCCCGGTACGTACCGTCTTCGCCGACAATTTGTTCTTCGCGCGCATCAGCCGGCGATGGCGATCGAGCTCGCGCTGGGCTCTGCGCAGCTGCCACTGCGGCACAGCGTTGCGCATCCTGGCTTCGGCAAAGGCATCAAAGGCGTGCAGAAAACGCATGTACGCGGCCTGAAGCTGGGGTGCGACCGTTTCCACAAATGGGGTCACCTGAAGAATGAGAGCGGTCATCGTGGTTCTCCATTATTTTTGGTCTTGCGGGAATATCTCCCGGGTCCTTTTTGTTTCGTCGGTGGCGACTCGCCGGATGCGGTCACTGTCCGCCCGGCTCATCGACCCGTGCCGCCAATGTGCTCATCGGAGCGTATGAATTCGAGAGAGAATCTGGATTGATTTCATAAGTTCGGCATAAAGACCGATGTTCGAATTCAGGCCAGTATGGCGACCACGTTGCCCAGCACCGCGTAAGCTGCCGCCTCATCCCAGTGCGTCAGCACGGGACCAAACATCTCCTCCCGGCGCATCGCTCCCGCGACCGCGCAGAAAATCGCCGACATCGCCAGAAGGGCGGAGAACGCTGTTACGAAGCCTCGCGTGCCGAAGGTCGCAAATGCGCTCAGAAGGACCAGCCGGAACACGAAACGGAAGAGCACCTGCCGCGAATCGAGCTCATGCGCAATTGTGGGTCTCGGCTCCTGCATGATGGATCGCTCGCAATTCTCGTCGCAATGCACTGATGTAGCGGACCTCGTCCTGCTCGTAGATCAGGAAAAATTGTCGCAACACATGGCGTAGCCCGCCACGGGGCCGATCCGCGGCACCGCGGTCACACCGGCCGTGCTCACAGCGGCGTCGCGGCGCGCCTGCAGGAGCGCGATCAGAATTGCCAGCGCGAGGATTTCATGACTGCCCTCCGCGACCTCATCGAATCCGATTGGGAGCTGGGGCTGCTTGGAAAGGTAGCAATGCCACTCGCCATCCTCGTAGAGCATCCGGCGAAGCTTCCAGTGCGGCAGTTCGAGCTCGACCAACGCAAGTGCCGCATCGGTCCAAGCGCCGGATTCGATCAGTCGATCGATCCGGAACTTTGCAGTGCTTCCGCGTGTGGCGAAGCGTATGCACGCTTCCGCAAGCACGTCAGATATCAGTTCCTGTGTCAGCGCCTGCGCACGACGAAGCTGCGCCTCCAGCCTGCCAAGGTACTGCTCCTGTTTTGGATCGAACAACATGACACGTCTCTCATGATCTCGGTCGAAATGTGCGCCCGTCTCCAAAAGATGAGCAGAATGCCATAAAGAAGCGAGACGGAAGAAATGCTTGCGGCATAGGGATTTCATAAAGGTTCGGAGGGAATGTCATAAAGGGCCGGCAAGCCGGCTCATGTTGTCAGTAGGCCTTTCCACAAGTCCGGGTTCTTTGGTCCTTTGCTTTTCTTGCCTTCATGCTGAAGTTCCGATGTCTCTTGAAGCCCGACGGCAGCTCGAAAGGCTCGTCTCAGGCGCGGATCGTCGATACGTGCGACGTGCTTTCGGAGAACAGCGTCGCTGTCCGCGAGAATTGCCTCACAGACTTCGTTACTTGTCCTAAGAAAAAAACTCGGTGCCGTCCGCTTCCACCGACCCCCCAAGCAGTCCAGTTCATCCGCCACGGCAAGTGCCGCCGATTGGTCGGTCAGCTCCCGCGTGACGGCAAAGCGGAGCAGGAGCAGCAGCCACTCCTGAATCTTCCGATCTCGCCAGTCGTGCGAGCCGAATTCAGCGACCATCGTCCGCTCGTCAGTCGGCGGCCGAAAACTGCGACCGCTGTGCAACAGATGCACCCGCCAGTCATAAGAAAACGAGATCGACTTGAAGACGGCGAAATAGGAATTTCATAAACACATCGGTGACGGCAGGAGTAGTCCTCGCCGATTCGGTGGGCGTAAACACGACTTACCGCGGTGTGAGCAACGTTTGTATTGCGCTCCGTGGACCGGATCTCCGTCGCTCTCTCCGTCGAATGCGGCATCCGCGCAGTGCTCCGTCAAACGCGGGCCTCGGTTTAAATTCTCTGGGGGCGTGGGACAGCGGGCCGATTAAGTGAACGGCATGGGCCGAGGCGTACTATATGTACGCGGGCGCAGTCCGAAGCGGCAGGTGAAACACGCTCAACTTTCCACCTTCGGCCTCGAGGTTTCGCCGCGATCGATGACGCACTAGTCTTGCAACGTACATGCTCTCCACCGAGAGAGACTACGAGAAAGAACTGATTATGAGACCCGAACACGCCGCGCGCCGAGCAATCATTCGTGAATGGATGTCGCTTCCACGCGAGAAGCGACAGACCGAAGAGCAAGCCGCCGTCTTCGCTTTGAAAGCAATTGAGAAACATGACTTTCGGGGCAACGGTGATCGCCAGCGTAGGATCATGGCGTGGCTTATGCCCCGCATCGGCAAGTCGTAATCCTAATAATGACATCGCAATTCTGCATATCGGTCGACAAGGTCGTTGGCATAAGGGTCTCATAAACGTCCGGAGAGAGTTATAGCCCTGCATAGGCCGGGCCTTTTTTCAGAGGCTTTGCACAAGGCCAGAGCCCTTCGCCCTTTGGTCCTGCGACCCTTGCGACAGGCTTGTCGTGCCGCATCTATATGAGATTCCTATAACGTTGATCTCAGGCCCCTCTCGAAAACATATGCCGCAAGTGGCACGTCATCGCGGCAATACCGGAACAGACAAGGGCCGCCTATCGGCGCAAAACCGACGAGGCGCTTTTCGGAGTCTTGCTTTGCCTCGCCGTGCTGTCCCGCACGAGAGCGTTGCGCGTTCGGCGCAGCACCATGCGTTGCTAGTCGCTAGGAGCATCAAAATGCTTGACGTCATCCTGCTGGCCATCGGGCTCGGCTTCTTCGCGCTGTCGGTCGGCTACACCATCGCCTGCGATCGACTCTGAGGAGGCTTTCCATGATGTTCGACTATTCGCTCGCTGGCCTCGTGACCGCGGGGCTGATGATCTACCTCGTCTACGCTCTGCTCAAGCCCGAGCGGCTCTGAAAAGGTCAACGACCATGACCGTCATCGGCTGGATTCAAATTCTGCTTTTCTGCACCCTCGTCGCCGCGATCGTTACGCCGCTCGGCGCCTATATGACTCACGTGTTCAACGGCGAGCGCACAGTCCTCTCGCCGGTCCTGCGTCCGGTCGAGGCTGGCCTCTACTGGCTCGGCGGCGTCGACGAAAAGCGCGAGCAGCACTGGACCACCTACACCGTTGCAATGCTGTTCTTCCACGTCGGCGGACTGCTCATCCTCTATGCCTTGATGCGGCTTCAGGCCGGGCTTCCGTTCAATCCGGCGGAGCAGTCCGCGGTGGCTCCGGATCTCTCCTTCAACACGGCGGTGAGCTTCATCACCAACACCAACTGGCAGAACTACGGCGGCGAGAGCACGCTGTCGTACCTCGTGCAAATGCTAGGCTTGACTCACCAGAACTTCCTGTCGGCGGCGACCGGCATCGTGCTGGCAGTGGCGTTGATCCGCGGATTCGCGCGTGCGTCCCTGCGCACCATCGGCAATTTCTGGGTCGATATCACCCGTTGCACGCTCTACATCCTGTTGCCGATTTGCATCATCTACGCCTTGTTTCTGGTCTGGCAGGGCATCCCGCAGACTTTGGGCCCATACGTGGATGCGACCACGCTCGAAGGCGCCAAGCAGACCATCGCGGTGGGGCCGGTCGCCTCGCAGATCGCGATCAAGATGCTCGGCACCAATGGCGGCGGTTTCTTCAACGCCAATGCCGCGCATCCGTTCGAGAACCCGACGGCGCTGTCGAACTTCGTGCAGATGATCTCGATCTTCGCCATCGGCGCCGCGCTCACCAATGTGTTCGGCCGCATGGTCGGCAACCAGCGCCAGGGCTGGGCCATCCTCGCTGTGATGGGCGTCTTGTTCATCTCCGGCGTCACCGTAGCCTATTGGGCGGAGGCGCACGGCAACGACGCCTTCACGGCGCTCGGCCTCACCGGCGGCAACATGGAGGGCAAGGAGGTCCGCTTCGGCATCGTGGCCTCGGCGCTGTTCGCCGTGATCACGACCGCTGCGTCCTGCGGCGCCGTCAATGCCATGCACGATTCCTTCACCGCGCTCGGCGGCATGATTCCGCTCATCAACATGCAACTCGGCGAGATCATCGTCGGCGGCGTCGGCGCCGGCATGTACGGGATGCTGCTGTTTGTGATCCTCGCGGTCTTTGTCGCCGGCCTGATGGTGGGCCGCACCCCCGAATATGTCGGCAAGAAGATCGAGGCCAAAGAGGTCAAGATGGCCATGCTCGCCATCCTGATCCTGCCGCTGATGTATCTCGGCTGGACCGCGGTCGGGGTGGTATACCCGACGGCGGTCGCCTCCATGGCAAATCCCGGACCGCACGGCTTCACTGAGGTGCTCTACGCCTACACGTCGCAGACCGCCAACAATGGATCGGCATTCGCCGGCCTGACCGGAAACATCCTGTTCTACAACCTCACCGGCGCCATCGCGATGCTGGTCGGCCGCTTCTGGATGATCGTCCCGGCTATGGCGATCGCCGGCTCGCTCGCGGAGAAGAAGTCGATCCCGCCGTCTGCCGGCACGTTCCCCACCACCGGCGGTCTGTTCGTCGGTCTCGTCGTCGGCGTGATCGTCATCATCGGCGGCCTGACCTTCTTCCCGGCGCTCGCGCTCGGGCCGATCGTCGAGCACTTCGCAATGACCGCCGGCACCTTGTTTTCAGCGAACTAACCTCGGAGCCACGTCGATGGATACCTCCCAGATGCGCAAACAGATGCCGGTCTCGGCGCTGTTCGACCCCAAGATCGTGGTACCGGCGATCGGCTCCGCCTTCGTCAAGCTCGATCCGCGAACCTTGATGAAGAATCCGGTCATGTTCGTGCTCGAGGTGGTGACCGCGCTTACGACCGTCATATTGATCCGGGACATCGTGACCGGAGGCGCGAACCTCGGCTTTGAATTCCAGATCGTCTTGTGGCTGTGGTTCACGGTGCTGTTCGCCAACTTCGCGGAAGCGGTGGCGGAGGGCCGCGGCAAGGCGCAGGCGGATGCGCTGAGGCGGACGCGCACCGAAACGCAGGCGAAGCTTCTGATCGGTGCCGATCGCAGCAATTTCCGAAGAGTGGCGGGCACCAGCCTCAAGGTCGGCGATGTGGTCGTGGTCGAGGCCGGCGACACGATTCCATCGGACGGCGAGGTAGTCGAAGGCATCGCCTCGGTGAACGAGGCGGCGATCACCGGCGAATCGGCACCGGTCATCCGCGAGTCCGGCGGCGACCGCTCGGCCGTGACCGGCGGCACCCAGGTCCTGTCCGATTGGATCAAGGTGCGCATCACGGCGGCACCGGGTTCGACCTTCATCG
>Ga0208989_10000322_pt1 | contig 13227 bp, 13 predicted proteins | sample MedBloCAOM3_M1_FD_187852 | JGI IMG/M metagenome (GOLD analysis project Ga0208989, IMG submission 187852) | Forest soil microbial communities from El Dorado National Forest, California, USA - Mediterranean Blodgett CA OM3_M1 (SPAdes) (version 2) | ecosystem: Environmental > Terrestrial > Soil >...
CACTGGTTCTGCCCAGGAGCGACTGGATGCAGCAGGGCGGCCGCAGCGGCCGGCACAGCGAACATCTCGGGCATCTTCTCAGCGAACTACAATCGATGCCACGGACGTTTCCGGGTGTCACATGGTGACCTCTGTCCCCAACGATGTGGATTTGCGGCAGCGCGCGTGGGATGCGGCGGCTGGCGTGGTCGATCCGGAGATTCCGGTTCTCACCATCGCCGATCTCGGCATCCTCCGCGACGTCGCGGTGACCGATGGCCGCGTCGAAGTCGCCATCACCCCGACCTATTCCGGTTGTCCCGCGATGCACATGATCATGCTGGAAATCGAGCTGGCGCTGGAGCGCGAGGGCTTTCCCAATTTCAAGGTGCGTACCGTGCTGTCGCCGGCCTGGACCACCGACTGGATGAGCGAAGACGGCCGCCGCAAGCTCAGAGAGTATGGCATCGCGCCGCCGCTAGCCGGTAGCTCTCGCCGCGCGTTGTTCGGCGCGCAGCAGGTGGCGTGCCCGCAATGCGGCTCCGAGGATACCGAGGTGCTCTCCGAATTCGGTTCAACCTCCTGCAAAGCGCTGTGGCGCTGCAGAAGCTGCCGCGAACCGTTCGACTATTTTAAGTGTCACTGAACATGTCGTCTTCGATTCCCCGTTTTCACCGCCTCGCCGTCAACGATCTGCGCCGTGAATCTCCTGACGCGGTGTCGCTGACGTTTGCGATCCCGAACGAGCTTGCGGACGACTACAGTTTTACCCCGGGGCAGTATCTGACCCTGCGCACGACGATGGACGGTGAGGAAGTGCGCCGCTCCTATTCGATCTGCTCCGGCCCCGATGACGGCGAATTGCGCATCGCAGTGAAGAAGGTCGATGGCGGCGCGTTCTCGAGCTGGGCCGCCGATGAACTGAAACCAGGCGACGAACTCGAGGTCATGACGCCGACCGGCCGCTTCGGCGTCGGGCCGGCGCCGGGAGAAGCGCGGGTATATGTCGGCTTCGCCGCCGGCTCCGGCATCACGCCTGTTCTTTCGATCATGAAGGGTGTGCTGGCGCGGGAGCCGGACAGCCGGTTTTTTCTGCTCTACGGCAATCGTTCGACCGGCGGCATGCTGTTTCGCGAAGCGCTGGAGGAACTCAAGGACCGATTCATCCAGCGCCTCTCGATATTCCATGTGATCTCGGGCGAAGAGCAGGACATTCCGATCCTGCACGGCCGGCTCGATGGCGAGAAGGTGAGGGTGCTGCTGCGCTCGCTGGTGCCGGCAACAACTGTCGATCATGTCTTCATCTGCGGTCCCACGGGCATGAGCGAGGACATCGAGGCGACCTGCAGGGATATCGGCATTGCCGCGGACCGGATTCACGTCGAGCGTTTTGTCTCAGAGCTCGGTGGCAAGCCGCGCCCGAAAACCGTTGTTCCCATCACAGCGCCGCCGAAGGCGATAGCGTCGCTGATCATCGACGGCAAACGCCGCGAGGTGCCGGTCGCCGAGGGGGAGGCCATTCTCGATGCCGCGTTGCGCGCTGGGCTTGATTTGCCGTTCGCCTGCAAAGGCGGCATGTGCTCGACCTGCCGCGCCAAGCTCGTCGAGGGCGACGCGCAGATGGAGGTCAACTATTCGCTGGAGCCCTGGGAGCTCAAGGCGGGCTTCATCCTCACCTGTCAGGCGCGGCCGACTTCAGAGAAGGTGGTGGTGGATTACGATCATGTGTAGAGTGCTCATCCAGATGAGCCCGTCGTAGGCGGACGTCTTGAAGGATGCGGTGATCTACGTGCTGAGAGTCCTTGTAGTGCTGCGTAATCACCCCGTATGAAGGCCTCTTTCTTCGCCCGGCTCCACCTCTTGAGCTTGCGTTCATTTTCTACGGCGTCGAGGATGCGGTTGAACCACTGCGAGAATACTAGCGTTACCGGCCGGCGGGTCGCGGTATAACCGCCAAAAGTCCCGGCATTGTGCTGAGCAATTCTTATTTCTAGCGCAGTCCGCGTTGTTCCAATGTAGAAGCTTCCGTCAGAGCATCGAAGAATATAAAGAAAGGCGCCTTCAGCCACTTTGATCTCCTCATCTTACGTTCAGAACCTCATCCTGAGGAGCGGCGGCTTCGCCGCGTCTCGAAGGATGAAGCCGCCGGCGGGGCCTCATGGTTCGAGACGGCGCAAGGGCGCCTCCTCACCATGAGGAGCAAAACCTACTCCTTCGGTCGCTTGTCGAATACGCGCTTGGCCTTGCCGAGCGAGCGCTCCAGTGTTTCGGGCGCTACGGCCCTGATGCGCGCTGATATGCCGATGGTGTTCTTGATATAGGCGGTGATCCGCTCGGCATGTTCGACCAGCCCGCTGCCGTCCCAGCTTTCGGGGCGCGCTTCCGCCAGCACTGTCATCTCGTCCATTCGTCCTTCACGCGTCAATTCGATCATGAAATGACCGCCGCACCAGCCGGTAGCGAGCAGCACCTCCTCGATCTGGGTCGGGAACACGTTGACGCCGCGCAGGATGATCATGTCATCGGAACGTCCCGTGACTTTCTCCATGCGCCGCATGCCGGGCCGCGCCGTGCCCGGCAGTAGCCGCGTCAGGTCGCGGGTGCGGTAGCGGACGATCGGGAACGCTTCCTTGGTCAGCGAGGTAAAGACAAGTTCGCCCTTTTCGCCGTCGGGCAGTACCGCGCCGGTTTCGGGATCGATCACCTCGGGATAAAAATGATCTTCCCAAATATGCAGGCCGTCTTTGGTCTCGATGCATTCCTGCGCAACGCCGGGGCCGATCACTTCGGACAATCCGTAGATATCGGTGGCGTCCATGTCTAGCGTTTGTTCGATCTCGGCGCGCATCGCATTGGTCCAAGGTTCGGCGCCGAAGATGCCGATTTTCAACGACGACTTGCGTGGATCGAGCCCCTGGCGTTTGAATTCGTCCGATATCGCCAGCATGTAGCTCGGCGTCACCGTGATGATGTCGGGCTTGAAATCGTTGATCAGCTGCACCTGCCGCTCGGTCATGCCGCCGGAGACCGGCACCACGGTGCAGCCCAGCCGTTCCGCGCCGTAATGCACGCCAAGGCCGCCGGTGAACAGGCCATAGCCATAGGCATTATGGATGATCATGCCGGTGCGGCCGCCCGCGGCGCGGATTGAGCGCGCCATCACATCCGACCACACGTCGATATCGCCCCTCGTATATCCGACCACGATCGGCTTGCCGGTGGTGCCGGAAGAGGCGTGGACGCGGACCAGTTTTTCGCGGGGCACCGCGAACATGCTGAACGGGTAGTTGTCGCGCAGGTCGGTCTTCACCGTGAAAGGAAATTTTCCGAGATCGGAGAGCTGCTTGAAGTCGGAGGGATGCACACCGGCCTCGTCGAAAGCTCTCTTGTAATGCGCGACGTTGTCGTAGGCGTGGGCCAGCGTCCAGGCGAGGCGCTTGGTCTGCAGCGCGATGATCTCGTCGCGGGATGCCCGCTCTGCCTCATCCATGTCGGCGCTGTAACCGCTTCTCCTGGATTGAAGGTTCGCCGAAGCCATCGCGCGTCTCCTGAAATCAACAGTTCATTTCATTCTGCCGTCGCCTCAGTGGCTGGTACCCAGGCGCCGCCGAGGGTGCGGGAATGGCCGCGCAACTCGGCAATCGTGATATCATCGACGCTGACGCGCACATCGTAAATCCCGGAACGTCCGGTTCGCGAGATTTCCCGTGCCGTCGCTACCAGCCGATCGCCGAGTTTGCCCGGCCTGATGAAGGAGATGTTGCACTGCGCCGCAACAGTGCGCTCGTTATAGGAGTTGCAGGCAAAGGCGAACGCCGAATCCGCCAGCGTGAAGATGAAGCCGCCATGGGCGATGCCGTGTCCGTTGACCATGTGCGGCTTGACCGTCATCGTCAGTGTCGCTTCGCCTGCGTTGATTTGCAGGATCTCCATGCCGAGACCCTTGCTGGCGTCGTCTTCCTTCCACATCGCTTCGGCGCAGGCGCGCGCGAGATCGTCGGGCGAAAGCGTGGCCTTGACGTTCACCGCGCTCTCCCCGCTGACATCAGTGGCCGCCTGTCGATCAGGATCGGATACAAAGCGTTCTCCCGGTGCCGCCGGGCTCGTTGAAACAAGCCTCTTGAACTGTACGGTCAGTCGGTTAGTCATGATGCGAAGCCACCATGGTGTCAACGATCCCTGCGGGCGTCAAATTGCATTCGAAATCGCCAGGAAATAGGCAACGTCCTGATGTCGGCCCCCAAAAAAGCAGATGGTACTTTTGTTAGCGTCGAAGCCCGCTGCGTGCGGCTGCTTGCGAAGGCCGACGATCCGGCTTCGCTCGCGCCGGTGATCGAGCGGCGTACGCTGTCGCGGGCCGCGAACGAGGTGCTGATCGAGGTCAAGGCGGCCGCGGTAAATCCGTCCGACGTTAAGGCCGCGACCGGCCTGATGCCTTACGCGGTATTTCCGCGCACGCCCGGCCGCGATTACGCAGGCGTCGTAGTCGACGGCCCGGCCGATTGGATCGGTCGCGAGGTGTTCGGCTCGTCAGGCGATCTCGGGATCCGGCGCGACGGCACCCACGCCACGCATCTTGCCGTCGAGGCCGATGCCGTGGTGGAGAAGCCGAAAAATCTGTCGTGGGACGAGGCCGCCGGGATCGGCGTTCCCTTCGTTACCGCGATGGAAGGTTTTCGCCGCGCCGGAATGCCGAACAAAGACGAGACGGTGCTGGTGATGGGCGTCAACGGCAAGGTCGGGCAGGCCGCGGTGCAAATCGCGACCTGGAACGGCGCGCGCGTGATCGGCGTGGTACGCAAGAACGAGCCCTACGAAGGCCACGCCAACTTTAAGATTGACGTTATCGACGCGTCGGCGACGGACGTTCCCACGCGCGTTCGCGAGCTAACACATGGCAAGGGTGCCGACATCGTGTTCAATACCGTCGGCGATCCCTATTTTCAGGCCGCGCACAAATCGCTGGCTTTGCGGGGGCGTCAGATCCTGATCGCCGCCGTCAATCCGATCGTGCAATTCAATATCCTGGAATTCTATCGCGGCCAGCACACCTATGTCGGCATCGATACGCTGGCGCTGTCGTCAATTGCGACCGGCGCGGTGCTCCGGGAGCTTGGGCCCGGGTTCGCAAGCGGACAGCTTAAGCCGTTCCCGATCAAGCCAGGCGCGATCTATCCGCTGGAGGACGCTAAAGCCGCTTTTCTCGCGGTCGCCGGCTCGTCACGCGATCGCGTCATCCTGCGGCCGGTGTAACAGGAAAAAGCCATGACCGACGCTGCCAACATCGTCGTTCTCGCCGGTCTTGTCATCGGCCTCATTTATGGCGCGGTCGGATTGTTGAGCGGGTTTTGCCTCATGAGCAGCCTGCGCGGCTGGTGGGCCAAGGGCGACAGCCGCCTGATCCGCAGCTATGCGCTGGCGCTCGCCGTAGCGATTGCCGTGACGCAACTTTTGGCCGCAGGCAGTGTTGTCGATCTTGGGAAATCGATTTACCTGCAGCCGTCGTTTTCGGCGCCGCTGATGTTCATCGGTGGATTGCTGTTCGGTTACGGCATGGTGCTTTCGAACGGCTGCGGCTCGCGCGCGCTGGTGCTGTTTGGCCGCGGCAATCTGCGGTCGTTCGTCGTGGTGATCGTGCTCGGCATCGTCGCGCAGATGACCCTGAAAGGCTTGATCGCACCGGCGCGGACCGCCTTGCTGCAGGTGTCACAGACCGCGCCGACGATTATTTCCATACCGGCGCTTTTGTCGACGCTAGGCATCGGCGAGACACTCGCGCGAACGCTGGCGGCCTCAGTGATATCAGGAGCCCTGATCATCTTTGCGTTCGCGCACGGGCCGTTCCAGCGCGCGTGGGGACAGATCGCGGCGGGCATCGCCGTCGGCCTGCTGGTTGCTGCGGGATGGTTTGCGACCGGCTATCTCGGCGCTGACGACTTCAATCCTGCCGCGGTCACGTCGCTCACCTTCATCGCGCCAATTGCGGACGCGGTGCAATACGCCATGCTGTCGACCGGGCTGACGCTGAATTTCGGCATCGCCATGGTGGCCGGGGTATTCGCCGGAAGCCTGGTGACGGCGCTGGCCACGCGTCGCTTCCACTGGGAAGGCTACACCTCACCGCGCCACATGCTGCGCTCGATCGGCGGAGCGGCGCTGATGGGAGCGGGCGGCGCGATGGCTTATGGCTGCTCGATCGGGCAGGGCCTGACGGGCCTGTCGACGCTGGCGCTTGCATCCTTCGTCGCCGTCGCCGGAATTTTGCTAGGGTCGGCTGCGGGTCTGCGCGGAGTGCTCGGCGTTCAGCCATTGGTCTCGGCGCAGGACGCGCGGTCAGGCCCGCTGACTTGAGGTCGCCAGCCGCATCACGTCGAGATATCCGGGGCGCACTTCCATCCGCTTGATCAGGCCTTTCTCGATCAAAAGCCGATGCGCTTCCGGGAGCCGATAGCACGGCAAATACACAAAGAGATGATGCTCGGCGTGGTAGTTCACCCAATAAGGCGCGATGAACACCCGCTCGATGGGATTGGCGTGTGTCGTGCGGGCGTGGCTGAACGGGTCTTCCCCTGTGCTGGTGCAGGCGTGTTCGGCGATGTTGCGGATGCGTGTCACCAGCGGCAGCCAGGTGGCCATCCCGAACATCCAGACGCCCCAGAACCAGATGCCCGCGCCCGCCAGCCAGAACAGGCCAAACAGGACAGCATTCACGCAAAGAAAGCGCGCCATCTTGTCGGCGCCGCTAGAGACGAAGCTCTCATGGGACACCGTGTCATGGGCGTTGTTGCGCCGGAACAGCGACAGGAACAAAGGCAGCCGCTGTTTTACAAAAGTCTGGCCGGTGAGATCGCGGACCACTTTGCGAGAGTAGCTTTCCTTGGTGATCGGAAACGGCGCCGAGAGCGAGAGATCGGGATCCTCGGGCTGCTGGGTAAATTTGTGATGCTGCAAATGATACGATCGGTAGCTGGCGAGATCGGCGCCGACCGGGACCGCGCACAGCCATTGTCCAACCCATTCATTGATCGCCCGGTTGGCGTGCAGCCCGCCATGCGCGGCTTCATGCATCAAAATCGCTAATCCGAGCTGGCGCGCGCCAACCACCGTCACCGCAATCAACCATGTCAGGGGATTTGGCCATAGCGTGACCAATGCAATGACGGCAGCGATGGTGCCCCAGGCATGAACCACCAGCCACATGGCCCGCAGCGAGCTGCGCGACGTCAGCCGGCTCCATTCCGCAGGCGCAAAAACGGTTTTGGGATCGACGCGTGCCACGATCGGCATAGGCGGCTCCTTTTAAGAGAATGATACGCCCGCTCGATTGTTCGTCAATCCGCCGCATGCGTCACGATATGAATCTCCGAGGTGAGGGTGCGATGCACCGGGCACTTGTCGGCGATTTCCATCAATTTCCCACGCTGTTCGGCGTCCAGCGTGCCTTCCATGGCGATGACCCGATCGATCTGGTCGAGCATCCCGGCTTTGGTTTCGCATTCGGCGCAATCTTCCGCATAGATCTTGCTGTGCTTCAGCGTCACCGTCACGCGCTCGAGCGGCAGCGATTTGCGGTCGGCATACAGGCGCATGGTCATCGATGTGCAGGCGCCGAGGCCGGCCAACACCAAGTCATACGGTCCGGGTCCGGTGTCCTCGCCGCCGGCGGCAACCGGCTCATCGGCCAGCATGCGATGCGGCCAGATCGAAATGGTCTGCTGGAATTTGCTGTTGCGGGTTTCACGAACCACGACCTGGCGTGGTGCTTCGCCGAGATCGGCGGCTTGCTCTGATACGACGGGATCGAGATAGCGCGTAGCCCAGGCGGCGATGACGTCGGCGACATAGGCGGCGTCGCGCTTGCCGGTCAGCAGATGATCCGCGCCGGCCAGCGACACGAAGCTCTTGGGATGTTTGGCCGCGACGAAGATATGCGTGGCGTTGTCGATGCCGACGGTGTCGTCGGCCGGCGCGTGCATGATCAGCAAGGCTTTGTGAAGCCTGGTCACCTGCGCCATCAGATTGTGTTCGGCGATATCGTCGAGGAACTCGCGCTTGATATGGAACGGCCGGCCAGCGAGCGAGACTTCGACCGTCCCGTGCTTGCGGATGTCCTCGATGCGGTCGGCGAACAGGCCGGTGACATGGGCGGGATCGGACGGCGCAGCGATGGTGACGACGGCCTTGGCATCCGGAATTTGCCCGGCGGCGGCGAGAATGGCAGCGCCGCCGAGACTATGTCCGATCAGGATCGCCGGCGCTTTGCGGGTTTCACGCAGATGGTCGGCGGCCCGCACCAGATCGGCGACATTGGACGAGAACGTAGAGTTGGCGAAATCGCCTTCGCTGGAGCCCAGACCCGTGAAGTCGAACCGCAGCACCGCGATGCCTTTTGCCGCCAGCGCTACCGCAATACGCTTGGCGGCCAGCACATCCTTGCCGCAGGTAAAGCAATGCGCGAACAGCGCAAAGGCGAGCGGCTCTTGCTCGGGCAGATCCAGCGATGCCGCGAGTTGATGGCCGTCCACGCCCGGGAATTGGAAACGTTCAGTCGGCACGTTCAGTCTCCATGGTGATGGTCCTCACCTCTCCCATTGGGAGAGGTGAGGAAGAACGTTGGCGGCGAAGTCAGTCGCTCGAATAACGCTGCTCCCGCCACGGATCGCCGCGGTTGTGATAGCCGCGGACCTCCCAGTAGCCCGGCGCATCCTGCTCAAGGAATTCGATGCTCTGCAGCCACTTCGCGCTTTTCCAGAAATAGAGATGCGGCACCACCAACCGCACCGGACCGCCGTGTTCCTGCTCCAGGGGCCTTCCCGACCACGTGTGCGCCAGCAGGGCGTCTTCAGCGGCAAAATCCTCCAGCGCCAGATTGGTGGTGTAGCCGTCATGGGAATGGAGCACGACAAAGCGCGCTTCGTCGCGCGGCCGGCAGGCATTAAGGAGATCGCGGATCGCCAACCCTTCCCATTGGTTGTCGTAGCGCGACCATGTAGTCACGCAATGGATGTCGGAAGTGAACTGTGTCTGCGGCTGCGCCGTGAACTGCGCAAAATCCCAAAAGATCGGATTCTCAACCGCGCCGTAGACGTCGAGCCGCCAGCGCTCGCGGGTAATCTGCGGCGTGACGCCGAGATCGAGGGTTGGCCAGTCCCTGGTGAGATGCTGTCCCGGCGGCAAGCGCTGCTCCTCCGGGCGGGAAGTCTTTCCGGTGAGGAAGCGGCCCTCGCGCGCCCAGCGCTCCTTGCTGCGGGTCAGCTTGCTGATCGGAGGCTGGTCAGTTTCGTCGGCCATATCTCATGCCATCGTTATTGGTGCCGGTGCATCGCCGATTCATGCTTGGTATCGCGCATTGTCGCATAGATGATCAGCGACAGGCAGATCATGCCGGCGAGATAATAATAGAACCAGTCCTCGTGTCCGAGACTCTTGCAATACAGCGCGACCGCTGGCGCGGTGCCGCCGAACACGGACACCGTAATCGCGTAGGGAAGACCGACGCCGAGTGCGCGAACATTGGTGGGAAACAATTCGGCCTTTACGATGGCGTTGATCGAGGTGTAGCCGGCGACAAAAATCCAGGCTGCGCAAATCAGCAGAAACGCCATGAACGGCGATTTTGTTTCCTTTAACGTCGTCAGGATCGGTATCGTCGCCAACGTGCCGGCGACGCCGAAAAAGATCAGCAGCGGCTTGCGGCCGATGCGGTCGGACAGCGCGCCGTAAATCGGCTGAAGCAGTGTCGCGAAAATCAGCGAGCCGAAAATCACAAATGTGGTCTGATCTTCGCTGAGTCCGACGGACAGTTTGACGAAGGTCTGCATATAGGTCGTGAAGGTATAGAACGCGGCGGTACCGCCGGCGGTGAGGCCTACTACCAGCAACAGCTCACGCGGATATTTCAGCAGGCCGCGGATCGAGCCGGTCGGCTTGACGATTTTCCTGGCTTCGACGAAAGCCTCGGTCTCATGCAGCTTGCGCCGCATCACCGCGGCGAAAATCGCGAGCAGGGCGCCGATCACGAAAGGAATCCGCCAGCCCCAGTCCTTCAGCTCCTGCGGCGTCAAAAATACCTTTTGCAGCAACAGCAGCACGATGATCGCGGTGAGCTGGCCACCGATCAGGGTGACGTATTGAAAGCTCGAATAGAAGCCGCGATTCTTGGCGTCGGCGACTTCGCTCAGATAGGTCGCGCTGGCGCCGTATTCGCCGCCGAGGCTCAATCCCTCGATGACGCGCGCCAGCGCCAGAATTGCCGGCGCGGCGAGGCCGATCGAGGCATAGGTCGGCGTTACCGCGATGATCAATGAGCCGAAACACATGCAGACCACGGACAGCGTCAGCGAAAGCCGCCGGCCATAGCGGTCGGCGATGAAACCGAACAGCCAGCCGCCGAGCGGCCGCATCAGGAACGTCGCGGCGAACAGCACCGCCGCGTTGAGCTGCTGCACCACCGGGTCGCTCTGCGGAAAGAATGCCGGAGCGAAGTAAAGCGCAAACGCCGTATAGGCGTAGAAATCATACCATTCGACGAGATTGCCGACCGAGCCGATGAAGATCGCCTTGATCCGGCGTTCCACGTCGGCGAGATCGCTGTGGTCGTCAGACGCCGGGGTCACGGTTTCAACTGTCATGTCCGGTCTCCCAGGAACAATCATTGCAATCCTGTGGGCGAAAACTTCAGTGCGCCTTTAGTGTGCCTTTCCAAACAGCATCGGAAGCTGTCGCGGTCCGCGCACTGTGCCTTCCGACCAGGTGACCTGACCAGCCGGGTCCAGCCTGAAATCCGGAATGCGCTTCAGCCATTCCTCGGTTGCAACGGTCATCTCCATACGCGCGAGGTTGGAGCCGACGCAGCGGTGAATCCCCAGGCCGAACGCGGCATGGCGATTTTCCTTGCGGTCGATCACGACCTTGTCGGCATCGGGGAACATGGCGGGATCACGGTTGGCGGCGGGAAACGACAGCAGCACCATGTTGCCGGGCTTGACCGGGCAGCCGCTGATCACCGTTTCCTTCATCACCTCGCGGGCCATCGTCACCGGCGAATAGGCGCGCAGCAATTCCTCGATCGCGGTCGGCATCAGTTCCGGCTCCGCGATCAGGCGGTCGCGATCCGCGGGCGTTTTCGCCAGATGCCACAGCGAGGCGCCGATCGCGCTCCAGGTGGTATCGATGCCGGCGATCAGCAGCAACCGCAGCGAACCCAGCACATGTCCGTCCGACAACGGCTGACCGTTCTTGTCCCGCGCGTCCATCAGCGTGGAGATCAGATCATCAGTGGGGTGTTGCTTGCGAAGCCCAATTTGACCGGCGAAATATGCGGTCATCTCGTGGATCGCGCGCATCATGGTGTCGTCGTCCTTGATGCCCAGTTCGAGGATTTCGTGGATCCATTTTATGAAGAGGTCGCCGTCCTTTTCCGGAATGCCTAGCATGTGGGCGATAGCGCGAACCGGAATGTGCTTGGTGTAGCGCGCCGCGGCGTCGCATTTTCCGTCCACGATGAACTCGTCGATCAGCTCGTTGCAGATCGCGCGAACCCGGGGCTCGAGCTTCTTCATGGCGTCGGGCGTGAACGGCGGCAGCAGCAACTGCTTGGCGGGCTTGTGCTCCGGCGGATCCGAAGTGATCGGCGGCGCCGTGTTGACAATTTCGGGCCGGACGTCGCGCACGATGACACGGCGCGAGGAAAAATGCTCGGTGTCGTAGGCGACCTGCTTTACCGCCTCATAGGTGGTCGGCATGTAGCAGCCGAGAAATCGCTTGGTGTGAACCACCGGACATTCCGCGCGCAGCTCGTCCCAGATCGGAAACGGATTTTCCGTCCAGCGCGGATCGGTATGGTCGAAATCGTGAACCCAATCGGTGACGGGTGGATGGTCGGGCAGAACGCTGACGGAATCGGACATCGGGCAATTTCCTCTGCTTTGCTCGCTCAAATCAAATATTGCGCGGACTGAATCGCTTCGAGGGCAGGATCATTCCTCGGTCACTTCGATGGCGATCTCCGGACAATTAGCCTTGGCGAGCCACGCCTTGTCCTCTAGTCCCGCAGGCACGGTGCCATCGCCGATTTCGTGCGCATTGCCGTATTCGTCGAGCTCGAACAGGTCAGGCGCCAGCGACTTGCAGCGGGCGTGTCCCTGACATTTCTCCTGGTCGACGTGGAGCCTCAATCTGGGGGATTTCGACATTCGACCAACTCCCTTTGTACCGCCGCTTGCGAGCGCTTCGCTAAACGCGGCAACTGGTCATGCTTCGCGCTTCGATCCATCGAGATGGCGCGTTGTTTTTGTTGCCATGAATTATAGGCACGACTATAATATAGTCGTCAATACAAATTTGGATGGTCGCGTGGCGGTGGATTGGCAATCGACAGACTGGCTTGCCGTTCGGGACCTCCCGGGCATTCTGCCGACGCAGCAGCGCCGCAGCCAGGAAACCACGGTCGCCCTGCTGGAGGCCGCCGCCGTAATGTTACGCGAGCGTTCGCTCGATGAGCTTTCGATCGAGGATTTGTGCAAGCGCGTCGGCGTCACTATTGGCGCCTTCTACGGCCGCTTCGAAAGCAAAGACGCCTTCTTTAGTGCGCTGATGTCGCTTGCGGCGAGGAAGGCGCTGGCCGCTGTCCGCGCGGCGGTTGCCGATGAGGACAATCTCGGTACGGGATTGGAAGAAGCTTGTCGAAGGGTCGTCGAAGTCGCGGTCGATGTCGTGCGCCGTAACGTTGGTGTCGTCCGCGCGGCCTCGCAATATGAGAGCATCTATCCGGAGCGATGGGGAACGATCCGCGCCACCGGAAGTGCCATGGTCGAGCTCGCCACGCCGCTATTGCTTGCGCGGATGGGCCGGGGCCGGACCGCGGCGAAGGTGCGGAGCATTGGCTTCGCGTTTCAGATGATGTTCGGCACGTTGTTTAACGCGGTCCTGCACAAGCCGAAACTTGTCTCGCTCGACGAACCGGAAATGGTCGACCGTCTTGCATTGGCGATGTTCCTCCAACTGCAGTACGAAGCTCGGGCAGATAGGCCGGCAAAATAGGCGCTCAGACTGTCTCGACCTCCACTCTGCCAGGTATCTTCCTCATCCTGAGATGGTGTGAAGCAATGCGTCCCGGACGCGGTGCAGCGTTCTTCACGATGCACCGCAGGACCGGGACCCCATGGCTATGCGGAGTGCGGAATGGACCCGGATCAGCAGCGCACCGCTTCGCGCTGCGCAGCATCCGGGGCACGTTCCTCATCCTGA
>Ga0208989_10000323_pt1 | contig 13206 bp, 14 predicted proteins | sample MedBloCAOM3_M1_FD_187852 | JGI IMG/M metagenome (GOLD analysis project Ga0208989, IMG submission 187852) | Forest soil microbial communities from El Dorado National Forest, California, USA - Mediterranean Blodgett CA OM3_M1 (SPAdes) (version 2) | ecosystem: Environmental > Terrestrial > Soil >...
AAGCCTGGTGGTCTCCTCGATGCGCGTACCCGTCTGCGCCCGCACATGCATCTTGATCTGGCCGCCGTCGACGCTTGGAAAGAAATCCTGACCCAGGAACGGAGCAAGCCCGAACGAAAGCAGGCTGAAGCCGACGAACCCGGCAATCAGCTTGCCGCGATTACGTAATCCGAGGACGAGTAGACCGCCATAACCGCTGCGGATGGCCTCGAAGCGACGTTCGAAGCCTTGCTGGAACCGCACCAGCGGATTGCGGCTGGGGCCGGCGGTAGCTTCACGCGCCTCGCCGCGCAGCAGATAGTTCGCCAACGTGGGAACAAGGGTTAAGGACAGGGTGTAGGAAGCGATCAGCGCAAACACCACCGCTTCCGCGAGCGGACGGAACAGATAACCTGCGACGCCTCCGAGGCCGAACATCGGCACGAAGGCGAGACAGATGCACATCAGCGATATGGAGGCCGGGACGACGATCTCCTGGGCGCCATGCAGAATTGATGCCTCGATCTCCTCGCCGCCTTCGAGATGCCGGTTGATGTTTTCGATCGTCACCGTCGCATCGTCGACCAGGATGCCGACGGCGAGTGCCAGTCCACCGAGCGTCATGACATTGATCGTCTCGCCGAGCACGGAGAGCATTGTCAGCGAGACCAGGATGGCAAGCGGAATCGAGATGCTGATGATCAGCGTCGAGCGCCAGTTGCCCAGGAACAGCAGGATCATCAGCCCGGTCAGCGCGGCCGCGATGACGGCTTCGCGCACCACGCTCGACACGGCGCTGGTTACGAACACCGACTGATCGCCGACCGCCGTTAGATTCAGTCCCGCCGGCAGGGTCTTGGTGACGCTGGGAAGCAAGTGTTTGATGCCGGAAATGATCGACAAGGTCGAGACCGAACCGGCCTTGATCACCGCCAGAAGCACGGCGTTCTTTCCGTCGACGTGGACGACGTTGGTCTGCGGCGGACTTCCGTCATGCACGTCGGCGACGTCCCGCATGTAGATGACGGTGCCGTTAACGGTCTTGATCGGCAGATCGTTGAAGGCGGCGATGTCGGAGGGCGATGCGTTCAGATTGACCGTATACTCGAAGGTGCCGATCTTCTGGGTGCCCACCGGGGTGATGAGGTTCTGGATCGACAGGGCGTTGACGACGTCGTTCGCAGAAATCCCGTAGGTGTGGAGCGCCTGCTGGTTGAGGTCGGCTTGAACCTGGCGAACTTTGCCACCATAAGGCAGAGGAATCGCGGCGCCGGCGACCGAGGCCAGTTGCGGACGGATGAAGCTGGTCGCCTGGTCGAACAGGATCGTCTCGGAGAGCTGCTGGCTCGAGAGGGCGAGCTGCAGGATCGGCACGCTGGAGGCGTTGAAGCTCAGGATTGTCGGCGGCGTGACGCCGGCCGGCATCTGCTTCAGAACCGTCTGCGACATCGCGGAGACCTCGGCGAGCGCCGCATTAATGTTCACGGTGGGCTGGAAGAAGATCTTGATGATCCCGTAATCGGGAATCGACTGCGATTCGATGTGCTCGATGTCGTTCACGCTGGTGGTGAGCGCGCGTTCGTAAAAGGTGACGATGCGCCCCGCCATGTCGTCGGGCGGCAGGCCGGTGTAGCTGAAGACGACGCTGACCACCGGAATGTTTATGTTAGGAAAGATGTCGGTCGGCGTGCGGAAAGCGGACGCCACCCCGAAGATCATGATCAGCAGCGCCATGACGATGAAGGTATAAGGACGCCGGAGCGCGAGTCTGACGATGCCTACCACAATTGCCTCCCACGTTGGAGAGTCGGGTTAGAACAAGATGAGACGTCAAAACAGTTGGACAGATCCAACCATTATTGGCGGGCACCGCGGGACGTTATGGTGCCATAAACCCGAATTAATAGCATCTCCGGAAACGTAGTGGTACGTCCATTTCCCTCGAGAATATCCAGATGCTTCAGATTGATAGCGTAGCATAGCGTGCCCCATCGCATTTTTCGGATGGGCACGTTATCTTGCTCCGAAGGCAAAGGTCACACGTTCGAATCGTGTCGGGTGCGCCAATTGCATTCAAAACCGCGGACATTTCCGTTCTCAGTCGGGGGTCAGCGCTCGATCGCCCGAACAAAGATGTCGACAAGCGAAGTGATGAGATTCTGCATGTCGCGCCTGTCAGCCGCGGTCTCGCGCAGACCTCTCATGCTGAAGACGAGCGCACGCGCGGCCTGCTCCGGCGTCATCTTCAGCCGCGCAGTGCGGAAGCGCTCGGAGATGAGCTCGACGACGAGGCCCTGGAAATTTCGATAGACCTGCTGAACGACGGGATACCGCAGATCGAACAGGTCCGCGGCGTCCGGGTGTGCGGCCGCAAGATCAACGCCGTGACATCCCCATGACAGGCAGGCGTGAAGCAGCTTACCACGCAGATCTTTCAGATGCGCCACCTCCGCACGGATGCTGGCCAGCTTATCCTGGTCCATCCGCTCGACCACCGCTGTAAAGATGGCCTCCTTGTCCGGAAACAGCAGATAGAGCGCCGGCCGAGAGATTTCGCAGCGCTCCGCGATGTCGCCCATTGTGGTGCGAGCAAAACCATATCTGCAGAACACTTCCGTCGCGCGTTCGACGACGCGCTGATGCTTGCTGCCGGGAATAGACATCTTCTCGCACCTTTCTTTCGAAAGAGGTTGCCAAATTGGCGATCTGACATTATTACTGATTATGTCATATCGTCAAAGACGCGCAAGCAAGCGAAGCGGAGAAGCCACGTGAACAGCGAGATTCACTTGAAAACGTGGAATGCGTATCAGCGCGCTTGGGGGCCGATCCATGAAACGGAACGCGAGGAGCTGCTTCGATCAAGCGTTAGCGACAATATTTTGTACACGGATCCTTCGTCGCAGACCCATGGTCAACAGGAACTCATGGTCCGCATCGCGCAATCGCAGCAGAAGTTCACGGGCGCATACTTCAGAAACGACAGCTTTCTCGAGCATCACGACCAAGGACTCTTCCTCTGGACGATGTACGACAAGGATGGCCGGGCCTTCGTGAAGGGGAGCAGCTTCGGCCGCTTTGGCACCGATGGCCGACTCGTTCAGGCAACGGGCTTCTTCGAAGCACCGTCGAACAAGACTTGAGCGGACTGCGTGTCTCGCCCTAGACGGCTGCCGCCAGGCTGAGCACGCTGGCCAGCAGTGTCCAAGCGGGGCTCCGCTTGATTCCAGCGAGTAAGCAATCTGGAGGAAAATCGTCGCCGAGTGCAGAAAGCTTGGCAACTGACGATGTCGGTCGAAGGCTCGCTGGCCCAAGAGCAACGATCGATTCCATAAACAGTTTGGATCGGCGCTCTCGGGCAGCCGAACCCGCGATACCTCGTCCAATCTTTTGCGTGAGGCATTTCGTGAGCCCCTGAGCGTCGCAATCGCCGTGGCCAGACCAACTCTCCTCCGTCTCCTGCCGATGTGGTTCGTATCGTGAAGCGCCAGGCTAACGTCGGATTCAGTTCGGCTCAGATTTCGCAGGTTCACATCGGGGGCCTGCAACCATCTCATATTGCTATTCGAGGCCGCCGCCTGACTGTTGTTGCCAGTAGCTGTTGGCGAGTATCCGTGATGGCTCTTCGGAACGCTCATCGTCGAGACCCCCCGGCCGAAAGACCGCTCTTAGCCGCCACACCCGCGGGATCAATGTAGGCCCGCGGCCGAAGGCAGCAGGAACTCCTGCGGCAATAGCGGCGTCAGCTTGCACCGAAGATGGAACCTTCCGCCGAGTGCTTGATTGTCCAATCAAACCTATGGCCAGATATATAGGGCATTCGATGCATGGCGGGCGAGATCCGAACCCCACCACATCTGTCGACACGGTCGATGTGGCGGCCAAGCCGACTGCGCCATCGGCGCAGGCCGAGGCCTCTTACGCAAAGGCCATACGTGAGCTCTCGGAGTTCGGACGGCCATTCCTGCTAGCTGGCACTTATGCGCTGAGCGCCCATACTGGCGTCTCTCGGACGACCAAAGACCTGGATATCTTCTGCAAGCCGGGCGACTTTGCCCGCATCCTCGGCCATTTCAAGAGCCTTGGCTACCGGATTGAGGTCGAAGACGAACGTTGGCTGGGTAAAGTCTTCTGCGGTGAGCATTTTTTCGACCTGATCTTCGCCTCGTGGCATGGCATGGCACCGGTCAGCGATCAATGGTTCGACCATGCCTTGCATATGGAGGTGCTCGGCACGTGCGTACAAGTGATCGCGCCGACCGAATTGATCTGGTCCAAGGCTTTCGTGCAGCTCCGCCATCGCTACGACGGCGCCGACATCGTCCATCTCATGCTCAAGCAGCATGATCGGATCGATTGGCATCAGCTGCTCGCTTACATGGACTTGCATTGGGAAATCCTGCTCAAGCACGTGGTCAACTTTCGTTGGGCCTATCCGAGCGAGCGCGAGCACGTGCCGCGATGGCTCATGGACGAGTTGCTCGACAGGCTGAAGCGGCAGCTCGATCTCCCGCCACCGCGTTGGAAGATCTGTCGCGGCCGGATGCTATCGCAGATCGACTATGCGCCGGCGGTCGAGGAATGGGGATTTGCCGATGTCAGTGAGCGACATGAGTGACGAGATGCGCGCCAAATCCAGCCTGCTCACCTTCGCGGCGATCGGCGACCTCCATGTTAAGGAAGTGCTCAGGGAGGAGCGGACGTCGCGGCTGCGGGAGCTGTTCGCTGAAATCTCGACCAAGGCCGATGTACTTGTTCTATGTGGCGATCTCACCGATGTCGGCAAGCCGCGCGAAGCGGAAATTCTCGCCGAAGATCTACATGCCTGCTCGATCCCGGTCGTGGGCGTGCTCGGAAACCACGATTACGAATCCGGTCAGGTCGAGGAGGTCAAGAACATCTTGAAAGCTGCCGGCATGCACGTACTCAACGGCCAATCGTATGAGCGCAACGGGGTCGCCTTCGTCGGCGTGAAGGGCTTTCTCGGCGGCTTTGGCCATCGTATGCTCGCGTCGTTCGGCGAACCCGTCGTCAAGAATCTCGTGGCCGAGGCCATGAGCGAAGCGATGTGTCTCGAGAACGCAATGCGCGCGGTCCACTGTGAGCGCGCGGTCGTGGTATTGCATTATGCGCCGGTGCAGGACACCGTTGAAGGCGAGCCACCGGAGATCTTCCCATTTCTGGGTTCGTCGCGGCTCGGCGAAACCATCGACCGCTTCGAGGTGAGTGCGGTAGTACACGGCCACGCCCATCATGGCCGGTACCTCGGCCGTACGTCGCGCGGCGCGCCGGTCTACAACGTGGCGGCGGCGATCGAGAAGCCGAGCGGTCGGCCCTACGCGTTGATCAAGGTCTGAGCAGCCAAGCAGCTGACGTGAGCGAATGCGTCCGAAGTCATCCAGCGACTAGTCGGTTCTCAGGACTTGCTGCACGTCTAGTCGCGCTGATGAGACCCAATTGGACTGGACCGCTCTGCGGGGCTTGCTCGTCGGCATATCGGCGGCATGCCGGGACCGCCCTTCGGCAAATCAGAACGATTCGGGAGCGCGCCACGACCGGGGTGCCGTTCCTCTTCGTCGGCATCTTGCTTTACCTTCGCGCGCACACCCACAACGGTCGGCTTGACGCGGTCCACAAGATCTTCAAAGCCCACCGGCAGGGCGGCAGAATGAAAGCCAACCACCGGGTTGTACCAGGAGTACAATTCGTTCCACGTTGAGACGCGCGATCCGACCAACTAGGCGGCTGTGCCGATTCCGACAATTCCGATCAAAAGGATAGAGGCAGCGAGAATAGCAAGGCGCATCTTACCAGCGGTACGCTTTTCGCATCATGAGGCGTCTCCAATCGAGAAATCCAGACCCACCCGGCGGCCGTCCCGAAGCTTGTCACCGCTCGATCGTGCCCGTCCGCCGAATCTTCTTTTGCAGGAGCATAACGCCGTACAACAGCGCCTCGGCCGTGGGTGGACAGCCCGGTACATAGATGTCGACCGGGACGATCCGATCGCAACCGCGCACCACCGAATACGAGTAGTGATAGTAGCCGCCGCCATTGGCGCAGGATCCCATCGAGATCACATAGCGCGGCTCCGGCATCTGATCGTAAACCTTGCGTAATGCTGGCGCCATTTTGTTGCACAAAGTGCCAGCAACAATCATCACATCGGACTGCCGCGGCGACGCACGCGGGGCAAAGCCGAAGCGTTCGGCGTCGTAGCGCGGCATCGACATTTGCATCATTTCAATCGCGCAGCAGGCGAGACCGAAGGTCATCCACATCAACGAGCCGCTGCGTGCCCAGGTAATCAGGTTGTCTGCGGATGTGACCAGAAAACCCCGGTCCGACAGCTCGTGGTTCACCTCCCGAAAGAAATGATCGTCCGCGCCAACTTGCGGGTCGGCATAGGGATGGATGTTCCCGACTGGCGCTGTCATCGTCATGGCTGGATATCCGCCTTGCATTGTGAGTCAACTATTGCCCATGCAGATCTCCTGCTGGCCCAGGACTGCCTGGCCCAGGACTGCCGATGCACGGCCCAGTTCATTGAGCAAATCGCGCAAAGGCGAGAAGCAGCGCCAACACCACGGCTCCCGCCAACCCTGCGATAAAGATCGCGCGGCGCAAGGGAGTGCGGAGAATGATGTCGCCGCCCCTGGCCTTCTCAGCCGGATAAGGCGCTGGCGGCAGCCCGTTCCTGTCGATCATCGCAAAATTGGCTTGCTTTTCCTCGCTTCTGTGGAGGCAAATCAAAACGGCGCCGAAGGTTCCCAGGCCGCCAACCGGCAAACCTGACAAATTTACTCATTCATGCCGCCTGGCCGTTCGCGATTGGTGCATGGCCTGGAACCCGATGATGCCAGAGGGAGTTTTAGGAGCAGCATCGATGGCGATACGAGGTATGCATGCCCGAAGCTGCGCTCCGCAATTTCACGATCAATTTTGGACCGCAGCACCCGGCGGCACACGGGGTGTTACGCCTCGTGCTGGAGCTTGATGGCGAGGTGGTTCAGCGCGTCGATCCCCATATCGGCCTGCTCCATCGTGGCACCGAAAAGCTGATCGAGCACAAGACCTACCTGCAGGCGCTGCCCTACTTCGATCGGCTCGACTATGTCGCACCGATGAACCAGGAGTGCGTTCTGTCTGGCCACCGAAAAGCTGCTCGGCATCAAGATTCCCAGGCGCGGCCAGCTCATCCGGGTGCTCTACTGCGAGATCGGAAGGCTGCTCTCGCATCTGCTCAACATTACCACCCAGGCGATGGACGTCGGCGCCCTGACGCCGCCGCTATGGGGCTTTGAAGAGCGCGAAAAGCTCATGGTATTCTATGAACGCGCTTCCGGCGCACGCATGCATGCCGACTACTTTCGCGTTGGCGGCGTACATCAGGATTTGCCGTCCGGATTGCTCGATGACATCCTGGCGTTTTGCGATCCGTTCTTGCAGGTGTGCGACGATCTCGAAGGACTCTTGACCAACAATCGCATTTTCAAGCAGCGCAATGTTGACGTCGGAGTGATCAAACTTGCCGACGCATGGGCTTGGGGCTTTTCGGGCGTGATGGTACGCGGCTCCGGCGCAGCGTGGGACCTGCGCAAGGCGCAGCCCTATGAATGCTACCCCGAGTTCGATTTCGACGTCCCCATTGGCAAGCACGGCGATTGTTACGATCGCTATCTCGTGCGCATGGAGGAGATGCGTCAGTCGGTACGCATTATGAAGCAATGTATCGGAAAGCTTCGAGAGGCAGATGGACAGGGACCCGTCGTCACCCAGGATCACAAGATTGTTCCGCCGCGACGGGGCGAAATGAAACGTTCGATGGAAGCCATCATCGAACATTTCAAGCTCTATACCGAGGGACACCGCGTTCCAGCCGGCGAAGTCTATGCTGCCGTCGAAGCGCCCAAAGGCGAATTTGGCGTCTACCTCGTCTCCGACGGCACCAACCAGCCCTACAAATGCAAAATCCGCGCACCGTCCTTCGCGCACCTCTCGGCTATGGATTTCATGACGCGCGGCCACCTGCTGGCCGACGTTTCCGCCATCATCGGATCGCTCGATATCGTATTCGGGGAGATCGATCGATGAGCACCGGGAAATGAGACCATGGAAACGGCGGGACCGTTTCGTGCCGCCAAGTTGCAGAACCGAATCCAGGAAGGAGTGATGTCATGCCCCACATCCAGACAGGTAACCAGATGGTCACCCAGATCACCGTTATCGACGCCGAGCCGGAAAAGCAGAGTGAGGTCCTGTCATTGATGGCAGAGCGCGCACGTTTCATGGCACGCCAGCCGGGCTTTGTCTCAATCACCCTGCATCGAAGCCTCGATGGTCGGCGCATCGTCAATTACATCCAATGGCAAAACCGCGAACTCCTGAAATCCGCCCACCAATCGCCGGACTTTCGCAAGGCCTGGGGTGAGTTTGACGACTTGACCGATCAAATCGATCCTCATCTCTATGACGTTGCCCATGTTCTGGACGCTCACTGAGCATTTCGCACTTGCATCGAGATCCTGCAGGGAGCGTGGACAGCGAGATGCGGCCAGCCGTGGTTGAATGTAAAACTTTTAATGAACGCTGGGGTCAACCATGACAGATCGATTAGGACGCGTGCCAACATGGAAGTTGCGCTCGACCGCGTGTGTCAGCGTCGACCCGATGGCGAGAAGCACGAATTTCGCAAGAAGGTCGCCGAAGCGATCATCCGCTCTGTAAAGCGGGGCAATACGTCGTGGGCGGTATGGACCGCTGCGGGTGAACGGGCAATCTCCATCTACTCCAAGTCCTGTGATCAAAAAGAAATCGGCTTAGAGCGCGTTTGAGAAGGATTCCCAAGGCGGCTTTGGCGTGATTCATAGGGCGTCGGACCAACGACGCGAGCCGACGCCCGATGCCGAAAAGGAAGCCGCCTGTGAGGCGGCGCTACGATACCGATCTGACCGACGCCCAGTGGGACCTGATCGCGCCCGGGGAAACCAAGGGACAACGTCTACATCGAGACGTTCAACGGGTCGCTGCGCGACGAATGCCTGAACATCCACTGGTTCCGGTCCATCGCCGAGGCTAGGCGGCCGATCGAGGCCTGGCGGAGGGACCATAATGATAGCCGCCCTCACTCGGCTCTTGGTAATCTGACCCCGCCGGAATATCTTGCCGGGGCAAGGATTTCGCTGCCCCCGATCGGGGGCAGCGAAGCCGGAAGCTAACGCCGGACCTGGACCACCAAACCCAAGCGCTTCACTGAAGCGTGACGGACCTGACGGGACGGTGATCTGGACGCCGGGCAATATTTTCAAGAGCGACGATAGGCATTCCCCGACCTAACGGCTGGTGTGATCCGCCCCACCTACCTCCTTGATGAAGGCGAGCAGGAGCGTGCTGAGCCGAACCGGCTGCTCCTGTTGGACCCAGTGACCGGCGCCGTCGATCAACTCGATGCCACCCATCCTCGTCGCCGCCTTCGTCCTCATAAGATCGACCGCGCCCGGCGCCGAATAGGTACCCCAATCGCTCTTCCCGCCGATGAAGAGCGACGGGACATCGATCGTCTTGCCCGAAAACAGGCGCAACTCAGCGTTTAGGTCAGGATCGGAATAGACGCGATAAGCCTGCAGGGCGCCTTGAAACCCAGTGCGGCCATACTCCTCCGTGTACACTCCAAGTTCCGGCTCGGTGAGCCATTTGCTGGCCAGGACCTCGGCGGCGGAAGGTTGGAATGGAGCGACGGTCTGGGGCATCGTCTTGCCGAGATCCATGACGTAATAGGTGGGCATTTGTGCAAGTTCTATGGCGGTTCGCGCCTTCAACGGATGCGGCTTATTTCCCGGCCAGTCAGCGCTCTTGACGTAGAAAAATGCACGAAGAAACGCGTGTAAGCCTTGAGGGGGGTGCCACATGTCATAGTTCGCCTCCCGTGTGCTCAAGTATTGTTGATAATACTCTCTGGGCGGATCGAGCGCCGCCAGCGCGGCCGCTAACTTTTGATTTTCAGTGTTCGGTTGAACCGACGATGCCTCGCTTTCCGCGGTGTTGAACGGAAGCGCCGGCGGACCGGGGAACGGTGCGCTCATCAGCACCACCGAGGGAAAGACGTCAGGTCGGGCTAGCGCACAATAGGCCGCCACGGGCGAGCCGAGGTCGTGCCCGACGAGCATCGCCGTACGCCGATACCCCAATGCCGAAACCAATCCGAGGGCGTCGCGCGTCATATTCAAGAGGCTGAAGGGCTCTAGCTGGGCGTCATAGCCGTTCACCCAACCGGTGGTGCGGCCAAAACCCCGCTGGTCGGGCGCCACGACATGGTACCCGGCGTCAGCCAGAATTGGGATCAGGTGTCGCCAGCCGTAAGCCAAATCCGGAAAGCCGTGCAGAAGCAGCGCGAGCGGCCGGCCGGGGCTTTCGTAACCGGCCTCGAGAATATGGACATCGAGGCCGTTGACCCCATGGATCATGCGCGAGCGGACCCCCTTGGGAAGCGTTCCCCCGCCATATGCTGATGTGGTCAAATCAGTTCCTCCTATGGGGTTTGCGCGGGCCGGTCGAAGTGAAGCCGCAACCAGGCTGGCCGCGCCCATTGCTAAGATGGCTCGTCGGGACGCCGATGGCTTGAAACTAACTGGATGCCTCATGACGAAACGCACCGTCCGCGTGCAAGCGCTCTCTTCAGCTTCAGCGACAACGCACGCGACGAACAATTCACACGGCGGCCGGGCAATCGAGGACGATTAGCCCCGAAACGAAAACGCTCGGCATAGGGTGAACCAGGAAACCCGCGTGCTTCGTCTCTAGTTATTCCTGCCGCAATTTGGGTACGCTGCGCATCACTGAACGAACCTTTTTGGCTTAGGATTTGGTAGAGGGGCATCGCTGGACTCCTTCTATGGCGACCACCATAGTATGTCGATCGCCATAGCGACGTCAAGCGAAACGTGTTATGTTCACGGCATGCCACGTAAGACTGACGCCCGCGCTCGCGCGATTGCCACGGCCGAACGACTGTTTCGCATCCAAGGCTACACTGCGACCGGATTGATCCAGATCCTTGAAGAAAGCGGCGCCCCTAAAGGATCGTTCTACTTTCACTTTCCACGCGGCAAGACACAGCTCGCAGAAGAAGCAATCGATCGTTACGTTGCGAGTAGAATTGCTGTATTGCGGAATATCTCGGCGAATACGACGGGTGATGCTCTGAATTTTGTTCATCAGATTTTCGGCACATTCGCGGCCGAAATGGTCGCCTCCGATTTCCAGTATGGATGTCTAATGCAAAATCTGGCGAATGAGCTGCCCGCGCTCGACGCTGAGCTGACCAAACGGGTAGCGCGCGGATTTGTTGATTCGACCGAGATTGTTGCGGAGCATTTTAGGGGGTGCGGTTTCGCTCCCGCGCGCGCATCCTCTACCGCAGCCGCATTGGTAGCCGCCCTCGAAGGCGCGCGAACGATCGCCCGCCTGGAACGCACTCCGGCTATATTCGAGGCGCTGGCGGATGTTAGTGTCCAGAGGTGGGCTGCCCCCGAGGGGTGATCCGGGTCCAATGTTCTCGCCCGGGCGTGGAAAGTCGATCCGGACGCTGTAGCGATAGGGGAAGACCGGTGAGCCGATGGTGGAGCGCACCCCTCGTCTCATAGCTATTCATTGTCCATTCGAGTTTTAGAGCGCATTTGAGAAGGCAGTCTGATCATGCCGTGAGTGAGCTTTGTCTTGTGGCTTCCGCCTCAGCCTGAGAATAAACCGGCCGCGCCGCCCGCGCAGGCTTCGATTTCTTCGACGGCGCCTGTCCCATGGGTGCTGGCGTATTTCGCCCCTCCGTGGGTTGGGTCTTCATCGTCATCGAGATGCGCATCTTGGACATCAGCCGCTGCCGGTCCTGCGTTGACCGCGCCTTGTCTTTCCGATCGCCGCTTGGACGCTTGGGGGCCAACTTTGCCCCACTGGCCGGACGCGTACACGGCCGTCGTCACCCTCGCTGATCAAGGCTTTCTCAGGCTTCCAGTGTAGGGTGACGTCGAGATCGCCGGGGAAGATCTGCCACTTCGTCCCGTCATCCAATTCGACGATATGGCTCTCAGAATGCGCTGTGATCTTCATAGGCTGCCTTGCTTGAATCGGTCATTCCAAACAAGGCGTTAAGGGCAGGCTCGGTTCCATCCTAGTCCTAAAAGGGATGGATTCTGACTGCCAGGGATCTGGAACCCGTCCGGGGCCGTCGGTTCCTTATTTGTAACGCTGCCTTCTTGAACCAATTCGAAACCGAGCGTTTCGTTTAATGTATCATCATCGCATATGGCTGTAACGCATCGGTCCATGGGCGAGCACGCCGACCACCACCACGGTCCACTTGTCGCCGACGCGCGCCAACATGCTCGACTGGAAATGACGCCGCGTCATTCCTTTTCAGCCCTCGCCTTGATTCGTTCGATCAACCATCGGCCGGCCGGGCCAGGCGGCGCGTCCGCTTTGAACACTGCGGACAACGGCACCCACGCACCCCTTCTCGGCATTTCGACGACGTCGAGGATAACCAATGCACCGGAGTCGATATCCGCCTGGACAAGATGGAGCGGCATGCCGCCCCAACCCATGCCCGCCTTCAGGAAGGCATGCTTTGCCCCCAAATCGGCCAGCCGCCAGGGCTTTGTCGACACGACGCCGATCTCTGTGCCGCTTGACAGGCTGGATCGATCGGTCAGCACGAGTTGGATGTGTCCCGAGAGTTCGTCGATCGTCAACGGCACGGGACGGGCACTGAGCGGATGCGACGGCGAGGCGACCGGCACGATCTGCACTTCCATCAAGCGCTCGCCAACGACGCTGTCAGGGACATCGGGCAAGGTGCCGACAATCCCGAAGGCGCAAGTTCCGTCGAGCACCAGTTGGAGAACGGCACCGAGCGCTTCGACGTAGAGGCGCAGGGGAACGTCCGGGAAGCGCGCCGAGAATTCGGCGACCGCATGCGTCAGGACGGGTGTGGGCAGCATGACGTCGACCACCACCGAGAGTTCCGCTTCCAGGCCTCCTGCCAGTCTTCGCGCTCGGGCCTTGAAGGCATCGATATTGCCGGCGACCGCACGCGCGTCAGGCAGAAGCGCGCGTCCGGCCTCGGTCAGCACCGGGATCCGCCCGCTCCTGTCGAAAAGCCTTATGCCCAGCTGCCCTTCCATATTGGCCAGCGTCTGGCTGACCACGGACTGCGCACGCCCGAGGCGGCGGGCG
>Ga0208989_10000324_pt1 | contig 13197 bp, 9 predicted proteins | sample MedBloCAOM3_M1_FD_187852 | JGI IMG/M metagenome (GOLD analysis project Ga0208989, IMG submission 187852) | Forest soil microbial communities from El Dorado National Forest, California, USA - Mediterranean Blodgett CA OM3_M1 (SPAdes) (version 2) | ecosystem: Environmental > Terrestrial > Soil >...
GTTCACCGGCCTGCTGATCAAGAACGGCATCGCGATCAGCATGGACGGCAAAGGTGCATGGCGAGACAACGTCTTCGTCGAGCGGCTGTGGCGCAGCGTCAAATACGAGGAGGTGTATCTCCGGGCCTACGATGGCGTGTCCGAGGCCCGCGCATCGATTGGCCGCTATCTCGACTTCTACAACGGCCGCCGACCACACTCGAGCCTTGACCGGCGCACGCCCGATCAAGCTTACTTCACCCCGCTGCCCATCCGCATGGCAGCCTAACCACGGCAGACGCTCCACTTACCGACGCGGAAAAACTGTTCAGACAACCGAGACTACCTCAAGGTGCTAAGTCGGCGAAGGGAGGAAATCGGTTACCTAAGCTTCCGCACATGCCAGCTAAGCATCGGCCGACACCTACCGCTTGGCTGGATAACGCGGTACTTTCCATGAAGAAACCGTTCCAAAAAGAGTCCATTCCCGGAGAAGGGTTGCTGACAAAAGCATCTACGCGTAGGAACTGCAGCAACTCTTGACCCGGTGCCAAGAGCTAGGCGAGCGCATCCTCGATAGAGGAAAACAGTGGCAGTACCCCTATTTGCGAGACCGCATCCACGCTCACGCCATCCCAGTTCGATCGCCCCGTAAATTGCAGCCGAACCCGTATAGGATTACACTAGAAGGCTATAAAAGAAGGGGCGCAGCTCCCTCTATAGAGCGATCATATAAGGTCCCCTTAATGGCGCGGGAAGAAATCGGCAGATCGGCGCGGACGATCCTTTTGTTGATGGCGATAGGCGTCCCACTGCTCCCACCGGGCTCCGCTCGATCTCAGGAGAAGGATCCACATGAGATGACCTCTCTAGGCGTCATCTCAGAGAACGTTAGGGCAATGTATGGCCAGGAGATTGAGGCTTGTTACCACGACGCTGGGCAGTTGCCGCGTGGGCCTCAGTTCTTGGACTGTCTCAAGCGACATGTGCGCAGCCAAGAAGAAGCTCTGGCGGCTGTTTTTGGTGCCAGGATGTCGTACCTCGAAGCATCTCCAGAGCTGGCTGCTGCGCTGCAGAAGGCCCAAACGGCATGGGTTCAGTTTCGCGATGCGAACTGCGCATACATCCGATCCATTGCACGACCAGGCTACGCGGATGAAGCTTTTCAAAATTGTCTATTGAGGACTACGATTTACCGGAGAGTGCATGTGCGTTGGTCGGTAGGCGACTAGGCTCTGCTAGCACGGTCCACCGAGTGCATGTGCGGGCGCGTTACCGGAGAAGCTGCCGCGGCGCTCCAACTTGCGGAATTACCATGGATGCGGCCGGGCACCTCCGGCGAGACGACGCCGGTGCGCACCTTTGCGCGCAAGAAGCCTGCACGCAAGCCGTTCCCGGCTCATCGGCCGCGCGAGCGGGTGATCCGGCCCGATCCGACCGCCTGCGCCTGCTGCGGCTCGACGCGGCTCGCCAAGCTGGGGCGAGGACGTGACCGAGACGCTGGAGGTGGTGCCGCGACAATGGAAGGTCGTGCAGACTGTCCGGGAGAAGTTCACCTGCTGGGATTGCGAGAGGATCAGCCAACCGCCGGCGCCGTTCCACGTGCTGCCGCGCGGCTTCGCCGGGCCAAGCCTGCTGGCGATGATCCTATTCGAGAAGTACGGACGGCATCAGCCGCTCAACCGCCAGGCTGAGCGGTATGCCCGTGAAGGGATCGACCTGAGCCTGTCGACCTTGGCGGACCAGGTGGGCAACTGCTCCGTCGTGCTGCGGCCGCTCTACGGCCTCATCTGTACCCATGTGTTCGCCGGCGAGCGCGTGCATGGCGACGACACGCCGGTGACGGCGACCGGACGCGCCTGGGTCTACGTGCGCGATGATCGCCCGTTCGGCGGCCGCGCGCCCGCGCGCCGCCGGCGGCCGTGTTCTTCTACTCGCGACCGCGCCGGCGAGCACCCGGAGCGCCACCTGCGCGGCTACGCCGGCATCCTTCAGGCCGATGCCTATGCGGGGGTCGAGGTGGCACGCGCGGCGCAAGTTCTTCGTGCTCGCCGACGTCACCGCCGAAGCTCGGGGCGGCAGGCTGCCTTGGTCGCGCCGCTGGCGCTCGAAGCGGTGAAGCGCATCGACGCGATCTTCGATGTCGAACGCGAGATCAATGGCCTTCCGGCCGCCGAGCGCTGCGCGGTTCGCACGGAGCGCGCAGCGCCGCTCGTCGCCGACCTCGAAGCCCGGATGCGAACCGAGCGCTCGAGGCTGTCGCGGCACGCCGAAGTCGCCAAGGCGATGGGACGCTTTCACGCGTTTCCTCGATGATGGTCGCATCTGCCTTACCAACAAGGCGTGGCTGTTCGCAGGCTCCGACCGCGGCGGCGAGTGCGCCGCCGTGATGTACACGCTGATCCAGACCGCCAACCTCAACAGCGTCGATCCGCAGGCCTGGCTCGCCGACGTGCTCGCCCGCATCAACGATCACGCCATCCACAGGCTCGACGAGTTGCTGCCGTGGCACTGGGCTGCCGAGATGGAGCGTCGAAAAGTGAGTGCCGACACGATCGTCCGGCTCAAGATCACCCTCGACGACGTCAAGCCCGCAGTCCTGCGCCGTGTCGCGGTGCCGTTCGACATCAGGCTCGACCGGCTGCACCTGACCATCCAGGCCGCCATGGGATGGACCGGGCCGGCGACGTCGGCTGGAGCACGCCATATCCCGATGCGGACTGGGCAGGCGACTTCATCGATGCGCGCAAGGCTCGGCTCGGCGACATCCTCGAGGACATCGGCACAAAGACCCTCGTGTATCTCTACGACTTCGGCGATGGCTGGGAGCACACGATCAAGGTCGAGCGCCTCGCCGATGCCGCACCGGGTGTGCTCTATCGGCGCCTGATCGAAGTCATCGGCCGCTGTCCTCCCGAAGACTGCGGCGGACCCAGGGGCTATGCCGAACTGATCGAGGCCATCACTGACCCCGAGCACGAGCGTCACAAAGACCTCACAGAGTGGATCGGGGACGACTTCGATCCCGACGCCGACGAGGCTGTGTGGCTCACCGCGAAAGTTGATGCTCTCGCCAAAAAATGGTCCCCCGAGGCCGCCCACAAACGCGCATGCCGCGCCTGACACGTGGCCTTCACCGGAGGGGTTCATCGAAAGTCCACGCAGGAAGTTGATGCGCCTTAATATTACTAGATCCTGGCCGCATCGCATGCCGCATCACACGCTGTAATACTCTTGATACCAGGCAATAAAACGATCTACCCCGCTCGCTACAGACGTCGCCGGTTGAAAGCCGGTCAGCCGGTACAACAGACTTGTATCGGCGAAGGTGGATGGAACATCGCCGGGTTGCATCGGCATATAATTCCGGGTCGCTGTCTTGCCGGTGCTGGCTTCAATCGCTTCAATGAATGCAAGCAGCCGCACGGGATTGCCATTACCTATATTGACGATGCGGAACGGCGCCGCTGGGCTCACCCCGAGGTCGTCATCGGTGTCCTGCTCAGGTACCGGATCGGCCGGTACGACGTCGACGAGGAGCACAATGCCGTTGGCGATGTCGTCAACGTACGTGAAATCCCTGTCCATTTGTCCGTGGTTGTACACATCTATCGGCTGATCTTCGAGAATAGCCTTGGTGAATTTGAACAGCGCCATGTCGGGCCGCCCCCATGGTCCGTAGACGCTGAAGAAGCGGAAAACAGTCGTTGGTATCTTCCACAAATGCGCATAGGAATGCGCCATCGCCTCAGTCGCTTTTTTGGTCGCCGCATAGAGCGTGAGCTGATGGTCGGTCCGATCGCTCTCCACGAACGGCATCTTGGTGTTGGCGCCGTAGACCGAGCTGGTCGAGGCGATGAGCAAATGCTTCGGCGGAAGGCTGCGAGCGAGCTCGAGAATGTTGAAGGTGCCGACGACGTTGGCACTGATATATGCCGCCGGATCCTCCAGGCTGTAGCGCACGCCCGCCTGGGCGGCGAGGTGGATGACTACGTCGGGGCCAAACTTACTGTATGCTTCGTTGAGCCTCTCGATGTCCTCCAACATGACCTCGTGGGCGGAGAAATTCGGCGATTGCAGCAAGATCGCGTGCCGGCGGCGCTTGAGGGCAACGTCGTAGTACGACGTCATGCCGTCGATGCCGACGACGTCATGTCCGGCTTCGATCAGCCTCTTGGCTACATGAAAGCCTATGAAGCCAGCCGTTCCTGTCACCAGAAAACGCACGGTCTCTCCTTCTGTACTTCTTCAGGTGCGGTGTTCGCCCGCCCTCGGCCGCGTCTGTCCAGCTTATCTGGCGTGCGGGCCCATCAAGCCTTTACGACCTTGGGTGAGTTCACCCCTGCACGGGAACAGGCGTTGCGCGTGTCGATCACCAGCGATGCCGCCTCGCAGAGGCCGTGATAGTCGATGTTGTCGTGATCGGTCGCGATCAGGACCGCGTCGTAACCACCGATCGCCTTTGGCTCCCACGAGATGGAGGGCCTGCCCGCGAGCTTGGGGTGCTTCCGGGTCGACGGGATTTTTTCCACGTACGGATCATAGAAATCGACCTTCGCCCCGCGAGCCTCCAGGAGCTCCACCAGTTTGAAAGCGGGGCTCTCGCGGATATCCTCGACATTCTTCTTGTAAGCAATGCCGACAATAAGGATTTTCGCGCCGCGAAGGCCGCGTCCAGTGCGCTCGTCAAGGCTGCGCGCGAGCTTGTTGACGACATAGTTGGGCATCGAGGCGTTGATCTCGCCGGCAAGCTCGATGAAGCGAGTCGAGATCTCGAATTCTCGCGCCTTCCAGGTGAGATAGAAAGGATCGATTGGGATGCAGTGGCCACCGAGCCCCGGTCCGGGGTAAAACGGCATGAATCCAAATGGCTTGGACTTGGCGGCCTCGATCACTTCCCAGACGTCGATGCCCATGGCGTCGTAGACGATCTTCAATTCATTCACGAGCGCAATGTTCACGGCGCGAAAAATGTTCTCGGTCAGCTTCACTGCTTCCGCGGTTTTCGTGGATGAGACCGGGATCGTGCGCGTCACGATCGCGCCGTAGAGAGCGTTGGCGAGTTTGATGGCGGTCGGATCATCGCCGCCTACGACTTTGGGTATCGACTTGGCGGAATAGTTGGCGTTGCCGGGGTCTTCTCGCTCGGGAGAGAAGGCCAGATAGAAGTCGCGGCCGGCCTTCAGGCCGCCGTTCTCTAAGATCGGCCGCATCACTTCCGTCGTCGTGCCCGGCCACGTGGTCGATTCAAGCACGATCAAATGGCCTTTGCGCAGATGCGGCGCGATGGCCTCGGCGGTTTTCTCGATATACGTCAAGTCCGGCTCGCGATGCGCCGTCAGCGGCGTTGGGACGCAGATGATGATTGCATCCACCTCCCGCACCTCCTCGAAATGTGTCGTCGCACGCAGGCGGCCAGCAGAAACGGCTGCGCTGACCTCGCTGCTTGGAATGTGACCAAGATAGCTCTTGCCCGAGTTTATGCTGGCGGTTTTTTGCGGATCAATATCGAAACCCACCACGCGGAACCCAGCTGTCCAGGTGGCGAGCGCAAGCGGCATGCCTACATAGCCAAGTCCGATAATGCCGATGACGGCTTTCTTGCTGAAGTATAAATCGTCCATTGAGGACTGGAGTTTGCTAGCGAGGGGTTGAGACCTGGGATAAAGCCCGCCGGGACTAGAGCGCGTGAGACTAGGCCCATTCCGCTCTTGTTGGCAAATCGCTCTGTCAGGATGGGCTGTAGACTGGGGCCTGTCGAGATAGCGATTCCCGGAAGCTCGTCATTATGCTTCATGATCGTCACCTTGGCGGACGCGATTGGCGCGAACTCACCACGGTGCAGTCGGAGCGTGTTGGATCTGATTTGAGGCGACAAAGTCGAACTGTTGCGGGCAACCGGCTATGATCGTGAGGGCTCCGCTTACGGTCGATTTTGCGGCGCCTCAAACGCCTTGGCGTTGTCCAGAAAGGCTGTTAGGACGCCAGCATCGCCATCAGCTTGGAAATTATCGTGCGCATCGCAGTGATCGGGACAGGGTATGTCGGGCTGGTGTCTGGGGCGTGCTTCGCCGATTTCGGCCACGTAGTCATATGCGTCGACAAGGACGCGTCCAAGATCGAGGCGCTGCGTAAGGGCTCGATCCCCATCTTCGAGCCGGGTCTCGACGATCTCGTTGCGAAAAATGCCCACCAGGCTCGCTTGTTTTTCGAGACCGAAGCGGGGCCGGCGGTGCGGTCGGCCGATGCCGTGTTCATCGCGGTCGGCACGCCGTCGCGGCGCGGCGACGGCCACGCGGATCTGTCCTACGTCTACGAGGCTGCACGAGAGATCGCGCGCGAGCTCAAGGCCTACACCGTGGTCATCACCAAGTCGACCGTGCCGATCGGCACCGGCGATGAGGTCGAGCGCATAATCCGTGAGACCCGCCCGGATGCCGATTTTTCCGTGGTGTCCAATCCGGAATTCCTGCGCGAAGGCGCCGCGATCGAGGACTTCAAGCACCCGGATCGGATCGTCATTGGAACCGATGACGAACGCGCCCGGAAGCTGATGGCCGAGGTCTATCGCCCGCTCTTCCTCAACCAAGCGCCGCTCCTGGTGACGTCGAGAGTGTCCGCGGAGCTCACGAAGTACGCGGCCAATGCATTTCTCGCCATGAAGATCACGTTCATGAACGAGATCGCCGACCTTTGTGAGCAGGTTGGGGCGGACGTGCAGGAGATCGCGCGCGGCATCGGTTCCGACCGGCGCATCGGTTCGAAGTTCCTGCACGCCGGACCGGGATATGGCGGCTCCTGCTTTCCCAAGGACACCCTGGCGCTGATCAAGACCGCGCAGGATCATGGCGCACCGCTGCGGATCATCGAGGCGGTCGCGGCCGTCAACGAGCAGCGCAAGCGTGCGATGGCGCGCAAGGTCATTGCTGCTTGCAACGGCTCCGTGCGCGGCAAGACCATTGCGCTGCTGGGCCTTACGTTCAAGCCGAATACAGATGATATGCGTGAAGCTCCTTCGATCGCGATCATCCGGGGCTTGCAGGACGCCGGTGCGCACGTGCGCGCTTACGATCCAGTGGGAATGGCTCTGGCACGTACACTTGTTGACAATGTCGCATTCGCTGAGGACGCGTATAGCTGCGCGGAAGGAGCGCACGCGCTCGTGCTGGTCACGGAGTGGGAGGCTTTCCGTGCGCTTGACCTCGGTCGCATCCGCGATGTTCTCAAAACGCCAATTTTGGTCGACCTGCGTAATGTGTATCGGGCCGAAGAAGTTAGGCGGGAAGGTTTTTTATACACCGGCATCGGAAGGCCAACGACTCACGGCCCCGACCATGGCCCGATGAGCGAAGTTCTCGAGTCGGCCCTTCGCTCGGACCCTTGAGTGCCGTACGCAACGCACTCAAGGTTGGGTTCGCGAAATCAGGTCGAAATTCATCAATCGCTACAACAACATCAATTTCGCACCTAGCATCTGACCCCTGGATGGACCACTTCTCGCCCCAGAGCGTCCGGACAAAGGGACCCGGGGGGCATGCCGCTCGGTTCGATTCGGACATTCGCCGGCAACTTCGGCGTCGGCGCTGCGCCGACAGTCGAAGGCCAACTTCTGCAGGTCAGTCAAAACACCGCTCTGTTTTCCCTGCTCGGTACCATGTACGGGGGCAACGGCACGACCAATTTCGCTCTTCCAGACTTGGACGGGCGAACCATGATTGGAGCGGAGCAACTGGAGAATGCCGCTCGTTCCGCAATCGGTTCGAGTGAGATTACGCTTTGCCACGGGCAACTCCCGGGCGGCCTGAGCGGCAGCTCACAGCCGTTCGACAACTACCAGCCCTCGCTGCCGGTCACCTACCTTATTCGGGAGACCGGCGTTTTCCCCACTGCGGGCGGCGGCACGGGTGGTGTTGATTTTATCGGGCAGGTCGTGCCCTTCGCCGGCAATTTTGTGCCCGCCGGCTTCCTGCAGGCGGCGGGTCAAATCTTACAGATTGCCGACCACGCGACGTTGTTCCAGCTCATCGGTACGATCTACGGCGGGGACGGAGTGACCACCTTCCAACTGCCAGATCTGCGCGGCCGTACCATCGTTGGTGAATCGTCCGCATTGCCGCTCGGGGCAGCCGATGGGCAAAGTCTGACGACCCTGTCGGATGCAAACCTTCCCACATCCGTCGGGGGCAACGGCCAGCCGATCGATAATCATGAACCGTCCCTGGCGCTCAAATACCTGATCGCCACAGAGGGTATTCTTCCCTCGCGCGACGGCTTCGGGGGCGTTGACCCGAGCGAGCAATATCTTGGCGAGGTCGTGGCTTTCGCCGGGAATTTCGTCCCGGGTGGCTGGGCGGAGGCGGCGGGGCAGATCCTGCCGATTTTTTTTCAAACACGGCTTGTTCTCCCTGCTCGGTACGCAATACGGCGAAAACGGAATGACCACGTTTGCCCTCCCCGATTTGCGTGACCGGACCGCGGTCGGTACCGGAGATGCAGCGCATGCCGGTGACCTGTTGGGCAGTAATGACGTCCTGGTTTTGTCCGCCAATTTTCCCGCGCCGGTGCATGACTTCAGCAGTGACGGCAACAGCGACATTCTCTGGCAGAGCAACGACGGCACGGTCGCGGCATGGCTGATGGACGGCGCCGACGCCACCTCTGTCGCTGCCGGTTCGTTCAATCCGGGACCGGCCTGGCACGCCAAGGGCAGCGGCGACTTCGACGGCGACGGCAGGTCCGACATTCTGTGGCAGGGCAACGACGGCACGGCCGCAGTGTGGCTGATGGACGGGGCCAATACCACGTTTGTCGGTGCAGTCGGCCCGTTCAACCCGGGGCCGACCTGGCACATCGAGGGCACCGGCGACTTCAACGGCGACGGCAAGTCCGACATCCTGTGGCAGGGCGACAACGGCACCGCCGCGATGTGGCTGATGGACGGCACCAATACGACGTTCGTCGGTGCGGTCGGCCCGTTCAACCCGGGACCGACCTGGCAGATCAAGGGCACCGGCGACTTCGATGGCGACGGCAAGTCCGACATCCTGTGGCAGGGCCACGACGGCACGGCAGCGATGTGGCTGATGGACGGCCCCAATGCCACGTTTGCCGGTGCGGTCGGCCCGTTCAATCCGGGGCCGAGCTGGCAGATCAAAGGCACCGGCGACTTCAACGGCGACGGCAAGTCCGACATCATCTGGCAGGGTCAGGACGGCACGGCGGCGATATGGCTGATGGACGGCACCAATGCCACGTTTGTCGGTGCGGTCGGCCCGTTCAATCCGGGGCCGAGCTGGGAGATCAAGGGCACCGGCGACTTCAACGGCGACGGCAAGTCCGACATCCTGTGGCAGAGCCAGGACGGCACACCTTCGATCTGGCTGATGGACGGAACCAATGTCCTCTCGGTTGGCGCCGCCGGCTCGTTCAATCCTGGCTCGGATTGGCACGTGATCATCTAATCCTGTGCGCGAAGATCAGGACTGTTGTGCCGAGCCATGATAAAGCCCCGCGATCCGCCAGGTGGAGCCTGCTCCGAGGCTGGAGACGGTGCGGCTCGAAGTCGAAACCAGCTTTGAACCCGTTTGCCATCGGCCGCGACCAACGGATCGGACGCAAGGGCGCCGGAACGGACCCACGACCAAAAGCCGAGCGTCACGCGCTCCCATTGTGAATATGAAGGGCTACGAATAGAATATGAAGCAGCCCGCCGCCAGCAACCGGCAACCCAAGATTGGTCCTGGAAACCCGTTCGGCCTGGCCCGGGCGGGACCGCAGGCCGGCGGAGACGCGCTGCCGGCGGGGATGCCCGTCAAGAGCAACGGTCCCCATTGGGACGGCTGGCTCACTCCTCGGTTTTGAGGTGAGGGTGAGGAGTTGAACGAGGCCTCTCGGAAATACTGAATGTTCGCGTCTGGAAACTCAGTCCACCCCGACGTCGCGGCGGCCCTGCGGGAGTGCCGCCGCGCGTTTGCCAGCGTGGCGCTGTTCTCCGGCGTGGTAAATCTGCTGATGCTCGCCGGCCCGCTCTACATGCTGCAGATCTACGATCGGGTCTTGAGCAGCCGGAGCGTGCCGACGCTGATCGCGCTCTCGGTTTTTCTGGTCGGCGCCTACGTCTTCCAGGGGGCCCTCGACCTGATCCGCTCGCGCGTGGTGGTGCGATCCGCGGCGGTGCTCGACCAGCGCCTCGCGCTGGCGGTGCATGGCGCGGTGATCCGCCTCGCCGTTACCAGCCGCCACCCCGGCGATGGGCCGCAGCCGGTCCGCGACCTCGATCAGATCCGCGGCTTTCTGACCGGCGCGGGGCCGATCGCCATCGTTGATTTGCCTTGGGTCCCCGTATTCCTGACCATCTGTTTCCTCATTCATCCCTGGCTCGGCGTGGCGTCGACCGTGGGCGCCATCGCCTTGTTCACGATGACCCTGCTGACCGAGCGTGCCAGCCGCGCCCCGGCGCGCGTGGTCGCGCAGGACGCGGGCAGGCGCCAGATCATGGTGGAGGCGCAGCGCCGCGGCGGCGAGACCATCATGGCGATGGGAATGGCCGGCGCGTTGGCGCAGCGTTGGGCAGGGGTCAACAACCGCTACATCGCGGCCGTCGCCAGCTTGAGCGACGTCGCCGGCGGCTTCGGCAGCGCATCGAAAGTGCTGCGGCTTTTGCTGCAGTCGGTCATCCTCGGGCTGGGCGCCTATCTCGTGATCCGCCAGGAAATGACCGCTGGCGCCATGGTCGCCGCCTCGATCATGATGGGCCGTGCGCTCGCACCCATCGAAACCGCCATCGCCAATTGGCGCGCTTTCATCTCCGCCCGCCAAAGCATCACCCGGCTGTCGGAGGCGCTCATGCGCGCCGCACCGAAACGGGAGGTCACGGCGCTGCCGCGGCCGGCGCGCAGTCTCGACGTCGACCAGGTCGTCGTTGTCGCGCCAGGGGGCACGAAACCGGTTGTCGCCAACGTTCGCTTCGCGCTGCGAACGGGCCAAGCGTTGGGTATCATCGGTCCGAGCGGGGCCGGCAAGACCTCGCTGGTGCGCGCCCTCGTGGGCATCTGGCGGCCGGCCAAAGGTTGCGTGCGGCTCGATGGCGCCGCGCTGGACCAATGGGATCCGGACCTGCTCGGCCAGCATGTCGGCTTCATCTCGCAGACGATCGAACTGTTCGATGGCACCATCTCCGAGAACATCGCCAGGATGAGCGTCAAGCCGGATGCTGATGCCGTGCTGCGCGCGGCCAAGGCCGCCGGCGCGCACGAGCTGATTCTCCGGCTGCCCAATGGCTATGACACCGCGATCGGCGAAGGCGGCGAAGCGCTCTCGGGCGGACAGCGCCAGCGCATCGCATTGGCGCGCGCCTTGTATGGCGACCCCTTCCTGGTGGTGCTCGACGAGCCCAACTCCAATCTCGACACCGAGGGTGAGCTCGCCTTGCGCCAGGCCATCGCCAACCTCAAGACGCGCGGCGCCATTGTCGTGCTGATCGCGCATCGGCCGTCGGTGCTCGCTGTTTGCGACCACATCCTGGTGCTGGCCAACGGGGAGCAGAAGGATTTCGGGTCGCGCGACGAGATCATGCAAAAGCTGACCCGCTCGGCTGCGACGCCGGCGGCGGCCGGCAATCTCAAGGTCGTCAGCGGCGCCACGGCGGGAGGTTAGAGGTGAGCGAGCAGGACCCGCGCAGCAAGATCCGCAAGCTCAATCTGGTGGGATTGGCGATCACCGTGTTCCTCGTCGGCGGCGTCGGCGGCTGGGCGGCGACCACGCAATTGGCCGGCGCGGTGATCGCGCCCGGCACCATCGTGGTCGAGTCGAGCGTGAAGAAAGTGCAGCACCCGACCGGCGGCGTGGTCGGAGAGATCCTGGTCAGGGAGGGCGCCGAGGTCGAGGCCGGTCAGATCGTGCTGCGACTCGACGATACCGTGACCAAAGCCACCCTCGGCGTGGTGCGCTCCCAGCTCGACGAACTGATGGCGCGCGAGGCGCGATTGCTTGCCGAACGCGAAGACGCCGATGTCATCGTGTTTCCGGCGCAGCTGACGAGCGGTCGCGAGGAGGCATCGGCCACCACGGCCGTGTCCGGCGAGCAGAAGCTGTTCGAGTCGCGACGGAGCGCCCGCACCGGCCAGCGCTCGCAATTGCGCGAGCGGATCGCGCAGACCAACGAGGAGATCCGCGGCCTGTCGGCGCAGCAGGCGGCAAAAGAGGCCGAGCTCGAGCTGATCAAGAAGGAGCTCACCGGGGTCACCGAGCTTTACCAGAAAAGTCTCGTCTCCATCTCCCGCATTACCCAGCTTCAGCGCGACCAGACGCGAACGCAGGGCGAGCGCGGCCAGCTCATCGCCGACATCGCCCGCGCGCGCGGCAAGATCAGCGAGACGGAGCTGCAGATCATCCAGGTGGACCAGGATTTCCGCACCGAGGTGCTCAAGGATCTGCGCGAGTCGCAAGGCAAGATCGCCGAGCTCAAGGAGCGGGTCACCGCGGCCGAGGACCAGCTCAAGCGCGTCGACCTGCGCTCGCCGCAGACCGGCTTCGTCCACCAGCTCTCGGTGCATACCGTGGGCGGCGTGATCAACAACGGCGAGGTCATCATGCAGATCGTGCCGCGCGCGGACGAACTCGTGGTGGAGGCCAAGATCGCTCCCAGCGACATCGATCAGATCGCCACCGGGTCGAAGGCGATCGTGAAGGTCATGGCCGGCAACCAGCGCACCACGCCGGAAATCGTCGGCGTCATCACCCGCGTGTCCGCCGACCTCGCGCACGAGCCGCAGCAGCAAAACTCCGCCCAGCCGGCTCCGGCCTACTACACCGTCCGCATCGCGCTGCCGGCGGAGCAGGTGGCCCGCCTCAAGGACATTCGCCTCGTTCCCGGCATGCCGGTCGAGGCCTTCATCCAGACCCACGAGCGCAGCCCGCTGCAATACCTGCTCAAGCCGCTGCGCGATCAGATCGCGCGCACCTTCCGCGAGCGCTGATCGCCCCGCGGGCTGGTGATGCGGCCACGCGCGGTCCCAGAGCGTATTCCGGTGAAATGTAACCAGCGCGAGCGGCCAGTCGCTCGCGCGGCTCTGCTTGCTCGATGTTCAGTGGCGGCTATCACGCGTCCCGGCTCGCGATGTGCCATGTGTGGACGGCTCCGAGTTGGCAAGAGCTTTCTTCACGTTTGCAGCATTGGTCGGTGCAGCCATGTGTTCGGCCTTTAGATGCGGTTCACAT
>Ga0208989_10000326_pt1 | contig 13189 bp, 11 predicted proteins | sample MedBloCAOM3_M1_FD_187852 | JGI IMG/M metagenome (GOLD analysis project Ga0208989, IMG submission 187852) | Forest soil microbial communities from El Dorado National Forest, California, USA - Mediterranean Blodgett CA OM3_M1 (SPAdes) (version 2) | ecosystem: Environmental > Terrestrial > Soil >...
GAGCCGAATCCAGGCGGCAGTCGACACCGTGATAGCGGCGGGCAAGCACCTGACCCGGGATCTGGGAGGCCAAGCCGGCACCACGGAAATGGGAGACGCGATCGCCGCCGCCGTGCAAGGATAGAGCGCCAACGAGCCACGCTGGATTAACCGGCGGGCGCTTCATCGGGAGGAAGCACATGCGCATTGATCTCGCCAGGCGGGCGGCCACGCTCGCGCTCGCTTGCGTCTTGCCGCTGGTGGCGCTGGCGCCAGCGGCCGGCCAAGCATCGGGCCAAGCAGCCACCCCGCCGGCAGCTCAAGCGTGGCCGCAGCGCCCGATTCGGATGATATGTCCGTTCCCCGCGGGCGGCGGCACCGATTTCATCGCCCGCCTCGCCGCCAAGCACCTGTCGGATCGGCTCGGCCAGCAGGTCTATGTCGAGAACCGCGGCGGCGCGAATGGAGCAATCGGCCTGCAGGCCCTGATGCAGTCCGATCCCGACGGCTACACCATCGCCGCCATCTCCGACGGGCCGATCGTCGCCAACCCCGCGCTCTACGAGAGGCTCGCCTATCAGCCGCTGCGCGACTTCATCCCGGTCGCCATGATGATCCGCTTCCCATCGATGCTGATCGCCCATCCCGGCGTCGGCATCCACAACGTGGCCGAGCTGATCGCGTTCGCCAAGGCAAAGCCCGGGGTGCTGACCTATTCGTCGGGCGGGACCGGCAATTTCAGCCATCTCGGCCTCGAGCTGCTCGCCCTGCAGACCGGCATCAAGCTGCTGCATGTGCCATATCGCGGCGTCGGTCCGGCCACCATGGCGCTGATCGGCGGCGACGTGCAGCTCATGTACAACAATGTCGCGACGGCGCTGGAGCATGTGCGCGGCGGCAAGGCGATCCCGATTGCGGTCGGAGAACCGGCACGTCTTCCGGCACTGCCGGACATACCGGCGGTCGCCGAGACCGTACCGGGCTTCGAAATGTCGGCGTGGGTCGCGATCTTCGTGCCGGCCAAGACGCCGAAGGACGTCGTCGCGCGCCTGAGCAAGGAGGTCGCCGCGCTACTGAAAGATCCCGAGGTGGTGAAAATATTCACCGAGCAGCAGATTCTCGCCTTCTACAAGGATCCCGACGACCTCACCCAATACATCAAAGCGGAACTGGAGAAATGGGACCGCGTGATCAAGACCGCAGGCATCAAGGGAGACTGACCCGTCGCCGGCGCCTCGCTGAACAAATGGGCCACTGATATGACAACCGTCAGAACCGCTGCGATCCTGCTGATGAGCTCGCTGATGTCCATACCTGCTTTCGCGCAGCCCGCCTCTCCGCCGCCGCTCGACTACGTCGTGGTCGCCGACAGTTTCAGCCTGCCCGCCGGCATGACCTTCGGCAGCACGTCGGGCGTGGCCATCAACTCCAAGGGACACATTTTCGTGCTGCATCGCGGCCCCAGTCCGCTGATGGAATTCGACGCCAACGGAAAATTCCTGCGCGCATTGGGCGACGGCCTGTTCGACCGGCCGCACGGGTTGCGAATCGACGCGCAGGACAACATCTGGACTACCGACGCGCGGTCCCATGTCGTCTACAAGTTCAGCCCCGAGGGACGCATCCTGCTCGTGCTCGGCGTGCGCGACACTGCCGGCGAGATGCACTCCTATGGCCACCTGCGCCTGTTCAACGAGCCGAACGACATGGCGTTCGGCCCGCAAGGGGAGATCTTCGTGGTGCAGGGGCACGGGCGCGGCGAGCCGAAGGTCATCAAGTTCGACAAGGACGGCAACTTCATCAAGGCGTGGGGCAAGAAAGGAACCGGCCCGGGCGAGTTCGACATCGCGCATTCGATCGTTATCGACGCCCAGGGGCTGCTCTACGTGGCGGATCGCAACAATCAGCGCATCCAGGTATTCGACGCCGACGGCAAGTATCTGCGGGAATCCAAGCATCCCGGGACCCCGTGCGGCCTGTTCATCGATCCGGATCAGAACATCTGGCTTGCGCACGGGCACGCCGGACGACTGATCAAGCTCGACCTCGACGGCAACGTGCTGGGGTCAACCGGAAGCCAGGGTAAAGGCCCCGGCCAGTTCGGCGAGGCGCATTTCCTTGCAGTGACCGCGCAAGGTGAGGTCTATGTCGCCGACACGCTGAACTGGCGGGTGCAGAAGTTCGTACGGAAATCTCTCTGATCGTACGCGATCGGCATTCCAGATCCCCGGAGACGCGTGAATGTACAATCTTCAGCTGAGCCCGGAGCAGTTGGAAATCCGCGACACGGTTCGCGATTTCGTTGCCTGGGAGGTCAAGCCGCTCGCACTTAGGCCCGAGCGCCTCGAGGCGCGCATGCGCCTCATGCTCACCGACGCGCTCGACAAAGCCTCGCAGCTCGGGCTGCGCACGCTCGCGCTGTCCGAGGATGCCGGCGGCGCCGGCGCCGATACGCTCACCTCCTGCATCGTGACCGAGGAACTCGCCCTCGGCGATCCCGACGTCGCGGCCGTGCTGGCGCAGACCTCAATGCTCGCCCACGCCCTGTTCGACCTGCTGATGACGCCGGAGCAGCGTGCACGCTTCCTGCCGTCGTTCCTGGTCGACGATCGCCATCACCTCGCGCTCGCGGATCACGAGCCGGATCGCGATGCCGCGCTCGGGATTCATTATCATCGCCCGGAAAGGGGCGAAGCCGGCGTGAAGACCACAGCGGTGCGCGCGGGCGATGCCTGGATCATCAACGGCGTCAAGGACCGTGTCGCCAACGCGCCGCTAGCCAAGCTGTTCGCGGTCGAGGTGAGCAGCGGCGCAAATGGCGCAAGCTTGCTGCTCGTGCCGCGCGATACGCCCGGCCTGAGCGTGCGGGAGAGCGACCGCGGCGGGCATTTCCACCACGGCGCCTGCGGCGAGCTGGCATTCAAGGCCTGCCGGGTGCCGGTGGAAAATCTTGTCGGTGCCGAAGGTGAAAGCCCGCTCGCCGGCGATGCCGCGCGCGATCTACCGCAGGACTCCGCGCTCAACCTCGGCATCGGCCGCGCCGCCTATGAGGCAGCGCTCGCTTACGCGCAGCTGCGGGTGCAGGGCGGACGCCGCATCATCGAGCACCAGGCGATCGGAACCAAGCTCGCCGAGGTCGCCGTCAGACTCGAGGTCGCACGCGCCGCCATCTGGCAGGCGGCGTGGGCTTGCGACCATCCGGAAGCGTTCGCCGACCGCAGCCTGCGCGATCTGCCGCTCACGCGCATTGCCAAGGTGTTCGCGTCGGAGGCGATCTACCACGCCACCAAGGACGCCGCGGAGTGCTTCGGCGCCATGGGCGTAATGCGCGACATGCCGCTGCAGAAATACGTGCACGATGCGCTGGTGTGCCTGCATTCCGGCACAAGCAACAGCGACGCGAAGCTGCGCATCGCCGAGGCGCTGGCCGGCTATCGCCGGCCCGCCAATGCGGCCGCGCTCGCGGCCGAATGAACCAACGAGGGCGCATCCCATGGACTTCACGCTGAGCAACGAGCAGCGCTCCTGGCAGATGACGGCGCGCAAATTCGCGGAAGAGGAAATCCGCTCGATCTCGCTCGAGCGCGACGAGATTTCTGATCCGAGCGAGACGTTTGATTGGGAGATCATCAAGAAAGGGTCGCGGCTCGGCTTTCGTACCATGGCGGTTCCGAAGGAGTGGGGCGGCCACGGCACCGACTTCGTGACGCAGGCGCTGGTCATGGCCGAACTCGCCAAGGCCGACAGCGCTATCTCTAAGACGTTCAGCCAATGCTGGAAATGGAGCCACCTGATCGCCGCGACCTGCACCGACGAGCAGAAGCGCCGCTTCCTGCAACCGTTCCTGGAGGACGACACCTACCTCCTGGGAAAGGGCATCAGCGAGCCAAGCGCGGGCTCCGACAACCGGCTGCCGCCGGCGGATGATCCCAAGGCTGGGCTCAAGTTGCGCGCCGAACGGCAAGGCGACGACTGGATCCTCAACGGCGAGAAATGCTTCATCGCCAATGCCAGCGTCGGCAAGCTGTTCTTCATCGATGCGCGCACGGATCCGAACGCCCCGCTCAAGCAAGGCACCACCATGTTCCTGGTGCCGCGCGACACGCCAGGCTTCCGCATCGGCAAGGTGTTCAACAAGAGCGGCTGGCGCTTCTACCAGAACGGGGAGATGATCTTCGAGAACGCGCGCGTGCCGCATGCCAATGTCGTCGGCCCGGTCAACGGCTCCGACATGAAGACGCAGCAGGCCGGCGACCGCACGGGAGGCGATCTGTTCGGTGACCTTGAACTCGCGGCCAACGCGCTCGGGGTCTGCGACGATGCCTGCGGCATGGCGCTCAGGCTTGCGCGCACGAAGAAACAGGGCCGTCGGCTCCTGTTCGAGCAGCAGGTGGTCCAGCTCAAGCTCAACCGCATGCACCTGCTCACCGAGGCGCTGCGGTCCTTCGTGATGCGCGTCGCCTGGGAGCACGACCACAAAGTACATTCGGCGAACCCGGGCTTATGCATGAATTTCTCGACCGACGTCATCCAGGAGGTGAGCGAGATCAACCTCGACCTGCATGCCGACGCGGGCGTGATGGATCCGCGCGCCGACAAGCTGGTGCGCGACGCCATCATCTGGAGCCATCTCGCTGGCGACAGCGTGCAACGCATGAAGGCCACGCGGCGGCTGCAGTAGCTGGGGCGGATGGGTTCGAGTGCAGCCAAACCTATCGTCTCCCCTGAACGAGTCGCAGGCGGGTTCTCTCGGCGCAATCCGCCCTGCGAATCGGGGCGCGCACTTCTGCGGCGGCAGTTCACTCCGCCTGTATCCCCGTCGCCTTGATGATCGCGCCATAGCGCGCGATGCCGTCCTGCATCAGCGCGCCAAATTGTTCGGGAGTGCCGCCGAGCACCGTCATCCCGTTGTCTTCAAGCTTGCCGCGCACATCGGGTGCATTGAGCGCGGTAACCATCTTGGCGTTCAGACGCGTCACGATGTCCGCCGGCAAGCCAGGAGGTCCGAGGAAGCCGAACCATGAGGATGGCTTCTGGAACGCGGGTATGATTTCCGACATCGAGCGAACCTGCGGCAGCCTTGCATACCGGGCCGGCTCGAGCACCGCGAGGATCTTGATCCGGCCGGTCTGCATGGCGGGGATCGCGTTGGACGCCGAGATGAACACCATCGGGATGTGCCCGCTGATCACGTCCTGCATGGCCGGAGCAACGCCGCGATACGGCACATGCTTGATCCGCACGCCGGCGGTCTGGTTGAACAGTTCGCCCATCATGTGAAACACCGAGCCGAGACCCGAAGAACCATAGGACAGCTCGTCGGGACGGCTCCGGGCGTAGGCGATCAACTCCTCGACCGTATCGACGGGAATGGCGCTGTGCACAGCGAGGCAGGTCACCGGCTCGACAGCGGCGACGATGGGGGTGAAATCCCTGAGCGGATCGTGAGGCAGGCTCTTCATCAGATGCACGGCGGTGACATGCGTGCCTGCCGTCGCGGCCAGCAAGGTGTAACCGTCCGGCGCGGCGCGTGCCACCAGGTTCGATCCGATCGTGCCGTTTGCGCCGCTGCGGTTCTCGACCACGATGGTCTGGCCGAGCGCGTCGCCCATCTTGCCGCCGACGAGGCGCGCAACCAGATCGAGCGCGGGCCCCGGCGGGAACGGCACGACCATCGTGATGGGTTTTGCCGCCGGCCAGGTCTGCGACGCCGCCGTATCGGCTCCGATACCGGACACACTCGCGAGCAAACACAGCGCGAAGACGCGGGTGACGGCCATGGCAATGGTCACGCTTATTGCTCTTGTTCCGTTGCAGCCCACCGCGGCTTGCGCTTTTCGCGAAAGCTGGCGACGCCTTCGAGCGCTTCCGGCGAATGGCGACGGGCGTCGAACTCCCGCTGCAGCTCAGCCAGCAGCTCTTTCGAAACCGGCGTTTGCGCCAGCCGGCGCAGCAGCCCCTTAGCGATCGCCACGGCGTTCGGGCCTGCGAGCAACAGTTCGTCGAGGAGCGTCGCCAGTGCGGCGTCGCCACCATCGGCATCGTGGAGTTCATGGACGAGGCCGATTCGCATCGCCGCGTCGGCCGCAAAGCGCTCCCCCGACAGCAGATACCGACGCAGGCTTCGCGCCTCCATCGCTTGCAGAAAGAACGGGATCAGGGGCCCCGGCGCAAAGCCGAGCCTCACCTCCGGCAGGGAAAAAAATGCATCCCGCGCGGCGATAACGACGTCGCAACAAGACACGAGCGCAACGCCGCCGCCGATGCAGGCGCCGTGGACGAGCGCGACAGTTGGCTTCGGGACGTCATCGAACGCGAGGCAAAGACCAGGAATGGTGGCGCGCGGCGCCTCCTTCGCTGAGGGCTGCTCCTCACCGATTTCCGCCCCGACACAGAAATGCTTGCCGCCCGCCCGCAACACGATGACTCGCACCGCCGGATCCGAACCGAGGCGCGTGATTTCTGCCAGCAGCGTATCGAGCATCGCCTGGTTGTAGCGGTTGCCCTTTTCCGGACGGTTGAGCGTGAGCGTGGCGACGCCGCGCCAATCCAACGCCTGGAGCACCACGACTTCATGCGAGGAAGGGTCGGTCACGGCGATACTCCCGCCTCGAGCGTCAGGTCGGAGAAGCGGCTGGAATGGCTGAGCTCGCCGCCATATTGCGCAGAGAGCGCCACGGCCCGTTTGTAATAGAGGCCGATGTCGTGCTCCTCAGTATATCCGATCGCGCCGTGCATCTGCAGCGCGCCGCGAACGATCTCCGAGGCCGAGCGCGACGCGCGTGCTTTCGCCGCCAAAATCATCGCCGGATGATGCTCGCCCGCGTCGTAGGCGGCGAGCACGCGGTAGACGAGGGAGCGGTTGAGCTCGATATCGATGAAAGCGTTGACAGCGCGGTGCTGCAGCACCTGGAAACTGCCGATCGGCCGCCCGAACTGCTGCCGCAGCTTGATGTAATCGAGCGTGACATCGAGCGCAGCGGCGGCGAGGCCAATGAGCTCGACCGCGGCGCCGAGCGTCAGGAATTCTTGCAATTGCAAGGCAAGCCGTTTCGCCTCGGCGCCGGTCGCGATCACCTGATCAGCAGGGACATGAACGTTGGCGAAGGTGAGTCTGCTCGCGGTCGAGCCGTCGACATTGCGTTCGGTCGCGACGGAGGCATCGCTGCGCGGCACGACGGCCAACACGGGCGGCGTCCCGGAATCGATCGCAACCAGAAACGCCTCCGCCGAGCCGCCATAGGCAACGAACGCAATGGTGCCGTTGAGCACGCCTGCTCTATGATCGTATTGGATGGCGGACGCCCCTCCGCCATAGCGCCAGGACGCCGCCGCGGTGGCCGGCACGATCAGGCGTGACCCGCGCAACAGATCGGCGAGCCCGGCCCCTGCGCGCGAGCCATCCTCAGCCCGCGACATCGTCCACGCCGCCGCGGCCGTCTCGAGTAGAGGGACTATGAGAAGCTGGCGGCCGGCCTGTTCGAGCGCAAGCGCGACATCGAATGCGCCGAGCCCCTGCCCGCCGCGGCCTTCCGCCACCACGGTCGCGAGCCACTCCGCCTTGATGATCTCGCGCCACGCGTCAGCGTCGATCTCCGCCGCTGCCGCACGCAATACTCGCAGCCGCTTGGGTCCACCGCAATCGAGACATAGCCGGGTCGCGGTCTCGGCGAACAGCGTCTGCTGCTCGGTCAGCAACAAGTCCAAATCAATTCCCTTTCACTCGCCTTCGCGGTGCCACGAACGTGCAGGCGTCCGACACTGTGGCGCGAGCATCAACTGGCAGCCCGAGCACCCGCTTGGCGATGATGTTGCGCTGAATCTCGACCGCCCCGCTGCCTACGGTCACGCGGCGCATCTCGAACATCTCCGCAGCCGGATTGATGACGCGATTGCCGACCATCGTGTCCTCCATCAGCGGGCCATATCCCGCGGCCGCCTCCACCAGTAGCTCGGATGCGCGCTGGCCGAGCTCGCCGCCTACGATCTTGATCACCGGCGCCATCGAGAACGGCGCCCGCTTCTCGCCGTGCAGCGCGGCGGCGTGGTGGTAATAGGCGGAAAAGGCCATGAGATCGATCTCGAGCGCCGCCAGCTTGTGCAGGAATCCAGCTTCGTGCGTGGCACCGGTGAGTTCCGCCACCTGCCGTGCCTTGTTGAGGAGGACGGCGGCGTTGCGCGGATGGCCAGTGGTGAAGCGCTCGGACCCGAGCAGGCGGTTGGCAACCTTCCAGCCGTCGTTGAGGCCACCGAGGAGGTTCTCGCGCGGCACGCGCACGTCGACGAGGAGTTCCTCGGCGAATTCCGCGTCACCCTTGATGGTCTGGATCGGCCGCACCGTGATGCCGGGCGATCTCAAATCGATCAGCAGCATACTGATCCCCGCATGACGCGGCGTCGCGTTCCGGTCGGTGCGCACCAGCGCAAACATCCAGTCCGCGAAATGGCCATTGGTCGTCCACATCTTGTGGCCATTGACGACGAAGTGATCACCCTCGAGCTCGGCACGCGTTTCCAGGCGCACGAGGTCCGATCCGGCGCCCGCTTCGGAATAGCCTTGGCACCAGGTGGTCTCGCCGGTGAGGATCGGCGGCAGGTGCTTCGCCTTCTGCTCCGGTGTGCCGGCATCGATGATCAATGGACCGATGAAATTGAGGCCGTGGGGATAGGGGGTAGGCGCGCCGACGCGGCTGATTTCCTCGAACAGGATGATCTGTTGCGTCAGCGTCGCACCCATGCCGCCAAACTCCTTTGGCCAATGGGGCGCGATCCAGCCACGCTCGTGGAGCTTGCGATGCCAAGGCTTGAGCTCGGGCGGGTCGATGCGTGTGGACCGGTTGCACAGCTCCGCAGGCAGGTTCTCGCCGATCCAGCCCCGCACTTCGTGGCGGAAGGCGCGGTCGGACGGATCGTCATCCGCGAACAGCGTGGTGTTGTCCCAGTTCGGCGACGGCATGTGGTCAGGTCCTCAACGTGGCGCGGCCGTTGCTCAGCACGATCTCGTCCCGTCCGACCACGCGGCACTGGAACGAGACGTGCCCACGCTCGTGCCAGATTTCGGTGCGGATCGTCTCGCCGGGAAAGACCGGGCGCGAGAACCGCGCCTCGATGCTTTTCAGCCGCTCCGGCCGGTAGTCGGCGCAAGTCCGCAGGATCGCATGCGCCGCCAGCCCGAAGCTTGCCGCGCCATGGAGAATGGGCCGATCGAAGCCGGCGGTTTTGGCGCGCACGGGATCGGCATGCAGCGGATTCTCATCGCCATTGAGTCGGTAGAGGAGCGCGAGATTGGGCGGCGTGGGCAGGTCGCAAATCTCCTCCGGCGCAGTCTGCGGCACCGCAGCGGGCGCCGGCGTATCCGTTACCTTGCCGCCGAAGCCGCCGTGCTTGCGCGCGAACGTGCTGCTGTCCACGGTGGCGACCAGCGTTCCGTCCACGGCGATCAAGTCGCGCGTATTCTGGATGATAGCGGCGTTGCCCGTGCCCTTGTCGATGACCTCCTTGATGCGCGGGCGACTCAGAAGCTTGCCCTCGACCGCCAAGGGACGATGCAGCACCACCTTGATGTCGCCCGCGACCACGAGACGATCGTCGACGCCGAAGACCGGATCGGTCATGCGGCCGGGCCAGCCCAGCACCACCGCCATGGTGGGGAAGGCTTCGAGGCCGGCGCGCTCGTAAACGAACTTGAGCTCACCCGGTTCGGCCGGATTCATGCCCAGCCCGATGCCAAGCGCATAGATGATGCACTCGCGCTCGCCGTAGCTCACGGGAATGTCGGCCGGCCGATAGGCCATGATCCGTTCGTAGTTCAGCGCCATTTTTAATCTCGAGGTCAGCGGTGATCAGCGGTCATTGTTCCAGCTTCGCGCCGGAAATGTCGACGAGGAGCTTGCCCTTCTTCTGATCCTCCACGATGAACTTGGCGAATGCCTCGCTGCTGTCGCCGGCCGGTTCGAACCCTTTGGAGATCAGGTACTGCTCGGCGAAGTCCGGGCTCTTCACGATGGCGGAGAATTCCGCGTTGAGCTTCCTGACGATATCCGGCGGCGTCCCCTTCGGCGCGAACATGCCGAACCAGGTCTCGAACGCGGACTGGTCGGGCGACAATCCGCTCTCTGCGAACGAAGGCACATCCGGAACCAGGGGATTGCGGCTCGATCCCGGGACCAGCAGCCCCCTGACCTCGCCTTCGTTGATCTGGCGCGCGATGTCGGGATTGCCGATGATAAGGTAGATGAGCTGGATGTCGCCTGATTTGAACGCCAGCATCGCGTCGGACGCGCCTTTGTAAGGAATATGCGTCATCTTCGCGCCGGTCTCGTGCTTGATCCACTCGACCACCAAGTGGGTGTCGCCGCCCACGCCGAAGGAGCCGAAGTTGAGCTTCTCGGGGTTCTGTTTCGAATAAGCAACCAGTTCCTTGAAATCCTTCACCGGGACGTTCTTGTTGAGGATGAGGACCTGGTGCGCGAAGGCGAGATTGGTGATCGGCTCGAAATCCTTGATCGGGTCGTAGGACAGATTCTTGTAGAGCGCTGGGTTGATCGACACTGAGCTGCGTGACAGCAGGCAGATCGTGGAACCGTCCGGCGGCGCCGCCTTGCAGGCATTGGCGGCGATGATGGTATTGGCGCCGGCGCGGCTCTCGACGACGAAGCCGTAGGGGTTGCGTTGTTCGAATGCCCTGCCGAGCGCGCGCACCATCACGTCGATCGCGCCGCCCGGCGCCAGCGGGATGATGACGCGGATTGGAGCCGAGGGATAGCTCACTTGCGTAAAGGCCGCGTCGCCCAGGAAGCTTAGCGCGCCCGCGAGCGCGCCGATGGTCAAGAGTCTTGCCGCCTGCATTGGCTCATCCTCCCACACATTATGTTTTGTTTTTCGCCAGTTTGGTGGTTTCCGGATCGTCCGGTCAAGTCGGACAATCTGAACGCAATGGGACGTGCATCCGTTGGCTGGACCTATCGTGCCCTCGACAACCGCGTACGACTTCCCCCGACACGACCTGAAACGTCAGGCCGTCCATTGCACCACATAGGCAAACGCAAACGCTTTCATGCGCTCGTGGATGCGGTCCTCCATGTCGCTCCGGGCAGACGCGGGGCCGGCGACGCTGATCACCGCCACGTTGCCCTTGACGGGATCCGCCACGATGTCGACCGAAAACTTGCCACCGGCCACGTCCGCCAGCACCTCGCGGAACGCGCGGCGCGCTGCGTCGCGGCGCAGCTCGGCCTTGGCCGGCTTCTGCACGTCGGTCAGCGGCATCGTCTCGAGGATGATGATCTCCTTCGGCGCCGCGGCGCGTTCCGGGATGTGGCGCTGGACGAAATCACCGATGTCATTTGCGCTCGTGCGCGCTCCCGACACGAGCTGGATGTAGGCGACCGGCAATTCGCCGGCATAGGCATCCGGCTTGCTCACGGCTGCGGCCAGCAGCACGTCGGCATGCTTGAGCAAGGTCTCCTCGATGACGGACGGGTCGATATTGTGTCCGCCGCGGATGATGACATCCTTGACCCGGCCGGTGAGCCAGAGATAGCCGTCGGCGTCGAAGCGTCCGAGATCGCCGGAATTGAACCACCCCTCGCGCGTGAAAACGCCGTCATTGTACTTCGGCTCGAGATAACCAGGGGTGACGCTCGGCCCCTTCACGACGACCGTGCCGATTTCATCTACCCCGCATTCGCGCTTGATCCTCTCGCCGTCGAGCTCGACTGCCTTTACCTGCGTGTAGGGCAACCGGATGCCGGGCGAGCCGTATTTCGGGTCGCCATCGCGCGGCGCCTGGGTGACATTCTGGGTGTATTCGGTGGCGCCATAGGTCAGCAGCACGCGCACGCCGATCAGGCTCTCGATCTGCCGCGCCACCTCGGCCGGGAAGGCGGTCGAGCCGGTACAGGCGTAATCGCGCAACGTGCCGAGCTTCTCGCCGTGCGGCCCGTTCTTGGCGAGTTGCGCCAGCGTCGTCGGCACGCCGGAAAACAGCGTAATCCCGAACTTGTCCACGAACCTCCAGTAGTTGTCGATGAAGCGTTTGTCGCGGGCGCCGAGCGGCGAAGGAATGATGATCGACATGCCATGCGCGATGGGGAAATAGCCGCGCCCGAAAATGCCTGCGATGTGGAACATGGGATAATCGGCGAAGATCACGTCGTCGCTCGTGTGCGCCATGACGACCGCGTTGGCCCAGCACTTGTAGGCAAAGCCCCGGTGCGTGAGCTTCACCAGCTTGGGCGATCCCGTGGTCCCGCCGGAATGCACATAGGCGGCAATGTGGTCGTGCTCGACGTTGCGCTCGAACAGCAGACGATCGCCGGGCTGGCGCGCGGCGATCATGTCGAAGTCCGTTTCGGGCATGACCGCTCCGCCTGGACCCGGTACCGTAAGAATGCGCACCGCGGGCGAGATCTCGGCGCGAATTGCCTGCACGTTGTCCCAGATCTCGTAGCCGGGGGTCGGCCCGAGCGTCACGACGACTTTCGGGCTGGTTGCGCGTACGAGCTCGGCCAGCAGATCCGGCTTGAGCATCCAGTTGACGCCGCAGGCGACACCCGCTCCGACCGCACCCAGCATCACGACATAGAGCTGCGGCAACGTCGGCAGCACGTACATCACGACGTCGTCCGCCGACACGCCGAGCGAGTGGAAGAGATTGGCCGCCTGGATGGCGCGCGATTGCAGTTCGCGATATCGAATAGAGGTCGGCTCGCTCTCGGGGTTGCAGTCGGCGATGTAGCGAATGGCGATCTTTTCGGGATCGAGCGTGCATCCGCGGGCAATCCAGTCGTTCAGATTCCAGGAGAAGACCCTCTCATCGAGCGGCACGCGCTCAAGCTCTTCCACGTCTCGCAACGTTCGAAGCGGCGCGTAGGTCATCTGCATCGATGTTCCGTCCCTGAATGCTGCCTGGGCCATTACACTCATCCTACGCAATCCGCACGTCCACGCATCCCCGTGGTACGCGAAAGCTCGCTTGCCATCGCGCGACGCGGAGGCTCGCCGCATCAAACGCAGACTCGATCCATCAAATACGTCTATGCCAGGGGAGATCTTGCACCCTACAACCGAGAGTTCTTGTGCAAGTGCGGCTTCGCCGCGCCGTCGACGCTTGGATTGTCTCGATTTGGCGCAGTATCGCAACTATGCTGGTGCGCCTAGGGAGACAACGTCATGAAAACCATGGTTTGCTTGGCCGCCGGATGGGCGG
>Ga0208989_10000328_pt1 | contig 13161 bp, 10 predicted proteins | sample MedBloCAOM3_M1_FD_187852 | JGI IMG/M metagenome (GOLD analysis project Ga0208989, IMG submission 187852) | Forest soil microbial communities from El Dorado National Forest, California, USA - Mediterranean Blodgett CA OM3_M1 (SPAdes) (version 2) | ecosystem: Environmental > Terrestrial > Soil >...
CGCGCCGTCCCCGATCCCGAAGCCACGGCGCGCATTGCCGCGGGTCTTTCCGAGATCGCGGACGACCATCTGCGTGACGCGCTCGCCCGGCTGGGGGCGGCCATCAAACAGTCGTGAGCGCGCCACAGCCTTGGCAGGGCGGCCTCCCATTGCCACATTTTGCGTTTCAGGGTAGCGACTTGCTTCCGGATCCTGGGCGAAACCCGCTCAACCGCACGGATGATACGCCATGACCAAGGACACTGAAGAAGCCAGCCCGACGGTCACGCGTCGTTACGTGCTCATGGGCGGCGCCGCGCTTGCGGTCGTCGCGGCGGCTGGCGGGGGCGGTTATTACCTGTGGACCCAGCCTGACACGGCGGTGGCGCAACCCGCGGCCGGCGGCGGGGAGGTTCCCATCGCTGAACTCATGACGCCGGGGCCGCTCGGCGATCAGGCCCAGGGGGCGGCCGATGCGCCGGTCACGATCATCGAGTATGCGTCGATGACCTGCCCGCACTGCAGCCACTTCCACGAAACCACCTACCCGGAGATGAAGAAGAAGTACATCGATACCGGCAAGATCCGCTTCATCTTTCGGGAATTTCCGCTCGATCCGCTCGCCACCGCTGCCTCCATGCTGGCGCGCTGCGCGGGTGGCGACAAATATTTCCCGCTGATCGAGACGTTCTTCGCCCAGCAGAAGGACTGGGTGGTGCAGAAGCCGCTCCAGCCGTTGTTCGCGATCGCCCAGCAGGCCGGTTTCACCCAGCAGAGCTTTAACGAGTGCCTGGCGAATCAGCAGATGGAAAACGGCATCGTGGAGTCGCGGACACGGGCGACCACCAAGTTCAACGTCAACTCGACCCCGACCTTCTTCATTAACGGCAAGATCTTCCGTGGCGCCCTGACGCCGGAGGAGCTCGACAAGCAGGTCGCGCCCTATCTCAAGAGCTGATTAACGCTTTTTTAACCATTTTTTCGCTTGGTGGAGTGGGCCGCGGCTTTTGGGCCGCCCGGCCACCCCGTCGCCTCATCACAAGAGACGGGACAACGTCTTCTTCCTGTTGCGGAATCGCGCTTGGCGATTCATTCTTCCGGTCGATGCGGCGTCCGTCCACCCCCCGCTCGACCCACTCAATGGGCCCGAGCCCTGTGCGATTCCGTCAGGGCGAGGCCGCAAGTATTGGAACAGCGTCTGTATGAAACTCACGCGGCTACGCCTGCTCGGCTTCAAGTCCTTCGTCGAGCCGACCGATTTCCTGATCGAGCCGGGGCTCACCGGCGTGGTCGGTCCGAACGGCTGCGGCAAGTCGAACCTGGTGGAAGCGCTGCGCTGGGTGATGGGCGAGACTTCGCACAAATCGTTGCGCGCCGCTGACATGGACGACGTAATCTTTGCCGGCACCAACGACCGACCCTCGCGCAACAACGCCGAGGTCGCGATCCGGATCGACAACACCTCGCGCAAGGCGCCCGCCCAGTTCAACGAGCACGAGACGCTCGACGTGTCGCGCCGGATCGAGCGCGAGGCGGGCTCCACCTACCGCATCAACGGCCGCGAGGTTCGCGCCCGCGACGTGCAGATTCTGTTGGCCGACGCCTCCACCGGCTCGCGTTCCCCGTCGATGGTGCACCAGGGACGGATCGGCGAGATCATCCAGGCCAAGCCGGAGCAGCGCCGGCGCGTGCTCGAGGAAGCCGCCGGCATATCGGGACTGCACGTGCGGCGGCACGAAGCCGAGCTGCGGCTGCGCGGGGCGGAGCAGAACCTGGCGCGGCTCGAAGACGTCATCAATCAGCTTGCCGCCCAGATGGACGCGCTCAAGCGGCAAGCGCGGCAGGCGATCCGTTATCGAGCCGTGGCGCAGCAGGTGCGCAAGGCCGAGGCGACGCTGTTTCACCTGCGTTGGGTCGCCGCCAATGCCGAGCTTGCCGAGGCCGAACACGCCAAGAATTCGGCCGTGCGCATGGTCGCCGAGCGAACCGGCGAGCAGGCCGAGGCGTCCACGCGCCAGGCGCTCGCGGCGGCCGACTTGCCGGCCATGCGCGAGGCCGAGGCCAAGGCCGCCGCTGCCTTGCAACGGTTGACGGCGGCGCGCGAGACGCTCGAGCGCGAGGAGACGCGCGCCAAGGACCGCATGGTCGAACTCGACCGCCGCCTGGTCCAGCTTGGCGCCGATATCGAGCGCGAACAGCGCCTGGCTGCGGACGCGGAGGCGGCGCTGGCACGGCTGGCGGGCGAAGAAGACACGCTGCAGCGCGAGGTCAGCGCCAACGAAGCGCAGCGCGCGGGGGTGGACCAGCGGGTCGCCGAAGCGGACAGTGTGCTGGCGACATCGGAAAAAGCCGCGGATGAATTGACCCGCACCCTCGCCGACCTGACCGCACGGCGTCATGCCCTGGAAAAAGCCGCACGCGAGCACGGCGATCGGATCGGCCGCTTGACGGACGAGATCGCCGCCGTTGCCGCTGAGCTCGCGCAGATCGAGGGCGCGCAACGCGCCGATCTGGCAACGCTCGCCAGCGCTGGCGAAACATCCGAGGCCGCGGTCGCGGAGGCCGAAGCCGCCGCGCTGCGCGCCGAGGCTGCGCATTCCGCCGCCCGCCAAGCCCTCGACGTCGCGCGCGGACCGCTCGCCGAAGCCGAGCGCCGGGTGCAACGTCTCGACACCGAAGCCAAGACATTGGCGAAGCTTCTGCACATCGATACCAAGAATCTGTGGCCGGCGGTGATCGACGCCCTCTCCGTCGACAAGGGTTACGAAGCAGCGCTCGGCGCCGCCCTCGGCGATGACCTCGAAGCTCCCATCGATCCGTCCGCGCCCATGCGCTGGGCGGGCGCGGCCATCGATCCCACCGATCCCGCGCTGCCAGACGGCGTCGAAGCGCTGGGCGAGCATGTCAAGGCGCCGCAAGAGCTAGCGCGACGCCTGGCGCAGATCGGCGTCGTCGGACGCGAACACGCCGCTCACCTCGCGCCGCTGCTCAAGCCCGGCCAGCGCCTGGTTTCGCGTGAGGGAGACCTGTGGCGCTGGGACGGCTTCTCGGTCGCCGCCAATGCACCGACTGGCGCAGCGCGCCGGTTGGCCGGCAAGAACCGCCTCACCGATATCGAGGCGGAACTCGACGGCCTGCGCCGCGAGGTCGATACGAAACAGACCGTGGTGACGGCAGCCGAGACCGAGGTCATATCCGCCGCCGAGGCAGAGGCCGCGGCGCGGACCCGCTGGCGCACGCTCCAGCACCAAGCGCACGCGGCACGGGATCGCTTTGCCGAGGCCGAACGTGAGATGGCGCGCAACGCTGCGCGGCTTTCGGCGCTCGGCGAAGCGAAGGCACGGTTGACTGCGAACCACGACGAGGCTGCCGCTGCCTGCGACGACGCGGAGCGCGCGCTCACTGCGCTGCCGCCGGCGCTGGACATCGAGACGCAGCTTGCCAGCGTAAAGGGCAACATCGAAAGCCAGCGCACGCGGCTCGCCGAGGTGCGCGCGGAAGCACAGGCGCTGGCGCGCGAAGCGGAGATCTCCGCGCGGCGGCTGGCCGCGATCGCCGCCGACCGGCAAGCCTGGAGCGGCCGCAACGACAGCGCGGCCTCGCAGATCAAGACGCTGGACGCGCGTGTCGAAGAGGCCAAGGGCGAGCTTGCCGGCCTCGAAGGCGCCCCGCGCATGTTCGAAGAGAAGCGTTACGCGCTGATCAGCGAGATCGAGACCGCGGAAACCGCACGCCGTGCTGCGGCCGATCACCTGGCCGCCGGCGAGAACGCCCTTACCGAAGCCGATCGTGCTGCGCGGTCCGCGCTGGAAGCGATGGGCACGGCGCGCGAGGAGGCCGCGCGCGCCGAGGAGCGCTTCGAGGGCGGCAAGCGCCGGCTCGCCGATGTCGCCCACGAGATCCTGGAGATGCTCGAAGTCGAGCCGGCGGAAGTGGCCAACCTCGCGGCCATCGACCCGAGCAAGGCGCCGCCCGAGGTGGCCGAGGTGGAAGCCAATCTGGAGCGGCTGCGTCGCGACCGCGAACGGCTCGGCGCCGTCAACCTGCGCGCGGAAGAAGAACTACGCGAGGTCGAGACCCAGCACGGCTCGCTCACCGCCGAGCGCGACGATCTGGTCGAAGCCATCAAGCGGCTGCGTCAGGGTATCCAGAACCTCAACCGCGAAGCGCGCGAGCGGCTGCTTGCCTCCTTCGAGGTGGTCAATACCCACTTCAAGCATCTGTTCACCCAGCTGTTCGGCGGCGGCACCGCGGAGTTGCAGCTGATCGAGAACGAGGATCCGCTGGAAGCCGGGTTGGAAATCATCGCCCGGCCGCCGGGCAAGAAGCCAGCGACCTTGTCGCTCCTCTCGGGCGGAGAGCAGGCGCTCACCGCGCTGGCGCTCATCTTCGCCGTGTTCCTCACCAACCCTGCGCCGATTTGCGTGCTGGACGAGGTCGACGCGCCGCTCGACGATCACAATGTTGATCGCTTCTGCGACCTGCTCGACGAGATGACGCGATCGACCGACACGCGCTTCGTGATCATCACCCACAATCCGATCAGCATGGCGCGGATGAACCGGCTCTATGGGGTCACCATGGCGGAGCGCGGGATCTCCCAGCTCGTGTCCGTGGATCTCCAAGGCGCGGTGAAGCTGCGCGAAGCCGTGTAACGGCGGGACGGCACGCCCGGCCGCCGCTACCACACTTCAAGCCCCACACGACAAGCCTGCGCCACAAGCCCTGCGCGACGCGTCGCGAGCGCTCGAACGCGACCTTTGTCTTTCAGGCCGAGAAGGAGCCATGGTCGAAATAGCAGCTCCAGGACCCGTCGGCTGCCCGCCGTTCAACTCGCTCTGGCAAGCTCTATTCCCGCCCCCCGCGCCACGGGCGGCGACGGAATGTGGGTAACCTCTGGCTGGAGCAGCTGTGCGGCCACGACGACCTCGTGTCGATTGAGAATTCCCACCAGCTTGGCGATCGCCAGTTCGGCGTTGCGATCAGCGGAGTGGAGATAGACGGCCAGCTCGGCTTGTGCGCGGCACACCGCCTCCAGAACCGTAACAAGTTCTTTCTTCATCGCGATTACTCTACGCTCTTACGAACGCCCCGGCTTCACCAGGAACGCTCGACGACGCTTTCGGTTTCAGGCCACCGCTGCTCCCCGTCACGGCAGGAGCGGTCCCGTCCGCGACCGGGTGGGGGGCGGAACAAATTCTCCATGCTCTGGTTGGTTTTACCGATTAGGGAAACGGCACACAGGAGAGTTGATCATGGCCCCCCGCGCATATTGGAAGGGACATCTCCGGTTGTCGCTGGTCACCTGCCCCATCGAGCTTTTCCCGGCGACCTCCGAATCGGAAAAAACGCACTTTCACCAGATCAACAAGAAAACCGGCCATCGGCTGCGCCAACAGATGGTGGACGAAACCACCGGCAAGGTAGTGGAGAAGGACGACAAGGGCCGCGGCTACGAGCTGGGCAAGGGGCGATACGTGGAAATCGACCCGGAGGAATTGGAAGCGGTCGAGGTCGAGAGCACGCATACCGTCGATATCGACGCCTTTGTGCCCGCTGTCGAAATCGACAAGCGATACCTGAACCAGCCCTATTATGTCGTCCCGCGCGGCAAGGCCGGTGTCGAAGCGTTCTGCGTCATTCGCGATGCCATGAAGGACAAGGATCGGGTCGCGATCGCCCGCATCGTGATGGCGCATCGCGAGCACATCATTGCGCTGGAACCGCTCGGGAAGGGTCTGCTGGGGACCACGCTGCGCTACGCCTATGAGGTGCGTGACGAAAAGACATATTTCTCGGACATTCCGACTCCACGCATAGCGCAGGACATGATCAAGCTTGCTGAACACATTCTCGATACCAAGGCGGCGCATTTCGATCCGAAGAAATTCAGCGACCGGTACGAGACGGCGCTGCGCAAGCTGGTGAAGCGAAAGGCCTCCGGCAAGAAAATCGAAGAGCCCGAGTCCGAAGACAAGCCGAGCAACGTGGTCAACCTGATGGAAGCCTTGCGCCGTAGCGTAGGTGGCGGAAAACGCAGCTCTCGTCCGCGTGCCGCCTCCCGCAAACGCTCCTTGTCATCGCGCCGGCGCAAGAAAGCCGCGTGATCGAACGCCTGTCGTTACGGAACGGGTTGCGGCGCGGGCTGTTATCCCCCAGCAACGCGAGGTCGGCCATGTACGTCCTGGAAAACCTGAAAAAGACCCTTGGAAAGGTGACGGGTGTCGGCAAGCCCTCCGCCCCGTCTGCGCGCCGGGCGGTGCGCCGGAGCAAGCCGCACGCGATGATGTTCAAGGACGACGGCAGCATTCCGAACAATTCTCGCCTGCCGTTCCTGCTTTACCGCGGCGCGGTCGGTCTCACCGGCTCGGCGGACCCGGCCGCGCTCCTGGAAGAGCTATTCCACGCCAACGACTGGGGAGATTCCTGGCGCAACGGCATTTACGAATATGTGCACTATCATTCGCGTACCCACGAAGTGCTCGGCATAGCGCGCGGGCACGCGCGCCTGCGGTTTGGCGGCAACGAAGGAAAAATCATCGCGCTGCGGAGCGGGGACGTCGTCATCCTGCCGGCCGGCACCGGCCATCAGCGCATCTCAGCGAGCAAACAGTTGCTGGTCGTCGGGGCTTACCCGCCGTCGGGAACCTACGACGAATGCATGCCATTGCCCGAGCACCACGAGCGCGCCTTGAAATCGATCCCGAAGGTGCCCACGCCGTCTAAAGACCCCGTCTACGGCAACGGCGGGCCACTCCAGGAGTTATGGCGTCAGCGCTGACGCAGGGTGCGTAAACACGTTCTCCGACATCAAGGCCACATGCGCTACGGTGGGCTTCACCGCAGATTGCTCTGCAGCCACCCATCCACCAGGCGTGCGATGTCGAGATTGTTCTTCTCGATCATCACCATGTGGCCGTTGCCATAAATTCCTTTGTCCTGCAGCCGGATATACTCGGTCTTCACGCCCGCCTGGTTGAGATACTTCGCTGTACAGTGGTCATAGGCTTGGTGATAGGAGGCTTCCGCCGCCATCACCAGCACGGGAATGTTCTTCAGGTTGACCAATTGCCGGGCCGGCGCCTTCTGCATCCAGCAGACGAACTGATCGGGCCCATCAGCCTGCGGCTCCCGTTCGACCGCAAGCTCGCCCGGATCCTTGACCGGCGGATCGTAGGTGATCGGGATGTCGGTCGGACCCCATACGCGCGCCTTGCCGGTGCCGATGATCGCGGCCTCGAAGGGTGGGCCGGACGGCTCGATGGCGACAATGGCCTTAACGAGTTGCGGCCGCGCATCGGCGATCAACCAGCCGAATGCGCCGGATTGCGAATGCGTCAGCACGATCGCCGGTCCGATCTTGTCGAGCAGGGCGGCGCCGGCATCCTGATTGCGTTGCTGCGTGACCTCGTTGGAGATCACGGTCTCCACCTGCGTGGCGTAGAACGCATCGAAGATCGGATCCCCCTTCTGCCCCTTGTTCGGGCCGTCGCCCGGCCATTGCGTGTGCTTCTTCGCCTGCGGCCAGGTTCCCCTGACCGCGTTGGCGGTAAACTGGAATTCCTCCTGCTGGGCGGTGAACATGCGCGTTGCGCCGTCGCCCGGATGCCAGGCGGAGCGGCCGCGCATCGGCTGGTCGATCATGTAGACGACGTAGCCCTGCTCGACGAAATACTCGGCCCAGCCTTTGCGCCCATCCGGCGTTCCCATCCAGTTGGTTGCGGTCTGCGCCGCGCCATGGATGAGCACGAGCGGATAAGGCCGCTGGACGTCCTTCGGGGCGAGCACCTCGACGTAGACCTGCCCCTGCATGATGTCCTTGCCGGGTTCGCCGGTGTACTTCCCTCCGACGTAGAAATAGCCGCGCTGGGCGACCGCGGACTGGTCGATCGTCGGCACCGGCAGCTTGGAGGGCTCGGCCCGGCTGGGCACCGGCGCAGCGAGCAGCAGTGCCAACGCCAGCAAAGCGCAGGCGCCACCCGGCATGGACTCAGATGGGGTGACGTAGCCTCGGCCTACATTGTTCATGATGTCCTCCTGCCACCGCGTTCGCGCGGACGTTGAATTTGTCCAAGCGTGCAGCCCGCCTTCCGGCCCTGTCAATAGACGAGAAACGCCGGTGGGACGGCCAACGCCAAAGGCACTGAGATCGTCGGCGACGAACGCGGCCCGTGGCGCATAGGGCTGCGTGCGCGAGGCTATTCGCCCTTGATGTTGGCGTCGCGAAGGGCCTCGCCGTATTCGTCATACCGTTTGCGAACAAGCACCGCGAAATCCTCGCCGCATCTGCCGACGGGATAGAGGCCCTGATCGGCCAACCGCGCCTTGACCTCCGGGAGCGCCAGCGCGGCGGTAAACCAGCCGGCGAGCTGGGAGAGCGTGTCCTTCGGCGTCTTGGCCGGCGCGACGATGCCGAACCAGTTGTCTACCTCCAATCCCGGGAAGCCGGATTCGTCGAACGTCGGCACCTCGGGCAATGGCGCGATCCGCTTGAGCGTGGCCGCGGCCAGCGCGCGCAGCTTGCCCGCCTTCAACTGCTCCGCCACCACGGCGTAGCCCGTGAACACCGACGTCACATGCTCGCCCAGCACCGCGTTCACGGCCGGCGCGCTGCCGGCGTAGGGGACGTACGTCATGCTGACATGGGCCATGCGCGTGAACGTCGCAAATCCGATATGAAAGGACGTTCCGGGGCCGACACTCGCCATCGTCAATTCGCCGGGCTTGGCGCGGGCAGCGCTCAGCAGATCGGCGAGCGTACGATAGGCGGATGCGCTGTTCACGACGAGGACCACCGGCGACTCCACCAGGAAGCAGATCGTCTCGAAGCTGGTGACCGGGTGGTAGCTTGCCTTTCGCATCTGCGCATCGATGAGATAGGTATTGGCGGTCATCAACAGGGTGGTGCCGTCGGGCGCGGCGCGTGACACGGCCTCGGTTCCGATCATGCCGCTCGCGCCCGGGCGGTTCTCGACCACCATCGTCACACCTTGGGCGCGGCCGATCTGCTCCGCCATCAGGCGAGCCACGAAGTCGGTACTGGCGCCCGGCGGGACCGGAACGACGATCTTGATCGTTCGCGCGGACTGCGACCATGCACCGTGACCGCAGAACGCGAGCACAATGATCGAGAAACAGGCAATGCAAAGGCGTCCGAGCCGAACCATTTGATACCCCCAAAGGCGCCGAGAGACGGGCGCGAGAGTGCGTTGTTGCGGCTCGACTCGCAAGGTCGGTGGCAGGCGAGGCGGCACGCCCGTGCCGTCACCACGACGGCGGCCACCATCCCAGCGCTCGGCTTCAGTCGGCGGCGGCGAGCGGGCGGCTGATGCTCTCCAACGACTTGCGCTCGGCGGCAACGGCGAAGAGCGCTCCGACCAACGCCGCCGCGAGCATCAAAACCGAGCCGAACAGATAGCCGCCGAAAACGCTCCAGCGTGACCCAGTGTCGATGAGGGCACCGAACAGCCAGGGTCCTGCCACGCCGCCGATGCCGGTGCCGATGGCATAGAAGAAGGCGATGGCAAGCGCGCGGACCTCGAGCGGAAAGGTCTCGCTCACCGTGAGATAGGCCGAGCTCGCGGCCGCCGAGGCAAAGAAGAAGATGACCATCCAGGCTATGGTCTGGCCCGTAGCCGACAAAACCCCAAGGGCGAACAGATAGCCCGCGCCGGCAAGCAGGAGGCCGGAAGCCGCATAGGTCACGGCGATCATCGTACGGCGCCCGATGGTGTCGAACAGCCGGCCGAGAAGCACCGGGCCGAGAAAGTTTCCGGCGGCGAAGGGCAGCAGATACCAACCCACGTGGTCGGCCCGAATGCCGTAGAAATCGGTCAGCACCAGTGCGTAGGTGAAGAAGATGGCGTTGTAGAAGAACGCCTGCGCCGCCATCAGGGTCAAACCCACGAGGGTGCGCCGGCGCTCGACCCGAAAAAGCGTGTTGGCAACTTCCGCGAGCGGGGTGAAGCGGCGGGTGCGCAGCCGCATGACCGCGAGCGGTTCGTCGTCGAAGCGATGCCCGCGCGCGCGGAAGTCGGCCTCGATGCCATCGAGCACGCTGTTGGCTTCGTCGACGCGGCCATGCGTCATCAGCCAACGCGGCGATTCGGGCAGCCACATGCGCATCAGGAAGATGACGAGGCCGAGCGTCGCACCGATGAGAAACGCGAGGCGCCATCCCAAATCCGGCGGCAGCAGGGCGGGATCGAGCAGAATGATCGAGGCCACCGCACCCACCGCGGCGCCGATCCAGAAGCTGCCGTTGATCACGAGGTCGGTCCAACCGCGGTAGCGCGCGGGGATCAGCTCCTGGATCGCCGAATTGATGGCGGTGTATTCCCCGCCGATGCCGGCCCCGGTCAGGAACCGGAACAGCGCAAAGCTCCACAGATTCCATGATAACGCGGTGGCCGCGGTGGCGACCAGGTAGAGCGCGAGCGTGATGAAGAACAGCCGCTTGCGCCCGAGCCGGTCGGTGAGCCAGCCGAAGAACAGCGCGCCCACCACCGCGCCCGCGAGATACGCACTGCTCACCAGGCCGACCTCGGCGTTGGAAAAATGCAGCCGCGGGCTTTCCTTGAGGGCTGGCGCCACGGCTCCGGCTAGCGTCACCTCGAGACCATCGAGGATCCAGGTGATGCCGAGCGCTACGACCACGAGCGTATGGAACCGACCCCATCGCAGCCGATCGAGCCGCGCCGGAATATCGGTCGCGATGATCGCCGCGCCTGCCTGCGCAGATGCCTGTCCTGGGAGCGGGGCTGTCGATGTCATCATGGGCTCATCGGGCTTGCGTCAGGCGAGCCCCGGTCAAGGCAACGATTGATGCGATATCGCGTTCCCCGGCATATTGACCGGGGAGTAACGCCCGCTTCCCTCCGCCCCCGCCACGCCATAGATTGCACCGGCCGACCATAAACCTTCGCCCGCCGAGGAGCCCCCTGATGTCTTCCACCGCCATCACCTGGATCATCATCGGTCTGATCGTGTTGTTCGTGCTGTGGATTATCATGATCTACAACGGGCTTGTGGCCCTGCGGCAGCGGGTGAACCAGTCCTTTTCCGACATCGACGTGCAAACCAAACAGCGCCACGACCTCATTCCCAACCTGGTCGAAACGGTGAAGGGTTATGCGGCTCATGAGCGCGGCACCCTGGAAGCGGTGGTCCAGGCGCGCAACGCCGCGGTGACCGCGCAGGCCGGAGGGGTCGCCGCCCAAGCTGCCGCCGAGAACGTGCTCAGCGGCGCATTGCGGCAGCTGTTCGCGCTCAGCGAAGCCTACCCGGACCTCAAGGCCAATCAAAACTTCCAGCAGCTTCAGGCCGAGCTCTCCGATATCGAAAACAAGATTGCCGCGGCGCGCCGCTTCTTCAACAACGCGGTGCAGGAATACAACACCGGCATCCAGCAATTCCCCGCGGTGCTGATGGCAGGGGCGCTCGGATTCACGCAAAAGGAATTCTTCGACGTCGGTGTCGAGGAGCGCAAGGTGCTCGAGCAGGCGCCGCAGGTGAAGTTTTGACGTTTCGATTTCGCCTCCCGGATGCGATGCAGCGCGCAGCCCGTGCGGAGCGGTGCACCGCTGAACCGGCGCCGCCACAAATCGAAACGGTCCCGGGTCTGCAGTGCATCGCTTCGTGCTTGGCACTCGCGCTGCATGGCACCCGGGACACGCGACTCTGAGCGTCACCCATGGCCGCCTACGGGCTCTACACCCACATCCAGTCGAACAAGCGGCGATCGATTGCGCTGCTGATAGGGCTGTTTTTTCTGGTCTACCTCCTCGTCTATGCCGGCGCCCTGGTCGGCGAGACCCTCACCAATGACGCGCCGCTCGACGTGCTCATGCGCGCCGCCCTGAGGGATGCGCTCTATGCCGCGCCTTGGGCGACGCTCGGCACGGCGTTGTGGATCTGGATTGGCTACAAATTCCACCAGTCGATGATCGACGCGGTGACTGGCGGACGCGAGGTGACGCGGCAAGAGGAGCCGCGGCTCTACAATCTGCTCGAAAACCTCTGCATCTCGCGCGGCATCCCAATGCCGAAGCTCAAGGTGATCGAGGATGACAGTCTCAACGCGTTTGCTACCGGCATGAACGAGAAGCAGTATTCGATCACGGTCACCTCCGGGCTAATCAATTCGCTCGACGATGCGGAGGTCGAATCCGTGCTCGGGCACGAACTGACCCACATTCGAAACGGCGACGTGCGCATGCTGGTGATCGCGGTGATCATCGCGGGGGTGATCGCGTTCTTCGCCGAACTCGTCTTCCGGTTGATGTTCCAGGGCGGATTGAGCTGGCGCAGCAGCCGCAGCAGCGGCGACCGCAAAGGCGCGGGGGTCGCAATCCTCATCGCCGTCGTGCTGATCGCGGTCGCATGGATCCTCTCGATCGTCATCCGCTTCGCGCTGTCGCGCCAGCGCGAATATCTGGCCGATTCGGGCTCGGTCGAGCTCACCAAAAATCCCGACGCGATGATCTCGGCGTTGCGCAAGATCGAGGGCCGCGGCGAACTGCCAGGTGCCACCTCCGCCGTCATGGAAATGTGCATCGATAATCCGCGCGGCGGATTTTCCAATATCTTCGATACCCATCCTCCGATCGACGCGCGCGTGGCAGCGCTGGTCAAGTTCGCGGGCGGCCACGATCCGGGACCGCTCGCGCTGCCGGAGCCCGGTGAATCAGATGCGGCCGAACAGCGGGAAGAAAGTGGCGATCAGCCCGCCACCGGCGGACCTTGGGGCGCTACACCGGAGACTGAGGACGGGGCGAAGCCCTTCCTGCCCGCGCGGCCGCCGGTCGAGCTCGGCGGCTCCGCGTCCCCAACCATCGAGCCCGGCCCGTGGGGGCCGCACCGGAAATAGCGCGCTCGTCAACCAGCCCGCTGCCTTGCGCGCGCGATCCGGCTTCAATGTCCTTCGAAGGTAATGAGCGTGCGCACCGGTACGTCGAGCTTGCGCAGCTTGTCGGCGCCGCCGAGATCCGGCAGGTCGATGATGAAGCAGGCCGCGAGCACCTGCGCGCCCAGTTGGCGCAGAAGCTTGACCGCGCCCTCCGCAGTCCCGCCGGTGGCGATCAGATCGTCCACCAGAACGACGCGGTCGCCCTTCTCCACTGCGTCCTCGTGCATCTCCATCTCGTCGAGGCCGTATTCCAGCGAATAGGCGATCGAGACCCG
>Ga0208989_10000329_pt1 | contig 13153 bp, 7 predicted proteins | sample MedBloCAOM3_M1_FD_187852 | JGI IMG/M metagenome (GOLD analysis project Ga0208989, IMG submission 187852) | Forest soil microbial communities from El Dorado National Forest, California, USA - Mediterranean Blodgett CA OM3_M1 (SPAdes) (version 2) | ecosystem: Environmental > Terrestrial > Soil >...
TTTACCGGGACTGGATCGTGCAGACCGCCCGCCAGTGGGGTGTGGCTCTCTCGATGTGAGCTTTCAATGCCGCTTTTGGTTCGGCCTTCTCGGCGGCGGCGGATTCTCTCCGTTGACGGCCTGCGGATCGAACTTGCGGGTCACTTTTATGGCGGCCTGGCTGATATCGAGCAGGGAGCGGCGGCCCTCTTCCACGAAGGCGCCCGAACGCTTGTTGAAGCTCTCGGCCAGTTCGCGAATGGTCCTCACCTTATCATACAGTTCGTCGGCGCTTCCGCTTCCCAAGCCCGGCACGAGGTTATCGATCTTTGCCATGACGCCGTCGAAAGTCTCGAAAGCGCCGTCAGCCTTGCGAATGATGCTGTCGATCGCGTCACCCTTGTTCGCCAACATTGCCGTATAGGTTTCGAAATTTGATAGCGTATCTTTCAGCATCGCCTGGTTACCGACGAGGATCCGGTCGACGCTGTGCAGTGTATCGCGGATCGACTGTACCTCGCTGAGGTCGGCCGTCAGGGTCGGAATGCCATCCTTGTCCAGCGGTACCGGAGGTGCCGCCGCCGCGCCGCCGGTCAGCGATATCGCCGCCACGCCCGTGAGCCCCTGGAATTCCAGACCCACCACCGTATCCTTGCGGATCGGCGCGCTGTTGTCCACCATGGCAAGGGCCACCACCTTGCGAGGATTGTCGAGCTTGAGCGACTTTATTTCGCCGACCTGAACGCCGTCGAAGTTCACGTTGCCGCCTTGGCGCAGGCCGCTAGGGGAACCTTCGAAAACGATGCGAAGCGGACCGCGCTGCGCGATGCCATGGATTGTCTGGAACCCGAGAAAACCGACGAACGCCGCGGCGATGGCCGCAAGCGTCGTGGATCCGATCATCAGGTTGCTCGCCCGCGCTTTCATCTCAAAATCCGGCTGCGATGCACTTCGTCATCGCTGAATTGTACCGGCAAAACCAATCGGGCGAAAGGCCGATGCCGGCGGCGCCCACGCTTAGCGGCGCTTCTTGACAGAGCCAAAGGCTGGGGTCACCTTTTGATCAAGCTCTGCTGCGCGCCTGGCAACGAAAAACAAGTATATTGGAGGAAACCCGTGCCGAAAATATTGAGCGAGGATGAAGTCGCTGATTATCGCGACCGTGGCTACCACTTCCCGATCGATGCACTGAACGGGAGCGAAGTGGCCGATTTTCGTCGCAAGCTCGAGGACTATGAAGCCGAGAGCGGAGGCCCAATCAAGGGCGAGATGCGCCATCGCAGCCACGTGCTGTTCACCTGGATCAACGAGATGGTCCGGCATCCCAAAATCCTCGATGCCATGGAGGACCTGCTCGGGCCGAACATCCTGTGCTGGAACACCAGCTTCTTCATCAAGGAGGCGCATGATCCCGGGTTTGTTTCATGGCATCAGGACGCGACCTATTGGGGTCTGAGTTCATCCGATGTCGCGACCGCCTGGATCGCGATCTCGCCGGCGAACAAGGTTTCCGGCTGCATGAAGTTCGTTGCCGGCACCCATCAGAGCCAGGTCCAGCACGCGGACACTTTCGACCGGAACAACCTGCTTACCCGAGGCCAGGAGATTGCCGTCGAGGTCGACGAAAAGAAGGCCGTCTTCGTCGAGCTGAAGCCCGGCCAGGCCTCGCTTCATCACGTGCTGCTGTTCCACGGATCGGAGCCGAACCGTTCCGATGACCGGCGCATCGGTCTCGCCATCCGCTATATCCCGACCCATCTGAAGCAGGCTGTCGGTCAGAAGGATTGGGCGACGCTGGTGCGCGGCAAGGATAGCTACGGCCACTTCCAGCCCGAATACGTGCCGAAGCGCGACCTCGAGCCCGAAGCGCTGGCCTTTCACAAGGCGGTGTCGGAAGAGCAGGTGCGCGTGCTTTATCGCGGCACCGGCAAGACCGCCTATCGCGCGTGACGCCGACGCTAGAGCCCCGTTTCGATAGAATCGAAACGGGGCTCTAGATTCCTGATTTGACGCGTTTTCTTGACGCGAACCGGTTTCCACTTCGCTTGAAAACGCTCTTGTTTTCCGTCGGGGCCAGCGAAGGACGATAGAATCAATCAAGCCACATCCGATCAAGATCCCGCGGATCCAGACACTATCCGCAGCACGGGGTCGAAGGCCATTGCGTCTCGTGGATCATCCTGCTCGGGCGTCGCGGCTTGTCGCACCAGGGGAACCAGCAAGCGACAAACCAGACCTTCGGAACGCCAGTCGAATAACGCCTTTCCGCCGAGCTGTGACTCAATACTGGCAATCACACTTCGTGTTCCGAATCCTCTCGACGTCGGCTTGCGTACTATCGGGCCGCCGGTCTCTTCCCATGCCAGCATGAGGAAATCCCCCTGCATTTCCCATTCGATGGACAGGCGGCCGGACAACGTGGAGAGCGCACCATATTTCGCGGAATTGGTGACGAGTTCGTGCAAGGCCAGCGCCAATGTTTGCGCCGTCGCGGGCTGCAACTGAACTTCCGAGCCGCTTAATTTGATCTGGCCGGCCTCGAGATACGGCGCCAGTTCCTCATCGATCAGCCGCTTGATTTCCGCGCCCTGCCAACTCGACAAGGAGAGAATGGTATGCACCCGCGCCAGCGCACTGATGCGACCTTCGACCGCCTGAATGTAGGCGCCGACATTTGGAGCCCGCGTCAATCGAACAATTGATTGCGCCAGTGCCAACGCGTTTTTCGCGCGGTGGTCGACTTCCCGGCTTAGTAGATTTTGACGTTCTTCCGCACGCTTGCGTTCGGTAATATCGACCGTGACGCCACTGACGTGGACGACGCGACCGCCCTTGTCGAGTGTCGCCGCCGCCGTTCCGACGCACCAGCGCACCTCGCCATCTGGCCGAGTGATCCGAAACTCCGCTTCGTAGGATGTTGTGCCCTTTGCAAATTGGGCCATCCCCCGGCGCAATGCGTGAGCATCATCCGGATGAAGCATGGCCTCAACGCTAGCTGCGGTCACTTCAAAATTCTGCGGCTCGACGCCAAAAATCTGATATTGACCCTCGTCCCACATCCAGTCGCCGTTGACCCAGTCCCAATCCCAGGATCCCATTTTGCCCGCGGCGATAGCCATGCTGCGGCGCTGCTCGCTCTCGATCAGTCTCGTCGTCGATTCCTCCAGCTCCGACGTTCGAGCCCGGACGCGACGCTCAAGCTCGGCATTGAGCCGCTCCAGCTGCGCGGTTTTGCGATAAAGCTCCACGAAGACTCTTATCTTTGCGCGCAACACCTCCGGCACAACTGGCACCGGAACGTAGTCGACCGCGCCCATCTCGTAGCCGCGAAGCCGGTCGATATCGCTAACCTGAATCGCCGAAATGAAAATCATCGCTGTCTTCTTGAAGCGGGGATGATCGCGGATCATGGCGGCAAGCTCGAAGCCGTCCAGTTCCGGCATGCAAACGTCGAGTAGAATGACCGCGACCTCGTTCTTCAGCAGATACTCAAGCGCTTCCCGCCCGGAAGCCGCGGCCACCAGATTTTCTCCAAGCTCCTTCAATATCACTTCGTAGGCGAGCAGCTTCGCCGGCTGATCGTCGACCAAAAGGATGTTTACTTTTTCGTGGTCCATCATCGAGCGCCAGTCAACGGTGTAGCCACATGCGTATGGCGAGGAGCAGCTGCTCGGTGTTGACCGGCTTGGCCAGATAGTCGGAGGCGCCAGCCTCCAGGCATTTCTCTCGATCCCCTTTCATTGCCTTGGCGGTCAAGGCGATGATCGGGAGGCGGCGGAATGACGGGTTTTGGCGAATGACCCCGATGGTCTGGTATCCGTCCATGTGCGGCATCATGATATCCATCAGGACGATCGCGATTTCGGGGCTCGATCCGACAAGTGCGATGGCTTCACTGCCGGTCGTGGCGGTCAGCACCTTCATGCCGCGCCGCTCCAACACGCTGCTCAGCGCGAAGATGTTGCGCGCGTCGTCGTCCACCAGCAGCGCGGTCCTGCCAATCAGATCCTCATCGGAACTGTTGAGCTTTTCGAGCATCCGCTGCTTCTCGATCGGCAATTCCGTGATCACTCGGTGCAAGAACAGCGACGTCTCGTCGAGCAGGCGTTCCGGCGACTCCACCCCTTTGACCACGATGCTTCGCGCCATGGTGTGAAGTTCCGCATCTTCCTCGACCGAAAGTTCGCGGCCCGTGAACACCACCACGGGCACGTTAGACAGCGAGGCGTCGTTGCGGATCTGGTCAAGCACCTCAAAACCGCTCATGTCGGGCAGCCGCAAATCCAGCACCACGCAATCGCAGGGACTTTCTCGCAAGGCTAAAATCGCACCGGCGCCGGTATCGGCTGTGACGATCTCGATGTCCTTGTGATCGAGCAATTCCCTGATGCTGAGCTGTTCGGCCGCATTATCCTCCACGATCAGCAGCCGCTTGCGGCGCGGCTTGGCGTATTCCTTGATCTCCGACAACGCCGCGCTCACGCCTTCCGTTGTTGTCGGTTTGTTGACAAAGGAGAACGCGCCGCGCGCCAAGGCGTGCTGGCGGTCTTCGTCGAGCGTGATGATCTGGACCGGAATGTGTCGGGTCAGAGGGTTATGCTTGAGCTGGCTGAGCACGGTCCAGCCCAGCATGTCGGGCAGGAAGACGTCGAGGGAGACCGCCGTCGGCTGGAATTGCTTGGCGAGATCGAGCGCCGCCGAGCCGCGCGCGGCGACCAGGACTTTGAAGCCCTTGTCGCGGGCGAGATCGATCAGCACCCGCGCATAGTGCGGGTCGTCTTCAACAATCAAAAGAATGGTGTCTCCCGGTTCGAGATTTAACCGGTCGTCCGGTAGCGCTTCGATGACCTGTTCCTGAGCTGCGACCTGCAGCATCGGCAACGTGTTGTACGGTGATAGAGCAGGCGCGCGAGGCGCGACCGTCGGGCCCGAATATTTGAGCGGCAGATAAAGTACAAATGAACTGCCCTTGCCGGGCGTACTGCGCAGATGGATTTCGCCGCCGAGCAGATTTGCCAGCTCCCGGCTGATGGCGAGGCCGAGGCCGGTGCCGCCGTATTTTCGGCTGGTGCCTGCATCCGCTTGCTGAAATGCCTCAAAGATCAGCTTCTGTTTTTCCGAGGGAATACCTATGCCCGTGTCGGAAACTTCAAAGGCGACAACCGCCGGAGCATGATTCAGAATCGGATGCTCGGCGCTCCAGCCCCCGACAGCCGCCGAAACGTTCAGCCGCACCCCGCCCTCCGCGGTAAACTTGAAGGCGTTCGACAGCAGGTTCTTCAGCACCTGCTGCAGCCGTTTCGAATCGGTAACGATACTGCGGCCCAGATTGGAATCGAGCGTGACGTTGAACGACAGGTGGCGGTTTTCCGCTTCGTGCCGGAACGGCCTTCCGACTGTCTCGAGCAGATTTGAGGTAAGGAGCTCTTCCGCATCGACCGTCACGGTTCCCGACTCGATTTTCGACAGATCGAGAATATCGCTGATCAGGTTGAGCAGATCGGTGCCGGCGCCGTGGATGGTTCGGGCAAACTCGACCTGCTTCGCCGACAGATTGCCGTCCGGATTCTCGGTGAGTTGCTGGCCGAGAATCAGAATGCTGTTGAGCGGCGTACGCAGCTCATGCGACATGTTGGCCAGGAATTCCGACTTGTACTTCGAGGTCAGGGAAAGTTCCGTCGCCTTCTCTTCCAGCGCGCGCCGGGCCTGCTCGATTTCCTGGTTCTTCCTCTCCACCTCGACGTTGCGTTCGGCCAGCTGTTGCGCCTTTTGCTCAAGCTGTTCGTTGGTCTGCTGCAGTTCCTTCTGCTGGGTCTGCAATTCGCCGGCGAGCTGTTGCGATTGCTTCAACAGACCTTCGGTCTGCATCGTCGCCTCGATGCTGTTGAGCACGATACCGATGCTGTCGGTGAGCTGCTCGAGAAAGGTCATCTGCGAAGTCGTGAACGAACTGACGGAAGAGAGCTCGATGACAGCCTTGACCTGGTTCTCGAACAAAACCGGAAGCACCACGAGATTCTTCGGTCTGACGCGCAGCAGCGCTGAATTGATCGAAACCGCATCTGTCGGGATGTCCGAGATCAGCCGCTGACGCTTGTCCATGGCGCTTTGCCCGACCAGACCCTCGCCAAATTGCACGAGTTGCGGGTGAGGGTTGGTTCCGTCGCCCGCATAGGCCGACAGCAGACGCAGTTGCGGATTGTCTTCATTTTCGACCTGGTAGATCACGCCCATATGGGCATTCACCAGCGGCGTCAGCTCGGTCAGGAGCAGCCGGCCCACGGTGATGAGGTCGCGCTGGCCCTGCAGCATGTTGGTAAACTTGGCCAGGTTGGTCTTCAGCCAGTCCTGTTCGGTGTTCACATCGGTGGTCAGACGCAGATTGCCGATCATGGTGTTGATGTTGTCTTTGAGCTCGGCCACTTCGCCGCGCGCATCGACCTGAATCGAGCGGGTGAGGTCGCCCTTGGTGACGGCCGTCGCAACCTCGGCGATGGCGCGCACTTGAGAGGTCAGGTTGGCGGCGAGCAGGTTGACGTTACCGGTGAGATCCTTCCAGGTGCCGGCGGCGCCCGGCACGTTGGCCTGACCGCCCAGCCGGCCTTCGACGCCGACCTCGCGCGCCACGCTGGTGACCTGATCGGCAAAGGTCGCCAATGTGTCGGTCATGTTATTGATGGTTTCGGCAAGGGCTGCGACTTCGCCCTTCGATTTCACGGTCAGGTTCTGCTTCAGGTCGCCGTTGGCGACGGCCGTCACCACCTTGACGATGCCGCGCACCTGTTCGGTCAGGTTGGCCGCCATGAAGTTGACGGTGTCGGTCAGATCCTTCCAGGTGCCGGCCACGCCGGGCACTTGCGCCTGTCCACCGAGCTTGCCCTCGGTGCCGACCTCGCGCGCCACCCGCGTCACCTCGCCCGCGAACGCGTTCAACTGGTCGACCATGGTGTTGATTGTGTTCTTCAGTTCGAGAATCTCGCCCTTCACGTCGACGGTGATCTTGCGCGACAGGTCGCCGCGCGCCACCGCGGTGGTGACTTCGGCGATGTTGCGGACCTGGGTGGTCAGATTGGCGGCCAACAGGTTGACATTGTCGGTGAGATCCTTCCAGGTGCCGCCGACGCCGGGCACCACGGCCTGGCCACCCAGGCGTCCCTCGGTGCCCACTTCACGCGCCACCCGCGTCACTTCGGCGGCGAACGAGCGCAGCTGCTCGACCATGGTGTTCAGGGTATCCTTGAGCAGCAGGATCTCGCCGCGGACGTCGACCGTGATTTTTTTCGACAGGTCGCCGCCGGCGATCGCGGTCGCGACCTCGGCGATGTTGCGGACCTGCGCGGTCAGGTTCGACGCCATGAAGTTGACGTTGTCGGTGAGGTCTTTCCAGGTGCCGGCGACTTCCGGCACCTCGGCCTGACCGCCGAGCTTGCCTTCGGTGCCGACTTCGCGCGCGACGCGCGTCACTTCGGAGGCGAAGGCGTTAAGCTGGTCGACCATCGTGTTGATGGTGTTCTTGAGCTCGAGAATTTCACCTTTGACGTCCACGGTGATCTTGCGCGACAGGTCGCCGCGCGCGACCGCGGTGGTCACTTCGGCGATGTTGCGAACCTGCGCGGTCAGATTGCCCGCCATCGAGTTCACGCTGTCCGTCAGATCCTTCCAGGTGCCGGCGACACCCGGCACGTTGGCCTGGCCGCCTAACCGGCCTTCGGTGCCGACCTCGCGCGCCACCCGCGTCACCTCGCCGGCGAAGCGGTTGAGCTGGTCCACCATGGTATTGAGGGTTTCTTTCAGCTGCAGGATTTCGCCGCGCACGTCGACGGTGATCTTGCGCGACAGGTCGCCGCCGGCGATGGCGGTTGCCACCTCGGAGATATTGCGAACCTGCGCGGTCAGATTACCCGCCATCGAGTTGACGCTGTCGGTCAGGTCCTTCCAGGTGCCGGCCACGCCGGGCACCTCGGCCTGACCGCCGAGCTTGCCGTCGGTGCCGACTTCGCGGGCGACGCGCGTCACCTCGCCGGCGAAGGCGTTGAGCTGATCGACCATGGTGTTGAGCGTTTCCTTCAACTGAAGAATTTCGCCCGAAACATTCACGGTGATTTTTTTCGATAGATTGCCCTTGGCGACGGCGGTTGCGACTTCGGCGATGTTCCTGACCTGGCCGGTCAGATTGCTTGCCATCGAGTTGACGCTGTCGGTGAGATCCTTCCAGGTGCCGGCGACGCCGCGCACCAGCGCCTGGCCGCCGAGCTTGCCCTCGGTGCCCACCTCGCGCGCCACGCGCGTCACTTCGCCGGCGAACGCGTTGAGCTGATCGACCATGGTGTTGATGGTGTCTTTCAGTTCCAGAATCTCGCCGCGGACGTCCACGGTGATTTTCTTGGACAGGTCGCCATTGGCCACCGCGGTCGTCACTTCCGCGATGTTGCGAACCTGCGCCGTCAAATTGCTCGCCATCGAGTTGACGCTCTCGGTCAGGTCCTTCCAGGTGCCGGCCACGCCCAGCACGTTGGCCTGACCGCCGAGCCTGCCTTCGGTGCCGACTTCGCGCGCGACGCGCGTCACCTCGCCGGCAAAGGCGTTGAGCTGGTCGACCATGGTATTGAGCGTTTCCTTGAGCTGCAGGATTTCGCCCGACACGTTCACGGTAATCTTCTTGGAAAGGTCGCCGCCCGCGATCGCGGTGGCGACGTCGGCGATGTTGCGCACCTGGGCGGTGAGGTTGCTGGCCATGAAGTTGACGTTGTCGGTGAGATCTTTCCAGGTTCCGGCGACGCCGGGGACCTGCGCCTGACCGCCGAGCTTGCCCTCGGTGCCGACCTCGCGCGCGACCCGCGTCACTTCGGAGGCAAAGGAATTGAGCTGGTCGACCATCGTATTGATGGTGTCCTTCAACTCCAGAATTTCGCCGCGGACGTCCACGGTGATTTTGCGCGAGAGGTCGCCGCGCGCGACCGCCGTCGTGACGTTGGCGATATTGCGAACCTGCGCGGTCAGGTTGCCGCACATCGCGTTCACGGAGTCGGTGAGATCCTTCCAGGTTCCGGCGACGCCGGGCACGATGGCCTGGCCGCCGAGCTTGCCATCGGTGCCGACTTCACGGGCGACGCGGGTGACTTCGGAAGCGAACGAGCGCAGCTGGTCCACCATGGTGTTGATGGCTTCCTTCAACTGCAGAATTTCGCCGCGCACGTCGACGGTGATCTTTTTGGACAGATCGCCGTTGGCCACCGCGATGGTCACTTCGGCGATGTTTCGAACCTGGCCGGTGAGGTTGTTGGCCATCGAGTTCACGCTCTCGGTGAGGTCTTTCCAGACGCCTGTCACCTCGGGAACCTGCGCCTGACCTCCGAGCTTGCCCTCGGTTCCGACTTCGCGCGCGACGCGCGTCACCTCGGAGGTGAACACGCTGAGCTGCTTGATCATGGTGTTGACGATATTCGCCGACTGCAGAAATTCGCCGCCCAATGGGCGGCCATCGACATCCAGTTTTACGGTCTGCAACAAGTTGCCCTGGGCAACGGCGGCAACGGCGCGGGTCACTTCACGGGTGGGCCACAGCAAGTCGTCGATCAGGGTGTTTACCGAACCCTCCATGTCCGCCCATGATCCGCTGGACAGATCGAACTTGACGCGTTGCCGGGTTTTTCCTTCGCGGCCGACGACCTGACCGACGCGCTCCAATTGCTGCGCCATTCTCTGATTGGCAGCGACGATTTCATTAAATGTGTCGGCGATCTTGCCCTCGACGCCCATGTGGTCGCCGGTCATTCGCACCGAAAAATCCCCGCTTCGCATCGCCTGAAGCGCGTGCAACAGATCCTGCAACGGGTCAGGGTTCCCGTTCGGAACCGGCTTGCGCTTTGCGATCCCACGAAGGGTCGACGATGCGCCGGGATCGAGATCACTCATGGTATCCCCCTCAAGGAAAGCACGTGGCAGAACCCGAACCCGCAGCAATCTGCGCCATAGAAGCGCCTGCAAATTGCCAAATCAATAGGAAGATCGAGTACATCCAAAGATTGGAGTTCCGCAAAAATTCGGCCGAATAGGGCTAATTCCGAAGCCTGCTATTTGTTCCGGCTCGTCCGAAAAATTTTTGGAGATCTACCGAGCCGGCACCGGAAAGGCAGGCTGTGGACGCTGACGCGATGATGTTTCCAGCCGGTTCCGGAATTCACCCAACCGGCCGCAGGTTCCGCGTGCAGCCATATGTCCGTCGGCTGACAGATTGCGAGCGGGCAACAATGACCGAATCATGCGCAATCATACATCGGACGAGCGATCGGTATCGCTGGTCTTTGGCAACTTTAAGTCAACGTCCATTCTTCAGCGCTGGCGCCGGCCAGCGCCCGGACCCGCGCCTCATCGGCGGCGAGTTCCCGAGCCGGTCCTGAATAGACCACGATGCCGTCATCCAGCACATAGGCGTCGTCGGCGATCTCCAGACTCATCCGCGCATTCTGTTCGACCAGGAGAACCGAAATGCCCTCTGCCTTCATTTGCTGGACGATGCGAAACACTTCGCGCACGATCAGCGGCGCCAATCCTTGCGAAGGCTCGTCGAGTATCAACAGCCTCGGGTTCAACAGTAACGCGCGGCCGATCGACAGCATCTCCTGCTCGCCGCCGGAAAGTTGCCGGCCGCGATTGAGCTTGCGCTCCTGCAGGCGGGGAAACAGCTGGTAGATCCGTGCGACCGTCCAGGGGCCGCCACGCTCGAGCGGAACTTTCAGATTTTCCTCGACGCTGAGATTGGCGAAGATGCGCCGGCCCTCGGGCACATAGCCGACGCCGCCCTGGGCTGCGATGCGGAAGGTCGGCCAATGCGTGGTGTCCTCGCCGAAGATGGTAATCTTGCCTTCGCGAGCCGGCGTCAGGCCCATCAGACTTCGCAGCGTCGTGGTCTTGCCCGCGCCGTTTCGTCCAAGCAGCGCAGTGATCTTGCCCTCGGCGACCTCGAGGCTGACGCCGTGCAGGATATGGCTTTTGCCATAGTAGGTATGGAGGCCTTCGGCTGTCAGTGCTGCGGTCATGCGGCGTTGCCCAGATAGGCGGCCTGAACGGTCTCGTTGGCAGCGATCTCCGTGGGGGTGCCCTGCGCCAGCATCTTGCCCTGGTCGAGCACGCAGATGCGGTCGGCGAGATGAAATACCACGCGCATGTCGTGTTCGATCAGCACGATGGTGTAGTTGCTGTCGCGGTGCAGCCGGCGGATCAGCTGGGTGATGTGGTAAGTCTCCTGGTCGCCCATTCCGGCGGTCGGTTCATCCAGCAGCAGCAGATGTGGTTTCAGTGCCAGCGCCATCGCGATCTCGGCGGCGCGCTGATCGCCGTGCGCGAGTTCGCCGACCAGTCGATCGGTCTTGGTCTCCAGCGATACCAGTTTCAGCGTCTCTTCGACGCGTGCATGGATGTTTGCCTGCTCCGACCGGTTGATCCAGGGCCGCAACCGATATCCGCCGGCCACTTCCGCGGCAATGCGGACGTTTTCGAACACGGTGAGTTCCGGAAAGATTTCGGTGATCTGGAACGTCCGGGCCATGCCGAGCGTGACGCGCTGATGGGTTGAAAGCTTGGTGATGTCGCGGCCATCGAACATGATCGCGCCGGAGGTCGGCGGAAAAAACCCGGAGATCAGGTTGAAGAAGGTCGTCTTGCCGGCGCCGTTCGGTCCGATGATCGCGCACAATTCTCCCTTCGCCACGCTGAGCGAGACGTCACGCACCGCTACCAGGTTTCCGAACCGCTTGGTGACGTTGTTGATCTCGAGAACGTTCATGCCTTGCTCCGTTGAATGAAGCCAAGCAGGCCGCGCGGGAAAAACAGCACGACGAGGACGAACAGCAGTCCGACGAACGACATCCAGTTGACGGTGATGCTCGACAGGTAATCCTGCAGCACCACGAACACGGCGGCGCCGAGCAGCGGGCCCCAGAAACTGCGCATGCCGCCCATCACCGCCATCATGACGAAATCGCCGGACTGGCTGTAATGCAGGCCCCTCGGATCGGCAAAATTGTTGACCAGCGCATAGAGCGCGCCGGCAAATCCCATGAAGAAGCAGGACAGGGTGAAGGCGATCCAGATGTGTCGTTCCACCGGGATGCCGAGGAAGCGGGAGCGGCGCTCGTTCTCGCGGATCGCGATCATGGTGCGGCCGAACGGCGAGCGCAAAATGAATCCCATGGCGCCGACCACCAGGGCAAAACAGAACAGCACGAAGAAGTAGAAGTTGTTGGCGCTGGAGAGAATGTCGAGCTTGAACAGGCCAAAGTCGATCGGCTGGCGCGAGAAGCCGCGCAAGCCATCGTCCCCGCCCGTCAGCGAACTCCACTGAAAGGCGATGTAGTAGAACACCTGGCCGAACGCGATCGTCACCATGGCGAAATAGACGCCGCGCCGCCGCACGATCAGCGTGCCGAGGATAGCGCCGCACAGGCCGCCAAGCAGCGTTCCCGCAACCAGCGCCAGCGGCGTGCTCAGCGCCAGGAACTTAAGCGTCAAACCGGCGCCGTAGGCGCCGAGACCAAAATAGGCAGCATGGCCGAACGACAGAACGCCGGTAAATCCAAGCAGGAAATTCACCGACATCGCCGCCAGTCCAAGCACCAGCACGCGGGTGGCGAGCGCGGTGTAACCGCCGAGCGGCACCATCCAGTAGGGGGCGAGCACGAGCGTGGTCCAGATCGCCGCAAGGACGATCGCTTTACGCGTCTGTTCGGCGTTCAACTCATCATTCCTTCTTCGCCGAATAGTCCGCGCGGTCGCAACAGCAGGACCACCGCCATCATGACGTAGATCACCGCCTCGCTGGCGGCCGGGAGAAATACCGCCGTCAATCCCGACGCCACCCCGATCAGCAAGCCGCCGACCAGCGTTCCCGGCAGGCTGCCGATGCCGCCGACGATGATGGCAATGAAGCTCGGCATCAACAGGCCGGTGCCCATGGTCGGTTCAAGACCGAGTTGTCCGGCCGCGAGAACCCCGCTGAGGCCGGCCAGAAAAATCCCGACCGCGAAATTGAGCGAGCGCAGCATCTGCACATTGATCCCGAGCGCCGCGACGGTCTCGAGGTCAAGCGTGCCGGCCCGGATACGAATGCCCAGCCGGGTGTAGCGCAAGAGCAGGAACAATAATGCCACTGCGATCATCACCACCGCCACCATGA
>Ga0208989_10000330_pt1 | contig 13120 bp, 10 predicted proteins | sample MedBloCAOM3_M1_FD_187852 | JGI IMG/M metagenome (GOLD analysis project Ga0208989, IMG submission 187852) | Forest soil microbial communities from El Dorado National Forest, California, USA - Mediterranean Blodgett CA OM3_M1 (SPAdes) (version 2) | ecosystem: Environmental > Terrestrial > Soil >...
GCGTGGGCAAGCTCATCGAGATGGCGGTCCGGCTGGGTCGGGGAACGCGCGCCGAACTCAAGATCGGCATCTGTGGGGAGCACGGGGGAGAGCCCGCGTCGGTGAAGTTCTGTCACCACGTGGGCATGAACTACGTGTCGTGCTCGCCGTTCCGCGTGCCTATCGCCCGTCTCGCCGCGGCCCAGGCGGCGCTGGCGGAGTAGATGTCGATCTTTCGTCCGTTTCGTCGGAGCCTTTGCTCGCTTTACTGGCTACGCTCGCCAGCCAGCGAAACAACATCGCGACCGCGATGAGCAAAATAAAAAGCCAGTTATCGAGATGGAAGGCCGCAATCATTGGATCGTTAAAGGGTTGAAGCGTTGAAGAGTTGAAGCGGCCGAAGGTGAACGGGATTTAACGCTTAAACGCTTCATCGCTTTACCGAGTTACGTCGCTTCCCGCGGTTTGTCCGTGCCCGCGATTGATTCGCGCATCGACGTGTCGGCCTGCACATTTTTCATGCGGTAATAATCCATAACGCCGAGGTGACCGGAACGGAAGGCTTCCGCCATGGCCTGCGGCACTTGCGCCTCGGCTTCGACAACTTTCGCGCGCATTTCCTGCGTCTTGGCGCGCATCTCCTGCTCGACCGCCACGGCGGCGGCGCGACGCACCTCCGCCTTCGCTTGAGCGATGCGCTTGTCGGCATCCGCTTGTTCGCTCTGCAATTTTGCGCCGATGTTGTCGCCGACGTCGACATCGGCAATGTCGATGGAAAGAATTTCAAACGCGGTGTTGCTGTCGAGTCCTTTAGCCAGGACCGCTTTCGAAATGCGATCCGGATTTTCCAGCACGTCCTTGTAAGAATCGGCCGAACCGATTGCACTGACGATGCCTTCGCCGACGCGCGCAATGATCGTTTCCTCGGTCGCGCCGCCGACAAAGCGATCGAGATGCGAGCGCACTGTCACACGCGCTTTCACTTTCGCGCCAATCCCATCCTTGGCCACCCCGTCGATTGTAACTCGGCCCATCGACGGATTGGGCACGTCGATGACTTTCGGATTAATACTCGTGCGGACGGCTTCGAGCACAGTCTTGCCCGTTCCTTTCGTGGCCAGATCGATCGCGCAGGCGCGGTTGAAATCGAGCGAAATGCCGGCTTTGTCCGCCGCGATCAATGCCAGAATCACCTGAGAGACATCGCCGCCCGCGAGGTAATGCGCCTCGAGCGGATCGCTCGGAATGTCGATCCCTGCTTTGACTGCTGTGATGCGATTGTCGACGATCAATCCAACCGGTACCTTTCGTAGACTCATTCCGATCATCTTCCCTATGCTAACCGGCGCATTTGCGACACGAGCCCTTAGCCAAGTTGTGAAGAACTTGAAAAAGATGATCACCAAAACAAAAAGAAAAACCGCGACTGCGGCGTAAACGACTAAATAGATCGCATCCATATGTGAGTGAAACCTAGCGTTGCCGCGGCATTCAAGGAAGGGCGATTTCTAAAAACGCCCCGGCGACTCGTCGTTGCACGCGTCGGACGAAGCACTAGACAGGATTCGCGGGATTTCTTGTTCCGAAATCCAATTCAATCTTGTTAATCCTGTCTTCTGTCTAAGAGGCCCACCAAATTGTTCGTTGCAATCGCCGCAAGACGGAATACGCATTGCGCGTTGTGGAGAAATCTTTGACCAGGGTCGCAGTGATCGGCGCGTCCGGTTACGCCGGTGAAGAACTCGTGCGCCTCTTGCTCGCGCACCCGCATGTCGATCTTGTTGCGGTCACGTCGCGCCAGTTTGCCGGCAAATCGCTTGCTCAGGTCTTTCCGCGGTTTTCGCATCATGAGAAAGCCAAAGCCCTGCAATTTACCGAGGCCGATCCGAAAAAGCTCGCGCGCGAAGCACAGATTATTTTTCTGGCCTTGCCGCACGGACTCGCCTCCGAATTTGCCAAACCGCTTGTCGATCTTGGCGCGCGCGTCATCGACCTGAGCGCGGACTTCCGGATTCGCGACACAAAAGTTTACAAGGAATTTTACAGCAGCGATCATCCCGCGCCGGATTTGTTGAAGAAGGCGGTCTACGGATTGCCGGAGATTTACCGAGAGAAAATCCGCGATGCGCAATTGATCGCGTCGCCTGGCTGTTATCCGACGAGCATTTTGATTCCGCTGCGGCCCCTGATTCGACGCAAGGCGATCGATCGTCATCGGATTCTCGTGATGAGTTTGAGCGGCGTGACCGGGGCGGGACGGAAAGCCGAAGCCGATTATCTGTTCGCCGAATGCAACGAAAGCGTGCGCCCCTACAGCGTGCCGAAACATCGACATCTCGGCGAGATTGAACAGGAGTTGTCGCTCCTCGCCGGCGAAACGATTTCAATCCAATTCACGCCGCATCTGGTGCCGGTCAATCGCGGAATTCTCACCACGACCTACACCGAGCTTGGCGGAAACGTGGTTGAGATGGATCCGACGCTGATGTTCGAAGGCGCCTACGGTCAGGAACCGTTCGTTCGGTTGCTCGGCAGCGACCGGTTGCCCGACACGAAAAATGTTGTCGGCACAAATTTTATCGACATCGCCTGGAAGATCGACACGCGCACGAACCGACTCATCGTCATGAGCGCGATCGATAACCTGACCAAAGGCACGAGCGGTCAGGCGGTGCAATGTTTCAATTTGATGTGCGGTCATCCCGAAACCGCGGGATTATTTTGAGCGTGCCCCGGACTGTCCGCGCAAACGCAACCGGCGAATTCGCCCACGCATTCGACGCATGAGACCATCGCAACAATTCAAAACAATTCCGGGCTCGATTTGCGCGCCGCGCGGATTCGAATGCGCGGCCGTATTTTGCGATATCAAGCGCATCGGCACGGGCAAAGGCTCGCAGAAAGGACACAAACGCGATCTCGCATTGATTGTCTCCAATGTTCCGGCGGCGGTCGCGGGAATGTTCACGAGCAATCAGGTTTGCGCGGCGCCGGTGAAACTGAGCGCAAAACGAGCGGCAGGTAAAAGCGCACGCGCGATCGTTGTGAATTCCGGAAACGCGAACGCGTGCACTGGAAGACATGGACTGCGCGACGCTGAGGCAATGGCGCGAACGACCGCTCTGGCTGTAGCGGCGCGCTATGAGCGCCGTAAAAATTCGGTCCGAGCGGCGGTCGGAGACCGCCGCTACAACAGAATCGGTGCGAAAGACGTTCTCGTCTGTTCAACCGGACGAATCGGCGTGGCCATGCCGATGAAAAATGTCGAGCGCGGCATTCGGAAATGTGCATCACTTCTTACAAGATCGACAAGCAACGCGCGGCAGGTTGCGGAAGCGATCATGACGTCGGACACACGTCGCAAAGAGATCGCGGTCGAATTCAAGATCGACAATCGCCTGGTGCGCGTGGGCGGAATTTGCAAAGGCGCCGGCATGATTCAGCCGGGGATGGATCAAAAACTCCATGCCACCATGCTCGCTTTCATCACGAGCGACCTGGCGATTGAATCGAACTTGCTCAGACGCGCTCTCCAAATTGCGGTCGAGCAAAGTTTTAATCGCATCACCGTGGACGGTGACATGAGCACGAACGATTCGGTCATCATGCTCGCAAATGGGCTGGCGGGAAATGCGAGAATCGAGAATCGCAATTCGAGATCCGAGATCTTCCAAGCCGCGCTCAATTACGTTTGTCTGGAATTGGCCAAGATGATCGTGCGCGATGGCGAAGGCGTTTCGCGTTTTGTCACGTTATGTGTGCAGGGCGCGCGCAACATGCGCGACGCGGAAGCAGCTGCGCGCGCCATTGCCAACAGTTCGCTCGTGAAAACGAGTTGGTGCGGCGGCGATCCGAACTGGGGACGCATTCTTTGCGCGCTTGGCTATTCCCGAGCAAGGGTCGACGAGTCGATTGTCGATATCGGTTATGCCAAATCGACCGGTCGCGAAATTATTTTTGGCTTTAAGCGCGGACAACCGACGAACGTTTCGTTGCGAAAGCTCGCGAAGATCACCTCCGGCAAGGAGTTCGATATTTATGTCGATCTTAACTTGGGGCGCGGTCACTTCATGATGTACGCGAGCGACCTGACGGAGGATTATGTCGCGTTCAACAAAGGCGATGTGAGCCACCCAAAAACGTTGGGTGGGTAAGAGCATGTCTCTCGCAACATCTCGCAAAGGTCCACTAACCCTCACCTGGCGCTGGCGCGTCCGCCTCTCCCTCAGGGAGAGCATTGAGGTGAGGGTAACGCAGAGTTATTAGACAAGATCGACATGGACGAAATTATTTCCAAAGCAGCGACGTTGCTGGAAGCGCTTCCCTATATTCAGCGTTTTCGCAGCCAGATTTTTGTCGTGAAATACGGCGGCAGTTTCATGGATTCGTCCGATGAGGAAGAGCGGCACCGCGTGGCGCGCGACGTGGTCTTTCTCGAAGCGGTCGGAATCAATCCGGTGGTTGTGCACGGCGGGGGAAAAACCATCACGCGCGCGCTCGAGTCTGCCGGGTTGAAAGCGGAATTCGTGCAAGGACATCGCGTGACAGACGCTTCCGCTGCGGAAATCGTCGATCGCGTTTTGTCGGGTGAGATCAACCCCGAAATCGTGAAAGCGATCGAACAGTTTGGTGGCAAGGCACGCGGTTTTGCCGGGCCCGAGATTTTTCGTTGCCGCAAATTTTCTCCGGTCGATAAGAACGGAAAGCCGCTCGATTTGGGTTTTGTCGGAGAAGTGAATGAGGTGAATGTCGAGCCACTGCGTGACTGCATCCGGCGCAGCGTCACGCCGGTGATCAGCCCAACGGCGCGCGGCGAGAACGGCAAGATCTACAATTGCAACGCGGACATTGCGGCAGCCAAGACCGCGATTGCATTGAAAGCGCGCCGGCTGGTTTTCATGAGCGACGTGCCGGGCTTGCTGCGCGATCCGCAAGACGATTCGAGTCTGATGAGTCATTTGCGAGTCATCGACGTGCCGCAAATGCGGAAGACCGGGGTAATCGGCGAAGGAATGATCCCAAAAGTGGACAGTGCCATGGCGGCGATCGAGAGCGGCGTGGAAAAGGTTCAATTTGTCGATGGAAGAATTCCGCATTCGGTCCTGCTTGAAATTTTTACGGACGCAGGTGTCGGCACGGAGGTGGTGTTGGAATGAGAGACCGGCGCGCAGAGATTCGAGCAGCATTCGAAAAACTCGTGGTGCCGTCGTACGCCCGTTTCGATCTCGCGCTAGAACGTGGCGACGGGAGTTATGTGTGGGACGTCGATGGGCGACGTTACCTCGACCTGGGGGGCGGCATCGCGGTTTGTTCGCTCGGACACGCTCACCCGGAAATCAGAGCGGCGTTGGCCGAGCAATCGACCAGGCTCATCCACGTTTCCAATTTATATTATAATGAGCTGCAGGCCCGCCTGGCCAAACGAATTGTCGATCTGATCGCGCCGGGTCGCGTTTTCTTTTGCAATAGTGGCGCGGAAGCAAACGAAGGTTTGTTCAAATTTGCTCGCAAGTTCGGACATCAAGGAGATCGCCCTTCCTTGGAGTCGGGGCGCTTTGAAATCATTACGGCGTTCGACTCTTTTCACGGCCGGACCCTCGCCGGAATCGCCGCAACCGGTCAGGAAAAAGTGAAGAAGGGATTCGAGCCGGCGGTGACGGGATTCAAGCACGTGCCGTTCAATGATCTCGCGGCGATGCACGCCGCCATCACAAGATCGACAGTCGCCATTTTGATCGAGCCAATCCAGGGCGAAAGCGGGATCACAGTCGGGACGCCAGATTATCTAGTCGGTCTGCGTAAACTTTGCGACGAGCATAATTTGCTTTTGTTGTTTGACGAAGTGCAGGCCGGACATTTTCGTACAGGAAAGTTTCAGAGCTGGCAGCGAATTTTAGAAGTAGGGGCGATTGACTCCAACCGCCCCTGCCTGCCGGATGGCGTGGCCATGGCGAAATCGCTGGGCGGCGGGTTTCCGATCGGAGCTTTCTGGTTGCGTGAGAAACACGCCGACGTCTTGTCGCCCGGGACGCACGCGACCACTTTTGGCGGAACGCCGCTGGCCTGCGCGGTCGCGCTCAAAATTCTGGACGTGATCGAGCGTGAGAATCTGGCCGAGAATGCGCGGCGCCTCGGTGATTTTCTTCTCAACGAATTGCGATCGCTGGCCAAGAAGTATCCAAAGATTGTGCGAGAGGTGCGCGGCGTCGGTCTGATGATCGGCATTGAATTCGAACCCAAACTTCTGGCGTTCACACGTGAAGAGAAGTTGCCGTCGATTCAAATTGTGAATCGGTTGCACGAGAAGAATGTGCTCACGGTTCCGGCGGCCACGTCGGTAATTCGTTTGCTTCCGGCGTTGAATCTTCGGCCGGAAGAAGCAGAGGAAGGAGTGCGCGCGATAGAGAAACTCGTTGAAGAGTTGAATGGTTGAAGCGTTGAAGAGGAAAGCAAGCTAATGTCCCATCGCTTCATCCCTTCATCGCTTTAACGCTTCAACGCTTCAACGTCTGCATGAAACATCTACTCAGCATCGAGCAGCTTTCACCGGACGAGATGAGGGGAATTCTGCGCGCGACGGCGGACTGTAAGAAGAACCGTAGCGGCAAATCGGTAAAACCGCTGGCCGGACAAACCTGGGCCTTAATTTTTTCCAAACCTTCCACGCGCACGCGCGTTTCGTTCGAGGTGGGAATTCGCGAACTCGGCGGGGAATCGATTTATCTTAACGCGACGGACGCGCAGCTCGGGCGCGGCGAATTAATCAAAGACACGGCGCGCGTGCTCGGCCGCATGGTGCACGGCGCGGTCATCAGAACCTACGCGCAGCACGATATCGAAGAGTTCGCGGAGTTTGCCGGGATTCCCACGATCAACGCACTGACCGATGACGAACATCCCTGTCAGATTTTAGGCGACATTTTCACAATCGAAGAAAAACGAAAGAGCATTGCCGGAAAGATTGTCACGTTTGTCGGTGACGGTGCGGCGAATACAGCGCGCTCCTGGCTTTTCGCAGCGAACAAACTCGATTTTGAATTGCGGATCGCTTCAGCGCCAAAATATCAACCGAAGGCGAAGCTTTTGAAACGGGCCGGCGGTCGCGTGGTTTGCACCGACGACTTGAAAGCAGCGGCGCGCGATGCCGACGTCCTCTACACCGACATCTGGGTGTCGATGGGAAGAGAGGGCGAAGAAGCACGTCGCGAAGCGGAGCTTGCGCCGTATTGGATCAACGAACCGCTTGTGAAACTGGCAAAACCGGATGCTCTGGTCATGCACTGCCTGCCCGCGCACCGCGGTCAGGAAATCGACGAGGCGACATTCGAAGCGCACGCGCAAACGATTTTCGATCAGGCGGAAAACCGGTTGCATGTGCAGAAAGCAATCCTGGCCGAAGTGGCCAAATCGAGTGAGTAGATATCGATCTTGCGGCAACGGCCTGCCGATTATTGTGTTTTGAAGACTTCGACGAGACCCACGCCGGTGGTGGATTGCGCGCCTTTTACAATCGCGGTGTAAGCGCCGGGATTGAGCGTCATGAACAGAGCGCTTTCCAGCGCATTGCCGGGGGCAAGTCCCGCCGCTTGAATTTGCACAGCCTGCAATGAGTCTTGCTGCCAGTTGTCGTTTGAGGTGATGAGGCTTCCAGTACCGTCGTGTAATTCGAGGAATGGATCGGGCAACGCGCCAGCCACGTTGTACGCGGTCAAGGAGGGTCCGATCCCGCGAATAACGACATTTATTGGATCGCTGCCGGTGATGATGAATCCGCCGATCATGACGTTGTCGCCGGTTTGCACAGGAGCACGCGTGGAAATGTTTACCAACTGCGATGCGGCCGGCTGGCTGTCGATATCGTAAATTTCGACTAGCGCAACGCCGGTTGTCTGGTTGGTCCCACGCACGATTGCGGTGTAAGGGCCGGGGGCGAGCGTTTCAGCAAGTGCGCTTTCTTTCGGATTGCCGGGGGCGAGCCCGGCGTTTTGGATTGCGGCAGCCTGAGCGGGATCATCCTGCCAATCGTCGTCGAATGCGATGACGCTGCCGTTTTGGTTATGCAACTCGACGTTCGGATCGGCGAGCGGTCCTGCGACGCCCGCGCCAGCGAGCGACGGTCCGATCGCGCGGATAATCAGATTTTTAGAGGACGGGCCCTGCACAATAAATCCGCCGATAAGGACATTATCACCCGTGAGAGTAATGGCGCGGGTGGAGAGATTGGTCGCGACGCTGCTCGAACCGGGGAGGGGACCGAGAATGGATTCAATAGCGCTTTGGGCGTTTAGCAGTCCGTAACCGTCGGCAAAAGTAAAGCCAGTCCCGAGAACATTCGCGAAAGCGCCGAGAAGAATCGTGCTCGAATCCACCGTGGCTTTGATATCGGCGGCGGCAAGAAGATCGGCTGAATTGCCGCCGGAGGGCGGACTGAGCGTCCCGATGTCGCGATCAATTCCAAAAGAAATCGACTGACCCGGATGAAACGTGTTGCCGAAGGTAAGTGTTAGGATTCGATTGTCCGGCGAAAGCGTATGGCTAACCGAGATGCCGCTCGGATTCGAGCCGACGGTAAATGGAAATCCCGAGCTAATGCTCTCATCAAAGACAAGCCGAGTGTTCGTGAGATCGAGAATCAACTGGTCGAGAGTTTCGCCGGCGTTGCCGGAAAAGGCGACCGTGAAAAAGGTGGGACTGGTCGCGCTGTCATTGCTGGAATTTCCGTTGGCGGTTACGTGCACGGTGGCAGTGCCGTTGGTTGCAGTGGCCGTGCAGACATTTGGATCGAGATCGTGCGGGAACACAGATTGTTCCATGAGCGATCGAACCTGATCGGCTGTGCGCGAGCCTGGCCCGCCGCCGGCGTCGAGGATCAACGCGCCAATCGCTGCGGCGGTTGGCGCGGCGGCACTCGTTCCGAAGAAGTTCGGAAAACCGTCGTGATCGAAATCGGAACCGAAGAACGTCGTATCGACGCCATCGGCCGCACAAAATTCCGGTTTCTGTCGAATATTCGCATTGACCAGTCGATTGCCATTCGCATCAAAATAAAACGGGATGCTGCCGCCCGTGGAACTGAAATCTTCAAGCGCTGGTCGATAGGGACCGGGCGGCGGATTCAACATGCCGGGATTATAATTAGGCGTGAAGTCGGGCCCGGTATTGTATTCGTAAGCGCCGACAGCATTGGCATTCGCTGCGGTCGGATGACCGAAGATCGATATGGCACTGTAGGCAATATCAGGACCGGAAATTGAAGCGCCTCCTACGGAGATGAACCGTAAGTGTGTGGCCGGTGAGGGAGAGTAGGCCGAAAGGCCGATCACTAGATAATACGTCGTATTCGCAGCCAGATTGGTCATCTCGATCGGCTCGTGGGTGCCGGAGATATTGTCATCTGTGCTACTAAGGTTACTCAGATAGTGGCCCGTGCTATCGAACACGAGAAAATCGTAATCCGTCGTTACGCCGTTCGTATCGAACGGATCGTCCCACTGCAGAACAACCGTGGCAGTGCCGGTCGAATCAGTGGTGACTTTGGTCCAGATCCTCTTAGCGCCGCCCGGATTAAAGTTGTGAAAACCCTGGGTGTAGGTACCGGGTGGAGGCGAATTGACCGTGAAATTCAATGTGCCGGCGGCTGACGCTTTGCCAGTGGCGGCGCTGACGAGATGCAGATCGGAAGAATAACCGGAATTACCGTTATTTCCGGCCGCCGAAAAATAAACGACCTTTTTGCCCAACAACGTATTGCTTGTGACCACGTCGTCGATTGCCTGCGCAATTGGACCGTCGGAAAAAAATGGCTCGTCCGTAAAATAAATGTCGTCGCAGATGATGTCGCAATTAGACAAGCGTAGCTCTCGAATATTCTGCGCGAAGGATGTTGCCGAGGTTCCAGCAGTGGCAAAGCAGATTTTTGCCGCTGGCGCCAAATCGTGAACGATTTCTGCCATGGCCCGGCCCTCATCTGTGCCGGTGGGGCTATCCTGCCTAACGAAGACTGGTGTCGTGTAACCGTCGGGGTTACCTGGCCCTGGCAGATCGCCCGAAGCGACCCCTGCACTCGCGTGAGGCGTTGTGTGGTCATACGAATCCGAAATGATTCCGACTGAAATTCCGCTCCCCAAGATTCCCTGCGCGCGAAAATTTCCCGGCTTGTTCACGACGTCGGTGTGTTCGACTACATTGCTTTCAGCTGTGACCGATCCGACTCGCGTATGCGGTTTCGGCGCGAGCATAACGCTGCGCACTCCGGCGAGTTGCGCGGCGGCGTTAGCCTGTGCAATGGGCAGCCACGCCGAAATCACGCCGTGCCGCCAGGTTGAATCCGCGTGCACGATCTCTAATCCCAAATTCGCCAGATCGGTTTGAACATCGGACAGCACTCGCGTGCCATCGAGGTGAATGTTGACCATCACGCGGTTCGCCGTCGTGTCGGCTTGTACGGTCGGCTCCGCCATCTTTTGCTGAAACTGCGTCTGATCAGTCTGATAATTTTCGACCAGTTGTTTCAGTCCGAGACCGAGATTGGAGTGGCTATCGGCGGCGAATAGAGCGGCCGGCAGTAGGGCTGCGAGGAGTAGGGGGGCTCTAATTTTCACGTAAAAAGTGAGGGCAGATAATCGTTTAACTTTCGTTGCCGTCAATAGTTCCGGAAAAAATCGTGCTCGGGGCGGGACTTGAACCCGCATGCCTTTCGGCATACGCCCCTCAAACGTACGTGTCTGCCATTCCACCACCCGAGCCCTGAGTGTTCGATGCAGCGCGAAATGTTCCGCAGGCGGCGCTTTCTCGCAAGTCTCTTCCTTCTTTTTACCCGTGCACGTGCTCCGATCTCAATCGTAGCAGCAAGAAGTGTGAAATTGACCCGATCCGCGATTACTTTCCGGGACGATGTCGATCTCGGCCGAGGAAAAAGATGAGGGCGATTGGATCAAACTCGATTTGCACCTGCACACGCTCGACGATCCCAAAGACGTTATCGATTATTCCGCGCATCAATTGCTCGAACGGGCGCGATTCCTCGGCTTTCGCGTTCTCGCCATCACGCTGCACGACGCTGTCTTTGATCGCGCGGAAGTTTTCGCGGATGCCGCCGGCATGGGGATTTTGCTCATTCCGGCGGCGGAAGTTCGTTTACAAGGCGCCGATGTGATTATCCTCAACGTCAGCGCCCAAGAGATTGCGCAGCTCAAGGATTTCGATGATTTGAGAAAACTGCGCGGTCGCCGCGGCAACTCGATCTTCACGATCGCGCCGCACCCATTTTACGTTCTAGGCGCTTCGATCGGCGACCGACTGATTACGGAAATGGATTGCTTCGATGCGATCGAGTACTGCCACTTTCACAAGGGACTCTTGAATCCGAACCGACGTGCCGCCAAGGTTGCGAAGAAGTTCGGTAAGCCATTAATCGCTACATCGGACGCACATCGTTTGCATGCGTTCGGTCGCCATTACACGAGCATGCCCGCTCTGGCGGACCTAACGGTCGAGGATGTTTTCGCGGGTTTGCGACGGGGGCCGCTTCGCCTGACCAGTCCGCCGGCGTCGATTGTCGATCTTGTCAGTGCGATTTATTTCATCTTTCTGGCCCATCCATTTCGCAGACGAAAAATAAATCGGGCACGGCATTGTCATTAACACCGCGCCTTTAGGCCGGTGGTCACGCTCGTGGAAGCCGTTTCAACGGCTTATTTCATTTGGCGGTTCACGTCAGACCGCACCTGGTAAGCTGTTAAAACAGCTCTCTTTTATAACGTGCCTGTTAACACCGGCCTAAAGGCGCGGTGTTAATCGGAGCCGGTCGTTCTCGCCGCCGGACGAGTCCGTCCAATCGGCGGACTTGAATTGATCTCGTAAACATGACAAACGTACGCGGATGAGGATCATCACTTTTGTCCTGCTGATATTCGCGCTTGCTCTCGGGGGTTGTAAAACGCCTTCGGAAAAGGAGAAGACGAAGAAGGAGGCGCTGAAAAAGAAAACGAAGGCCGAGCTGCGCGAAAGCACCGATGTCGATTTTCACGCTTTTATCGGACGGCTGCGCAAAGCGGCAGCGGCGCACGATACGGCCACACTTTGGCAGATGATGACGCCCGATTTTGGATACAGGCTCAACCCGGAAGCCTCGGGCGAGGGCGTTTTCAAGTATTGGGACGAAAACAATCTCTGGCCAGAGCTGGAGGGAATCCTTTCCGAGAAATTCGTGGAAAAAGGCGCTTACATGGTGGCGCCGCCACAGTTTGCCGACGAATCGCTCAACTACGACGGCTATCGCGCCGGCATTCGCCGAGTCAACGGCAGCTGGAAGTTTGCCTATTTCGTAAATGGATGATGGGAAGTGATGAGTGACAAGTGACAAGTGACAAGCAAACACGCTCCTCTGAATCTCGTCAGTCGTCACTTGTCACCGGTCACTTCTTCGGCCTGCCGCATCGGCCGCCTTTTGTCTTTGTTCGCGAAATCATCGCGCGTGATCCCGGTGTTTCCGCGCAATGCGCCATGGTTTTTGCCGCCGACGATCCGATGTTTGCCGGGCACTTTCCCGGGAATCCGTTGGTTCCGGGAGTGATTTTGACAGAGGCGCTGGCGCAAACCGCCGGCATCGCCGCCGCGCCGGCCGATGCTAAGGACGCAAAGCCGCGCTTCTTGCTCTCAGGAATTCGCGCGATGAAATTTTTTCAGGCGGTACGTCCGGAGGAGAGAATTATCCTGCGCGCGAAGAAATTGGCGGAAGTTGATGGCTTGCTGCAATTCGAGGTGGAAGCGCTGGTCGCCGACACATTGGTCGCGGCCGGTCAGCTCGTCCTCAACGTCGTGTAATCAACGGTCCGGGTTGGTCTGGCGCGGCGATTCCAAATCGAAGATCGCGCCCCAGCTGCCGGAGGTGGCCGTGGTTACGCTCTTCGTCCACGGTTGCCTGCTCCCGGAATAGTTCATGATTTCCTCCCGTCCCCAAAATATGTAGCGAACCCCGAGCTGTTTGGCGGTCGCCGCCCAATCTCCTTCGCCTTGCATGAGACTGCTCAGCTTTGAGTTGGTGTCCGTGTAATCAAAGCCCTGGGTCCAAAGATGCCCGGGGTAGCCCATGACAACTTTGCGTCCCTGAAGCAATAGAGGGTGATTGTAAATCGGAAAA
>Ga0208989_10000331_pt1 | contig 13105 bp, 8 predicted proteins | sample MedBloCAOM3_M1_FD_187852 | JGI IMG/M metagenome (GOLD analysis project Ga0208989, IMG submission 187852) | Forest soil microbial communities from El Dorado National Forest, California, USA - Mediterranean Blodgett CA OM3_M1 (SPAdes) (version 2) | ecosystem: Environmental > Terrestrial > Soil >...
TCCGCTCGGACGTTTCCCCGCCGATCCGACGCAGGTATCGGTCGCCGGCATCAGCTCCGGCGCGTTCATGGCCAATCAGCTGCACATCGCCCATTCGGCAGGGATCATGGGCGCGGGCATCGTCGCCGGCGGACTGTTCGGCTGCGCCGTGGACAGCGTGACCGGCGACGGCGTCCTGGCCCTGGCAAGCCTCGCCGTCGGGCCCTGCATGTCCGTGCCGACCTTGCTGAAGCCCGTCACGTTCTATGCGCAGATCGTCACCGACCTCGCCGCGAAAGGCTGGATCGACCCGCCGGGCAACGTCGCTCGCAGCCGCGTCTATCTGTTCACCGGGCAGGCCGATACGGTCGTCAACTCCAAGACGGTCGAGCTCGGCGCCAGCCTCTACCGGACACTCGGTGTGCCGGAGTCGCAGATCGCGTTTCGCGATCGCGATCTTCCCGGCGCGGGAGCCGGGCATTCCTGGGTGACGAAGAATTTCGGCAATCGCTGCGACGCCAACGCCTCGCCGTTCATCAACGATTGCCTCTACGACCAGGCAGGCGAGATGCTGCAGACTATCTACGGCCCGCTGCAGCCGCCGGCCGTTCAGCCGGAGGGCCGCATCGTCGCCTTCGATCAGAGGGAATTCGTGCCGGGCGCTGCGACGGCGGCGAACGGCCTGTCGGACACCGGCTATCTGTTCGTCCCGAAAACCTGCGAAACCGGTGCGCCGCAACCGTGCCGCCTGACCGTGACGCTGCATGGCTGCCTGCAGTCAGCGGAAGTCCTTGGCGCCGAGTTCTACACCAAGGTGGGCGTCAACGAATGGGCCGACACCAACCGGATCATCGTGCTGTACCCGCAGGCCCACGCGACCACGGTTTCGGAACTGCCGGCGCAAAACGCTTCGTCGCTGCTCAACACCAACCCGCAAGGATGCTGGAACTGGTGGGGTTATGGCAGCGACACCCGCTACCTGACGAGGCAAGGCGTGCAGATCGACGCGATATGGTCGATGGTGAGGCGAGTCACCGGGCAGGGCAACTAGAGCACGTACCGATCACTTGGAATCATTTCTTAGCTGGGGGCGCGCCACTGCGCGCGGAGTAAACTCCGCGCTGAAGTGGCGCGTCATGGTCTTCCGGGAATTTGCCGATAAACCGCCTTGGAGCACTCCGCACATCCAGAATGTCGAAGCGATAACTCATCATATGGAAATTGGGTAACCGCTGCCAAGTTTGCTACCTTGGCCCTTTCATCCACTTGGTGATCAAATGAGTGTAGGTGCTGCAAAGGCTGCGGAGATCGCCGCGCGCGTGGAGGCATTCGTTCGTGACGTCGTCGTGCCTTATGAGAACGATCCTCGTCGCGACGGCCACGGCCCCAGCGATGAGTTGGTCGCTGAATTGCGGGAGAAAGCGCGCGCGGCAGGCGTACTCACTCCGCACATCCTTCCCGATGGCAGCCATCTCAGCCAACGCGAAACCGCAACTGTCCTGAAGGCGTCGGGACTGTCGCCGTTAGGGCCAGTGGCGGTGAACACGGCAGCACCTGATGAAGGCAACATGTATCTGCTGGGCAAGGTGGGCAGCCCGGAGATGAAAGAGCGCTTTCTCAAGCCCATGGTGGAGGGGCGCGCGCGTTCGGCCTTCCTGATGACCGAACCGGCGGTCGAGGGTGGCGCCGGTTCCGATCCGTCGATGATGCAGACCACGGCCGTGCAGGACGGCAACCACTGGGTGATCAATGGCCGCAAGGCATTCATCACCGGGGCGCGGGGCGCGAAGGTCGGCATCATCATGGCAAAATCGACCGCCGGCGCCTGCATGTTTCTGGTCGATCTTCCCGATCCGGCGATCCGGATCGACCGGGTGCTGAATACGATCGACAGCTCCATGCCGGGCGGCCACGCCATCCTGACGATCGACAATCTGAGGGTCCCCGCCGACCAGATGCTCGGGCAGAGCGGTGAAGGCTTCAAGTATGCCCAGGTGCGCCTGAGCCCGGCCCGCCTGTCGCATTGCATGCGCTGGTTCGGCGCCGCCAAGCGGGCGAACGACATCGCCACGGCCTATGCGGTCAGGCGCCAGGCGTTCGGCAAGCCTCTGATCGATCATGAGGGCGTCGGTTTCATGCTGGCCGACAATCTGATCGACCTCAAGCAGGCCGAGTTGATGATCGATTGGTGCGCCGACGTTCTCGATACGGGCGTGCTCGGCACGACGGAGAGTTCGATGGCCAAGGTGGCTGTGTCGGAGGCGCTGTTTCGCGTGGCCGATCGCTGCGTTCAGACCATGGGCGGCACCGGCGTCTCCGGCGATACGATCGTCGAGCAGGTGTTCCGCGAGATCAGGGCCTTTCGCATCTACGACGGCCCGACTGAAGTCCATAAGTGGTCGCTCGCCAGAAAGATCAAGCGCGACGCCTTGAAGGCGCTATCGGCATAGCGCAGGATCGATCAACAACGAGAGGGGAGACCATGCGACAGAACAAGATCAAGCAGATGTGGCGTAGCGGGAAATGCGTAACGCTGGGCTGGCTTTCCGTCTCCCACGGATTCACCGCGGAGGTCATGGCGCGTCAGGGCTTCGATGCCCTGTGCGTCGACCTCCAGCACGGCACGGCTGAAATGAAGGACGTGGCGCCGATGCTGCAGGCGATCTCGCAGACCGACACGGTCCCGGTCGTGCGGGTCGCGTGGAACGAGCCGGCGGCCATCATGAAGGCCCTGGACCTTGGCGCCTATGGCATCATCGTGCCGCTGGTGAATACCGCCGCGGAAGCCGCGATGGCGGTGGCCGCGTGCCGCTATCCGCCCGTCGGCATGCGCTCGAACGGGCCCGTGCGCGCCGTGCACTATGGCGGCGCCGACTATGTGGCCAATGCCAACGACGAGATCGTCGTCATGGCCATGATCGAGACCAAGGAGGGCCTCGCCAACCTCGATGCCATCTGCGCCACGCCCGGCCTCGACGCCGTCTATATCGGGCCGGCCGACCTGTCGTTCGCCTTGGGGCTGGCGCCCCGCGGTGACAACCCGGATCCGCTCCATATCGCCACGTGCGACAAGATCCTGGCGGCGGCTCACAAGGCCGGCATCAAGTGCGTCATGCACTGCGCCAGCGCCGCGTTCGCGTCGGGGGCGGTGAAGCGCGGCTTCGACATGGTGATGCTGACGTCCGATGTGTCGTGCATGGTCGCGGGCGCGCGGGTGCAGCTCGACGAGCTCAAGGCCAAGACGGCCTGAGGCTACGACCTGGTTGGTAGGCCCGGCAGGATTCGAACCTGCGACATAACCGTTATGAGCGGCTCGTTCTAACCACTGAACTACGGGCCCCCACCGACCCGCGAAGGACCCCGGGAGGGGCCGCCCTTTTACCCTATTCGGCGGGCGGTGCGAATCACGGTCGGCTTGTCGGGGGTGGGCTCGATCTTGCGCCGGATGCGGGTGATGCGGAGATCGATGGCGCGGTCGAACGGGTCGCGGCTCCTGTGGCTGGTCGTCTCCAGCAGCCAGTCGCGCGACAGCGGCCGGTTGGGATTTTCGGCGAAGGTCTTCAGGATGTCGAATTCGCCCGAGGTCAGGGCCACGTCCTTGCCGATCGGATCGAGCAGCTGGCGCTTGGGCAGGTCGATCGTGTATTTGGCCCATGCGGATGCGCGCGTGGCTCTGCGGGGTACAGGAGCCGATCGAGGCAGTGTAGTTGCCCGATCCCGAGCGGATCGCGCGGCCAACGGCAGTTCCGCCGTTACCTGCCGCCGGTGTGCCTCACCGCATTGCCAGCTGGCCCGCGGGGACCGTCCATCGCTTCTCCCGCGGCATCTGCAGCAAGAGCAAGGCGAAGGGGAGAAGCAGGGCATAAAAGACCCCGCCGACACGGATGGTGACGTCGATGGAGAAGCCAATGCTGCAGGCGACGGCGATGCCGGCTGCGAGCACGCCGGAAGCGCCGTTGACGCCCCACAGCCACGGCGTCAGTCGCGCATCCAGCCGGGTGACAAGCCGCATGCCGGCCGGGAAGCCAAACCCCATGAGCAAGCCGGCGGGGAAAATGACGGCGACGCTTGTCAGCGCCCGCCAGGGAAGGGTGGCGGCCGCAAGGGACGAGTGGAGGAGGTCGGGCAGCCATTGCGGCAGGAGCAACAGGTAGGCCGCAAGCAGGCCCAGCCAGAAGACGAAATGATCTGAGCGCGCAGGCGTCAGTCGCTCGGACAGAAGACTGCCGAGCCCGGTAGAGAGAATGATGCTGAAAAGTCCTATGCTGAGCGCATAGACGGGATGACCGAGAAACACAGAGATGCGCTGGATCAGCCCGATCTCTACGAACATGAAGCCGAGGCCGATCAGCAGAAAATAGCCGCTGCCGACGAGCGCCAATCGCCGATCGACCTTGCGAACGGCGGACAGTGTCGGCAGGACGACGACGACTACGACCACGATGGCCGACAGGAGAATGACCAGGAAAAGCGTGGCGACGGCGATGAGGTTGCCGTTCCAGCCGGATCCCGAACCGAGAGCCTTGCCCTCTCGCCATTCGTACAGCGCGAAGTAGATGTCGCTCGGGTGGGTAAACCGAAGCTGATTGAAGAAGAACGGCCTGGAGTCGGTCGGCGGCGACACGTCGAGGAAGTGGAGCGCCGCGCGCGCATTCAGGTCCTGCAGGTTTTGCGCCGTGAGCATGTCGACGATGACCGTGTCCGTAGCAGGCCGGTCCGGGCTCGCCAGCACGGTGAAGCGCAATTTGTCGGCGGTTTCCTGCAGTATCTGCAGGTCGGATCGAGCGAATGGCGTGCGCGACACGATGGCGGTGGCGAGATTGCCGACCCCGGCGACGAAGATGTGGTCTCTGGGACGATCGACGCCGAGTTCCATCAAGGCCGCGACGGCCAGGCTGACGACTCGGCCGAGCTCGACCGTCGAGTGCGGCGAGTGCCAACGGGATACGGTGAACAGGCCGTTCGGAGCGAGCGCGGAGAGAAATGTCTTCCAGCCCTCGACGGTATAGAGTCCGTTCTCCGAGAGCGAGAAGGCGCCGGCACCGGTGGCGGCCCATGTGTCGACCATGCTCATTTCGATCAGGTCGAATTTCTCCTGGGTCCGCGCGAACCAGCTCCGGCCGTCGTCGACCACGAAGCGCATTCCCGGGAGGTCGGCGATGCCGGCGTAGGCGCGCAGCTTGGCCGGATCCGTGAGGAGGTCGATGAAGACGGGATTGAGCTCGACGCCGGTAATGTCGCGGAACCCGAATAGATAGGCCGACAACATATCGCGCCCGCTGCCGACCCCGATGACGGCGGAACGCCCACTGTGGCGAGCGTAGTAGGCGAGATTGGTGACGTCGTAGCGAAGGAAATCGAGGCGGCCGGGCGCGTCGGAATACTGGGGCATCCACGTTCCGGCCATCCCGTCGATGGTCAATTCGCGTTGCTCGAGCCCGACATTGCGCGGCGTCGTCGGCGAGGGCCCCCAGAGAAACGGAGGGCCTATTGTGGGGATCGACGCAGCGATGCGGGAAAACGAATTCCACTTGATGTCATAAATGCTGCTGAGCGGATCGAGCCTGTCGAACTTGACCACGATGGGCTGCAGGCCGGAATTGGTCGTGGCATTTACACCGGCAAGCGCCGCCAGGTAGACGGCGACGAAACCCGGCTTCCCGAGAATGCGCCAGTTCAGTACGGGGCCGACCGGAACTGGCTCGGAAGCGGCACGGCCAAAGCACCAGGCGGCAACCGCGGCCAGGGCCGCTGTCATGAACATGGCCGACGATGCGTCCAGCCATGTCAGCAGCGCCAGCGACGCGAGGCAGCCGGTCGCGGCGCCGAGAAGGTCGACGCCATAGGTGATGCCGACCGGCAAGCCACTGCGCGTCAGGGCAAGCGACACAGCAATACCACCGATCGTGAACGGCGCTGCGAGCAGCACAATGGCCTTGAACCAGAGCACGATGTAGGTCGCCCACGCCAGGCTTGGCAGGGGAGAGGCGAGCTCCAGGACAAAGCAGGCGGCGATACACAGCGCGAAGCCCGTCGATACCCTCGACAGGAAGGCGTTGACGTTCCCTGGATTCACGTGATCGAGCTTGTAGTAGACGATTAGGGCGCCGCCGGTGAGCCCCAGCATAGCCATGCTGATCGAGAAGAACGCCATGTAGTAGAGCGAAACAACGGAAAGGATGCGCGTCTGGACGATCTGAATCATCAAGACGGACATGCATAGGAGAAAGACACCTGACAAGAATGCGAACGCATCACGATTTATACGTGTCATAGCAACTTGATCCTGGTGGGATTGTGTTGTCGATAAGGTCCTGGAAGGCGCCGACGTTCGGCCCCCGAGGCAAGGCGCGCGATCCACACCTATTCGGCGGGCGGCACGAACATATAGCCGACGCCGCGCACGGTGCGAATCACGGTCGGCTTGTCGGGGGTGGGCTCGATCTTGCGCCGGATGCGGGTGATGCGGAGATCGATGGCGCGGTCGAACGGGTCACGGCTCCGGTGGCTGGTGGTCTCCAGCAGCCAGTCGCGCGACAGCGGCCGGTTGGGATTTTCGGCGAAGGTCTTCAGGATGTCGAATTCGCCCGAGGTCAGCGCCACGTCCTTGCCGACCGGATCGAGCAGCTGGCGCCGGGGCAGGTCGAGCGTGTATTGGCCCATGCGGATCCGCTCGAGGAGGGACGGCGTCGCCTTGTTGACCGAGCGGCGCAGCACGCTCTTGCAGCGTGCCAAAAGCTCGCGCGGCTCGTAGGGCTTGGCGACGTAGTCGTCGGCGCCGCTTTCCAGCCCCAGCACCTTGTCCACCGAATCGCCGGCGGCCGTCAGCATGATGATGCCGACCTTGGTGTTGCTTTCGCGCAGCCAGCGGGCCAGCGCGAAGCCGTCCTCCTGGCCGGGCAGCTGCACATCGAGCAGCACGAGATCGGGCATCGAGCGCGAGATCTGGCGCCGCATCTGCGCACCGTTCTCCACGGCGATGACCCGGAGATCGTGATTCATCAGGTAGGTCTCGGCCGCCTTGCGTTGAAAGGCATCGTCCTCGACCAGCAGAACAGAAGGCTGCAACATGACTTGATCCGAAATGAATGTTTCTCTAATTCAGACAAAATAACATGATTTCTCAATGAGATATAGCTGTTTCTTGATATATTTGATACACTTGCGGCCGCTTCCGGCTTCTGGCTCCACGCATGCCACTTCCATCCCTTGATCCGCGAGCCGGTCCCGGCTCCAGCCTTGGTGCCGCGCCGGCACATCCGAGGGGCGATGTCCGTCGCTTCGGCTGAGCCTTCCGCCCAGCCGGCGGCGCCGGCGCTGACCCCGGCTCAGGAGGCCTTCGTCCGCGCCGAACTCATCCGGCGCCTGTTCGAGGGCTCGGCGCAGTCGCGCTATTTCTCGTTCGTGCTGTGGCCGGTGATCGCCGCCATCTATTGGCGCCAAATCGATCTGCTCGAGCTCGCGCCGCCGTTCGCCGTCCATATCGTCGTCACCATCGGCTTCGACATCCTGCGGCGCGCCTTCAACCGCGCCCGTCCGTCCGACGAAGAGGTGATCCGCTGGGGCTGGTGGTTCGCCGGCCTGTCGTTCCTCGCCGGCGCCTGCTGGGGCACGGCGGGCTATATCCTGGCCTCCATGGACTACGAGCTGCAGCGCATGCTGCTGGGCCTCGTGCTGCTCGCCACCATCACCACGGCAGTGCCGATCCGCTCGGCCCATCCGCCGACTTTCTACGCCTTCTCCGCCGCCACCACCGCGCCGTTGCTGTTCGTGCTGCTGACCGCCTCCGATCCGTTCTATCAGCTCGTGGGCATCGCCGGTGGCGCCTATGTCGGCCATCTCATGGCCTACGTGCGCGATGTCCATCGCTGGCAGTACGACAACATTGCGCTCGCCTACCAGAAGGAGGATCTCGCCCGCCGCCTGCAGATCGCCTACGACGAGGCGCGGTTCGCGCGCGACTCGGCGATCGACGCGCAGCGCGACGCCGAAAGCGCCAACCAGGCCAAGTCGACCTTCCTGGCCACCGTGAGTCACGAGATCCGCACGCCGATGAACGGCGTTCTGGGCATGATCGACGTGCTCGAGCGCTCGCCGCTCTCGGTCGAGCAGCGCGAGGCGCTGGGCACGGTGCGCTATTCGGCGTCGACGCTGCTCAGGATCATCGACGACATCCTCGACTTCTCCAAGATCGAGGCGGGCCGCCTCGACCTCGAAAGCATCGAGTTCTCCACCGTGGAGCTGATCGAGGGCGTGGCCGAGACCCTGGCGCCGCAGGCCGCCGCCAAGGGCCTGAAGCTTGCCGCCTATGTCGCGGCCGGTGTGCCCGAGCGCGTGACCGGCGATCCGCTCCGCCTGCAGCAGATCCTGTTCAATCTGTTGGGCAACGCCATCAAGTTCACCGAGACCGGATCGGTGCGGTTGTCGCTCGAGACTGCCGGCGGCCAGGCGCTCTGCATCAAGGTCGCCGACACCGGCATCGGCCTCAGCCGCGAGCAGCAGAGCCGCCTGTTCCAGCCCTTCGTGCAGGCCGACAGCTCGACCACGCGCCGCTTCGGCGGCACCGGCCTCGGCCTTTCCATCGTGCGCCGTCTCGCCCAGGCCATGCAGGGCGGCATCGACGTCGAGAGCGAGCCGGGCAAGGGCGCGACCTTCATGGTCACCCTCCGTCTGGGCGAGGCAGCCGCCGCCGCGCCGCGGGCCGAGCCCGTCTTGGAGGGACTGCGACTCGGCCTGGACTTGCCCGACGTCGACGAGGCCCAGGCCATCGCGCGGTATTTCGAGGATGCCGGGGCGCGGGTGATGTTGGCCGATGCCGGCGCGGGCTTCACCGGTATCCGGATCGATGGAATCGACGGCGAGGTCCTGCTGTCGGACGGGCCAGCGACGCCGGAGGCTGCGGCGCCGGGCCTGCCGCGGCCCTGGCGGCGCGATGCCCTCATCCGCGCCGTGGCCCGCGCGGCCGGCCGCACGCCCGTCGTTGCGGCCGTGCCCGTGGCGCGCGCGGCGGCGCCGCTCAACGGCCGCGTGCTGGTGGTCGACGACAATTCGGTCAACCGCAAGATCCTGGCGCGCCAGCTCGAGCTGGCCGGCGCCTCGACCGATTCGGCGGCCGGTGGCGAGGAGGCGCTCGAGCTGTGGCGCAAGGGCGGCTACGACCTCGTGCTGGCCGACCTGCAGATGCCGACCATGGACGGCTTCGAGCTGGCGCGGCGCATCCGCCAAAGCGAGGCGGCCGAGCGGCGGCCGCGCACGCCCATCCTGGCGGTCACCGCCAGCGCGCTCGAGGAACAGGAACAGAAGAGCCGCGCCGCGGGCATGGACGGCTTCATCACCAAGCCGATCGGCATCGAGCAGCTCAAGGCCACCCTCGATGTCTGGCTGAAGGACACTGCGGCATGATCGACGCCTATGACCGCGACAAGCTCATCGAGCTGTTCGGCGACGATCCCGCCACCCTGGCCGAGGTCGAGCGCGAATTTATCGACACCGCGCGCACGGCCGAACGCGAGATCAAGGAGACGGACGACTTCGTCGCCATTGCGCGCGCGGCGCACCGGCTGAAGGGCGCCTCCGGCATGATCGGGGCGGCGTCGTTGCGCCGGATCGCCGAGGCGGTCGAGCGCGCCGCCAAGGCCGAGGACCTGCCCACGGTGCGCCGCCTGCGCGAGATGTTCGGCCACGAGGTGCGCCGGGTTGCCGAGCAGGCGGGGGTTGCGGGCGACTAGCGTTCAATATCCCTCCCCATCGTGGAACGATGGGGAGGTGTCGGCGTCTTACGCCGACGGAGGGGTCATGAGTCACGAGTGGAGCTTCCGACCCCTCCGTCGGCCTATGAGGCCGACACCTCCCCACGCTACGCGTGGGGAGGAAAGACGTCGGCTCGGTCAGCGCTGCCGGAGCTTGATCGTCGCCGAATAGGACAGCAGCTTCCGGCCGTCCTGCTCCAACAGCCCGCGCATGAAGGCCAGGGTCTTGCCGTGGCGGGGCACCTCGACGCGGGTCGTGAGCGGGGTCGTGGCTGTGCCCGCGGCCAGAAATTCGGCGGCGAAGGCTACGGTGCTCGGCGCCATGTCGGTCACGAGCCCGGCCGCGCGAGTGACCGCTGAATCGGCGAAGCTCATCATGTAGCCGCCATGCAGCACGCCGCCCGTGTTGCACATGTGCGGCAGGGTGGGCTGGACGAGCGAAGCGCCGTCCGTCTCCTTGCGCAGGTAGGACGGGCCGATGTGGCGGGAAAAGACGCTGGCATTGGCCAAAGGCTCGAAACCTGCCGGCATGCTCTGCGGGACGGCGCTCGTCGCCGCAGACGGCGACGACGCCTCCTTGCGTACCATCACCTTGGCGCGCGCCACGTGGCGGCAGACGCCCGACCAGAGCGCGACCGTGCGGCCCTCCTGGGTGATGCTGCCGCGCGCAAAGGCAAGACGTCCCGTCACCTGCAGCGGCTCGCCGCGCGCTTCGAGCGGCGGGCCGATCCGGCCGGCGTCCAGAAATTCGACGGCGATGCTCACGGTCATGGCGAAGGACGTGTTGGTGCCGCCGTCGGCGGCGCGCCCGGCCACCAGGCAGAGCGCATAATCGGCGAAGGCGAGCGTGGCGCCGCCATGCACGCCGCCGGCATAGTTGCCGTGCCGCGGAAGCGTCGGCAGCACACAATGGACGTCGCCCGCCTGGCGTCCATCGCCGGCGATGCGGAAATAGAACGGGCCGACATGCTCCTCGAACGGGTCGGGCGGCGTGAAGACCGAATAGCGGCCGAGATCGATGGGCAGGGTGTCGGGCATCCGGGTTCGCTCTTGTGAAGCTTCGTGACGGGGTTTTAATAGAAGAAATTCCCCCGACCACAAAGGGCCACGGAGCGAAACGTCATGGCGTCAGCCGCGCACAAGGTCGATATCTCCTGGGATCGCCGTCCCGCCGGCGTCGTGGCGCATGTCGTCTTCGACAACGCCAAGCGACTGAATGTGCTCAATCCGCCGGCGCTTCTGGACCTCACCGAAGCCTTCCTGTCGCTCGCCCGGGAAGACGATCTGCGCGTCATCGTGTTTTCCGGCGCCGGCGGTAAAGCCTTCATCGGCGGCGCCGACATCAACCACATGGTGACAATGAAGACCTCCGAGGACGGTCGTCGCTTCATCACCATGGTTCACAAGCTTTGCCAGTCGATTCGCGATTGTCCCGTGCCGGTCATCTGTCGCGCCGAAGGCTACGCGCTGGGCGCCGGCCTCGAAGTGGCGGTGGCCTGCGACCTGCGCATCGCCGCCGACAATGCCCATTTCGGCATGCCCGAGGTCAACGTGGGTGTCCCTTCGGTGGTCGAGGCGGCGCTGCTGCCGCGCCTGATCGGCTGGGGCCGCACGTCGCGCCTGCTGCTGACCGCTGAGACCATCGACGCCGCCAAGGCCGAGGCGTGGGGCCTGGTGGAAGAGGTCGTGCCGCTGGCCAAGCTCGACGAGGCGGTCGAGCGCTGCGTAAAGGCCATCGTCGAGGCCGCGCCGCTTACGGTGCGGGCGCAGAAGCGCCTGATGCGCCGCTGGGAGCGCCTGTCGCTCGACGAGGCCGTGCAGGCCGGCATCGACGCCCTTGCCCAGTCGGTGGCCGAAGGCGAGCACATCGAGCGCATGGGCGCGTTCGTCAACCGCAAGAGGAAGTGACGACCATGGCCAAGACCGTCCGAGTCGGCTGCCATTCCGGCTTCTGGGGCGACACCGAGACCGCCGCCGTCCAGCTCGTGCGCCACGGCAATGTCGACTACCTGGTGAGCGACTATCTGGCCGAGGTCACCATGTCGATCATGGCGGCCCAGAAGCTCCGCAATCCGCAGATGGGCTACGCCACCGACTTCGTGAGCGTCGTCATGGCCCCGCTCGCGCGCGAGATCGCCGACAGAAAGATCAAGGTGATCACCAATGCCGGCGGCGTGAACCCGCAGGCCTGCCGCGACGCCGTGCTGAAGGCCTGCGAGGCGGCCGGGGTCACGCTCAAGGTCGCCGTTGTTCTGGGCGACGATCTGCTGCCGCGTGCCGACGAGCTGCGCAAGCTCGACATCCGCGAGATGGATACCGGCGCCGAGCTGCCCCAAAAGATCGCCAGCATGAACGCCTATCTCGGCGGCTTCCCCATCGCCCGTGCGCTCGACGAAGGGGCCGACGTGGTGATCACCGGCCGCTGCGTCGACTCGGCGGTCACCCTGGGCGCACTGATCCACGCCTTCGGCTGGAGCATGGACGATCACGACGCGCTGGCGGCCGGCACGCTGTGCGGCCACATCATCGAATGCGGCGCACAATGCAACGGCGGTAATTTCACCGATTGGCGCCTGGTGCCGGACTACGACAACATGGGCTTCCCGGTGGCCGAGGTCTTTGGCGACGGCTCGTTCGTACTCGGCAAGCCCGACGGCACCGGCGGCCTGATCACGACCGCCACCGTGGCCGAGCAGATGCTGTACGAGATCGGCGATCCGCGCGCCTACATCGTGCCTGACGTGGTCTGCGACTTCACCGGCGCCATCTACGAGCAGGTCGGCAAGGACAAGGTGCGCGTGTCGGGCGCCAAAGGCCGTCCGCCGACCGATACCTACAAGGTCTCGACCACCTGGCCCGACGGCTACAAGCTGAGCTCGATCTTCATGCTGGGCGGCCGCGAGGCGGTGGCCAAGGGCCGGCACAGCGCTGACGCCATCATCAAGAAGACGCGCCGCATGTTCCGCGAGAAGAACATGGGCGACTACCGAGACCTCAGCATAGAAATCATCGGCGGCGAGGCTACCTATGGTCCGCACGCCCGCATGCAGGACAGCCGCGAGGTCGTGGTCAAGATTGCGGCCAAGCACGACCAGAAGGAGGCGCTCAGCCTGCTCGGCCGCGAGATTGCGCCGATGTCGACCGGCGGCGTGGTCGGCATGACCGGCAGCTTCGGCGCCGGCCGGATCTCGCCCTCGCCGGTGATCCGCATGTTCTCCTGCCTGGTGCCCAAGACGCTGGTGCCGGCCACGATCGAGCTCGAAGGCCGCACCATCATGCTGGAACACGGCGCCAAGAGCGGCGGCTTCACCGCGGCGCAGTTGCCGGTGGAGGCGCCGCCCGCGCCGTCGCTGCCGACCAGCGGCCCGAATGCCGCC
>Ga0208989_10000332_pt1 | contig 13096 bp, 13 predicted proteins | sample MedBloCAOM3_M1_FD_187852 | JGI IMG/M metagenome (GOLD analysis project Ga0208989, IMG submission 187852) | Forest soil microbial communities from El Dorado National Forest, California, USA - Mediterranean Blodgett CA OM3_M1 (SPAdes) (version 2) | ecosystem: Environmental > Terrestrial > Soil >...
CTTGCCCTTGTACGTGACGCGCTCGCCGTCGAGGAGCGCGCGGATGATCTTCGCGGCCTCCGCGAAGCGCCGCGAGCGCTCGCCGGGTGTTCCGAGATCGATTCCATAGGCCCTGTGCTCGGTCTGGTTCCACGCGGCGCCGATCCCGCAGATCGCGCGGCCATTCGAGATCTGGTCGATCGTCGCGACGATGTTCGCGATAACCGCGGGGTGACGGTAGGTGACGCCGGACACCATCGGACCGATCCGCACGCGCTGGGTCACCGCGGCGAACGCCGCCAGGATCGAGAACGCCTCGAAGTTCGGCCGCTCCTCCTCGCCCGAGAGCGCGTAGAAGTGGTCCCAGGTCCAGACGGAGTCGATGCCGATGCGATCCGCGAGCTGAGCGGCGTCGCGCATCGCGGGCCAGGTGGTGTTCTGTGGCCACAGCTGGAAGCCGAGTTTCATGAGCGAACGCGAAGCGTATGCTCCTTTTTCTCATGGCGCTCGACACCAAGCGGCAGACCGACACCTCCGCGATCGCAAAGGCGACCAAGGACCACGTCCTTGTCTCGTGGTCCGCCCAGGGGGCTCTGTCGCCTCTCGTCATCACCAGCGCGAAGGGTTCGTGGCTGCATGCCGGCGAGCGACGCATCCTCGACTTCTCGTCGGGCCTCATCAACGTCAACCTCGGCCACGGTCACCCCAAGGTCGTCCGCGCCATCCAGGAGCAGGCCGAGCGCCTCTGCTACGTCACGCCCTCATTCGGAGAGGAGAGCCGCGCCGAGCTCGCGCGACTCATGGCGGAGGTCACGCCCGGCGATCTCACGAAGACGCTCTTCACGACCGGTGGCAGCGAGGCGAACGAGCATGCGCTGCGAATCGCGCGGATGTACACGAAGCGCCACAAGGTCCTGACGCAGTGGCGTTCGTTCCACGGTCAGACCCAGGGTGCCGCGACGCTCGGCGGCGACAACCGTCGCTGGGCGAACGAGCCGGGGATCACCGGCGTCGTCCGTTTCCTCAATCCCGACCCCTACCGCTCGATGTTCGGGAACGACCCGCAGAAGGCGCTCGCGCACGTCGAAGAGGTGCTCTGGTACGAGGGCCCCGAGTACGTTGCCGCGATCTTCCTCGAGCCGATCGTCGGAAGCTCCGGTCTTATCGTCCCGCCGGACGGCTTCCTCCGCGGACTGCGCGCGCTCTGCGACAAGTACGGGATCCTGCTGATCCTCGATGAGGTCATGACCGGCTTCGGCCGCACGGGCAAGTGGTTCGCGGCCGAGCACGAGGGCGTGGTGCCGGACATGCTCACCTTCGCGAAGGGCGTGAACTCCGGCTACGTCCCTCTCGGCGGCGTCATCGTCAACGCGGCGATCGCGAAGCACTTCGACGCCAACGTGCTGTGGGCCGGTCTCACCTACGCGGGCCATCCCCTCGCGTGCGCGGCCGGCGTCGCGACGATCGAGGCGTACCGCGACGAGCGCCTCATCGAGCGCGGTGCGCGGAGCGGCGAGATCCTCATGCGCGAGCTGCGCACCGTCGCGGAGCGTCACCCTTCGGTGGGCGACGTCCGTGGGAAAGGCCTCTTCATCGGCATCGAGCTGGTCAAGGACCGAAAGACGAAGGAGGCGCTGGAGCGCTGGAACGGCCCGTCCGCCAAGCTCCAGACGGCGATCAAGAACGCGCTCATGCAGCGCGACGTCTACATCCTCAACCGCTGGAACATGCTGTTCGTCGCGCCGCCGCTCAACGTGACCGAGGACGAGATCGCCTTCGGCGTGAAGGCGATCGACGAAGCCCTTACGGTCGCGGACCGCTATGCGGCGACCGGAGAGCTCTAGCTAGACGATCCAGCGCGTGCGCGCGGGCGGTGCGCGTCGGCGCCGTCCGTCCCGAAGAGGTTCGCCAGGGCACCAAGAGCGGTGAGCGCGCCGATCGCGATGAGAAGCTCCATTCCGATCCGACCTCCGTTCACGGATAGAACGGAGCCCCGGTGCCCCGCGCGAGATTCAGGTTACCGAGTAAGTGACGGCACGACGTCCCTCAGTGCCGGGATCACTTCGCGGCCGTAGGTCTCGAGGATCTTCTCCTCGTCGCCGCTCATCAGGTAGATGTTGAACTGGCTGACGCCCACCTCGGCCAGCTTGCGCAGCTTCGCGATGTGCTCCCTGGCATCTCCGATCACGCAGAAGCGCTCCACCGACTCGTCGTCCACGAAGGCGGCGTTCGACGACCCCGATTCAGCATGGTGCTGGTAGTCGTAGCCGGGCCGGCCGCGAACGTACGCCGTGAGATCAGGCGGAAGGCCCTGCTCGCCGTACCGCTTCACCAGATCGACGACGTGATTGCTCACCAGGGCGGGGAACCACCGGACTGCGTCGAGGGCACGCCTTCGGTCTCCGAGGTGCGCCGGCGCCGCGGCCATGACCGAGACCGCGCCCGGATCGCGGCCGGCGCTGCGCGCGCCCTGCCGCAGGAGGCCGACGCACCAGCCGACCAGGCTGGGATCGGCGAGCTGGATGATCGCGCCGTCGGCCATGCGGCCCGTGAGCTCGAGCGCCTTGGGGCCGTAGCCGGCGATCCACACCGGCAGCCGGTATTTGCCAGCCCACTCGAGGCGGAACTGCGCTCCTTCGTATGTCACGTCGCGCCCCTCGCAGAGGTCGCGGATGACCTGCGTCGCCTCTTCGAGGATCGCGAGCGTGGTCGGCGGCTTTCCGAGGACGCGCCGCGCCGAATCCCCGCGGCCGATGCCGAGGTCCATCCGCCCTTTGCTCAGCAGCTGCAGCACCGCGAGGGTGCTCGCCGTCACCGAGGGCTCGCGTGTCGCGGGATTGGTGACGCACGTTCCGAGGCGCATGCGCTCTGTGTTCTGCGCCATCAGGGTGAGGAGGACGTATGGCTCCTTCCACAGAACGTGGCTGTCGAAGACCCAGCCGTAGGTGAAGCCGCTTCGCTCGGCGAGCCGCGCGAGACCGATCGCGCGCTCGAACGTGATGTCTGGTTTCAGAGTGAACCCGAACTCCATGAGAGACGTGAGTTTAGAAGGCTCGCGACTCGCGGCGCGCGCTACGAAGGCCGCTCGCTGGACCACTCGGCCTGGTGCTCGACCTCGACGCGCGCGATCGGTCGGCCTTCGAGGGTCAGCGTTTCGTATTGCGCGTACTTCTCTCGCAGTAGCGTCGCGGCCGCGTCGCGTTCGTCGCCGCTCTCCAGGATCGTCGCGACGCCCTCGAGCAGGACCCACGCGAGACGCGACCAGTCCTCGTCGTAGCGGTCGACGACGATCGCGACCCGTCCGTTCGTCTCGATGTTCCGCACACGGCGCAATGCGTGCCAGTCGTCATCGCGTTTCGGCTTCTTGTCGAGCGGGGTGTACAGGACCGGCTCCCGCCACACGAAGACGATCGGGACGACATGCGGCCGCGCGTATTGGTCCGATGTGGCGAGATGCGCGACCCGCCCGGTGGCGAGCAGGTCGCGCGCCGACGCCGAGAGGCTAGGCACGAAGGCGGGGAAGTATCTCGTGCGCGTACAGGCGCATCGCCCGCTCCTGATCCTTGCCGGGGAAGTGGAAGATCAGGTGCGTGAATCCCCACTCCACGTATTGGCGGACCTTCGCGACGTGCTCGTCTGGATCGGTGGACACGATGAACCTGGTGTGCGCCTTGTCCGCCGCGGCCTCGGCGCGGCGCTCCATCTCGCGCGGGTCTTCGACCCCGGCCTTGTCCTCGGCCGGCAGCGCGAGTGCGGCCCACTCGCGGGTGTCGGCCATCGCGCGGTCGCGGTCTTTGTCGAAAGACACTTTCATCTCGATCGTCCGCTCGATCTTCGCCGGGTCCCGCCCAGCCTCGCGCGCCCCGGTCTCCACCGCCGGCAGCAGCGTCTCGCGATACAGCTCGTCGCCCTTGCCGCTCGTGCAGATGAAACCGTCACCGACGCGGCCGGTCACCTCCCCCTGCTTGCGCCGATGAGCGAAGTCGCCGGGACAACGCGACCGGCGTCGAGGGCGAGCATGACGACCAGCATGCGGGCGCGCCGGCCGCCGACCGGGACCTGGCGGCCGACGGGATCGCGCATCTCGACGGCGCCGAGCAGCCCGATCCGCATCGTCATCCCCATGATCCAGAAGCTACCCTCGGCGTCCATCCTCGGTGAGCGAGAGCGGGTCCCTGAACGAGCGCTACTGGCTGTCATTGTCTCCTGCCCGCAGCTCGGCGGCATAGGATCGGGCACCGGAAGGCGTCCGGGCTACCGGGCGAGGCGAGCGGCATGTGGCAAGCGAAGGGCAAGGGTGACGGGCACGTGGGCCGGGTTCCTCAGCTGGGCGGCCGCACCCGCATCACCCGCGGAGCCATCGTCACGGGCATCGCCGTCCTGCTCAGCGGGTGCGGATTTGCCTCCGGGGCGAACACCCTCACCCCGGACGCGCCGTCCTCGATGACCGTCAGCAGCGCCGCGTTCGGCCAGGGAGTGCTGCCCGGGCGATACACCTGCCATGGCGCGAAGACCAGTCCTCCGCTGAACTGGTCCGGTGCGCCATCCGGGACGAAGAGCTACGCGATCGTCGTGGACGACGCCGCCGCGCCGATTACGCCTTACATCTACTGGATCGTGTTCGACATCCCGCCGGCCACGACCGACGTCCAGGACGGACAGCTGCCGCCGGGCGCCCGGCAGGCCAATAACAGCACCGGACGGGTCGGCTATGCGGCCCCGTGCCCGGGCGCGCCGGGGCCGCTTCGCCGGCGATCCTCCACGATGCCGAGAGCCCGGCGGGCGCGGCCGGCACCACGCGTGCTACTTCGTAGGTCTGGCGCTCGCCGGTCGCCCCGCGAGAGATGCGGGCGTAACAGTACGGCAGCCGCAGCGATGCGCGAGCGATGGCCGCCGCGACGGCGCTCGCCGCGTCGAGGCTGAAGAACCACACGCCCGGTTTTCCATCACGCACCACATACGTGCGCACATTCAATTCGGGAAACCGCGAAAACCCCGGAACTGCCGGTGCCCCGTGCATACGCACGCCCGACATGCGAAACGGCACCACACCCAGCCACGCCTGCCCGCCAAACGTATCTATTTCCAGCGCCCGTGGAATCAGCCGGCGCAATACCTCCACCGGCACCGTCCAGTGCGCGAACAACAAATCGTGCCACTCCTGCTTCATGATCCACGGACCACTCGGCAACGGCCATGGCCGGTGCGCAGTGTGCTTCAAAATGTCCATCATCAGAGCTCAACAAACAACCGCTTCTCGACATCTTGCTGCGGCCAATATACCCTTCCTCAATCGCGCAGAATCGAATGTCTATGTAACAGCGCAAAGAAAGAGGGCACATGGATCGCAAAGCATCAGCAGTGTGGACCGGCGGACTCAAGGACGGCAAAGGTTCTTTATCGACGGACAGCGGCGTATTGAAGCAAACGCCATATTCGTTCAGCACTCGTTTTGAAAATGGTGTGGGCACAAATCCGGAAGAGTTATTGGCTGCGGCGCACGCCGGTTGTTTCACCATGGCATTGTCCGCACAGCTCGGTAACGCCGGCATGACCGCGCAGAAACTCGAGACCACCGCGACCATTACGCTGGCCAAAGTCGGTGAAGGTTTTTCCATCACCAAAAGCCATCTAGACCTCGTCGCCAACATTCCCGGCGCCGACAAAGCCAAATTTGACCAGGCTGTCAAAGCCGCTGAAACCGGCTGCCCGGTTTCAAAACTATTCAAAGCCGAAATCACCGTGAACGCGCGCCTGCAATCCTGAACCACCAGCGCTTTCTGTCATAATCTGACGCATACAAATCATGGAAGTCTAAGGATTAAATGGCGCACATCGTTCCCCACCCACTTGCGCTTTTCGGCGGCTTGACGTTAGCCATCGTCATTCTGATTGACACATTTGAAGCCATTATTCTTCCGCGCCGCGTCACGCGAAAAATTCGCCTCGCGCGTCTCTTCTACGGAACGACGTGGGCGTTCTGGAAATTCGTGGTCCGCAAAATTCCCTCTCGCAAAACCCGAGAGGCGTTGCTCGGTGGCTATGGCCCCTGTTCCCTGTTACTGCTCATCGCCCTTTGGGCGCTCGGCTTGGTGCTGAGCTTCGGCATCATGCAATACGGCGCGGGTTCCGCGATTGGCGTGCGCCAGCCGGACCATGCCGGTTTCGCCATGGACTTGTATCTCAGCAGCACCACGTTTTTCACTTTGGGCCTGGGTGATGCCGTTCCGAGCGGGCCACTAGCGCGCTTCTTGCTCGTCGCGGAAGCAGGATTAGGATATGGATTTCTAGCGGTCATCGTGGGCTATCTTCCTTTTATCTACGGTTCTTTTTCTCGACGTGAAGTAAACATCTCTCTGCTCGACGCGCGTGCAGGTACGCCGCCCACCGCCGGCGAACTTCTGCGGCGTTACAGCTACCCGGAAGGCCAAAAAGCTTTACGCGATCTGCTTGAGGAATGGGAATTGTGGTGCGCGGAGTTGATGGAAAGCCATCTTTCTTACCCAGTGCTCGCCTATTTTCGTTCACAACACGACAACCAGTCCTGGATCTCTTCGCTGACTGCCATCCTGGACGCCTGCGCTTTGATAAAAAGCGGTATTGAAGGGGCCTGCGAGCGTCAGGCTGAGCTTACTTTTGCAATTGCGCGCCACGCGGTCGTGGATCTGTCGCAAGTCTTTAGCACACCCCCTCGCGCCCCGGCTACAGATCGCCTCAGCACTACCGATCTGCGCCTGATTCGCGACACGCTCGCGGCGCACGGCACGAAACTTCACGACGGCGAAGAGGCGGATCGAGAACTCCTTAAGTTGCGCACCATGTATGAACCTTTCGTTTATTCACTGGCCATGCATCTGAGCCAGCGTTTGCCGCCCTGGATTCCGCAGAAAAAAGGCAAGGACAATTGGCAGACCACCGCCTGGGCTCACCAATCCGGATTGCTCGAAAAAAAAGACGGCACCACCGTGACCGTCGACGATCATTTCTAATCGGCAAATTTATAATTCAAAATTATTGGAGGTTTGCATGAGAGCGATTCGCGTCAGCCAATTCGGTGGGCCGGAAGTTTTGAAGCTGGAAGAAGTGCCCACTCCCACTCCCGCGGCCGGACAAGTGCTCGTTCACGTGCGCGCCGCAGGGGTAAATCCCTACGACACTAACATGCGAGCGGGAACTTACGCGGTCAAGCCGCAACTGCCGTACACCCCCGGCTCCGACGCTGCCGGAGTAGTGGAATCTGTGGGCCCCGGCGTCACCAAGGTCAAACCCGGAGATCGCGTTTACACCGCGCGCACGCTATCCGGAGCGTACGCCGAATACACTCTCGCGCTGGAAGACCAGGTTCAGCCACTACCGGACGACATCGAATTCGCACAAGGTGCTGGGATATGGGTGCCTTATGCCACCGCGTATCACGCTCTTTACCATTCCGCGCAGGCACGTGCGAGCGAAACAGTGCTCGTTCACGGCGCAAGTGGAGGCGTAGGCACCGCCGCTCTGCAAATGGCACGCGCGATCGGTCTGACCATTTTCGGTACAGCTGGTACGGAGCCGGGCCTTGAACTCATCAAACGTGAAGGTGCAAACCACGTCTTCAATCACACCAAAGCAGGTTACGAGGACGAAATCCTGAAAGCCACTGGCGGCAAAGGTCTAAACATCATTCTGGAAATGCTTGCCAATGTGAATCTGCCGAAGGACCTGAAGCTATTGGCCACCAACGGGCGAGTGATCGTGATCGGTAATCGCGGCGAAACTACCATTAACCCTCGCGAGCTTATGCTTAGGCGAGGGTCCATTCGCGCTTTTACCCTGTGGGCCCTTGCAGAACAGGAAACTAAAGAAATTTATGCCGGGCTGAACGCCGGACTCTCTAACAGCACCCTTCGCCCAGTGGTGGCCAAAGAAATCCCCCTCGCGGAAGCGGCGCGCGCCCACAAAGAAATTCTCGAGCCAGGCTCAGCGGGAAAAATCGTGCTGATTCCCTAAGTAAGAGAAACGTTTCGGGAGTAACTCAGAATAAGGTTACCTAGCTACTCAAAATATTCTTTTCAGGACGCGCTTGCTGCCGCGTCCGTGCCCATCATAAATTTACTGTGTTCAGCTCTTCCCGGCCGCAGCACTTGAGATAACAGAAAAGCTGCATCCGGTATGCCGCGAAACCGCTGAGGACCAGGTTTACTAGCAACTCGCCTCGGGTAACCCTATGGCCGAACATATCGACTTCGCTGCGAAGATCGGCTTGGCTCCAATCGCTGAATATTTGATCGAATCGTTCTGACTGCTGTTCGATCGCGGCGACAGCCTGCTCAAAGTTCATCGACTTTGCCGCAGTTTCCGCGGGTCTCCACACCGATATCATGCCTGGTCGCGAGAAATCCCCACCCTTGATTGCGGCAATCTGGGCGGGTGCCATGATGGCCAGGTACTGCACCAGTTCCAGAATGCTGCGCTGCCGCGGTGTTGGCCGGTAATCGAGTTTCGCTTTGTCGATTTTTCCAGCCAGATGCAACAGGATGCGCACTTCGTTTTTCAGGGAAGCGACCAGCTCATTTTTGGTTAAGACCATAGTGCCGGGGATTCTAGCACCAGGAAATGTCACCAGCTTGCAATTCCTTCTCAGGCCGCGGCGCCAATTCGCCGAATCAAATCATCCTGCTGCTTCTTGCTCTCCGCACCGATAGTAAAGGCATCGAGCAGCCCCAGCGATAACGCGTACTTTATCGCTTCATCCTGGCGCCCGCTCAAATCTCCCTGCCCCAGAATTTTCATCCCTACAATGGCCTTCCCGGACGCGCGCATCTCACGCAAAACGCTGACCACGGTCTCCGGGTCGGCGTCCATGTGCGAGCCTATAGGGTTGATGCGCACCAGATCGATTTCCACCCATGGCGACTTCGCCGCTGCGCGCAACGCCTCGATGCTGTGACACGAACATCCGTGGCTGCGAATGATGCCTTTTTGCTTGGCCTCGGAGAACACATCCATCACGCCGCGGTAGCGCTCCGTCCAGTCGCCCTCCGTCACACAGTGCATCAGGCAAACATCCAGATAATCCGTGCCCAGTTCTTTGCGAAAGCGATCCAGGTCCGCACGCGCCGAAGCGGCATCGCGCGACCACGTCTTCGTAAGCACCGTCACTTTATCGCGCGGCACATGTTTCAACGCTTCCGCCACATGCGGATGGCTGCCGTAAGAATCCGCAGCATCAAAAAATCGCAAACCCTGCTCGTAACCGTTCAGCAGCAGCGCGGAAAGTCCCGCCACTCCCAAATCACTCTGATGGGAATGGTGCCCAACTCCCACGGTCCCGGTGCCCATCGCGAGGCGGCTGGTGGTAATACTGGTGTTACCCAGCGTGACGGTGTCGGCCGCCGTAAATTTACGCTGCAGTGGCGTACTCAAAAACGCCGCGCGTGCTGCGGTTGCGTGACTCCATGCCGCGTGCGCCAACGCACTCCCGCCCAGCCAGGCCCCGCCAAATCCATAGCTAGTGGATCGAATAAAATCTCGTCGCCTCATTTTCTGGTTTGTCATTGGCGGTTCCTGATCAAAGAGTTTTGGCCGGTCACGCCCGTAAGCAACTGACTCTGGCCATCCTAATCTTAGGGACGCTCAATCTCGTGCGGCCGTTACCAAAAAATTCCATTTAACCTAAAATATTCTGGTGCGCGTTCCTTCGTTCACATCCACCAAGAGATGATAATGCGAATCTGAGCTGATATCGAGGTTAAGGTGTTTCTAACCTATAGCTTAGAAATCAGCGATCTACACTATTTTTCTTGTGGGAAGGAAGTTTCGACCCGGTTTTGCACTATAATCATCCTCGCTGAGACGCTCGTGTAAGACTCTGTTATCGGCGTAAAGACTATCGTGCAGACTCCATCGTTCGTAGCTTTGTTGGCCGCGCAGAGTTCTCTCGGCCATTACTGGCACAAAATCACCGATCGCACCTTTTCGGGCGTCTACCACGCCAATGGCTTCGACTTGGCGATGATGATTCCCTACTTCATCGTGCTTTTTATTCTGGCGCTCTATGGGCTGCACCGCTATTGGCTAGTCTACGATTATTACGCGTACCGCAAGAATGTTCCGGCGCAGCCACCGCCGGTTACCGAGTGGCCGCGCGTCACGATTCAGCTGCCCATTTACAACGAGCGCTACGTTATCGAGAGACTCGTCGAGGCCATCTCGCGCTTCGATTACCAGACCGAGCTTCTCGATGTGCAAGTGCTGGACGATTCCACCGATGAAACGCAGCAGGTCGCGCGTAACTGTGTTGAGCGTTTCGCCGCTCAGGGCATGCCCATAACCTATATTCATCGCGGCAATCGCGAAGGGTACAAGGCTGGAGCGTTGGAAAACGGCTTGAAAAGTGCCAAAGGTGAGTTTGTGGCCATCTTTGATGCCGACTTCGTTCCCGCGCCGGATTTTCTGCAACGAACCATTCCGTATTTCATGAATCCCAGTGGCGGCGCCGGTATCGGCATGGTGCAGACGCGCTGGACGTATCTCAACACCGATTACTCGCTGCTCACGCAGGTGGAAACCATTTTGCTCGATGGCCACTTCGTCGTAGAGCATGGCGCTCGTTCCCGCCGCGGTACGTTTTTTAATTTTAACGGCACCGCGGGATTGTGGCGGCGAAAAGCCATCGATCAGGCCGGCGGGTGGCAGCACGACACGCTCACGGAAGACACCGACCTTTCTTATCGCGCGCAGCTGGTAGGCTGGAAATTTTTATATTTGCCGCACATCGAGTGCGCTTCTGAGCTTCCCGTGGATATGAACGGCTTCAAAGCTCAGCAAGCGCGTTGGGCCAAGGGCTTGATGCAAACAGCCAAGAAAATCCTGCCAAAAGTTTTTAAAGCCAATGTGCCTTGGCACGTAAAATCTGAAGCTTTCTTCCACCTCACCGCCAACATCAGCTACCCGCTGATGGTGTTGCTCTCTACCATGCTGCTGCCCGCCATGATTGTACGTTTCTACCAGGGCTGGATTCAGATGCTGGTTATCGACCTGCCGCTCTTTCTGGCATCCACCTGTTCGATTTCGAGTTTTTATCTGGTGGCGCAAAAAGAGCTGCATCCCAAAAGTTGGTACCGCACCTTTCTCTATATGCCTTTCGTAATGGCCACCGGGATCGGTATTTCCGTTCGCAACGCGCAAGCGGTGATCGAAGCCATCACCGGAAAGAAAACCGAATTTGCGCGCACGCCCAAGTACAACATTGCCGGCAAACAAGGTTCCTACGCCAAGAAGTCTTATAGAAATAAAGCCGGATGGATGCCTTACGCGGAAATTTTCCTAGGCGTGTATTTCGCGCTAACCGTTGTTTACGCCGTGGCCAACGAAAATTACGCTACCGTCCCTTTTCTGCTCCTCTTCGTATGGGGCTATCTGTACACCGGTTTCATGTCGCTGGGTCAAACCTACCTGGCAAATCTCCGCTTCGAAGTGGAAACACCGGAAATGCGGCCCGCGGCCTCAGGCGCTCCCGGCTTTTAAACTATTCTTCGCTAAGCGGGCCTCACTGGGAGAATTGCGCATGCTAACCTCCGAGTTATATACCGCGGAGGTTAACTTTTTTGAATTTTTGCGTCAAACAAAACGAAGAGGATATATCCGGAGGCTGATCACTCCTTCCCTCGGGTGACAATGTCGGTAGCGAGCGCCAGTTTTTAGACGAATTCAATAGCAACGATTTCCGGGCTGCTTCCTATTCGCAACGGCGGACCCCATGTACCGGCACCGCACGAAGTGTAAATCTGCATTTCGCCCAAGCGTTGTAACCCGTAGACGTATTTGCCGTACATTCGCTCGGCGGCAAGCGTCCATGGCCAGAATTGCCCGTGATGGGTGTGCCCCGAAAGCTGCAGCGAGATTCCCTCCTCGGCGGAAACCTGAATACGATCGGGCGCGTGCGTCAGTAAAATGCTTGCCTTGCCCCGATCAAATCCCGTTCTTCGCAACGTTTTGCGAAAATGCTCGCCGTGTGTGGCGTCTCGATAGGTAACGCCGACAATCTGCAGACCATCCACAATTACCTTTTCATTTTTGAGTACGCGCACGCCCGTAGCTGCCACTGCTTTCACATATTTGGTGTGATCGGAAAACTCTTCGTGATTGCCTTCCACAAAAAATGCGCCAAGCGGAGATTTCAGCAAGCGCAGAGGTTCAGCCAGCCGCGCGAGGTCGGCAGGGGTCCCGTCATACAAATCGCCGGCGATGAAAACCACATCAGGGTTCAGCCGGAGCACCATTTTTACAACGCGCCGAATGAATCCAAACACGCGATAGTTTCCCAGGTGTAGGTCACTAACCAAAACGGCTGTCCGCCCACGCCAGGACTCCGGCAATCCCGCCAGTTTCACCGTGATGTGTCTTAAGCGCGTCCACTCACCATTGATCACTCCGTAGGCGGTCACTGCTACGGATAATCCTAGGAAAGCTCCTGCGAAATAATGCCGCTCTATTCTTGCCCCAGCTAACCGGAACGCCAGATACATCAGCCAGCACAGCACGCTCGAGAAAAATGCAAAGTTTACGAATCCCAGCCATACCGCGGTGATGCGGTACACCGATCGCAAAACCATATTTGTAAGGCGAAAACCGATCAGGGACGTAGCAAGAAAGCTGACCGACAAAATCGCCAGCGCAATCAGCAACCGCCAATGAGGTAACGGACTGAAATCATAAACCTGAGCGTCTCCCTGAATATGCGGCGCCCAAAAATAAACCCAGGTGAGAAAAAGAAGTCCATGAACCCCAATTAAAACGGTTTGAAAGACGGTGAGAAATATAACGAAGCGCTTGGGCAATCGAATGGTCCCCGATCGAAATGGCTGTTTACGGCCATCTTTACCAGCGTATCACGCTGCCCGGAAAGCTTAGGTAAACGGCTCTTCAAAATCTCAGTGAAACGAACCATAAGGCGTTTGGCGGCCATTTTGGTTGCCGGGAATAATTCAGATACAATCGCCGCAGTAGAACATGAGTGGGCTATTTGCGCCGCGCCGGATGGATGGCGTTCTGGCATTTAGCGTAAGAGTGCTCTTGGGAAACGCCCCCGCTTGCCCCGGGCCGCATCGCTGTGGTGGTTATTCTAGGAGAATTT
>Ga0208989_10000334_pt1 | contig 12974 bp, 15 predicted proteins | sample MedBloCAOM3_M1_FD_187852 | JGI IMG/M metagenome (GOLD analysis project Ga0208989, IMG submission 187852) | Forest soil microbial communities from El Dorado National Forest, California, USA - Mediterranean Blodgett CA OM3_M1 (SPAdes) (version 2) | ecosystem: Environmental > Terrestrial > Soil >...
TTCCGTTGCGACAGAGGATCGTCCGCAGATTACGGAGCCCTAATTCCCTCGCAGATTTTCTTGGACCGGATTAACAGGACTTTGTGCATTTGGGGGTCGTCCCGCTAAGCGGGATCGGCTAATCCGGTCGAACTCATTTTCTGAGAATCTGCGTAAATCTGCGAAATCTGCGGACAAATTCTCCGGCTGCTAAGATTTTGTGAAGTACAGCAGAGCTTCGTAAACACCCGCGCCATGTTCGTGTTGCGCGACATAACCGCCGGCAGTGCGAACGGCGTCCTTCACTTCAAAAATCGCGTTGGCGGGACATGAGGGCATAGCGGCGACTTTCCCATCCAACATCGAGATGTCGTTGTGATGATCTCCGGCTGCGAAAATGTTTTCACGCGGGACGTCGATCAAACGAGCGAGCTCGGCAAGCGCGGCGCCTTTGTGATAATCGGCGTGACAGAATCGGAGGTAAACGGTGTTGCGTTGATAATTGAACTTCGGTTGTTTCCTGCGCGCCTGTTCGATGAATTGGGTGACGCGATCCATTTCTTCCTCGCTCGCCGCGACGAGTCCCGCTGGACCTTCGGGTTCATAAATGACGCGCGCTTTCGTTTTCTGATTCACGAAATCGACCACCTCAGCGAGGACGGATTGGGACGCAGAAAAAAGATCGGCGTGAGCACGTGCACAGCGCTCATTCCAGTCGCCGAACGCCTCCCACGTTTCGCCATTTGAGCCGGGGCGAAAGACGTCGCGCTCGTTCGTGAGGATGAAATCGGGTCGAAACGGAAATGAAAAATCGGCCAGGCCCGATTCGAGAAGATCGACCGAGCGACCGGTATTGATCGCCCAGATCGACCCGGCGTTTTGCAACTCGCGAATCAGCTCCATGCATTGTCGATCCAAGACGGGCTCGCTGACGCGCGAGACGATCGTGCCGTCGAAGTCGGTGCTGAGGAGCCGAATGTTCATGGTCGATCTTACGATTGATTCGATTCCGAGCCGGAGCAAGAGTAAGAGTACTCGCCTTCGGGATGGCTTCAGCGTGGCAAGAGAAAACGAAATGAAATCGGCTTACGAACTAGCGATGGAGCGGCTGCAAAAAGGCACGCCGAGTATTTCGTTTACGGAGGACCAGAAAAGACAACTGGCCGACGTTGATTCTACCTACAAGGCAAAGGCGGCGGAGAAGGAGTTGCTTTTGCGCGATGAAATCCAGAAGGCGCAGGCCGCCGGCAACTTTGAGGAAGTCGAGAAACTCGAAAAACAACTAGCAAGCGAAGTCCGCAGATTGCGGGAAGATTGCGAGACGAAGAAAGAGAAGCTGCGCGCGAGTTTCGCGAAATAATCTGACGTTGGAGAGATGCGTGTCGTCGCGTCCCCTAGAATAATGGAGCACGACAGGCGCATGCCCCTCCAATTTTTAAGAGGTCGCCTCGGCGGCTTGCGGCTTGATTTCCCGTTCGCCGCGCTTAGGCAAATTTGGATCGAGGAAGCCGAGCATGTGGGCGCGCTCAATTACACGAACGCCCTCCTGCTTTTGCAGGTCGGCGATGCTTTGGTGGAACGCTTCCATTTTCGTCCAATGGACTTTCGGGCGGAAATGGTGTTCGGCGTGGTAGCCGTTGTAGAAAAAGAGCCAGTTGTAAATCTTGCCGTAACTGCTCACGCCCCACGCCACCGGTTTGTCCGGATTGGCGCCATAATGGCGATAGTAACCATTCAGGTAGCTAAAGCAGTGGCCGAGATAGAAAAACGGCAGAAAGAAGAGAACGTAGCGCCAGTTAAAAAAGAACAGGACAAGGAGCGTGGTGGCAAACGCCGCTAACTCGATGTTTCCCCAAAATAGATCGCGATTGCCGCGTTTGCGGAGCTCTTGACGAATCGCCGCCACATCCTCCCGAAAGAAGCTGAGAAATACATAGCTCCACGGATTTTCGGCTTCGCCATCATGACCGTGTTTGTAAATGGAGATCCAGTCGATGGTTTCGCCGTGGTCGTCGGGCCGATCGGCATTTCCCTTGTGATGCTGCATGTGAACGGCGTCGTAATACGTCTGCGAGAAGCAGCAGGCGACCGATTGAACGATGCCAAAAAGGCGATTCAGAAGTTGGGAACGGAAAAAAGGATTGTGAATGAAGTTATGTCCGATGCCGTTGATGTTGGCATTGACCATGAGAGCGTAAACGAATCCCAGAACGAGCATGATCCAGAGCGGAGTGCGCGGGAAAAGGAAGAAGAGAGCAAAGAAGTAGGCGAGATGGAAAAGGCTCGCGCCTACAGGGATGGCATCCCAACGGGTGTGGGCAAACAGCTTCGAGTTGGTGGTGGGCCGGTCTACTCGGATGGCGTCAGCGGTCATGAAATTTCTGAGGAGAAATCTAGGGCGGTAGTATGACTCGAAGCGCGCGGGTTGGCAACTCGGATTGCCCTCGGTACGTTGAGTCCAAGTCGTGAGCGGTTGGAGGGAAGTGTCCGATGCGCCGATAACTGAATGGCTCCGGGGGCACAGTCCTAGCTGTTGTACATCTCACGCGATGGACAAGAAAACGGTTGATGGCCTTCTTGCCGCGATGGTCCAAAGTGAAAAGGGAATCTCCGACCTTCTCTTCATCGAAGGCAAAGCACCTCTTCTCGACGCCTATGGGCGATTACGTGAATTTCCCCTTGATCCGCCGGGGTCGGTGCTCACCTCGGATCTAATCCAAGACGTCGCCGACCATATCATCGGCGGTAACGAAAGATTTCTGGCGTCTCTCGCGGCAACTGGTTCATGCGATTGCAGCTACGAAGTTGAAGGCGTCGTGCGGTTGCGAGTGAACATCTACAAACAAAATGGTCGACGCGCAATCGTTATGCGAAGGTTTCCATCGGCAATTCCCACGCTCGAAAAATTAGGGTTGCCGCCAATCTTTCGGGAAATTATTAGGGAAAAACATGGAATTGTTCTGATTACGGGAGCAGCGGGTAGTGGCAAGACCACGACCCTGGCAGCGATGATTAACGAGCTTAACCAGACCGAACCGTTTCACATCCTTACTCTGGAAGACCCGATAGAGTTTCTACATCCCCATGGCTGCGCCGCGATTAGTCAACGCGAGCTGGGAAAGGATTTTCCAAGTTTCGCCGACGGATTGCGGGTGGCTCTGCGCCAGGCGCCAAAGGTCATCCTCGTGGGGGAGATCCGCGACCGGGAAACCATGGAAATAGCGATGACAGCGTCCGAAACAGGCCATCTTGTCTTTAGTACGCTGCACACGGTGAACGCCGGCCAAACAATCAGCCGCATAGTCGGTTTTTTTCGCCGGGACGAAGAGGAACAAGTTCGTCAGCGGCTGTCCGGGACGCTGCGCTATGTCGTGAATCAGCGGCTCGTCAGCAAAGTCGATGGCGGACGATTACTCGTCACCGAAATCCTGGGAAGTAACCTACGGACGCGCGAGGTTATTCGTTATGGCGAATCGGAAAGCAAGACCTTTAACGATATTATCGAAGCTTCTTCGCCATTAGGCTGGCATACTTTTGATCAGTCCCTCTTAAGAGCGCGGGAGCAGGATCTGGTTACCGACGAAACGGTCGTCACCTATTGCACGAACAAGAGCAAAACGCGCCAGCAGCTGGATCTGCTGCAAAAACGGCGCGGTAAGCAAGAGGCAGCCGTATCGTCTGGATTGAAGCTCGATATCGTCGCACCAATCAAACAGCCGCCAAAGTCCGATCAGCCCGCGCGTACCACATCGGGAAGAGTGTAGGTCGTTTTAATCCAACGACATAGCAAAGTAACCTGGGTGGCAATCAAGGAGTTGCTTTGTCAGGGACTATCTTAAGTTTCCCACCGCTTGGCAAAGTTCGTTCCGGGACTAAAATCGTCGCCTCGCTGCGGCTTCGCAATTGAGCCGATCAAATTCGCCACAAGACTCGGGGCGGGCTGGTTGAATCTCCGTTTGCCAACTCCACGGGAGCCCGCCTAAGGTAGCTGCCCTCGATCATGTTCGCGCTCCAGCCCGAGATGAAAGTTTTTAGCGGCTCAGCCAATCGCGAGTTGGCCCAACGCATTTGCGACTACATCGGCGTGCCCCTCGGTCAGGCGCATATCAGCTCGTTTCCCGACGGTGAAACCTACGTAAAGATTGAAGAAAATATCCGGGGCCGTGATGTGTTCATCATTCAACCGACCTCCCCGCCTACCAATCAGCACCTCATGGAGCTGCTCATTATGGTGGATGCGGCGCGACGCGCCAGCGCCGATCGCATCACGGCAGTGATTCCATTTTTCGGCTACGCGCGTCAGGATCGCAAAGACCAACCGCGCGTTCCGATCACGGCCAAGCTTGTTGCAAACCTGCTTGTTGCCTCCGGGGTCCATCGTGTCCTGACGATGGATCTTCACGCTCAGCAGGTGCAGGGATTCTTCGATATCCCGGTCGATCACCTCTACTCGATGCCGGTCCTGATTAAATATCTGCGTCAAAAGTTCACCGGTAAAACGGTCGTCGTTTCGCCTGACGTCGGCGGACTAAAGATGGCTTCTGCCTATTCCCAAGCGCTCGGCGCCAGTCTTGCCATCGTGGCCAAGCAACGAAAGAGCGCGACCGATACGGAGGTGCTATACCTTATCGGCGACGTCAAAGATCGCGACGTCCTGCTGGTCGACGACCTAACTGAGACAGCCGGAACGCTTAGCTCCGCCGCGGAGACATTAAAGAAACAGGGGGCTCTCGATATTTATGCCGCGGTATCTCATGCCGTTCTTGTCGATGTTGCCATTCCTCGATTGCAAAAATCGAAAATTAAGGAACTAGTAACGACCAACAGCACGCCGGTGCGCACGGTAGATCGATTTTCGATTCAAGTGCAATGCGTCTCCGAGCTTCTCGGAGAAGGCATGAAGCGGATTCACAATGACGAGTCCGTTTCTTCGCTGTTCAAGATTGACAACGAAAAAAAATAGACATGGCAAAACAAGTTAAGCTCAAAGCAGAACATCGCACCGCCATTGGCCGGTCCGGCGTTCGCAAGCTGAAGGCGCACGGTATTATTCCTGCCATCATTTATGGCGCGAAAGACAAACCGCAGGCCTTGCAACTTTCTGCGCGCGACATCAGTGCCATGCTCAGCCATGCCTCCGGTGAAAACATCTTGGTCGAGCTGGAGATTCCCGGTGAAAAATCAAACCGAACCGCCCTGGTCCAGGAAATTCAGCATTCGCCTGTCGGCGGAGACGTTCTCCATATCGATTTTCACGCCGTTTCCATGGACGAAAAGATTCACGCAGAAGTCCCGTTGGAAGCCACTGGCATCGCCACTGGCGTCAAAAATTTTGGCGGTTTGCTCGAGCAAAGCTTGCGCTCTCTCGCCGTCGAATGTCTCCCGCGCGACTTGCCCGATCGGATCACGGTCGATGTTTCCAATTTGAATATCGGTGATTCAATTCACGTGCGTGACATTCAAATGCCAAAGGACGTGACACCGAAAGTGCCGCTCGAGCTCACTGTGTTCTCGGTTCTTGCTCCAGTTGTGGAGGAAGAGCCTGTCCCAGTTGCGGCTGAAGGCGAAGCAGCCGGACCCGAAGTGATCACGGAGAAGAAGCCGGAAGGCGAAGCGGCCGCGGCGGCAGGAGGCTCGGCAAGGGAAAAGGGTGCGGCAGCAGCGCCTGCGCCGAAAGGGCCTGCTCCGAAAGGGCCTGCTCCGAAGGAAAAAGAGCAGAAAAAGTGACTGTGAATTGCGAATTGCGAATTGCCATTTGCGATTGAATCGAATTGGACGAGCAAGCTGCGCCGCGGATTCGTTTAGTCGCTGGTCTGGGAAACCCCGGACCCGAGTACGAACAAACGCGTCATAATATCGGGTTTCTCGTCGTCAATCAGCTCGCCGCCCAATTTGGATCGAGATGGGAAAGATCGACAAAGTGGGAGGCGCTCACAGCCAAATGCGGCGAGGCGATTTTGCTTAAACCCACCAGCTTCATGAATCGCAGCGGCTCTCCGATTTTTGACGTGGCGCAGTTCTACAAAATCGAGCCTAGACAGATTCTCATTGTCGTGGACGACTTCGCGTTGCCGCTTGGCCGCCTCCGCATCCGTTCAGATGGCGGTTCCGGTGGTCATAACGGCCTCGAGTCGATCATCGCGCAGTTTGGCACGGAGGAAATTCCTCGATTACGCATCGGAATCGGCGCGGCCCCGGATCAAGGTTCGACCGATTATGTTCTCGGCCGATTTTTCGAGGAAGAAAAACCGCTCGTCAGATCGACCATCGATCGCGCTGTCGATGCGGTGAAATGTGCGATTGACATTGGGCTTGTTTCCGCGATGAACACCTTCAACAAACCGGAATTATGAAGAAACGTTACGAAGCGCTGATCGTCCTTAACACCCAGGGAAAAGAGGACACGGTCAAAGAGATTGTCGATCGTCTGGAAGGCGAATTTAAGAGAGAAGGCGCTGAGATCGAACAAGTGCAAAAGATGGATAAGCGCCAGTTTTCCTATGTCGCGGGTCCGCTCGACGCTGGATTTTACGTGAATTTTGTTTTCCACGCCGACCCGCAGCTCATCACGAAATTGCGCTCGAAGTTTAAGCTCGATCCGGAAGTTTATCGCCAGCATTACCAGCGGCTCGTCGAGAAAAAGGAGAAAAAGGAGCGCGCGCCGAAAAAGTTGGCAGGGAAGAAGTAAACCCGCTAAAAGGGGCGCATGGCTAGTTTTAATAAAGTTATCCTCCTGGGCAACCTGACCCGCGATCCGGAAGTGCGCTACACTCCAAAAGGCAGCGCGGTTTGCGATCTTGGTCTGGCTGTGAATCGAAATTACACTCTCGACAACGGCGAAAAGCGCGAAGAAGTCACATTTGTCGATGTCGTTCTCTGGGCGCGCCTCGCTGAGATCGCCGGCGAGTATTTAAAGAAAGGCCGTCCGGTTTTTATCGAAGGCCGCCTGCAAATGGACAGTTGGGACGACAAGCAAACCGGACAGAAACGCACGAAGCTTCGCGTAGTTGGCGAAACTATGCAGCTGCTCGGCAGTCGTCCGGGCGGCGCCAGCGGCGGCGCCGGCGGAAGCGAAGCGCCGGAAGCTGAACGCCCGCCGCGCGCTGCCGCAAAATCTGCCGGCGCAACCGCCCAATCCGCTCCGGACGAGGACGAGATTCCATTTTAGGTCTCCCGCGCTTGCGCGTGCCGGTTCCCCACCGAACTCGACGAAAGGAATTGTCGACTTGACTCGTTGCGGCGAGGCGGCCGCATAAATAAACGATGAATGCCACCGAAGCTTGTGTTGCCCTCAACATGTTGCCGACTGTCGGGCCCGTGCGGCTGCGCAAGCTGCTCGAAGTTTTCAAAAGCCCGGAACGCGTTCTGACCGCAAAGCGTGGTGAGCTCCGCCAGGTTGAAGGAATCGGGAGCGAAGTCGCCGATCAAATCAGCAGTTGGGAATCGATTGTCGATCTTGCCGCGGAATTGGAGCGTGTTCGCGAATTTGGCGCGACCGTCATCACGCAGGATTCCCCCTCTTATCCGAAACCACTGCGCGAAATCCACGCGCCGCCGATCGTTCTATATATATGGGGCGAATTAACTGAGCGCGACCATCACGCTATCGCAATCATCGGTGCGCGCCGCACCACCCATTACGGCACGGAATCGGCCAAGAAACTTGCCTATCAAATCGCCTACGCTGGTTTGACTGTAATCAGCGGGCTGGCGCGCGGGATCGACACGGCCGCGCATCAAGGCGCGCTCGCTGCCAAAGGGCGCACCATCGCAGTGATCGGTTCCGGTTTGTCGAAGCTGTATCCGCCCGAAAACCGCGCCCTCGCTGAAAAAATCTGCAACGCAAACGGCGCGATCGTGTCTGAGTTCTCCATGGAAATTGAACCGGACCGGCAAACATTCCCGATGCGTAACCGCATCATCAGCGGGTGGAGCCATGGCATTCTGGTGATCGAAGCAGGATTGAATAGCGGCGCCCTCATTACCGCGGCGCAGGCGCTTGAACAGGGTCGATCAGTTTACGCCGTGCCCGGTCATATTAATGCACCGAGCGCAATGGGATCGAACCGTCTCATACAGCAAGGCGCCAAGCTGGTCATGGACGCGGGTGATATTCTTGATGATCTGCAAATTCTTTTGCCGGAAACCAAGCCCTCGCCCGGAGCGGCCGCCCGGCCGCTGCCGGAGCTTTCTTCGGACGAACGCCGCGTCTACGACGCGATCGATTCAACCGAGACGCCGATCGACCGAATCGCCACGAAATCCGATCTCCCCAGCGCGACTGTCTCCTCCACCCTGCTACGCCTGGAGTTGAAACGCCTCGTCAAACAGCTCCCGGGCAAGTACTTCGTCAAACTCGGCTGATTTTCGCCGGGCTCTCGCGCGTAACGTGCTCTTGTTAATTGCAATTTTCGGAAACTAGCGTTCGATACCAACCTTCATGTCCAAAGCTCTCATCATTGCGGAGAAGCCGAGCGTGGCCGGCGATTTGGCTCGCGCCCTCGGCGGCTTCAAGAAAGTGGAGGATCACTTTGAAAGTGACCGCTACATCATTTCTTCCGCTCTCGGGCATCTGGTCGAGCTCTGTTTGCCGAGTGAGCTCGATGTGAAACGCGGCAAATGGAGCTTCGCAAACCTGCCGATCATACCGAACGAGTTCGAGCTCAAGCCGATCGAAAAGACGAAGGCGCGTTTCAACCTGCTTAAGCGCTTGATGAAGAGGCAAGATGTCGATCTTCTGATCAACGCCTGCGACGCCGGCCGCGAGGGCGAGCTTATCTTTCGTTACTTGTTGAAACTCAGCGGCGTTAAGAAGCCGGTGCAGCGCCTCTGGCTGCAGTCGATGACCGCCGAATCGATTCGCTCTGCCTTCGATCATTTACGCTCCGATGAGGAAATGATCCCGCTCGCCCAGGCTGCGGTTTGCCGGTCGGAAAGCGACTGGCTCGTCGGCATCAACGGCACTCGGGCCATGACCGCGTTTAATAATAAGACTGGCGGGTTTCAACTCACGCCCGTCGGCCGCGTGCAAACTCCAACGCTCGCCATCCTGACTGAGCGCGAGGAAAAGATTCATCACTTTAAACCCCGGACTTATTTCGAGGTCTTTGCCGATTTCGAAGTGAAGGCAGGTCAATATCGCGGCCGCTGGTTTAAGGAAGATTTTTCGAAGGACGGCGACGAAGACGCGCGCGCCGAACGGATTTGGGAAAAGGAAAACGCCGACGCGATCAAGGAGCGTTGTCTTGGCAAGACCGGTGTCGCGAATGAAGAGCGTAAGCCGACTACGCAAGCGCCGCCGTTGCTTTACGATCTAACCAGTTTGCAGCGCGACGCGAACGCACGCGGATTCAGCGCCAAGCGCACTCTGCAAATTGCACAACAGCTTTACGAGCGTCACAAAGTGATCACTTATCCGCGCACCGATTCGCGTTACTTACCGGAAGATTATCTCGCCACTGTAAAATCGACATTAGGCAAGATCGACAACCCCCACGCGTACAAGGCGCTCGAGAGCAACTGGGTCAAACCGTCGAAGCGCATTTTTAACAACGCCAAGATTTCCGACCACTTCGCCATCGTTCCTACCGGCACCGCGCCGCATGGGCTCGATGAAGTGCAACAAAAAGTCTACGACATGATTGTGCGACGCTTTATCAGCGTCTTCTTTCCCGCGGCGCAATTCGAAGTCACTACTCGCATTACGCGCGTCGATAAGGACGCCTTCAAGACCGAGGGTAAAATTATCAAGGATCCGGGTTGGCTCGCGGTTTATGGACGCGAAGCCGCCGCCGACCAAGAGGGTGGTGAATCGCTCGTTCCGATTATGGAGAACGAGCCGGCCAAGGTTCTCGATGTCGATGTGACGCAGAACGAAACGAAACCGCCGGCGCGTTTCAACGAAGCGACATTGCTCTCCGCCATGGAAGGTGCGGGCAAACTCGTGGAAGACGAAGAGCTGCGCGAGGCGATGCGCGAAAAAGGGTTGGGCACGCCCGCGACACGCGCCGCCATCATTGAAGGTTTGATTTGGGATGGCTACCTCTTGAGAGAAGGTCGCGAGCTTATCGCGACCGCCAAGGGAATGGCGTTGATTACCTTGTTGCGCGGGATTGGGATCACCGAGCTTTGTTCGCCGGAGATGACCGGTGAATGGGAATACAAACTCAAGCGCATGGCCAAAGGCGCGATGGAGCGCAAGGAATTCATGACCGAGATCAAACGGTTCACGCGCGAGATCGTGGAGAAAGCAAAAAATTTCGAAGGCGACACGGTTGCAGGTGATTTTGAGGTGCTCGAGGTCAGATGCCCGAAATGCGGCGGAGGACCGTTCGACGAGGATTACCGCACCTTCAAATGTCGATCTTGCGGATTGATTGTTTGGAAGACGATGGCCGGCCGTTTATTTGAACCGGAAGAAGTGAAGAAACTTTTGACCGAAGGCCGCGTTGGTCCGCTCGAAGGATTTCGCAGCAAAGTCGGCCGCAAATTCGGCGCGACTGTGAAGTTGGGCGAAGAATTCAAGCAGGAGTTCGATTTTGGCGAGGGCGCGAATGGCGAGCCAGTCAAAATCGACAAGGACAAACACGAATCGCTCGGTCTTTGTCCGATTTGCCAAAAGGGCCAGATTTATGTTCTGGATAAGGCTTACGCGTGCGAGAACGCGATCGCTTCGACCAAGACATGCACCTTCCGCATCAGCAAATTCATTTTGCAGCGTGAGATCCCCAAGGAACAGGTGCAAAAACTGATTGCCACGGGAAAGACCGATCTCCTTCCGAAATTTATTTCGAAGAAGGGGCGTCCGTTTTCTGCGCACTTAAAGTTGGAAAACGGCAAGGTCGGTTTCGAGTTCGCCGCGAAAGCACCCAGGAAGAAAAAGACACCGGCGCCAAAAATTGCGGCGGCGGTGTAGTTTCTTGTCGACGCGCACAAAGATCGAGAAGTTGTAAGATCGACAATGGGCTGTCCGGTCCGCTGCCGGACGGACTCGTCCCGTGGCGAGCTCGGACAAACATGCATTGACGCTACAACTAATGGTGTGTTACTTACTCGCGTAACACTATGCGTTGCCCCAAGTGCGGGTCTCGTGATGATAAAGTGATCGACTCCCGTCAATCTCGCGACAGCTCGAGCATCCGCCGCCGCCGCGAATGTCTTAGCTGCGCTTATCGCTTCACCACTTACGAGGAAGTCGAGCGTTCCGATCTGCGTGTCGTGAAACGCGATCGCACACACGAACCGTTCGATCGACGCAAACTCGTGGGCAGCTTGGCCAAAGCTTTTGAGAAACGTTCGGTCAGTCTTGTCACCTTGGAACAGGTCGTTGACGACATCGTCCACGAGTTGGAAACGAGCGGCCGCGAAGTGCAATCGTCTGCCATCGGCGCGAAAGTGCTGGAGAAATTACGCGATGTTGATGAAGTGGCGTACCTGCGCTACGCCTCGGTGCATCGACACTTCGAAGATGTCGATCAATTCGTCGACGCGATTCATGCGCTCGGCCGCCGCATTAAAACAAACGCCGCCCAGCGCGAGTTGTTCCCGCCGGAGCCAGTCATTCATGGTAGCGTTTAAAGAAGAATTTCCGTATTTGCGCTGCGACTCGGGTCAGCTCTTCGAGTTCAACCGCGATTGGCTGCACGCCGCCATCACGCGTGCGGCCGATAAAGCCGGCTATCCAAGTTGGTGGCTGACCGATCATGTCACGGAAAGCATTGCCTTTTATTTGCGCCTGCGAAACGACGAACCAGTTGTCGCTTTCAGTCAGTTGTCGCAAACCGTGCGCTACGTTCTGAAGGTGATCGGTTACAAGGAGATCATTCCGCATTTCGAACCGGCCCCACCCCCGATTTCCATTTCGTTGCTCGATCTTGCCCGTGAAGCAGGGACTGGTTACGAGCTCGCCTTCTTCGATCTTCTCGAAAAAAGAATCAACCGGCTGGTCGAAACCGGCACCGACACTTTGCATCTGGTTTCGTTGTACGCGTGCGTGAAACATCTGCGCGGCCTTAAAATCTGGTCGCGCGGCTGCGACTCGCTTCGCGAAGAAATCGTCTGCTTCGTTCGCGAAAAACTAACGTCTACCGATGGACTCGAGCGGCTCGATTGCTCGTTGCGATGATCTTTGCGCTTGTCCATTTCCTTTTTTGCCGCGCCGTAGCCTTGGCGAAGGCGGGCTCAGTGCGTTAATTGTCGATCTCACTCTGACCTCTGGAAATGACCATCTTTGAAAAAATCGTCAAGCGGGAGATCCCCGCGAAAATTATTTGGGAAGACGACGACGCCATCGCTTTTCACGATGTCAATCCGCAAGCGCCGGTGCACGTTCTGATTGTGCCCAAGAAAGTCATTCCGCGTTTGTCCGACGCGAAGGAAAGTGATCGCGCGACTCTGGGAAAGCTTTTACTGGTTGCGCGCGATCTCGCTAAGAAACTTGGCGTTGAGCAAACTGGCTACCGCGTTGTGGTCAACAGCGGTCCCGATGCGGGCGAAAGCGTTCCGCACCTCCACGTCCATCTGCTCGGCAAACGCGCCCTGGCCTGGCCGCCCGGGTAAGAGGACAGGCGCTTTCCAAAGCGCTTCTGAAATCCCGGCGGTCTGCCTCCTTCGTCCCGCGGTCGCGGGACTACGGCGCGCCAGGGGAAACCGCTGTTACTTGATTTATTCTTTCACAATCACGGGCGTGCCTTCGTCGGCCGCGTCGAAGAAATGTTCGGCCATTCCTTTGGGCAATCGGATGCAACCATGTGAAGCGGCGTATGGCGGAACGTAACCTTCGTGCATGGCGTAGCCTCCGTTGAAGTGCATGCAATAGGGCATTCGCGCTGCGTCGAAATGGGCGCCGCGCGGTTTGCTGTCTTTACGCACATCAATGTTTGATTTTACGACGTTACCCGCGTCATCGACGTAATCGCCGAATTCGCTCGAGACATGATCTCGATCTTTCGAAACGATGTGGTAGTGCCCGACGGGTGTGCCGAATCCGCGTTTGC
>Ga0208989_10000335_pt1 | contig 12971 bp, 12 predicted proteins | sample MedBloCAOM3_M1_FD_187852 | JGI IMG/M metagenome (GOLD analysis project Ga0208989, IMG submission 187852) | Forest soil microbial communities from El Dorado National Forest, California, USA - Mediterranean Blodgett CA OM3_M1 (SPAdes) (version 2) | ecosystem: Environmental > Terrestrial > Soil >...
CGCTACTGGCTGGCGAGATCGATATGCTTCTTGTTGATATTCCGGTTGTCGTCTCTCACATCCAGTCGGGTGCCTTCAAGGCGCTAGGAGTTGCAAGTGAGCAGCGAAGTCAAATCCTTCCAGATGTGCCAACCATCATCGAGGCGGGTATAGCGGGCGTGATCTCGGAGGGATGGTATGCGATGTACGCTCCGGTGACTACACCTGCAGGGATTATCGGTTCGTTACAACGTGCGGTGGCGGACGTCTTGACTCAGCCACCCATTATTCAAGCCATAGCCGGAGTCGGCGGCCTTGTTCAGACAGGCGCGGCTGAGGCGCTCGCTGCGTATCAACGCGCTGAATACGCAAAGTGGGGCGAGGTCGTGCGCGTTTCAGGTGCCAACATGAATTGATTCCGATCGCATCCAACCTGGCAGATTGCGTGGTGGGATCGGGAGGATTCGAACTTCTAACAGAAGATTGTGGGAGCGAACTTCGTTCGGGATTCTGACGAAGTACTCTGATTGAGGACACATCGGTCTCTCGGCAAAGACGCTCCGATCCATCGCGCCATTCAGCACATGAGCCGTATTGAATCTGCGCCCGTCCTCTGCGGACTCCATCACCATTATTGCAGAATCTGATTTAGGGGAGGAGTATGTCCTCGTGGCTCACTCATCGTTGTAGGCGCCGCTTATCGCTGCGACATATCGTTCCGCGGAGCGTTCTAAGATCTGTTTCCCGTTTGTTGGAATGACGCGATCGAAATAGTGGCCGTAGATCGTATCGAACTTAAATGACTCCAGCGCATCGGCAATTCCAGTGACCTGTTTTGCGGAGAGCGGGATCAAATTTGGATAGCTGCGCATGAAGCTGAGGAACTTTCGGTCTGTGGTTACCGTCGCGATGTCCGACGAACACAAGACCCCTCGGCCACCGGCTCCTTTGGCCCAATGCAGTACAGTGCCGCCCGGAAAATGCCCCCCGCAACGGATCAGCGTCACATCAGGCAGAAGCTCCAGGGTCTCTCCATTCCATAATTGGATCGATGGATCAGGACGCATAATCCAGCGGTGGTCGTCGGCATGAAGGTGGATCGGAACGCCGCCGAATGCGCGGCTCCATTCCACCATTGTGGTATAGAAGTGCGGATGCGAGATACCGATAGCCTTCAGGCCACCGAGGCCATTGATCAAAGTGATGGTCGCGGGGTCCAGCATCGCAATGCAGTCCCACAAGACATTTCCGCTGGGCGTGCAAACAAATAGTGCGCGTTGGCCGATCGCAAACGACGGCTGTGTGCCGATGCCGATCACTCCGGGCTCGTACTGGCGGTACGAATTGAAATGCCCGGCCGCGAGCGCCTCCGGCGTCGTCCAAGTTTGCCCGCGGGGCGGGACGTATTGTCGCTCTTCTTCGCAAATTGCGCACTGTCGCGGCGCGACACTGCTCGGGGTGTACTGGGTGCCGCACGCCGTGCAAATGAACGGGTCCATCTCGCTTCTCCGAGAAGATACACCTTATAGCCTGAATCCGAATCGCACCGGCCCCCAAACGCGTAGCTGGCTAACCTGTTCGAGCGCCGCTAATGATGCCTGTGTGCCATTGATCCAGACAAGGTCTCAGCGGGCCAGCCGGACGATGACGAGGACATAGAGCAGATCGAAGCAATGGTCGGAACAACGAACAGGTCCAGAGCGACGGTGATACGCCGTCCGCATTGGCGCAAGGAAAATCAATGCGTTATGAACCGTCAGGAATCAACTTCCATCTCGGGGAAACACCACCCCGAGAACCACAAGGGGGAGGGGAGCACACCGAGTGTGTCGCCGAGTTGATTCCAATCAACGGGATAGGGCTTGGCCTGCACTTACGGCGGCACGCAGACTCATGACCAGTAAGGCGGGTGGGCCGGGGCCTCTGACGCGTAGGGCAGCGCCTTCGGCTTGAGGATCACCTTCTCCACGTTCCCCGGGAGCACATAGCGGCCGATGTACCAATGCGCCTCGATGTCGGCGCCGAGGGACCGTTTCATCGCGTAGGACATCGTGTCCGCGACGAGGGCCCCGAACGCCCACAGGCGCAGCTCGCGCGCCCGCAACAGGCGGGCGAACGGGCGGGCGAGGTCTTGGTCCTCGATGACGATCGGCCTCGCGTTTTGCCGCAGCGCGGCCATCAACTGCGACTTGAGAGCGACCCGCACGGGGACCGGCGGCGGCGGCTTCGGCGGCTCGACGTCGATGTAGCTGCTCTCCAACATGCCGACGTCCATACGTCAGGATGTGGGCGCGGATGTGAACGACGAACGGAATGCGTTGTTATGGTTGAGGGAAGATTAAGGTGTGACGGCCGAGGGCGTAGTCCCGTCCGCCGCAATGGAGGAGCCTGTGACCAGCCCGGAGAAAGCGAGCGGCTGTACGCTCGTCGGCAAGTGCCTATGTGACGCCGTCCACTACGCGGTGGCGGACGAATTCGTCTACGCCGCGAACTGTCACTGCTCGAACTGCCGGCGGGCGACTGGTTCGGCGTTCAAGCCGTTCGCCGGCATCGCGCGCGACAAGCTGCGCATCACCAAGGGCGCGGACAGGCTCATGATCTTCGGCGACGACGATGGCAACGACACGCGCTGCAAGCTGTGCGGCTCGTTGCTCTATTCGGTCGTCCGCGACGGCGCCTTCGTCCACGTCGCCATGGGGACCCTCGTCGACGATCCGACCATCCGCCCGACCAAGCACATCTTCGTCGGCTCCAAGGCGCCCTGGTTCACCATCACCGACGACCTGCCCCAATACGAAGCGCATGCGGTGGCCGCCGGACCTGCCGGCGGCCGGTGATCGTGACCGCTTGCGTTCAGTCCGATCGCGCGATCACTCTTCCAGCGCCGACGCTTCGCGCACGCCCGCGCGCCATGGGGGCGCAGTTTCCTCGTCGGAAGCGGAGGCTTGCGACGCCTGATAGCGCTCGTAGGTCTTGCCGAATTCCAGGGCGTCGGTGACCTGGACGTGGCGCCCCCACAGATGACCGCTCAGCACCGCGATGAGAACACCGGTGCACGCAAGGACTGTCAACGTAAGCAGATGACGGCCGACCATGTTCTTCTCCCCGACCCATGGATCCAATAATCAAATCTGCGCCGACGTCCGAAGTTCCGACTCACAAGAATTCTCCCGCAACTGTGGCTGTTAGGTGACACCGCGGGCAAGGATCGGATTGCCCAAAGATTTCTGCACGAAATGTCTGGGAGCATTTTCGATTGTGGTGCTCGGGTAGTGCTGGGCGGGTCGGCGTTGCGACCGGCAGTGGGACGGGGTCGTCGCGCGACCCATCAAAGGCCATAGCCCTTGGAGGGGGGGTTGGCTGATCGTTCCCGACCACGCGGGGCTGCGATCCGGATGGCTCCGCTGACTGTCGGGAGTGAAACAGGCAAGATATGCTCAGGCTGAGTCTCTTCACGATTTGACCCAATGGAACATCCGCCAGGCTGGGTTCTGCCCGGATCGCGTGAACGGCACGATAAGAGTCTGACGAGGCTTGGACTGTAAATGCAGGCACCCGACGCTCCAGCGGAAACTGTGACCCTGAACCCGGAGAAAGCACCGGCCGCCCGCCCGCCTGCTCCCACTCGGATTCCCTCTATCATCGTCGGACTGATCGTCGCCGTCATCGCCGGTCTGTCGATCTGGTACCTCGTGCGGCCGCAACCGCTTCTGGTCCAGGGCGAGGTGGACGCCACGCGCTTCGACATTGCCGCGCCCGTCGACGGACGCGTTGCCGACATCCCGGTGGCGCGTGGTGAGAATGTCGCCGCCGGCGCCGTGCTGGTGCGGATCGACAACCCCGAAACGCTGGCAAAGAACGATCAGGCGCTGGCCGCCAAGGTCGTTGCCGAGGCCCAGCTCGCGAACATCAATGCCGGCACGCGCGCCGAGGTGATCGCGGCGCGCAAGGCGGCGCTGGAGCGGGCGCAGGCCAGCGTGATTCTCGCGCAGAAGACCTATGACCGCGTCAGCCTGCTGGCCGAGCACGGCAATGCGCCGCAGGCGCGGCTCGACCAGGCGACCGACACGCTGCACGAGAGCCAGCGCGCGACCGACCAGGCGAAATCCGCCTACGAGCAGGCGGTCAACGGCTACACCGTCGAAGAGCGCCAGATTGCCGCGGCGAACGTGCAGAAGGCGGTCTCCGACATCACGGCGGTGCAGTCGATCATCGACCAGATGGTGATCACTGCGCCGGTGGCCTCGCAGGTCTACAAGCGCAACGTGGAGCCAGGCGAGTACATCTCGCCCGGCGTACCGCTGGTGACGCTGATCGATCTCAACGACCTGTGGATCCACTTCGACCTGCGGGAGGATCTGGTCAAGACGCTGAAGATCGGCGACCGCTTCGACGTGCGGATTCCTGCGCTCGCTGACCGCCGCATCACCGTCGAGGTCAAGCTGATCGCCACCAAGGGCGAATATGCGAGCTGGCGCGCCACCCGCGCCACCGGCGATTTCGACCTGCGGACGTTCGCGATCCGCGCCTATCCCGTCGAACAGGTGCCGGAGCTGCGGCCCGGCATGAGCGCCTACATGGACTGGCAGCAACGTCGATGAGGCCGCGGCCCAGGCCCGGATTCTGGCTTGTCGCCAAACGCGAATGGCGCTGGCTGCTGCACGACCGGGTGGCGATCATCCTGATCTTCGGCGTACCGCTGTTCGCCTTCGTCGTGCTGGGCCTGGTCTTCAGCCATCCGGTGATCCGCGGACTGGGGGTGGTCGTCGTCGACGAAGACCGGTCGGACACCTCGCGCGCCTTCGTGGAGCAGGTGGCGGCGGCGCCGGGCCTGAACATCGTCGCGCGCGCCGGCGATCTCGCGTCGGCGGCGCGGTCGATACGATCGGGCGCCGCCATCGCCGCCGTCTACGTCCCGGCCAATTTCGAACGCGACCTCAAGGCCGAGCGGCGCCCGCAGATCGTCGCCTTTTACAATCAGCAGTTCCTCACCGCCGCCGGCATCGCGTCGCAGGGCATGAGCGACGCGCTGGCCGCCGCCGCCGGCAGCGTGGCGCCTGCGGGCCGCGCGGCTCCCGCGGCCTCCCGCGTCGGAGCGCTCGTCGCCGAGACGATCGTGCTGGTGAACCCGCAGAAGAACTACGCCCAGTTCCTGCTGCGCGCGCTGCTCCCGATGGTCATCCATGCGGTCATCGCGCTCGCCGCCGGCTATTCGGTGGGCTCCGAGTTCCGGCGCCGCAGCATGCGCGCCTGGCTCGCCTGCGCGGGCGGCAATCCGATCGTGGCGCTGGCCGGCAAGCTGGCGCCGCTGTTCGCAATCTTCTTGGTCATCATGCTGGCGGTACCGCTGGTCCTGGAGGGGCTGTTCGAAATCCCGTTCAAGGGCGACGTGCCGATGATGATCGCCGCAGGATCGCTGCTGGTCGTCGGCTACCTCGCACTAGGCGCGCTGCTGCAGCTGCTGGTGGGCGACCTCGCCACCGGGCTCGGTCTCGCCGGGCTCATCGTCTCGCCCGCGTTCGGCTACGCCGGCGTGGGCTTTCCGATCCTGGGCATGAACGCGTTCGCGCAGGTCTGGGGCGCGTTGCTGCCGCTGCGCTGGTACATGGCCGTGCTGCTCGGACAGGCGGCGCGCGGGCTGCCGCTGCACGACTCGGCTCGGCCGTTCGCCGCCCTTGCCGCGCTGGCCGTGCTCTACGCGGTATTCGCGTTCCTTCGCCTGCGCGCGATCGCAGGGCGCACGCGCCGCGCAACGGCCGTGCCGGAACCGGCAGCGGCGCGTGCAACACCGCGCGGCATCGGGGGAGCGTTCGCCGCCGAATGGCGGCGCGTGCTTGCGATCCGCGGCGCCTTCATCCTTCTGGTCATCGCGCCGCTGATCTACGGCCTCTACTATCCGCAGCCCTACCTCAGTCAGATTCTGCGCAAGGTCCCGATCGCGGTCGTCGACAACGACCTGAGCGAACTGAGCCGCGGCATCGTCCAGACTCTGGACGCCAGCGGGGCGGTGAAGGTGGCCGTGCAAGCCGACACGCTCGCCGAGGCGCGCGCGGCGCTCGACCGCGGCGAGGCGTTCGCCGTGGTCGGCATTCCGCCGGGAACACAGCGCGACATTCTCAAGGGCATCACCGCCCACCTTCCGATCTATGCCGACGCCACCTACCTGTTCATCTTCCGATCGACGGGCACCGGCATCGCTACCGCAATCGACACGCTGTCGTCCGAGCTCGCCGCCGGCGGCGCGCGCACCGACGGCAGCCTCGTCAAGGCGTCGCTCGCGGCACAAAGCCCGGCCGACATCCTGCTGCAGCCGGTCTTCAATCCGGTCGGCGGCTACGCCAGCTACATCGTGCCCGCGGCCTTCGTGCTGATCCTGCAACAGACGCTGTTGATCGGCGCCGCGATGCTGACCGGCGTCGCGCTGGCGCAGGCGAGGGTCGGCGCATTCGCGAGCGTGCTCGGCCGCGGCATCGCGCACCTGACTATCTATCTGCCGGCGCTCGCGCTCTACTTCATCGTGCTGCCGCGCGTCTATGGTTTCTCCGCCCTCGGAAATCCGCTGCAACTGCTCGCGCTGGCGTCATTGTTCATTCTCGCGACCAGCTTCATGGGCCAGGCGGCCGGCGCCTGGTTCAAGCGCCCGGAGACGCCGACGCTCATCTTCCTGGCCACCAGCCTGCCGCAGTTCTTTCTCGCCGGCTTTTCCTGGCCGCGCGAGGCGATCCCGGCGCCGGTGCTGGCGGCGGGCTATATCTTCCCGTCCGACCTCGCGATCGACGGCATCGTGCGCATCGGCCAGTTGGGGGCGAGCCTATGGGAGGTGGCGGGCGACTGGCGCGGGCTGTGGGGCTTGGCCATCGGCTATTTTGTTTTGGCGGTGATCTCGGCGCATGTCATTGCGCGGAGGCGGCGCCATGGCTAGCCGCGGCCGCATCATTGCCCTTGCCCTCCTCGGCGGCCTCGTGCTCGCGGCGGTGGGGGTCGGCGGATATTTTCTCTGGCGCCCTGAGCCGGCCGCGCCCGTTGTCGGGGTCGTGCGCACCACCGAGATCCGCATCGCGCCCGAAGTGGGCGGCCAGCTCGCGGCGATCAAGGTGGAGAAAGGCGCAAACGTGAAGGCCGGCGACGTCGTCGCCGAGCTTTCCGCGCTCGAGCTGACCGCGGCGGTGGCGCAGGCGCGCGCGGCGCTTGCCGCCGCGACGGCCGACCGCGACCATGTCTATGCGGGCGTGCGCGCGGAGGAGATCGCCGGGCTTGCGGCCGAGATCGCCAAGGCGAAATCGCGGCTGGACTATGCGCAGGCGCAGCTTGATCGCACCGCCTACCTCGCGCGCGACGACTTCGCCTCGCGGCAGACCCTCGATCAGGCCGAGAACGACGTGGCGAGCGCGCGTGCCGATCTCGCCGAGGCGCAAGCCAATCACGCCGCGGCGGTCGCAGGCCCGACCAAGGAGGAGCGCGCCATTGCCGACGCGCAGGTGCGGGGCGCCGCGGCCGCGCTCGCGGTGCTCGAGCGGCGGCTCGACAAGACCATTTTACGGACCCCGGCTGACGGCATTGTCAGCGTCATCGTCGCCGAGGTCGGCGAGAACATCCGCGCCGGCCAGCCGGTGCTCGCGATCGAGGCGACGGGAAAGCGGTGGCTGTCGTTCAACGCGCGCGAAGATACGTTGCACGGCATGACCGTCGGGACGACGGTCGGCGTCCGAACCGCGGGCACCAAGCAGGCGACGCCCGCGCTCGTCACCGAGCTCCTGCCGCTGGGGCCGTTCGCGACCTGGCAAGCCGAGCGCGCGGTCGGCGATCACGATCGCAACACGCTGCGCCTGCGCCTCGATCCGCAACGCGGCGCCACCGACTTCGAGCCCGGTATGACGGTGTGGATCAGCCGCTGAGCGCGTAGAGCTGGCGGGCGGCACGCTCCCGCTGTCGGACTGACGACAGGCTATTCAGTGGCCGCGCCCGGCGACGTGTGCCTGATCGTCCTTCGCAGCACCTCGAAAATGACGGCGGTCGACCAGCCGAACACGAGCACGCCATTCATTGCCGTTATCGGTCCGATCAGCCGCCATCGCTCTATGGGAACGACGTCGCCGTATCCGAGCGTGGTGTAGTTCACAAACGCGAAATACAGCAGATCGACTCCCGCAGGCGCGGCATCGATGATCGCATAAGCGAGCGACCAAACGATCACCTCGCAGATATGCGCCGCCATCAGGACCGATACGGTCACAACCATGACGACGATCATATGCCATGTTGGAAGCAGCCGGTGCCTCTCGGCCGCGATGTGCACGACCCGGACGACAGTTGTCATGACAAGGGCATGGATCACGATGTTGCAGAGACTGACCGTAGAACCCACAAGAAACTGGCGAAACATTGTTTGCAAGCTCCCGTTGACCTGTCTGCTGGGCTCATCGCCCCTTTCGAGCACGACAGCGGAGCCGTCGTGCTAACATGGGAAGAGTAAGCTTGGCCGTTCCGAGGACCACCGCGCTAGGATGACGCCTAGACAACGGTTAAGCTGCGATGGGTAAGACACGCAGACCTTTGACGGGAGTGAACAATGAACTGGGTGCTTTTCGTCGTGTTGGCGAGTTCGACGGCGTCCGACAAAGTGATCAATGCGACGCCCGTCCCGATGGCCACGGAGCAGCTCTGTAACGAAGCGAAAAACAAGCTGTTCGAGAGTTACAGGCGAAGCAATACTCCGAACTTCCTCATCGTCATCGAGTGCCTGCGAGCCCGCTAGGCGACGTGGTATCTCATACGCCCTCACACGCTCAATATCTGTCTCCGATAACGGCACGGAGCTGCGCAGCATGGCGATCTTGCGCTGGTCACAAGAGCGGCAGGTCGAGTTGGACTACGCCACATCCGGCAAACCGCAGCAGAGCGCTTTCATCGAAAGCTTCAACGGACGCCCGCGTGACGAGCCATCAAGGCGCTGACGAGGCCACGCTCGCTGACGTTGCCGCATATTACGCGGCAGCCGAAGCGCAATCCAAATCCGGCGACGCTCGGGCAAAAAAGCTTGCAAAATGACTGCGAATCTGTTAGAACAAAACATGAACAAATGGCATGGCAGCAAACAAAGGTCAAGCGAGGATAAAGGATTAGAGAATGATCGAGACGCAACTTCCCTCTACCGCCGGCAACCTGGCTTCCGTCCGTCCGAGCGCCGCCCTCGCATTCCTCGCGCCGGCTCCGCTGATCGCGGGCGAGGATGCCGCCGCCTATGACGACCTGCTGACGCGCATCTCGGCCGCATTGGAGCCATCCGACATCCTGGAAGAGATCTGGGTGCGCGACGTGGTCGATATGGTCTGGGACGCGCTCCGCCTGCGCCGCCTCAAGGCGCAACTGCTGACGGCATCGGCCTACGAAGGCATGCACGCCATCCTCAGCCGGTTTCTCGACTGGCAGTACTCCGAGCAGCTCGCGCGGCAATGGACGTTGCGCGACGCGGCGGCGGTGACGAAAGCCGAGGCCGTGCTCGCCTCCGCCGGCCTGAGCGCGGAGGCGGTGACGGCGCAGACGCTGGCGCTCAAGATCGACATCGTCGAGCGCATCGATCGCATGATGGTGACGGCGGAGGCCCGCCGCAACTCGGTCCTGCGCGAGATCGAGCGGCATCGCGCAAGCTTCGCGCACACGTTGCGGCGCGCCGTGCAGGAGGTCGAGGACGCCGAGGAGGTCGAAGATGCCGAGCAAGGGGAGGGCGGATTGAAGCTCATCACCGCAAGCGAGACGCCGGCGTGAATGCCGCGCGCCGGCGCGAAGCGAACCGCGCCAATGCGCGCGCCAGCACCGGCCCGAAAACGCGCGCGGGCAAGGCCCGCTCCGCCGGCAACGCGCGCCGTCATGGCTTGAGCCTGCCGGCGCTGGAGGATCCCGCGCTGGCGCACGAGATCGTCGCGCTGGCGCGCATGATCGCCGGCGCCGAGGCCGGAGCATTTTCCGGAAAAGTGGATTTCCGGTTTTCCGCAGAGAATGCGACCACGCAAAAGGATCTAGAGCGCGTCTCAGCACACGATCGAGTCAACGTAAACGGAACGCGCTCTAGCGCGCGCCGCTTCGAGCTCGCGTGCCGCATCGCCGCGGCGCAGCTCGATCTCGTGCGCGTGCGGCGCGCGCGCCTCGATCTGCTGCGCCAGGACCGATTGCGCCATGACCTGTTCGCGGGCGGCGTCTGCGATGCCGGCGTGGCCATGGAGCTCTGGTTCATCGACCGCTACGAACGGCGCGCGCTGTCGCGGCGCCGATGGGCCATCGTCGATTTCGACGCCGCGGCGGAAACCGCCCCGCAGACTGTTCGGCCGGACGCCGCCGCCCGCAGGGCGCATCTTGGCCAAACGAACCCACGTTGCTCAACTGCAACAGCGGCCGATGGCCCGCGCCGCGATCGTGCACGCAGGCGGCGAAGGCGCGACATCGTGCGCGGGGAGCGACTTTGCGCAGGCCGCTCGCCCGGCCTAGACTGCCCGGCACAAACAATGCGGCCGCGCCACGAAGTGCGGCACCCGAGGGAGGACATGATGACGAAATCCAGCGCGATGGCGCGGCGGATGTCCCGCCGCAAATTCATGGTCGGGACCGCCGGCGCCGGGGCCGCGCTCGCGTCCAACCTGGCCGCGCCCGGCCTCTTGGCGCAGACCCGCGCGCCGATCAAGCTCGGCAACCTCAATTCCTTCACCGGCGCGATCGCCTATGCCGCCGAGAACAATCTCATCGGCATGAACCTGTTTTTCGACAGCGTCGGCTGGACCGTCGGCGGCCGCAAGATCGAGATCATCAAGGAGGACGACCAGTTCAATCCGCAGGTCGGGCTGCAGAAGGCGAAGAAGCTGGTTGAAAGCGACAAGGTCGACATGATCGTCGGCGTCCAGGCCAGCAACGTCGCGCTCGCGGTGCTCAACTACGCCAAGCAGCAGAAGGCGTTCTACATTGTCTCCGGCGCCGGCACCGACGCCATCACCTGGGATCGCTATCCCTATCTGTTCCGCACCTCGATCTCGGCCTACCAGCTGAGCACGCCGATGGCGAACTGGGTCTACGACAATCTCGGCAAGGAGATCGTGACGACCGCTTCCGATTATGCCGGCGGCCGCGACGTGATCGCGCAGTTCAAGGGGCCTTACGTCGCGCGCGGCGGCAAGGTGCTCAAGGAGATCTGGCCGCCGCTCGGGACCACGGATTTCAGCCCCTATCTGATCGACATCAAGTCGATCAATCCGCCGGTCACCTACGATTTCATGCCGGGCGCCGACGCCATCCGCTTCATCCAGCAATATACCGAGTTCGGGTTGAAGGAGAAAATGCCGCTCACCGGCTTCACCATCATCGATTCGCTGACCATCAGCGCGCTCGGCAAGGCCGCGCTCGGGGTGATCTCCGCCACCACCTATACCGACACCGTCGACAATCCGCAGAGCAAGCAGTTCGTGGCCGACTACCAGGGCAAGTACAAGGCGCTGCCGGATATCTTCTCCGACTACGGGTACGTCGCGGCGCGCACCGTCTACGAAGCGCTGAAGGCGACCGACGGCGATGCCTCGAACAAGGACAAGCTCGCCGAGGCGATGACCAAGGTCAAATTCGACGCCCCGCGCGGGCCGTTCCGGATGGATCCGGTTACCCACAATCCGATCGAGGACATCCACATCTGTCAGGTGGTCGAGAAGGACGGCAAGGTCACCAGCAAGGTCATCACCACGTTCAAGGACGTGCAGGACCCGGGAAAGAAGATTTATTGATCGTGCGGAAATTAAAGCCTCCGTCGCCGCGTCGAGCCACGAATTCCGTCCTCATCCTGAGGAGGCGGCGAAGCCGCCGTCTCGAAGGATGGGGGCCCCTCATGCTTCGAGACGCCGCGCAGCGCAAACCAGCTTTCGCGGGGTGCTTGAACTTGCGTTGCGCTGCACGGCTCCTCAGCATGAGGGCGAGAGAGCGTAACGACGGTCAAATCTCTGCCCCGGTGATACTCGCATGATGGCGGGCTGAGGGGGGCATGGAGTTCGTTGTCGCCCAGCTCCTGAACGGGCTGGTCTACGGCATGCTGTTGTTCCTGATGGCGGCCGGCCTCTCGCTCATCTTCGGCTTGATGAACGTGGTGAGCCTCGCCCACGGCTCGTTCTTCATGCTGGGCGCGTTCTTCGGGCTGTCCATCTACCGCTTCACCGGCAGCTTCTGGCTCGCGCTCGTGCTGGCGCCCATTCCCGTCGCCGCGCTCGGGATCGCGATGGAGCTGCTGTTCATGCGGCCGCTCTACCGCCGCGGCCACATGGACCAGGTGCTGCTGACCTTCGGTTTCACCTTCGTCTTCTTCGACCTCGTGCAAGCGGTGTGGGGCCGCGTGATCGTACGGCTGCCGGCGCCGGAGATCCTCCAAGGCGCCACCCAGATCGGGCTCGGCGTGTTCTCGACCTACCGCCTGTTCCTGATCGGCCTCGGCTTTGCGATGGCGTTGCTGCTGTGGCTGTTCCTCGATCGCAGCCGCATCGGCGCGATGGTGCGCGCCGGCGTCGATGACGCCGCCATGGCGGCGGGGCTCGGCGCCAACATCCCCTTGCTGTTCACCGGCATCTTCGGCGCCGGCGTGGCCCTGGCCGCGCTCGGCGGCGTCGCCGCCGGGCCCGTGCTCGGACTCTATCCCGGCATGGATACCGAAATTCTCATCCCCGCCTTTATCGTCATCGTGATCGGGGGCATGGGAAGCCTGCGCGGCGCCTTCATCGGCAGCCTGCTGATCGGCGAGGCCGACACCTTCGGCAAGGCCTATTTCCCCAGCCTCGCGCTGTTCCTGATCTATCTCGTCATGGCGGTGGTGCTGCTGGTGCGCCCGCAGGGCCTGTTCGGCATCAAGTATACCGGCGTGTCCGCCGCGCCGGCGGTCACCACGGTGAGCACGCCGGCCACGGCGGAGACGCGCGCGGTCGGGCTGCTCGCGATCCTGGCGATGCTCGTTTACCCGTTCCTGGTGGCGGATT
>Ga0208989_10000336_pt1 | contig 12971 bp, 12 predicted proteins | sample MedBloCAOM3_M1_FD_187852 | JGI IMG/M metagenome (GOLD analysis project Ga0208989, IMG submission 187852) | Forest soil microbial communities from El Dorado National Forest, California, USA - Mediterranean Blodgett CA OM3_M1 (SPAdes) (version 2) | ecosystem: Environmental > Terrestrial > Soil >...
CTTGAATGCAAACCCGGAGGCGTCCGCCACGACCGCGATCCGGCTCGCGTCGGAGAGGCGTCGCCAGCAATCCCAGGCGTTCATCGCCAGCATGACGACGACAGCGACGGCCATCGTGGCGATGGTGGATTTGAGCAGCACGTTGGCCGACAGCCGATTGAGCATGGAACCCTCCCGAGCGTAGTTCCATGGATCGGTCATCTAGGTAAATAATGCGTTGTCGGCGGTACTCCGGGAGATGATTTAGCTCATAGGAGGTATTTTAACACCTGCGTCAGCGAGCCGCGCGCCGAAAGGTGCGGACCGTCCGCGGCGGGAGCGGCCAGCACCATCGCTCCCGGCCTCGCAGTCGAACCGCTATCGCGCCGGCGCCCGCTCGAGCTGGGCGTAGGCGATTTCCGCGACCCGGTGCAGCCGGTCGCGATCCGCCTCGCCGCTCACCACATAGCCGACCGCGCCGTCCGCCCAGGAGAGCGCCGCGATGGGTCCCGCCGCGTTATAGCGCAAGGCGGTGTCCGGTCCGTCCGCGCGCGTGCTGTAGAGCGTGAAGCGCTCGCCGGATTTTCCCTCATACATGAAGAAGGCGGCGGCGCCGTGCGGTCCCGGCAGCAGTCGGCCGCCGACGAGCTTCAGTCCGACCTTTTCGAGGTCGGGGATGCGCAACTCATAACCGACGCGCTTCGAGAGCCACTGCGTCAGGTGGGCCGATTCGCTGCCCGGCACCTCGACCGGGTGGCGCACCTCCACCACGTAGAGCTTGTGGGCATCGAGCGCATCCGTGGTGAGCGTTGCGGCCGCGCCGGAAACGGCCGCGGAGGCGCCGTGCGCCATCCAGCCCGCCAACCCGCCGACCAGAAAGGCCACGACCGCGGCCGCCGCCGCGATGCCGCGCCACGACCGGCCCGCGCGCTCGATCTGGCGCAGGCTGAGGCGGGCGGGCACCCGTTCGGTCGCCACTACGCCGTAGCGCGCCTGAATGGCATCCGCGAGCGAGCGCCACGCCGCCACGCGCGCCATGTCCTGCGGGTGCGTCGAAAGCCACGCTTCCACGGCCGCCAGGCGGTCGGGCGGAAGCTCGCCGTCGACATAGGCGTGAAGCTCGTCTTCGGCCACGGGCAGATCGCGATCAGTCATCGTGCCACCTCTTGATCACTTGATGCGGCGGAGCGCGGGGCGCTCGCCGTCCAGATAAGCCCTGATCTGCGCACGCGCGCGCGCCAGGCGCGACATCACGGTTCCGACCGGCACGCCCTGCACCTCGGCGACCTCGCGATAGGTGAGGCCTTCGAGCACGACCAGCAGGAGCGCCGCGCGCTGATCGTCGACCAGACTGGCGAGCGCCCGCTCGATATCGCGCGAGCCCGCCTCGGGACCGGACATGTCCGGCGCGTCGTCTTCGCCGATCAGCGTCATGACGGGACGGCGGGCCAGCGAACGAAGCCGGTTGCGGTTGAGATTCGTCAAGATCGTGTAAAGCCAGGCCCGCACGTCACCGCCGTGAAACAGATGCTCGGAACGCAACGCACGTACCAGCGTGTCCTGAACCAGATCGTCGGCCGTTTCCGCGTTGCGCGTCAGCGCCCGCGCATACCGGCGCAATGCCGGTATCGCCGCCTCGACGCCGTTCCGGAAACTGTTCAAGCGTCCGTTCCCAAAGTCCTTGCCGGCCATCGCGCCCGCGGTCCGCGATGCGGCGACCGTCGAAAAGTCAAACACCGGGCCTGCCACGCTATTCCGGATAGCACAATTCCGCGCGGCGCTTGCAGTTAACGCCCCTCGACCGGCCAGCTTGAAGGCAGGGGAACCCTATGCCATAGGGTCCTGGAGCGTGTCCCGACAAATCGGAACACGCCCCAGATGGCACATTGGTCATTTTTTCAGGCGAACCGGTGCTCCGGGCGAAGTCGGGGCGGCCTCTCGCCGGAAAATGCTCCCGCAGGCCGTCGCGCAGCCGAAACGAGGAGCGTCATGCCGGAATCCGCCGGGGTCATGCGCGGCAAGCGCGGCCTGATCATGGGGGTGGCGAACAATCGCTCCATCGCCTGGGGCATCGCAAAAGCCGCCCGCGCTCACGGCGCCGAGCTCGCCTTCACGTATCAGGGCGATGCGCTGAAGCGACGCGTCGAGCCGCTGGTGCAGGAGCTCGGCGGCCACGTCGTCGGCCATTGCGACGTCACCGAGCCGGCGACCATCGACGCCGCATTCGCGGCGGTCTCCACCCTGTGGGGCTCGCTCGATTTCGTGGTGCACGCCATGGCGTTTTCCGATCGCGGCGAGCTCGACGGCCGCTATGTCGACACCACGCAGGACAATTTCACCCGGACGATGCTGATCAGCTGCTATTCGCTGACGGCGGTCGCGCAGCGCGCCGAGAAGCTGATGCCGAAGGGCGGGGCATTGCTGACGCTCAGCTATTACGGCGCCGAGAAATGGATGCCCCATTACAACGTGATGGGGGTCGCCAAGGCGGGTCTCGAGGCCTCGGTGCGCTATCTCGCCGCCGATCTCGGCAGCAAAAACATCCGCGTCAACGCGATCTCGGCGGGCCCGATCAAGACGCTGGCCGCCTCGGGCATCGGCGACTTCCGCTACATACTGAAATGGAACGAGTACAACGCGCCGCTGCGGCGCAACGTGTCGGGCGAGGAGGTGGGCGACGCGGCGGTCTATCTGCTCTCCGACATGTCGCGCGGCGTCACCGGCGAGATCCATCATGTCGATGCCGGCTATCACATCGTCGGCATGAAACATCCGGATGCACCGGATATATCGGTGGCCAAAGACCCGTGACGAGCACGCAGGCAAACACCAGCAACGCGCGGGCGTGATGTCGCAGCCGCTGCTCTACTTCATGCGTCACGGCGAGACCGACTGGAACGCGGAACGCCGGCTGCAGGGTCAGCACGATATCCCGCTCAACGCCGTCGGGCGCGGCCAGGCCTCGCGTTGCGGCGAGATCATGCGCGCCCTGTTCGAGCGCGACGGCCGCGATCCGGAAGGCTTCGACTTCGTATCGAGTCCGCTCGGGCGCGCCAGAGAGACCATGGAGCTCATGCGGACCGGGCTCGGCCTCGACCCGGCACGGTATCGCACCGACCCTCGGCTTGCCGAGCTGTCCTTTGGCCGCTGGGAGGGCTTCACCTTTGCGGAGCTGCAGCGGGATCAGGCCGACATCCGCGCCCTGGCCACGCGCGAGCACGACAAATGGGCTTTCGTGCCGCCCGGCGGAGAGAGCTATGCGGATCTTCTGGTGCGGGTGCGGCAGTGGCACGCGACGGTCGCGCGCGATACGGTTGCGGTGGCGCATGGCGGCGTCGCCCGCACCCTGATCGTGCATCTCGGGATCGAGCCGGCGGCAGCGGCGCCCGTTCACGACATCGAGCAGGGCGTCGTCTACCGCTTCGCGCCGGGGAAGTTGACGCGCTTCGCCTGACGGTTGATCGCGGCCAGCCGCACCGATCATGTCGACAGAAGAAAAAAGGCCGGCAAGCGCCGGCCTTTTTGATTTTTCCGGGCCTTCGCCGCCGCATTGCTGCGGCGGTAAGGCCGATTACCCGCGTGCGACACGCAGGCCCCGTTTTCGGGAATTACGAGCTCTTCTTTTTCTTCTTCTTCTTCGCCATGGTGCAATCCTCCTGGGTTCATGATCGGCGCATGAGATTTCCGGAAATTCCAAGCCGATGACCCTTCAATAGCACAACCGAACTCCGGGTTCCACTGGTTTTTCAAAATTAGTCGTGAGATTTCAGTGTCTTAACGGATGTTCAGATTGGCATTAACTATTATTCATGCAGATGAATTCCCATTCAGCGCGGGCCGAAGTTATTCACAGGTCGCTGAGGGCGACAGCGGATGCGGCCCGCGCTTTCTCGCGCGAGCCGGGTCCCCTTTGGGCGAAAATGCTCTAAACACGGGAGCGGAATTGCGCCACAGGGGCGCGAGCGCTGCGAAGCAGTTGTCGGTTTCATGTCTTACAACACCTTCGGCCATCTCTTTCGGGTCACGACCTTCGGCGAAAGCCACGGGCCCGCGATCGGCTGCGTGGTCGACGGCGCGCCGCCGCGCATCGCGCTGACCGAAGCCGATATCCAGCCCTATCTCGACAAGCGCCGGCCGGGCCAATCGCGCTACACGACGCAACGCCAGGAGCCGGACACGGTGAAAATCCTGTCCGGCGTGTTCGTCGACGAAGCGACCGGCGTCCAGGTCACGACCGGCACGCCGATCGGGTTGCTGATCGAGAATGTCGATCAGCGCTCGAAGGACTATTCCGACATCAAGGACAAGTATCGGCCCGGCCACGCCGACTACACCTACGACGTCAAATACGGGCTGCGCGACTATCGCGGGGGCGGCCGCCAGTCGGCGCGCGAGACTGCGACGCGCGTGGCGGCCGGCGCGATTGCGCGCAAGATCGTGCCCGGCCTGACGGTGCGCGCCGCGCTGATCCAGATCGGCCCCCATCGGATCGATCGCAGCCGCTGGGACTGGGACGAGATCGATCGCAATCCCTTCTTCTGCCCGGACGCCGAGCAGGCCAAGCTCTATGGCGATTATCTCGACGGCCTGCGCAAGTCCGGCTCCTCGGCCGGCGCCGTCATCGAGGTGGTGGCCGAGGGCGTGCCGGCCGGGCTCGGCGCGCCGGTCTACGGGAAGCTCGACGGCGATCTCGCGGCTGCGCTCATGAGCATCAACGCCGTCAAAGGCGTGGAGATCGGCGCGGGCTTTGGCGCCGCGGCGCTGACCGGCGAGGAGAATGCCGACGAGATGCGCATGGGCAACGACGGCAAGCCGCGCTTCCTGTCGAACCAGGCCGGTGGAATCCTGGGCGGCATCTCGACCGGGCAGGCGGTCGTGGCGCGCTTCGCGGTCAAACCGACCTCGTCGATCCTCACGCCGCGCCGCACCGTCGATCGCTACGGCCGCGAGACCGAGATTTCGACCAAGGGCCGCCACGATCCCTGCGTCGGCATCCGCGCGGTGCCGATCGGCGAGGCCATGGTGGCCTGCGTGATCGCGGATCACTATCTGCGCCATCGCGCCCAGGTGGGCGATGGCACGGCATGGCCGTTCGCGCCGCCGCGCGCGTGAAGCGGTATCTGAACGGATCGCCGGGGCAAGCCCCGGGCGCGTCGCGCGACATCCTGCCATCAGCAGAACGCTTCCCCGCTACGGCGGCATCTTGTCGGGCGGGTTTCGCTGCGCCGAGCCGCCGCCCACCGAGGGCTTGATGATGCGATAAAGCTGGAAACGATCGCCGTCGGCGACCAGTGCCAGGCGGGAGGGATCCGGGTTGGCGGCGTCGTCCTCGGTGGAGAGAATGTAGATATAGTCGAACTTCGTCCAATTGAGCCAGAATGTGGGCGTATCCGGAAGCGGGCGTTCGGCCGCGAGGATGAGTTGCGCCGTCAACGGCGGCGTCCCGTCGTGGAGATCGACATAATCACGATATTCGGGACGGACATGCAGCACCTGCTTGCCCGCCACCGTGAAGACCGTCGTGACCAGCGCGGAGCGCTCGATCATCGCGATGCAGGCCGCGTGGACGAGACCGAGATCGCGCACATCATCGCCGAAGGTGCCGTCCGCATAGGCAACGAAGACTTTCGAGCCGGGCGCGATCCGACGCACCGAGTTGCGGAACGCGCTCGTCGAGTCCGACAGCTGCGACCAGTTGTAGTCGACCTCGATCAGCCGCCCGGCGGTCAACACAATAAGAATGAGCAGGAAGCCCTGCCGCACCAGGCGGCTGCGCGCGTCGAGCTCGCCGCATCCGAAAAGCATGAGCGCCACGCCGAGCGGCACGCGTTGATCCGCCATATAGGTGTCGAACATCATGCGCGGCAAGGCCAGATAGACGATGCCGCCGACCACGAGCAGCACCAGGGTCATCGGGTGAAAGCGCAGAACGCCATGGCGGATCGCCCAGATGGCGCTCGCGACCAGGATGGTGACCAGCCCCATCGCGGCGATGTCGGAGTAATCGGTGACCACATACATCAGCCCGTCGATCTTGCCGCGCTGGTCCCAGGAGACGGCGGACGCGAGCTGCATGGTCGGGCTGGCATAGAGCAGCGGCGCGACGGCGAGAAACGGCATACCGCTGACGACGAAATCCACGATCCGGCCCGGCCAGGGGTCCTGGCGCCGCTCCCACAGCCGCACGATCTCGAACGAGAGCACGCCGATCGCGTAAATGCCCAGCGCCGAGAGATGGCAAAAGAACAGCGCAACGACGCAGGCGGTCGATAATGCCAATCGTATCGGCCAGGCCCGCTCGCGCACCACGACCCAGCCGGCCAGGGCCCACAGCGCCACGCCGATTCCGAAGATGTAGTTCATCAATCCGACGAGGAAGACGTAGTTATAGAGCAGCGGAATGGCGAAGAGCGGCAGCGCGGTCCAGCGTCCGTTCAGCACGCGGCTCAGCACGAGCGCGCCGGAAATAATGAGCGCGAACATCGCGACGATGAACACCTGGCCGGCGAGATAGATGTTCATGACACGCGCCAGCGGCGGCACCAGCACATCCATGGTCAGGTTCGGAATCCACTGCCAGTCCAGCTCATAGAATCGCGCGAGCTGCACATTGGTGGTCAGCGTCGCGATCGCATGCATGCGCGCCAGGTGATTGATGTAGTCCGCCAGCGGCGGCAGCGGATGCGTCCAGATCGGTATCGAGATCAGCAACGTGAAGGCGGCGAAAAGAACGGCGATTTGCGGTCCGGAGAATCCCGGCGCGCGAAATTGCGACGGCGAAATGATCGGCGAAGGGCCGGGCGGCCTCGAGAAGGTTGGCTTGTTCGGCAACAGCATGCGCAATCTCATCCCGTTCATGCTTGGCGTGGCTGATTGCGGCTGAACATGCAATGAACAGGCCAGATCACCAGATCCCCGGAATGAGGCGATAGCGCACACGCGTCGCGTAGTCACCATATCCGTCGAGCTTCTCCTTCAGCATCCGCTCCTCCATCGGAATCCGCAAGGCGAGCAGGACCACCCAAAGCGGCGCGAGCGCGAGCCCGTAGACCGAGCCGAGGAGCAGCGGGATGCCGACGAACATCAGGATCGCTCCGGCATACATGGGGTGCCGCACATAGCGATAGGGCCCGGTGGTCACGACGGTCTGTCCGCGCGCCTCCTGGATCTTCACGACGGGCGCCGCAAAGCTGTTCGCGCGGAAGGTCAGGAAAGTCGCGACCATCGACAGCAGGATCAAGAGCGCGCCGATGCACTGCGCCCATGCCGGCACGTGCGAGAGCCGATAGCGCATCGCGTCGAGCGCCATCAATATGTGCCAGCCGATCCACAAGACGGCTATGCACATCATGAAGATCTTGTCGCCACGCTCCTGGTCGCGCTGGATCGGCGGCGCGAGGCGCTCCGCCAAAAGGCCGGGGTCGTGCCGGGCGAGCCAGAGCCCGACCGCAAACCCGCTTGCCGCCATCTCGATGACCAGGATCCAGGCCTGCGGCCATCTCCAGGTCCCGGCGGCCGCGAACAGCAACGCCGCGGTCGCGGCATTCACGGCGATCGTCGAGATGATGAGCTTTGCGATCATGTCGGCTCCGATCGTGCCAGGGCGTTCAATGCGGAGGCATCACCGGGAAGCAATTCGACGGCAAGCCTGAGCGACGAACCGTTAGCCCAGCTCCGCCGCCCGTTTGAGGCTCGCGATCATCGAAATCCGCAACAGATAGTCGCGCGTCAGGCCGGCGTCGCCCGCGATGGTTCTCAGCTCGTCGCGGAACCGCGCCTGCTCGGCCGGGTCGCTCGCTTCCAGATTGCGCTTGTTCTGGATCGAGTGCTTCTGCACATATTCGAGCGTCACCAGCCGGCGCTGCCTGTCATAGCGGTCGAGCTCGCCGTCGCCGGCCTCGCCGTGCCAGACCCGCGCCAGCCGTTCGGTGAGGTTGATGGCGTCATGGATGCCGCCGTTCATGCCCATGCCGCCGAGCGGATTGTTGATGTGGGCGGCGTCGCCGACCAGGAAGGCGCGGCCCATCCGAAAACGCTTCGCCACCCGCTGATGCACCCGGTAGAGCGTCACATGCACGATGTCGTCGTCGGTCACATCGGGTTGGATGCTCGCAAGCGTGCGCCTCGCGAAATCGCGGTCGGTCGCGGTCTCGTCGGAGACGTCGGGCGCGATCGGAAACATCAGGCGCCACATGCCCGGAATTTGCAGATAGAAATGCCACTGCGTCGGGTCCGCCACGTAGCTCACCGCGTCGAGCCCGGGCACTGCCGCGTGGAAATCGAAGGTCGTGCCGATCACCAGGAAGCGCTCGGGCCAGGTGAATCCCTCGAACTCGACGCCGAAGGCCTTGCGGACCTCCGAGCGCGCCCCGTCGGCGCCGATCAGCCAGCGGCCACGCCGCTCCTCGGTGCTGCCATCCGGCGCGACAAGCGTCACCACGACGCCATCGGCGTCCTGGCGCGCCGCGCAGACGCGCCGGTCGAACTCGATGCGGTAATTCGGGTCCGATCGCAGCGCCCCATCGATGATGCGGGTCAGGTTGTGCTGCTCGCTTTGCAGCCGGTAGGGATGGCGCGTCACATCCGCGATGCCGGAGAAGTCGAAAGCCGCGATGACGCCGTCGCGCCGCGTGCGGTATTGCAGGCGCGGCGCCACCAGCCCGGTCGCGATAAGGGCATCGGCCACGCCGAGGTCGTCCAGCATGTCGAGGGTCGATGGATGGAAGGTCGAGGCGCGCGATTCGCGGCTCAAGGCCGGCGAGCCCTCGAACACCGTGATCGGAATGCCCCGCCGGACGAGAGCCGCCGCCGCGACCAGACCGACGGGTCCTGCGCCCGCGACGAAAACCCGTTCCTCTGTGATCATCGACGGCTCGGCGTGCCCCCAGCCTGGTGGATCTGCAAATCGGCCGACATTTAAGGCAAAGACGAGGCCGCCAACAACGGCTATTCTGGACGCCGACGACGGCCTCGACGGGAGGGCGGCCATGAGGGCGATCCGGCGCATCGTTGCGGCGCTGTTGCTGCTGTCGACGGCGGGACATGCGGCCGCCCAGACCAGCTATCCGGACCAGGCCGTCCGCATTCTGGTTGGGTTCACCCCGGGCGTGGCCCCCGACATCGTCGCGCGCGTGCTGGCCGACAAATTCTCCGAAAGCTGGGGCCGGCCGGTCCTGGTCGAGAACGTCACCGGCGCGGGCGGCAACATCGCCTGCGATCGCGTCGCCAAGGCGGCGCCCGACGGCTACACGCTGGTGATGTGCGGCAACGGCTCGCTCGTGATCGCGCCCAGTCTCTACGACAAGCTCTCCTATGATCCGGTCAAGGACTTCGCGCCGATCGCTCGGGTCTTCGTCGCCGCGAATGTCCTCGCGGTGCATCCCGACGTGCCGGCGCGGACGCTGCCCGAACTCGTGTCGCTGGCGCGCCAGCAGCCCGGCAAGCTGACCTACGGGCATGCCGGCACCGGCACGTCCCAGCATCTCGCGGCCGAGCTGTTCAAATATATGGCGCATATCGACCTTCAGCCCGTGGCCTATCGCGGCACCACGGCGCTGCTGCCGGACCTGCTCGCCGGCCGTCTCACCCTGTCCTTCGCCAATATCTCGAACGCGCTGCCGCTGGTGCGGGAAGGAAAATTGCGCGCCTTCGCGGTGACGTCGATCAGGCGCTCGGGCGCGGCGCCCGATCTGCCGACCATGGCGGAGTCCGGATTTCCGGGATTCGAGGCGGTCCCGTGGTTCGGGCTGATGGCCCCGGCGGGCACGCCGCCGGCCGTCGTCGACAAGATCCAACGCGAGACCGTGAAGGTCCTGGCGATGCCGGACGTGCAAAGGCGGCTGGCGGAGCTCGGGGTCGATGTGATCGGCAGCTCGCCGGCGGAACTTGCGGCTGTCATCGCGTCCGAGACGCCGCAATGGGCCAAGGTCATCAAGGCGGCCGGGATCAGGGCGAGCGAATAACGCCGTCGCGGCCGCCCGGGCGCCTTGCGGCCGGCCGAGGCCGCGCCGCGCTCCAGATTCGTCCGTTACTTCCGGAAAATGCCCTAATTCATGGTGCCCTCTGGTCATTTCACCCGGCCGCTTATACAAAGCCCCGGCGGCAGGGGGCGGCTGCCGCTGCCCATGCCGCCCATGATGCCGATCGAGGCGCCGCTGTTGGCGCCCCGAACGGCGCCGCCGGAACCGACCGAATGACCACCGATAACCATCAACTCGTCGAAGCCGTCGTCGCCGCCTTCGCGCGCGGCGAGCTCGTGGTCGTTGCCGACGACGACGACCGCGAGAACGAGGGCGACCTGTTCGTCGCCGCCGCGATGTGCACGCCCGAGAAGATGGCCTTCATCATCCGCAATACGTCGGGGATCGTGTGCGCGCCGCTCGCGGTCGAGCAGGCCAAGCGCCTCCACCTCGATCCGATGGTGGCGCTCAACGACGCGCCGCTCGGGACCGCCTTCACGGTCTCGGTCGACGTGCGGCATGGCGTGACGACGGGCATTTCCGCCGAGGAGCGCACCAACACGGTGCGGGCGCTTGCCAACGGCAACAGCGGCGCTTCCGATTTCGTGCGGCCGGGCCATGTCTTCCCGCTGGTCGCCCGCGAGGGCGGCGTGCTGATGCGCTCCGGCCATACCGAGGCCTGCGTCGATCTCTGCCGCCTGGCTGGCCTCGCGCCGGTGGGCGTGCTCTCCGAGCTCATGAACGACGACGGCACCGTGATGCGCGGCCCCCAGGTGGCGGCCTTTGCGGAACGCCACAACCTCAAGCGCATCACGATCGCCGACCTCATCGCCTACCGCCAGGCGCGCGAGAAGCTGGTCGACCGCATCAGCGAATTCTCGGTGCCGACCGAGATCGGCACCCTCAAGGGCTACGCCTATGTGACGCCGTTCGACCAGGTGCATCACATGGCGCTGGTTTACGGCCGCATCGGCGACGGCCGCAACGTGCCGACCCGGCTGCATCGGGCGAACCTCATCCGCGACATGTTCGGGGGCGCCAATACGGTCCACAAGGTGCTCGAGCACTTCAAGCGCGAAGGCAACGGCGTGATCGTGTTCCTGCGCGACGGCTCGGCCGGCGTGCCGGTGTCGGCCATCCCGCGCAACGGAGACTCCGGGGCGGAAGCCGAGCGTAACCGTCAATGGCGCGAGATCGGGCTGGGCGCGCAGATCCTCAGGGACCTCGGCATCTCGTCGATCCGCCTGCTCACCTCCGCCGAGCATCGTTATGTCGGCCTGGCCGGCTTCGGCATCGAGATCGTGGCGACCGAGCCGATCCAAGGCTGAGGCCGGGTCGCGCGCGCCGACCGGGCTCGATCAACAATAGGATTTGATTGCGGCCGGACCCTGGGCGCTTTCCCCCGACCGTCGCCCGTGCCACCATGTGGCGGGCCGACCGGAGAGGCGGATGCGCACACGGCTGATCTGTTGCTTGACGGCGATCGGCGCTGTGCTGGGCGCCTGGGGCCATGGCGCCGCGGCGCCGAATTCGGCGCCGCGATTGGCCGACATGCCGCGCCAGGCGGCCGACACCAATGTCGACGTCGAGCTGGTGCTCGCGGTCGACGTGTCCTATTCGATGGATCCGGACGAGCAGGCGCTCCAGCGCGAAGGCTATGTGCAGGCGCTGACCTCGCGCGAATTCCTCGACGCGTTGCGCCGCGGCATGCACGGCCGGATCGCGGTGACCTATTTTGAATGGGCGGGCGCCGCCGACCAGAAGATCGTCGTGCCGTGGCGTCTGATCGACGGTCCGGCGAGCGCCCAGGCGGTGGCGGACGAGATCGGGGGCGCGCCCTATCGGCGCGCCTACCGCACGTCGATCTCGGGCGCATTGTCCTTCGCGGCGCCGTTGTTCGCGGGCAGCGGCTATCGCGGGCTGCGGCGCATCATCGATGTCTCGGGCGACGGCGTGAACAACCAGGGGATGCCGGTCACCATGGTCCGCGACGAGCTTGTGGCCCAGGGCTTCACCATCAACGGGCTGCCGATCATGCTCAAGCGGCCGTCTGCCGCCACCATGGATATCGATGAGCTCGACGTCTATTACGAGGATTGCGTGATCGGCGGACCCGGCTCCTTCGTGATCCCGATCAAGGAGCGTGAAAAGTTCAAGGAAGCGACCCGCACCAAGCTGGTGCTGGAGGTCGCCGGGCTGGCGCCGCAGCCGCGTATCATCCCGGCCGCGACGACCGAGCCGCGCATCTCCTGCACGATCGGCGAGCGCATGTGGCAGCAGCGCTGGGGGCGGGGATACGATTTCAACTGAAAGCGTGCCGCGGGCGCCGCGCCGCGCTAGGATCGGGGGCTGGCGGGCGAAGCGCCTGGTTTGGGGTGAGGGATGTTCGCGAAACTCAAGGCAATGTGGGCCGCGCTGGTTGCGACACGAGAGGGCGGCGAGGCCGACGGGCCGCCCGTGGCGGCGGTCGACTACAAGGGCTACCGCATTCGTCCTGCCCCCTACCGGACCAACGGCCTCTACCAGACCGCCGGGACGATCGAGAAGGACACGCCCGAGGGCCTGAAGGAGCACCGCTTCGTGCGCGCCGACACCCATCAGAGCCGGGAGGCCGCCATCGACTTCGCGGTCCAGAAGGGCAAGCAGATCATCGATCTGCAGGGCGATCGCATCTTCATGTGAGCCGACGGGGCCGGCTTCCCCCCGTGTCTCTACCGCACGCCGGTCCGCTTATGTAGTATTGCGCAAGGGCGCGGCCGAACGCGCCACCAATATCCCGGGAGGCGGTCATGACGATTTTCAAAGCGATCGGCGCGCTTGCGTTGGCGTTGCTCGCCACGGCCGCGGCGGCCGCCGATTATCCGGCGCCCAAGCAGGGCGAGTGGATCGCGCGCGACTTCAAGTTTCACACCGGCGAGGCGATGCCGGAGGTCAGGCTGCACTACACGATGATCGGCGACCCGGCCGGGATAACGGTCGTGGTGCTGCATGGCAGCGGCGGATCGGCCACCAATATGCTGACGCCGGCTTTCG
>Ga0208989_10000337_pt1 | contig 12925 bp, 10 predicted proteins | sample MedBloCAOM3_M1_FD_187852 | JGI IMG/M metagenome (GOLD analysis project Ga0208989, IMG submission 187852) | Forest soil microbial communities from El Dorado National Forest, California, USA - Mediterranean Blodgett CA OM3_M1 (SPAdes) (version 2) | ecosystem: Environmental > Terrestrial > Soil >...
GGCCGACATGCGCCCTCCAGTCTATAAGGCGCCGCCGCCGGTCGTTCCGGTTTGGAGCTGGACCGGCTGCTACGTGGGCGGCCATGCGGGCGGCCTGCGGACCAAGCAGGAATGGACCGACCGGACGCCCGGCGGGGATTTTTACGGCCAGTCGCTCGGCGGACATGATGTGAATAGCTGGCTTGGCGGCGTGCAGGCCGGTTGCGACTATCAATTTGCCGGCGGCTTTGTGATCGGCATCCAGGGCGACTATGCCTGGACGGATGCCGAGGGCCGCCACGACAGCGCGCGCGAGTTCGGCGTTGCCTATCACGACAAGGGCAAGTCGCTGGCATCTGTCACCGGTCGCGTCGGCTACGCCTGGGATCGCTTCCTCGGCTACGTCAGGGGCGGCGGCGCCTGGCAGCGCGACGACTACTGGGCCTCGACGATCATCGCCGGGACTGTTTATGCGGGGCGCGAGACCCGGCCGGGATGGACCATCGGTGTCGGCGGTGAATATGCCTTCACCAACTTCCTGTCCGGCTTCGTCGAATATAGTTATTACGACTTCGGCACCCGCCAGATTGGCCTCACGCCGCTATTGGTCGGGTTGCGCCCGGGATTCGTCGACGTCAAAGAGACCACGAGCGTCGTGCGCGCCGGTCTCAACTTCCGTTTCGGCGGTTACGCCGCCAAATACTGAGCGCTCGGTTTTCTGATCCGCCCTTTTTTGCGCGAGCGTTGAGCGAGCTCGGGCTTTCTGACCCCCGGGACTCATTTTCTTCGGTGCGAGCGATTCGACTGATTGGCGGATTGCGTCTCGACAGCGGTATGGCCCATGGCAGAGGGATGTCTTGACGGCACGAGTACCGCGCGTGGCGCCTTGACCTCATCCGACGACGGAATAACACTCGCACGCAAGTCCTATAGCGAAGTCCCTTGACTTGACCGCGGCCCGCCACGGGTCGGGCGACGTCGCGCCCTCTGCAAGAGGAGACAGCGCCATGAGCGAGATCCAGGCTTTGGATGTCCGAATTCCTGCGGAAATCATCAACAACTGGGGTTGGTTCCTGGCCTTCGGGATCGGCTTGGTGCTGCTCGGGGTTCTCGCGGTCGTGCGCTCCGTAACAGCCACGGTCGTCTCCATGCTGTTTTTCGGATGGCTGCTGTTAATTGCCGCCGGCATCGAGGTGGTCCAAGCCGTCATGGTCGGCAAATGGGCCGGCCTGTTTCAACATTGGCTGAGTGCGCTCCTGTTCGGAGTGCTCGGAGCAATGATCGTATGGAGGCCCGTGGTCACCGCCGAGATTTTGACGCTCCTGATGGGAGCGTTCTTCCTGGTGGCCGGCCTGTTCCAATTGATCACTCCGTTCGTGATTTCCTTGCCGGAGTGGGGCTGGCACGCGCTCAATGGCCTCATCACGTTGGTCCTCGGCGTACTGATACTCGCGCAATGGCCGGTCTCCGGACTCTGGGTGATCGGCCTGTTCCTGGGAATCGAGCTGATCTTTTACGGCGGTGCCTGGATCGCGGTCGCGCTCGGGCTGCGCTCGGCCAGTTAACACCCGGGCGACGCTTGGACACCGGCCGCCGCGGTTCGAGAGCCGGAAGGTGGCGGCGCTTCGATCATGCGACGGCCGGCCGTTCGATTCGCTCGCCATCGATTTCTTGCTCGGCAAGGACTTCCTGGCGTTTTCCGAGCCATAGGCTATTCGCGAGCCAGGCCGCTGAAAGGATGATGGCGACCACCGCGGCCTGTGTGGCGCCCCAGCCCAGCCCGCCGATCAGCGCGTAGGACCACGCGCCGACCTGGTCCCCGGTGCGGTACACGGCTGTGTCGATAAAGGCTTTAGCCTTATAGCGATCCTCACGCGGCACCACGGTAAACAGTATCTCGCGTGCGGGCCGGGTCAGGGCAAAATTGCTGGCGCGGCGCAGAACTTGAAATCCCACAATCACCCCCAGCGCGGGCAGTACGGCGAGCAAACCGAAGCCGAGCATGCTCATCGCCGGAAGCAGCGCGAGCGCCATGCCTACCCCGAGCCAGCGCACAATGCGGCCGGTGAGGAAGATCTGCGTAACGAGAGTCAGCACGTTCACCGCCAGATCGATGGTCGCAAAGAAGGCCGTCTGCGCGCCGCGCTCGGTAAAGCTGCGGGATACGATGCTCGCTTGGTCGAAATAGAGCAGCGTCGAGGTCACGGCATAAAGCAACATGAAAATGCCGATACTGAGCAGGTATGGCGACCGCAACGTTTTTATGAAACCGGCGAGTACTGTGCCCCCGATCGGAACCTCGCTGCGTTCAGGATGCGGACGGTCGCTGAGCTTGACCGACAGGCGCGAAAGCCGCCGCACGCACCAGATCGAGACCTCGAGCAACAAGGCCGCTCCAAGCAGCAGAAACGGCTGCGAGACCGTCTGCGCAAGCGAGGCGGTCACGGCAGAACCGACGATTGCCCCGATCGTCGCGCCGGCGGCGATAAATCCGAACAGGCGCTTGCCCTGCTCCGACGTGAAGATGTCAACCAGCATGGCCCAGAAGATCGAAACGACAAATAGATTGAACACCGAGATCCAGATGAAGAAGAAGCGGCCGATCCACACCGCCTCCTCCGGCGTCGCAAATTGCAGGGCTGCGCCGAAAGCCAGGATGGTTACAGCAAAGAAGCGATAGGTCAGTGGAATGAATTGTCGGCGCGGCAGCATCTTCACCAGCGCCGAAAACGGAATATTCAGCACGACCATGACGACAAGCGTGCCGGTGAATAGCCATTGCAGGTTATTGACTCCGCCCGCCACCCCCATTTGGTCGCGGATCGGCCGCAGGATGTAGTAGGACGCAAGGACCGAAGAGATATACAGCCAGCACCAGCCAAGCGCCGGCAGCTCCTCGGACTTCACGTCGATAAGTCGGCGAAGAATCCGCTGCAACGGAGGGGCGGACGTCGCTGGGGAGCCCTCCCGAAGGGATTCCGTCATTGAGCCAGGCCGAAGCGCTGGCGTAATTCCTTGGCGGTGAGCTGCAGTCCGTAGAGCGGTCCGCCTTGGGCGAACTCCTGCGCGCGGGCAAGCGGCACAGCGACGGCCTCGAAGCCCGCATCGCGTACGAGCTGGGTTGCGACTGCGACCGCATGCGGGTCGTCTCCGCCGATCGGGATCGCCATCGGCTCGCCCGCGCGATGCGACTCCTTGATGAAGAAGCCGACGGCCATCGAATTGAAGGCGCGGACCACATGGGCACCGGGGAAGTAGGCCGCGGTGGTGTTGCCGATACCCTTTTCCCGGGTTTCCTTCACGAGATCCTCGCCGTCGCGCGCTGCGACCGCGTTGTCGGCGTCCAGCACCACCTTCCCGGCAAATTTCGGCGCGTAGTCCTTGGCGATCTGCGGCACCGCCTTGTACGGCACCGAGAGGAGGATCGCGTCGCCGAACGCCAGCGCCTCCTCGACGGTCCCGCCCTTGGCGAGCGGTCCGAGTCCATCGGTCAGCGTCTTGAGTTCCTCCGGATGGCGCGAGGAGAACATGACGGGATGGCCGGCCTTGACCCAGAAACCGCCGATGGTGCTGCCGATGTGGCCGGCGCCGATGATGCCGATCTTGAGCTTGTCCGTGGCCGGCTGCGCGGACGCGAGCCGCGGCAGCGCAGCGACGGCGAGCAGCGCGGATGCGCCGATACGGAACAGACCACGGCGGCCGTGGTCGACGACGTCGTCAGTCATGGCTGACCTCCAGCAACAAAACACCGATCCGAAGGGGCGAACCATCGTGGCAAGCCGATGGTTGCCGTCATCACGTCAGTGTGAGGGAGGCGATGTCGTTATCTGCTGGCGTCCCATTCAGCAATGATGCGCTTGCGCAAAGCGGGATCCGGCAGCGTCCCGGATCCTGCACGGCAGTTATCCGCCATATGCGCGGGATTTCCCGTGCCGGGGATCACGCAGGTCACGGCCGGCTCGGCGAGCACGAATTTCAGCAGGATTTGCGCCCAACTGGTGCAGCCGATCTCGCCCGCCCAGTCCGGCAGCGGCCGGCTGCTCAGGCGCCGCAGCAGACCGCCGCCGCCGAACGGTACGTTGACCAGGATCGCAATGCCGCGGTCTGCCGCCAGGGGTAGTAGCTTGCGCTCGGCCGCGCGATCGTCGAGCGAATAGTTGAGCTGGACAAAATCAAGCGTCTCCTTGCGCATCACGGCTTCCAGCTCGTCATAGGCGCTCGCGGTGTAGTGCGTGACGCCCAAATAGCGGATGCGGCCGTCCTGCTTCCAGCGCCGCAGCGTTCCAAGATGCGTTTCCCAATCGAGGAGATTATGCACCTGCATCAGATCGATACGCTTGACCCTGAGCAGCGCGAACGAGCGCTCCATCTGTGCGATGCCGGCCTGCCGCCCGCGCGTCCAAACCTTGGTCGCGATGAAGGTGCGCTCCGGGTCCGGCGCGGCCGCCAGCAAGTCGCCCAGCACGGCCTCAGCGCGGCCATACATCGGCGAGCTGTCGAACACCTTGCCCCCGGCGTCACGGAGCGTGCGGACCACATCAGCTAGCGCCTTGAGCTTCTCGCTCTCAGCGCCGATATCGAACCCCACATAGGTGCCGCAGCCGATGACCGGCAATGCTTCGCCGCTCGATGGAATGGGACGTGTCTGCATTGCTTGTCCTTCATCGCGGGTTTGCGCAGCGGCGAGTTTATGACCGACAAGTGCAGCGCCCATGCTGACCGCAAGCCGCAAGAAGCCCGCACGCGACAGGTCCTCAGTCGGTAGAAACCGCGGAGCGGCGTTCTTCGCCGTACGATTATTGCGCCTCGTGAGCGATAGCAAGCGTCCGCGCGGGCGCGTTCGTCGGCATCCTCGCGATTGAAGGTGATGACGTGGAGGCCGCGGGCGAAGCGCGCGCCGCAGACATTCATGACCGTGTAATCGAGGCCGAACTCCTCATAAGTCTTGCGGCACAGGCGCTGGAAATCGTTGGCGACGCGCCCATCCATCGGCGTTCCAGGCAGGAACCAGATGTTGCCGCCGCCCGGACGCCATTTGAGGAGGCCGAGCTCGCCCATGCTCGGAATGCCGGAGAAAGCATTGATCGCGACTTGCAGCGGCGGAATGGAGCCAGCGTCGTCGTGGGGGATGTAGCGCGCTTTGCCGCTTTGCCCGAACATGTCGCGGACGCGTTGAATCTGCGGTTCAAGCGCCGCCGCACTCGGCCCATAGAAGGCGCCGGACACATTCCAGGCGCCGAGGCCATGGCTCTCGCGAAGCCGCCGTCGCCCCTCGTCCGAGATCGAGCGTTTGCCGCGCGACGCCTGGTACTCCGGGCTCTCGCCTTCGGACCCGCACAGATAAAGGTCGTTGGAAACCCGAAACAATGTCGGCACGAAGTTCGACAGTTTCAGTGGACGGCAGAGCTCGATGATCGCTTCCAGATCGTCATCGTCGGGAAATGTGAAGTGGAATGAACGCACCGCCGGTGGCCGCGGCGCCAGCCAGACGCCCATGCGCGTGACGATGCCAAAATTCGATTGCGCGAACAGCCCATCGAGGATCGGCCCGAAGCTGTACTTCGATGTGTGCCAGTTCACGAGGTCCTTGCAGTCTAGCGCTCCATCACCCGGTGCGTAGGACCTCGCCATTGCCCAGGACGACTTCGAGACCGCACGAGAACCCGAAATGGTCGAAATAAGGCGTGTAGCCCGCGCCTTTGTCCAGCGCATTGCCGATCATGCCGCCCTGCGGAGGCCCCGATGTGACGTCCAGCATGAGCCGGTTGCCGCGTCGGACCAGTTCGTCATAGAGCGCCTGATAGCTCACGCCAGGCTCTACGACGGCGAAGGCGAGCTTGTCGTCGATCTCGAGGATGCGATCCATGCGCCGGCCAAGGTCCACGACGACCTGTCCTGCGGCCGATGCGGAGCGCGAGCCGAGACCGATATTGTTGCCGGTGCTGATCGGATAGAGCGGCACATGATGCTTGTTCGCCGCCCGCACGATCGCCTGCACATCCGCGGTGGAACCGGGATAGACGACACCGGCCGGAGGGCGATCCCCGCCCGGCATCGTGTTCTCGCCATATCTCTGAACCGTCTCGGCTGAGCGGTTGACGCCGTCAGCTCCGAGTGTGTCGGCCGTCACCGAGAAGAATGCTTCAAGATTTGCTGAACTCATCTGAAACCTCGCTACTTTGACCGATCGGGCATCGCTCACCAGATGCCCGCAGGGTTGGGGTCGCTGATCGGTGGCGATCCGGCCGCCGCGTCTTGCGGCCGTGCCTCGACCGCGCGCGGAGCCGGCTCGCGCAACGACCGATCCCTCAGGGCGGCCGGCATCGGGCCGCCGGTTGCCCAATCGAGCAGTTCGACCGTGTGGACGATCGGAGCCGATGTGAAGCGCGCGATCTGGACCATGCAGCCGAGATTGCCGGCCGAGACAATGTCCGCATCGACGCTGTCGATGTGGGCGGCCTTGCGGTGGCCGAGCGCGGTGGCGATGTCAGGCTGCAACAGATTGTAGGTGCCGGCGGAACCGCAGCAGGAGTGGCCCTCCGGTACATCGAGGACATCGAAACCGGCTCGAGCAAGCAGCTGCCTTGGCTGGCGGGTCACGCGCTGACCGTGCTGCAACGAACAGGCGTCGTGATAGGCGACGCGGTATGGCTTGGCCGAGCCATCGAGCATGTCGATGTCGGACAGCAATTCGGTCACATCGCGTGCGAGCGCGCCTATGCGCCGTGCCGCCTCGCCGCCGACCAGATGGCTATAGTCCTTGACCGTCGTGCCGCATCCGGATGCGTTGATAACGACGGCATCAAGACCGCCTGCGAGCTCCCTGCTCCACGCCGCGATGTTGGCGCGGGCCAGGCGCTTGCCATGTTGGTCTCGCCCCATATGGAGCGGCAGGGCTCCGCAACATCCCGCGCCCTTCGAAACGACGACGTCACAGCCGTGGCGCCGCAACAGCCGGATCGTCGCAGCATTAATGTTGCGATCAAGCGTCTGCTGCGCGCAGCCCGCGAGCAAGGCGACGCGCATTCTGCGTTGGCCGTTCGCCGGGAAGACGTCCGGACGCAGGAACTCGCCTGCCATCCGCCGGCCGGATGCCAGCTCGATCAAATTGCGCAGTCGACGGGGCAGAACGCCGGCGAATGGCCGTGACAGCTTCGCAAGTTGCAGAGCCATCGCGAAGCGGCGCGGGTACGGGAGCAGTTCCGCGATCGTGCGCCGCAGCGCGCGCTCGGCGAAAGGTCTCCGGTAGTTCTCCTCGATATACGCGCGGGCGATATCGATCAGATGGGCGTAGTCCACCTTCACCGCGCAGGTCGTCATGCAGGAAAGGCAGGAAAGGCATCGATCGAGGTGATGAACGGTCTTGGCGGCCGGCGCGCCACCCTTTTCCAGCATGGCGCGAATGAGGTCGATGCGGCCGCGCGGCGAGTCGTTCTCGTCGCGGAACAGAACATAGGTTGGACAGGTCGCGGTACAAAACCCGTAGTGGACGCACGTCTTCAGAATGCCGTCGGCTTCGGCGATTGCGGGCTGCGCAAGCTGCTCGGAAGTAAAGGCTGTCTGCACAATTTTTGACTCGTCCTGCGCTCCGATCGGGCATTCCGATGCCTGGACACGACGCCCACCTACCCACCATACTCCCTGCGGCATGTCTTGGTCCTGAGCGCATCCGATCTTGGCCGGAGATGCATGACCGAAAACGTCCGAGCACGAGGCCGCGGACAGCTATGCCCAGCAAGAGTTGGTCGACCAACACCGTTCGAGCGCCCGAGCAGTTCGCCTACTGGCACGATGCCGTCAGCCAGGCCGTACTCAACGTTGCGCCGCGCAATCCGGTCGGTGGGCAGTTTTCCGGCGACATCAGCTGCTCCGAATTCGACGATCTCCGCTTTGCCGCCTTTGCCTCCACGCCCCACGAGATCATCCGCACGCACGCGCATATCAGCCGCTCGAAGGGCGAGCACTATCTCATCAGCATGCAGCGGCGTGGCGTGAGCGTGATGTCGCAGGCCGGTCAAACCTGCGAATTGTCGCCGGGGAATGTCGGCATCCTCGACGGCATGCGTCTCTTCACGGTGGCCTTTCCGCACGAGGTCGATCGCATCGTCGCGGTCATTCCGCATCGGCTGCTGAGGCCGCGCGCGCCCTGGCTCGACGCAATGCCGCTCAATCATCTCCCGGCCGGGTCACCGCTGGTCGATGTATGCAGGATCTATATCGAGCGCCTGTCCCGACCGCAGGGCATCAGTCCGCGGGAAGCCTGGCTGCTGGCCGACAATCTCTGCAATCTTGTGGCGCTATTGACCGCGCCTGGAGAAACCGACCGCCGCGCGTTTCGCGATGTCAGGCGCGACGTGGAGCTCGACCTGATGCTCGCGTATTTGCGCGCGAACCTCGCCAATCCACTGCTGTCACCGACGATGCTGGCCAGACACATGCACGTGTCGGTGCGCACCGTGCACAATCGCTTCGGTGAAGCCGGCACAACCTTCGGCCGCTGGGTCATGGAGAATCGCCTGGTTGCCTGTCACAGAGCGCTGAGCGATCCGCTGTATGACGGGATCAGCGTATCGCAGATCGCGTTCAACTGGGGCTTCAACGACCTCTCTCATTTCACCAAAGCCTTTCGAGCACGCTTTGACATTCCTCCCGGCCATCTGCGCAGGCTGCGCAGAAACTAACCAACGTCGAGGAGCAGCCGCGATGCCATTCGTTCGTATCGATCTTATGCGAGGCAAGTCTGCCCAATATCGGAAGACCCTGGGCGAAATCGTCTACAAGGCAATGATGGACGTGATCAACGTGCCGGAGAACGACAAATTCCAGGTCATCACTGAACATGCGCCTGAAGACCTGAATCTGTCCGCAGGCTATCTCGGCAATCATTACAGCGACGACGTCATCCTCATTCAGATCACGCTCAACTCTGGCCGGTCGATCGAGCTCAAAAAGGCGTTTTACAAGCGCATCGTCGACGATATTCACACGCAGTTGAAAACGCGGGTGGATGACGTGGTGATCAACCTGGTAGAGGTTCCGAAGGAAAATTGGTCGTTCGGAGGTGGAATTGCGCAATATGCGACTTGAACCGCACCACGAGATCCGGACCCGGAGCCGACTCCGACGGCCTTCACCAGCAGCCGACAGATCGTGAAAACAGCTCTCATACCCCCTGACTGACCTTTGCCGGTTCTATATCCTCCAATGCGATCCTGGCTGGTGGACGATCAATGCAGCTCGAAAAATTGAGACGGCGCGATGTCATCACTCTCGCCGGCGCCGCGGTTGCGTGGCCGCTTGCCGCCCGCGCGCAGCAGCCGGCGATGCCGGTGGTCGGCTTCCTCGACCCCACAGCGCCTGACGCGGCGACCGCTGACCGCCTGCGTAGCTTCGGTCAGGGCCTGCGGGATGCGGGCTTCATCGAGGGCGAGAACGTGACGATCGAATACCGTTGGGCCGACAGCAGGATCGATCGGCTGTCGGTGCTGGCGGCCGGATTCGTTCGCCGCCAGGTGAGCGTGATCGTCGCGACCGGAGGTTCCACGCCGGCGTTCGCAGCCAAGGCGGAAACCAGCACGATCCCCATCGTGTTCACCGCCGCCCAGGACCCGGTCAAGCTCGGTCTTGTCGCCAGCCTCGCCAAGCCGGGCGGCAACATGACGGGCGTTTTTCTCCCAGCCGAGCAGACGGTACGGCGACTGGGGTTCTTGCGCGAGCTGGTGCCCGCCGCCAAGCGTATTGCCGTGCTCCTCGATCCGGCCAACGCCATGGATTTCGCCTCGATCGTGAAGGAGATCGAAGCGGCGGCCGGGCGCACCAGCGGACTGCAGGTCAAGGTTGTCAACGCCAGTACCGACCGCGAGATCGATGCGGCGTTCGAAAGCTTTGGGCGCGAGCGGCCCGACGCCCTTTTGGTCGGGCCCTTCTCGACCGACCGGCGGGTCCAATTGGCCCTCCTGGCGGCGCTCCACAAGATCCCGGCGGCATATCCCTGGCGCGACTTCGTCGACGCCGGCGGGTTGATGAGTTACGGACCGAGCCTGAGAGATGCCTATCGTCAGGCCGGCGGCTATGTCGGCCGCATCCTCAAGGGCGCAAAGCCGGCCGACCTGCCAGTCGTCCAGTCGAGCAAGTACGAGCTGGCCATCAACACCGCGGCCGCCCGGATGCTTGGCCTCACCGTGCCGCCCTCGCTGCTCGCGCTCGCCAACGAGGTGATCCAATAAAAGGCGTCGTTAGCTGCGACGCATGAGTCGGCTAAAGCATGGATTCCGGAAAGTTGCAGACTTTTCGGACAAGAGCGTGCGACCGAACAAATACTTAGACCAAATCGCGATTCAATCTGAAGCGATTTCGCTCTCATGGCCCTTCCCGGATTTCACCCGGAAATTATTCGACTACATCTCGACTACGTTGTTGACTACGTAAAGAAGTTGTGGTACAAGATTCGCATCCTCGCTCATGAGGGGCGTCTCCGGAGACGATCCTGAAGGCGGAGCGGGGAGTGGCGTCCCGCGGTTGCGGCGCGAACCGCAGCCCACGGGAGGTCCGGGATCCCGTCCGCCAGGCTTTGTGGCTTGGCGCGGACAAGTCGCTGGCGGCTCCGGTGTCCCACTGCCGGAGACGGCAGCATGGGTCCCCGGCCGAAAATCGCCGCGGTGGAGCGCCGAGAGGGGTCCCGCTCGCAACGGGACGCGGTGGTCGCGCCTCGCACGCGCGACAGAAAGAAAGAGTGCGCCTGTCGGCGCTCCGCCCGCCCCTCGTTCGGGGTCGGGATTGCCGCTGACGACTTGCCGCTGTCGCCAAGGTCATGGCGGGAGTGGCCGCCGAAGCGTCGGCAAAGGCAGCGGAGATGCGGCGGCGACAAAGCGAGAAAAGCACGTAACAACCCGGACGCACAAACGCGCCGCGGGAACGAAGAAGCCTACACTGTTTGACATCGTGAGAGCGCCGGTCGCACGTATGGGTTAAGGCGCACGGGTCATCGATGACGCGCGCGCGCAGGCCCGACCGGCTCGCGTCGTTGACCGTCAGCGCGGCACCGTCAGCGCAAGGACGCTCGCGGCATCCTCGCTGCGATCAAGCGCCCAGATCGCTGCGATCAGCGGCGCCACGTCGGTGCCCGATTGCCAGCCGTCGGCCGCGGAGCGCAGCTTCTCCTCGACATCCCGGTCGCTCATGGGATTGGTCGGGCTCCCGCGCGCGGCAGGGGTCGACAGGCGATGCGTCCTGCCGTCGGTCGTGCGCAGCTCGACCTCGGCCGCAATGGTCGGGATCGCGCCATCGCGCACGACCTCGACCCGGCGCCGCATCTCGACCACCGCGGGGTCGCGGGCGCAGCCGTCGGTGAACTGATCGAGCCCCGCCTTTCCCAGCACCAACGCGGCAGCGACGGCGTGCTGCACGCTCACCTGCGACTCGGCGCCGGTGGAAATGTCAGGCCGGTCGGTGCGATCGCTCAGGAGAGGATTCCCGCGCAGGATGACGCGGGTGACGGCGTCGCTCGCGTGCTGGCGCCGCCAGGCCAGCACGCAATCGAGAAAGGGGTGGATCACGAAGCCGCAGGGATAAGGCTTGATCGCATTTTGCGCGAGCTCCCAGGTGTCGCCCAAACCGTCGGTCAATGCGGCCCAATCGGGCGGCTCCGCCATCGCGTTGAGGAAACCTTGCACGCCGGCGATCGGCTCCGGCGGGCCCTCGAAGCCTTTTTCCGCCAGCAGCGCCGACCACATGCCGTTGCGCGCGGCATTGCCCACACCGATGCTCTTGGCCGGCCAACCCAGGCACTCGCACAGGCCGGATGACTGCGTCGCCGCGTTTCCGAGCGCCCAGACCATGTGCTGGTCGTCGAGGCCGAGCAGCTTTCCGGTGCCCGCGGCGGCACCGAAGACCCCGCACGTCGCCGTGATATGCCAACCCTTGGCGTAATGGCCGGGAGAGATCGCGCGGCCGATCCTGCATTCGAGCTCGACGCCGAGAATGAACGCCAGCAACAGCTCGGCGCCGGTCACCGGCCGCAGCTCGGAGAGCGCGAACAGCGCGGGGGCGACGGGAGCGGTCGGATGAATGACGGTCGGAACATGGGTGTCGCAGAAATCGAAAGCATTGGCGCCCGCCGCGTTCAGGAATGCCGCGCTCAAGGCATCCATGCGTTCGCTTCGGCCGATGATCGTGGCCTGCCGGCGATCGGAAAACTCGGCGAGGGATTGCCGCGCGATCTCCACCGGCCCGGCGCGGCAGCCCGCGAGCGTCACGGCAAAGAAATTCAGCAGCGCTCGCTTGGCCTCATGGCGGACGGTTTCCGGAATGTCGCTCCACCGCGCCGCGACAACGAAGCGGGCCAGGTTTTGCGTGACGCCGGGTCTGTGCAGCATGGAGCCGTCCGAATGTTGCCGTGAACCAGCAACGTAGCCCGGATGTGGCAGCCGCGAAATCCGGGCTACGCCGCGCGCGACGATGGAGAGGCCGGCAAAGGCCGGGCGCGGGCCACCGTTGGACGATTGGTCGCCCTGCGGCGGCGATTGTCGCCCGAGCGCGGATGACCTAGCCTGCCGCGCGGCTCGCAGTCGAAAGAGCAGAGGCATCGATGTCGTCCACGTCAACAACGCTCCGCGCCGGCCTGATCGCGGCCGCGCTGCTCGCGCCGCTTCCGGCCGGCGCCGCGGAGACCTTCGCCGGCAAGAACATCCTCAGCATCGCCTTGGAGGTTCCCAACGACATGGTGCTGGGCGCTGGACCGGCTATCGGAGTCTGGGCAACGGTGAGCGTGGTTCGTGACGGCACGCTCGTCCAGATGGACCGGGGTGGCAACCCTTCCTTCAACCCGATCCTCAACGCGGACGACGCCAAGAACGAGTACAACGGGCGCAACCCGGTCGACGACGTCGAGAACTACCTGAAGCCGTTGTCGGAACTCCTGGAGGGGCATGGCTATTCGCCAGATGAG
>Ga0208989_10000338_pt1 | contig 12911 bp, 12 predicted proteins | sample MedBloCAOM3_M1_FD_187852 | JGI IMG/M metagenome (GOLD analysis project Ga0208989, IMG submission 187852) | Forest soil microbial communities from El Dorado National Forest, California, USA - Mediterranean Blodgett CA OM3_M1 (SPAdes) (version 2) | ecosystem: Environmental > Terrestrial > Soil >...
GCGACGGCCGGAACACTTCCGCTCCAAACCTGGCCATATCGAACCGCGAGGTCGTCGAAGCGATCATCTGCTTCGACACGACAAACGGCCCCGGCATCGGCGCCATCAGGCTGATATGCCCGCCGCACGCTGCTCCCGTTGCCTGGACGATGTCGACGTCGCTCGACTTCAACCGAATCTGCGACATCAGATCGAAAAATGATGCCCCGGTATCCCATGCGCGTGATTTCGCCAATCCGGACTGGTTCGACGAGCGGCAGGCCGAGATCGCCTTCGGGGATCGCGAGCCGGACGTTCTGGTCATCGGCGGCGGCCATGCCGGCATTTCGGCCGCGGTTGAACTGAAGCGCATCGGGCTCGATGCGCTTGTCATCGATAAGGCCGCGCGCATCGGCGACAATTGGCGGCTGCGCTACCACGGCCTCAAGCTGCACAACAAGACGCCGGTCAATCACCTGCGCTATCTGCCGTTCCCGTCGACCTTTCCGGACTACATCCCGAAGGACAAGATCGCGAACTGGCTGGAGAGCTATGTCGACATCATGGAGATCAATTTCTGGACCGGGACGACTTTTGAGGGCGCCGCGTACGACGAAACAGTACAGCGATGGACCGCGCATGTCCGCAGAACGGACGGCGGCGCTCGCACCCTTCGGCCAAAACATATCGTGATCGCGACCAGCGTCAGCGGCACCCCCAACATTCCCAACATCGAGACGCTGGAGAATTTTGCCGGCAAAATTCTTCACTCCAGTCAATTCGGAGGCGGCAGGGAATGGGCCGGCCGGCCGGTGGTGGTGTTTGGAACCGGCACCAGCGCGCACGACATCTGCCAGGAATTGCACGCGCAGGGCGCCGAGGTCACCATGGTGCAGCGCAGCCCGACCATGGTCGTCAACGTCGATCCCAGCGCGCAGCTTTACGACCAGTCCTATCTCGGCGAGGGCCCGCCGATCGACATTCGCGACATCCTAAACTCGGGGATTCCGCTCGCGGTCATCAAGGCGTCCCACAAACTGATCACCAATGAGGTGAAGAAATTGGACGCGGCGTTGTTGCAGGGCCTCGAGAAAGTCGGCTTCAGGCTGGAATTCGGCGAAGACGGCACCGGCTGGCCCCTCAAGTTCCGGACGCGCGGCGGGGGCTATTATTTCAACGTCGGATGTTCCGAGCTGATCGCGGATCAAAAGATCCGTCTGATCCAGGCGAGTGACATCAAGGGTTTTACGGCCGATGGACTGGAAATCAGGGATGGCCCGACGTTGCGCGCCGACCTGGTCGTTCTGGCCACCGGCTACAAGGGCCTGGATCACGTCGTGAACTCGCGCTTCGGCGAAGCCGTCGCCAAACGCGTCGGGCCGATCTGGGGCTTCGATGACAAAACGCAGGAGCTTCGCAACATGTGGACCCGCACGCCACAGCCGGGTCTATGGTTTACCGCCGGCGCATTTTCCCAATGCCGTATCTACAGCCGCTACATCGCGTTGCAGATCGACGCCATCGAAGCGGGAAAGCTTGCGAAATAGCGAACGATCGCGGCACACCCGTCGCCATGCTTCGTGTCTTCCGATCCATGCTTTGCAAATGCTATTTCGCAATACCGGGTGTATTGACGGGTCTACGTCCACTTGGACCCATGCCGCTGACCTGCAGGATGGTATCTTCCTCGATCTCGATGTAGTGCGGAACGTTGGCCGGTTCGGTATAAAAGCTGCCGGCCGGCAGGATTTTCAATTTGGCGGTGTCGAAGGTCTCGCCATAGCCGGTTGCGAATGTCCCGGTCAGGATCGTGACCTCGCGGGAATCCGGGTGGGTGTGCGGCGGGATCCTCAAGCCTTTCGGAAATTTGAGGCGCAATGTGTAGGGTCCGGGCTTCGCCGGATCGCCGATCAGATTGAGCTGCTCCATTCCCGGCGCTGCCAGGCCGCCTTGCGTCGTCCATTTCATCTCCTCTGGCGTGATGGCCACGACGCCCGGCGCGGCGGTCTGCGCCAACGCGACGCCATGGAGCCCCACACCGATTGCGAGCAATGCAATGGTCAGCCTGCAATTCGCGTTGAATGGATTGCCTGCGGCCCGGACAGCCTGCTCGGCCCGGCGCCTGCGATGACGGGAGCGCTTCCAGGCCGCGATCAGCAGAATCGTCCCGCAGCCGAGCGCATTGCTCAGAAACAGCGAAGCCATTTTCCAATCTCCCTGGTTCTCGATCGCATAGGCCATTGCCGATGCGTGCGAAGCGAGAAACAGCGCCCACGTCCCGAAAGAAATAGCTTCCGCGCCACTCTGGTCCTTGATCGCCTTGGCGATCTGCGGCACGTAGGCCAGGAAACGAAGGCTGTTGAAAAGCGTAAACACGGCAAGCGTGGTGTCTGCAATTGTCATGCGAAGGCGACCTTGTGGAGCGCTGCTGGAACGCTTCGAAGGCTGCTACGCTGCGACATGTTCCGTCTCCCAAAGCTGCACGACATTCAAGAGACATCACCGTGCGGTACGCGCGACAAACCGACGTCGAGAAGCTTGTCCTCGGCATGGCATGGCTCCAGTAGCGTCGGCCTCTTTCGTGATTTTCGGTATGCCAGTCCGGAATGAGCTGGCGCAAATCGATATTGCTGGGCCTAAGGCTCATAAAATTGGAGCCTGAAGTTGCGATAGACTGGCAAGAGACTGGCAAGGCTCGGGCGCGCTTAGCGTCCGCTGGCCGCTTCCTCGAGCGCCCAGGTCCGGAATGCTGCGACCTTTTCGCGATCGGCGGTGGCATTGGGGCACACGATGAAGAACCCATGGGGTCCCAGAACCGTTAGTTTTCCGAACGGCCTGACCAGGCGGCCGGTCGTCAGGTCGTCAGCGATAAAGGCCGAACTCGCCAAAGCTACGCCCTGGCCCGCCGCGGCCACCTGAAGCGTCATGTGCGAAAAGAAAAAACGCAGTCCGCGCTGCGCGTCGATACCGTCCGCTCCGATAGCGGCGAGCCAGCCCGCCCAGTCAAGTTGATCGAGAAGATTCCACTCTTCATGCAGCAGGACGTGCTGCGCCAGATCATCCGGCACCTGCAGACGCGGTCCGCACGACAGCAGGGTGGGGCTGCAAACCGGATAAAAATCCTCTTGCACCAGCAAATCGCTGCGCAGCCCGTCATAGATGCCTCGCCCGTGCCGAATAGCGACGTCGACGTCTTCGCGCCCGAAATCCGTTAGCTGCGCAGATGCCAGCATACGTACCTCAAGATCGGGATACCGCTGGGTGAGGCGGCCGAGACGCGGAACCAGCCAGCGCGCGATAAACGACGGCCCGGCGCTAACGGTCAATACTTCAGACGTTCCGCGCCGTTGCAGATCGGCCGTGGCTTCGGCGAGTTGGTCGAGCAAAATTTCGACGCGGCCAAGATAGCCGCGGCCGGCCTCCGTCACCACCACTCCGCGCGGCAGCCGTCTGAACAGCGCGAGCCCGAGCCAATCCTCGAGCACTTTCACCAACCGCCCCACCGCATTGGCCGAAACGTTGAGTTCGTCGCCCGCGGCCTGGAATCCGCCTCTGCGTCCGGCCGCCTCGAATGCACGGATAGCGTTGAGCGGCGGCAATCGGCGTTGATCACCCAGCCTCTGCTTTACGGAGGCATTGCCCCAGCTAATTCGATGTGTCTTGCGCAAACGTTCACCGATATCAGTAAGCCCGGGCCGTGCAAGCCATAGTGGGGGTAAGGCGCAATGCGAACCCCCTAAACAGCGGGTGGCGATCGGGCTTCGCAGAGCAGGCAAGTGTTCCTGCATCCGGTTGGAAAGCCGAATATTTAGAGTGTGGGCTTTGGGAGATTTGCCGGTGTCCCGCCGAACGGATTTTCACATTGCCCATGCGGTTTCCGCGATTTCGGCGGCGCCCGATCCAAAGGCCTGCTCGCGAATATTCCAAAAGACCGTTGCCGCATTCAAGATCGATGCCTTTGCATGCGGTGAGGTCGATCTCGCGGCGCCGGAGCGGACCGTGTTCTATGCCATGACCTGGCCCGATAGTTACCGGCGTTTCTATTTCAGCACCGGCCTCAATCGGCGCGACCCGCTGCTCGAGGCTCTGAAGGGACGTCATGAGCCGCTGACCTGGTCAGAGCTGCAGCGGGATGGAAAAACATGGCCGATCATCGGCACCAAGGCTTTGCAGGTCCTTGCTGAACATGGATGGAGCGACGGACTCGCCGTGCCTATACCGCGCGGCGATCAACGCTTCGGGCTTGTCAGCCTGGCGGCGGGCAAGCGTCGCGCCTTTAGCGCCGACGAGAAGTCAGTGCTGGCAATGCTGTCGTACTGCCTTCACGAGCGGCTGCGCAATCTCGCTCCGAAGCATGGATTTGCCATTCCCCCGCTCGGCTTGACCAGGCGCGAAATCGACGCGTTGCGGCTCATTGCGCGCGGCGCCACCGATCGCGACGTCGCCCGCAAGCTCGGAATTTCGCCATCGACCGCGCACGAGCATTTCGAGAAGGCGAAGCGAAAACTGAAGGTGTCAACGCGCGCCGAGGCCATCGCCGTCGCGGTCTCGCTCGCCATCGTCGCGCATTGACGACGATGGGCGATCGGCATTGACCGTTGTGGCCCATTTCTCGATACCCGCCAGCGCCTTCGTAGCCTCGCCATCGGCGTGGTTCAACGCGGCCTCGATCTTCGCGCGTTCCTCGGATTGATGGCGTTGCACCAGTTCCAGCAGGATCGCCTCCTTGTCTGGAGGATCATATGGCCGCGCGCCATCTTCCCGGAACTGGGCGCGGGCGCGGCCCTCCTGATGGGCTGGCGGCTTCCGTTCGCCGCAGGAGCGCTCGCCCTGTTTTGTGTCGCTACCGCCTTTGTGTTTCATCTCGATCTCGCCGACAAAGCCGAGCGAACGCTGTTCGTCAAGGACCTCGCGATTGCGGGGGCGCTGATGGTCATCGCAGCCGGCGCGTCGCAAATCCGCGCGGTCGCATCGATCGGATAGTCGCAGGCCACATCGGCTCTACGCGTTTGACAGCAAACTGCGCAGAACCGGTCGCGCAAGATGGATCGCGCATGCCGCAACAGCTCCGAGCGCGGCGAGGAGCAGGAAGAAGCTCGTATTCGACAAGCTGGACCAGAAGCTGCCGATCCAGCCTGCGGCCATATTTCCCACAAAACTCGTGGTGAACCAGATCCCCATCAACGTCGAGCGCGACTTGTTGGCCGCCACGTTCGATACCAGCGAGAGGCCGATCGGCGAAAAATAGAGTTCGCCGATCGTGAGCACGGCGAAATAGAGCAGCAGCCACAGCGAACTGGCTGAAGCGGACGCGCTGGACCACGCGGCGGCGGCCATCACCAGATAAGCCAGCGCAAGCAAGACGCAGCCGATCGACATTTTGCCGATCGTCGATGGTTCGCGCCCGACCTTCGCCCATCGCGACCAGCACGCGATCAACGGCGGCGTGAAAGCGAAGATCATCAGGGGATTGATGGCCTGGAACCAGGTCACCGGAATCTCGCCCTGCCAGAATAGCAAGTTCAGCCGGCGATCGGTCGAGTGCTCGATCCAAAGCGCAATGGTGTTTCCCTGCTGTTCGTAGGCGGCCCAGAACAGCGTGGAGGGAATGAGCAGGATCGCCAAGCCGAGAAGCGACTTCGTCAGGTCCGGATTCGCCGGTTTCCCGGCTTCGACAGGCGGATCTTGAAACTGCTGTTTCGGCAGGCGGGGAAGGCCGGCCAGGTACGTCGCAAGCCCGATCGCCATGCCGACGCCCGCGCTGGCAAATCCATAGTGCCAGCCGACATTTTCACCGAGAGAACCGCAGACCAGCGGCGAAAAGAACGCGCCAACGTTGATTCCGACGTAGAAGACCGAGTAAGCGCGGTCTCTGCGCGGATCGTCGGGTTCATAAAGACCGCCAACCTGCGTCGAAATATTCGGCTTGAAAGCGCCGTTGCCCAGAATGAGAAGCACCAGCGCGAACAGGAAAAGATGCTCGAAGGCCATCATGAAATGGCCCGCGACCATCAGCATCGCGCCAAGGATGACGGTTGGGGTTCGGCCCATCCACCGGTCGGCGAGAATTCCACCGAATATCGGGGTCAGATAGACGAGGCCGGTGTAGAGCCCATAAATCTGCGATGCCAGCGGCTGGATGCCAAGCGGTCCGGATACCGCTTCGAGTCCCCGCTTCAACGTCGCGAGGCCCAATACGTCGTGAGCGATTTCCGGCTTCAACAGATAATCGACCATGTACAGAACGAGCAGCGCCCGCATGCCGTAATAGGAAAAGCGTTCCCACATCTCCGTTGCGAACAGAAACGAAAGACCTTTTGGGTGGCCAAACAACTGATCGCTGCGTTCGCCGCCGCGAACCGGGTCGCTCGATGTTGGATCGGTCTGAGCTATGACTCTCTCCCATTCCGCGATCTGACCGCCATCGCCTCGGTGCTGAGATCGCGGTCCGCAGCGACGCCTTCAGCGCCTTCGAGCCAATTGGTGCTCGGGAGTTTATCACCGGGCGCGCATTCGCGCGACCCGTTGGCGGTTACGCGCCGCGCCCCGTCTCGGCTTTGTCCGGTTGCGGATAGATTTTCAGGAAGGCTACGGTGGCGTCGTGGGCGCGCCGCGTGATCTCGCGGGGGCCGGGCCGATCGACGGTGCGAAGCAGCAGGTTCATCATCAGGTTGCCCCACAATAGCCCAGCGAACTGCTCGGTCATCTCGACAGGCTGGCCGCCGAGAAGTCCTGCCGACTTGGCCCTGCTCATGATGTCCCTCAAGGCGGCGCGGCTTGTCTCTATTCCGACCGAGGTCAGCGCCCGCGCGACCTCGGGCGCGCGTGGCGCTTCAGCGATCGCCAACCGGAACACCGCGACGACGGTGGGATCGCTGGTTTCGCGCAGCAGCTGCGCACCGAACGCCGTCAGCACCTGCGCGAGGGTCTCCCTGTCCTGCGGCTCCGGCAGGTCAGCAGGTGCCTGCAGCCGTTTGGCCCGCGCAGCGATGCATGCCACCAGCATATCCTGTTTGCTGCCGACCAGCGCGTAAAGCTCGCGCTTGGAGACGCGCGCGCGGGTCGCGATCTCGAGCATGCTCGCCTCGGCAAATCCGCCCTCCATGAACGCCGAAAACGCCGCCTCGAGGATGCGCTGGCGCGCCGGGGGTTCGTCAGCCGCATCCCGGGCCGCCTTCGACGTCGATCTCGCCGTCATCATCTCCCCTCTTGACGTGGTACCGCAGGGTACCATATGTTCAAAACAATTGGTACCGTATAGTACCAACCCACCGCAGAATGTAAAGGAGCCATCGCCATGGCAAAGCCAGTTCTCGTCACTTCAGCGGCCGGCGGCAGGCAAGGCAAGACCGGCCGGCACGTGTCGGAAATGCTGCTCAAGCGCGGAATTCCGGTCCGCGCCTTCGTCCATCAGATCGACGAACGCTCGGAGGCGCTGCGTGCGCAAGGCGCCGAAATAGTCGAAGGCGACTTCCTCGACGTCCGCTCCGTCAAGCGCGCGGTTGAGGGCACCTCGTCGATCTATTTTGCCTATCCGGTGCAGGACGGCCTGCTCGACGCGACCGCGGCCATGGCGGTTGCCGCGCGCGAAGCGGGTATCTCCCGGCTCGTCAATCTGGTGATGCTGCAATCGTCGGTCGATGCCCCGACCCCGCGGATGCGGCAGAACTATTTGTCCGAACAGGTCTTCGAATGGGCCGGAATCGGCGCGGTGCACGTCCGGGCCACGGTGTTCTACGAAAACCTCGGGTCGCAGGTCCGCCTGAGTCTGCCGGCGCAAGGGGCGGTCCGGTTGCCCTGGGGCAAGGAACACACCGTGCTTCCGCTGGTCGCCGGCGAGGATGTGGCGCGCGTCGCCGTCGGCCTCTTGACCAGCCCCTCATTGACGGCGGGCACCGCCTATCCGGTGATCGGCACGGTCATCTCGCTAAAGGAGATCATCGCGACCTTCGGGCGCGTGCTGGCCAAGGACGTGCGCTATGAAGAAATTTCGGATGACGAGTGGCGCCGCGATGCGCTCGCGCGCGGCTACAATGGCCACGCGCTCGAACATCTCTCCGCGCTCTGGAAAGCGCTCCGCGCCACCGGCCTCGATCCGCAGACCGCACGCTTTGCGGTGACCGATACGATCGAAAAACTCGGCGGCGCCAGGCCCAAGACGTTCGAGGCCTTCGTGCGCGAGGGACAGGGCGAATTGTTGGCGAAGACAGCCTGAGCCGAGCAGTATCGAGGCCGATACGTGGAGCGATCGATTCGCTGCGGCTTGATCGGATCGTTCCTTGCATCGACGCCTGCGAAGCCATTGACGCAGGCGTCGACGCGAGAGACAGCGATGGGACGCGGCATCGCTTTTGTTCGTCGTGCAAGGGAAATCCTGTGGTCGCTGCGCGGCGCGGTCCGGCGCAAGAACTAATGAACGTTACACCTGAAACATTTCAACGGTAGCACAATCACCGTCAAAGCCGTCGCGACCATTATTGACGCTGATGACGCTGACGCCTGTCGTCTTCCGAACTACGTTTGTTTCGAATTGTGAACCAACTCATAAAGCAGAACAACCGGGCTGGTAATGTGAGATTAGAGTTTGCCGTTCGAGACCGCCTTGGCAAGACAACGACAGTACAAGGATACCATGCCCACATTCATCAGAATGGTCGCCAAGCTCGAAGAGCCCGCGGAGTTTTTTGGCGATGATGTTCGCGCAATCGCTCTGTTCAGCGGGATCGGATCGGTGGTGGCGCTGATCGCGGTGAGCAGCGGGGTACAGGGCGTCTGGCTCTAGGTTATCGCGCGTGACGCGCGAGGACTCGGGTTTTATTTCAGCTGTTTCGCGTTTTGCCAGGCTTCGGATTTTTTGAAATCACAACGCATTTGGAGCGCAAATCATGTTCAAGACAAATCGCCGGATCTTCCTGCAGTCATTTGCCGTCGGTGCCGGCACACTCGCTGCCTCGCAATCCTTTGCCGCCGGAAGCGATGGCCGCGCCGCGGGATACGAAGTCTCGGCCGCCTCGGAATATTTGAAGACAATTCCGCGCAAGTCCGGTGATCCGGTTGTCTTCACGGCTTCCCTCGACAAGGGAGCGATCAAGGCAACGTCCGGCGGATGGGCGCGCGAAATCACCATGCGCGGACTTCCGATCGCCACCGATATCGCGGGTGCGCATCTGTTCATGAATGCGGGTGGCGCCCGTGAGATGCACTGGCACAATTCAGCGGAGTGGGCCTACATCGTTGATGGCCATTGCCAGGTTACCGTGGTCGACCCCGAAAGCGTAGCCGAGATCGTCAATCTCGGTCCGGGCGATCTCTGGTATTTCCCCAAAGGCCATGGCCACGCGATCCAGACCCTCGGAGCGGCGCCGTGTCACGCGATCCTTGCCTTTGACGATGGGCTCTATTCGGAACACGGCACGTTCGGCATCAGCGACTGGATGAGCCGTTACGATACAGAGGCGCTCTCGCAAGCATTCGGCGTCTCGGCGGAAGCGTTCGCCCAGATCCCGAAAGCTGAAACCTACATCATGCAGGGCGACGTGCTGCCGCTGGACGGTCCGCAGGCGCGCTCCGCCCGCGAGTTGGACCACGCGCGAACCCATCGCTATGCCCTGATGGCGCAGAAGCCGAGAGTGAGCACGCCCGGAGGTGCTCTCTATATCGCGTCGTCAAAGGAATTCCCGATGTCGACGACGTTGACGGGAATGGTGCTGAAACTGAAGCGTGGGGCGATGCATGAGCCGCATTGGCATACCGATGCCAATGAATGGCACTATGTGCTGAAAGGACGAACGCGGGTCACCCTCTTCGCACCCGACAAGCGTGTCGCGGTGGCCGAGCTTTCACCGGGCGAGTGCGCCTACATCCCGCGCAATTGCGGGCACTCCATTCAAAGCATCGGTGCCGAAGATGCGGAAATCGTCGGCGTGCTGGACAGCGCCACTTACCATGAGAGCACTTTGTCGGATTGGCTGGCAAAGGCGCCGCGGCACCTGCTGGCCAATAATTTCGGCATGCCCGAAAAGACCATCGCCAACTTCAACAAGAAACGCATGGTGATTTCCGCAGCGGCTACCCCGACGTGACGTTGGTTGCCTGCATCGGTCGAAATCCGGCCATGGGCCGGTCCTGTGGCGGTGTTTCACCGCTACAGGTCGGGGGCTTCGCATCGGAGGAATCACAATGACCGCCAACCTTGCACGCCTGTTCGCCGCTGTTTTGGCCCTGCTGTTGGTCGCTACTCCCGCAACGTGGGCCGCGGATCAGACGATCACCCTCAGGCTCGGTACCGGGTCGCCCCTCGGGCTCGAGAGATCCTTCAAAACCGTCCTGATTGGCGATCCTGATGTCGTCGACGTTCATACCCGCAACGACCGGTCGGTCATGCTCGAGCCACTGAATCCCGGGGCCACAAACCTCATTTTCGTCGACGCCAAAAGTATCGCGATCACCAACGTCAGAATCCTGGTTTGCGGCGCCGGCGCGATCCCGATCAAGTACCAGGATGGAGCGGATTGCGACTGAATCGACGTGAGGCGAACGCCGCGGGCATATCGCAAAGATCATGGCCGGCGTTGCCGCTCAACCGTTGCGGAAGGCATAGCCGTAGCCGTTGATCGCCGGCGCGCCGCCGAGATGGGCGTAGAGAACTTTTGACCCTTCGGGGAAATAGCCCTTTTTGACAAGGTCGATCATGCCCTGCATGGATTTGCCTTCATAGACGGGATCGGTGATCATGCCTTCGAGGCGCGCGCAAAGCCGGATGGCGTCCTTCGTCTCCTGCGACGGAACGCCATAGACCGGGTAGGCATAATCCTCGACCAGAATGACATCGTCTTCGACGATCTCCTTGCCGAGCTCGACGAGTTTGGCGGTGTTCTGGGCGATCTCAAGCACCTGCGCCTTGGTTTGTGCCGGCGTGAAAGACGCGTCGATTCCGATCACCTTGCGCTCCCGGCCATCCCCGGCAAAACCGACCAGCATGCCGGCATGGGTCGAGCCGGTAACGGTACAGACGACGATATAGTCGAAGGCAAACCCGAGTTCCTTCTCTTGCGCGCGCACCTCCTCGGCAAAGCCGACATAACCGAGACCGCCATATTTATGCACCGAGGCGCCCGCCGGGATCGCGTAGGGCTTGCCGCCCTTGGCCTTCACATCCGCGATCGCCGCCTCCCAGCTTTCCCGGATCCCGATGTCGAATCCCTCGTCGACCATCTCGACATCGGCACCCATGATCCGGCTCAAGAGAATATTGCCGACGCGGTCATAGACCGCGTCCTCGTGCGGCACCCAACTTTCCTGGACCAGCCGGCATTTCATCCCGATTTTCGCCGCGACCGCGGCCACCATGCGGGTGTGGTTCGACTGCACGCCCCCGATCGAGACCAGCGTATCGGCGTTGGAGGCAATCGCATCGGGAATGATGTATTCGAGCTTGCGCAGCTTGTTGCCGCCGAAGGCCAGTCCCGAATTGCAGTCCTCGCGTTTGGCGTAGAGCTCGACCTTGCCGCCGAGATGGGCGCCAAGGCGCGCCAGTCTCTCGATATGCGTGGGTCCGAAAGTGAGTGGATAGCGTTCGAATTTCTCCAGCATGCGAGTATCCTTCTGTCAGCCGCTCCGATGCCCTGGAAATTAACATTGTCGGCCAGAAAGGTGCTTTCTAACACATCCAGTAAATTTACTTATTCGGGTGGCTTCTGTATCAGACATGCAGTTATCTTCGGATCAATGATAAAAATACGGAAGATCCTTCCATGCGTGGCGAAATTGACCGGATCGGCCTGAAAATGCTGCGCCTGCTTCAGGGCAATGGGCGGCTCACCAATGCCGAACTGGCGCAGCTGGTCGATGTCAGTCCCGCGACCTGTCACCGCCGGACCCAGGCGCTGTTCGAGGAAGGTTACATCAGGCAGGTTCGCGCGATGATCGCGCCGCAAAAGGTCGACAGGGGCGCGCTGGTGATGGTCGGCGTCGTGCTCGATCGCTCGACACCGGAGAGTTTCGCGGCGTTCGAAAAAGCCGTCGCTAAATTGAAATTCATCCTCGATTGTCACCTGGTCGCGGGCGACTTCGATTATTTCCTGAAAATCAGGGCCGAAGACATCGCGGATTTCAAACGGATTCACGGCGACCAGTTGATCGCGCTACCCGGTGTCCGGCAAACCAGAACGTTCTTCGTGATGAAGGAGGTTGTCGATAACGCGCCGCTTGAGTTTTGATCCAGGTGCGACACCTCTTACGTATCATGCCCTCCATCGAAATCGTCTTCGAAACGCAAATGCTTAACGCTGCGGCCCCGGCGCCGCACAAGCTTCAAGGCCTCGATCCCGATTTTGACATGCCTTTCGACATAGTTCGCGGTCACCACCTGATCCGACGCTTCGGTCTTCACGCCCTCGGGGATCATTGGCTGATCGGACACAAGAAGCAGCGCGCCAGTCGAAATGTGGTTGGCAAATCCTGCAGCAAAGATTGTTGCAGTCTCCATGTCGATGGCCATACTTCGTGTACGACGCAATTGATCCCTGAAGCGATCATCGTGTTCCCAGACACGACGATTGGTCGTGTACACAGTACCTGTCCAATAGTCGTGACCGAGATCGCGGATCATCGTTGACACCGCGCGTTGCAGCTCGAACGCGGGCAGCGCGGGGACTTCCGGTGGCAGGTAGTCATTCGAGGTCCCTTCGCCCCGAATGGCCGCAATCGGCAGAATCAGGTCGCCAATCCGATTTTTGCGTTTCAACCCGCCGCATTTGCCAAGAAACAATACGGCTTTCGGCGCGATGGCACTTAACAGATCCATCACGGTCGCGGCATTCGGGCTTCCCATGCCGAAGTTAATCAGAGTGATTCCGTCGGCAGTCACGTTGGGCATCGGTCGATCTACGCCCTTTACCAAACCGCTGTGCAGCGTGGCGAACCATTCGACG
>Ga0208989_10000339_pt1 | contig 12904 bp, 12 predicted proteins | sample MedBloCAOM3_M1_FD_187852 | JGI IMG/M metagenome (GOLD analysis project Ga0208989, IMG submission 187852) | Forest soil microbial communities from El Dorado National Forest, California, USA - Mediterranean Blodgett CA OM3_M1 (SPAdes) (version 2) | ecosystem: Environmental > Terrestrial > Soil >...
AGCGTGCCAGCGGCGAGCGTCCAGAGCGCGACCGACGCGGCGCCGAGCAGATAGGCGGTTCCCCACCATTTCAACGCCGGGATATTCTCCTGCTTGCCGAAATACAGCAGCATGGCTCCGAGCATTGCCGCGACCATTGCGGCAACGAGATAAAGCGTGCAGGTGTCGAGCGACATGGGCCCTCGAGACATTGTGATGCAGCGTAGCCGGCGCGGTCACGGGACGCGAGCCATGAGCACCATGCAGACTAACGATTGCCGTGTTGGGATTTGGTTTGCGCCCATGCGCAAGTTTTCAGGAAAAACTGCATCAACTCGTCGGCAAATGATCAGCAAAAAGGGCGCCCGTAAGCGCCCTTTTCCGAAGTTCTGATAATGCCGCATTGACGGCAAATTTTAACGAAGCAATTAGCGCTTCGAGAACTGGAACGACTTGCGAGCCTTGGCGCGGCCGTACTTCTTGCGCTCGACCACGCGCGAGTCGCGCGTGAGAAAGCCGCCCTTTTTCAGGATGCCGCGCAGATCCGGCTCGAAACAGGTCAGCGCCTTCGAGATGCCGTGACGCACGGCGCCGGCCTGGCCCGACAGACCGCCACCGGCCACGGTGCAGATCACGTCGTACTGGCCTGCACGGGCTGCTGCGACCAGCGGCTGCTGAATCATCATCCGCAACACCGGACGGGCGAAATAGACTTCGACTTCGCGGGTGTTGACGACGATCTTGCCGGCGCCGGGCTTGATCCAGACGCGGGCAACCGCGTCCTTGCGTTTGCCGGTGGCGTAGGCGCGGCCCTGCTTGTCGATCTTCTTGACGTATTTCGGCGCCTCCGGCGCGGCCGGCTTCAGCGACGACAACTGATCGAGAGACTGCATGGTATCGGACATTTTATGCAGCCCTCATGTTCTTGCGATTCATCGAAGCGATATCGACCGTCTCGGGTTGCTGGGCCTCGTGCGGATGCTCGGGGCCGGGGTAAACGCGTAAGTTACCGAGCTGAACGCGGCCCAACGGACCGCGTGGAATCATGCGCTCGATGGCCTTCTCGACCACGCGCTCGGGAAAACGGCCCTCGAGGATCGACTTTGCCGTGCGTTCCTTGATGCCGCCGATGAAGCCGGTGTGATTGTAATAGACCTTGTTGTCGCGCTTGCGCCCGGTGAGAACGACGTGAGCCGCGTTGATGATGATGACGTGGTCGCCGCAATCGACATGGGGCGTATAGATCGGGAGGTGTTTGCCGCGCAACCGCATCGCGACCAGTGTGGCGAGCCGGCCGACCACCAGACCTTTGGCGTCGATCAGCACCCACTTCTTCGTCACCTCGGCAGGCTTTGCCGAAAACGTTTTCATGTGAGGAAATCCGTGAAAGGGGAACATCGGGCGCGTCAGCGCCGAACTCCCCGCTTTCTAGATAGGTCCGTCGCACGCGTCAATGCCAGAAGGAGATAATTATCGTTGTGAAAACAATAGCTTGTGAATATGGTGCGATATTACCGTAAAAAACGCTAAGCGTTTGGAATGGAATAGGTAGACGTCACATGAGCGATCGGATCGGGCGATGTCCCCGACAGCAGATTGACCTCCCCCACCGCAAGCCGCTTGCCCAGTTTCAAAAGCCTCGCTGCCGCAAGCACATCCTGACCCGGCTGACCCTTGCGCAGAAAATTGATGTTGAGGTTTGTCGTCACCGCGAGGCCAACCGGGCCAATCGCCGACAGCAGCACCACATACATGGCGAAATCGGCCAGCGCCATCAGCGTCGGTCCCGAGACCGTCCCGCCCGGACGCAGCATTTGGTCGCTGTAGCGCTGACGCAGCAGGCACGAAGCACCATCGGCGCTTTCGATTGATATATCGCCGCCGCTGAAGGCCTGGGGAAACTCGACGTGGAGAAACTTCTCCAGTTCAGCGACGCTCATTTTCGCAATTGCCACTTCGCCTGCCCTCGCCTCGCCCCGCGCCGCTTGTTACATTAAGATGACGAACCTGCCCAAGCGGATATTTCGATGACGAGCCAGACCGCACATGCCACCACGCCGCAATCGCCGATTCTGCTGCGCGAAACGCTTGGCAGCATCGCCGTGCTCACGCTCAATCGGCCCCAAGCCCGCAACAGCCTTTCGGAGGGACTGATTGCGGAGCTGCATGCGGCGCTTAAGGATATTCACGATGATAGGAGCGTGCGCGCGGTGGTGATCGCAGCCAACGGTCCGGCGTTTTCCGCAGGTCATGACATGAAGGAATTAACCGCCCGCCGCGCCGACGCCGATCTCGGGCGCGCCTATTTCGCCCAGATCATGACGGCCTGCAGCACGATGATGCAGGCTATCGTGCAATTGCCCAAACCGGTCGTGGCCGCAGTCCAGGGCGTCGCCACCGCGGCCGGGTGCCAGTTGGTGGCAAGCTGCGATCTTGCAGTAGCGTCGCAGGCCGCGACGTTTGCCACCCCAGGGGTCGATATCGGACTGTTCTGTTCGACCCCGATGGTGGCGCTGTCGCGCAATGTTCCGCGCAAGCAGGCGATGGAAATGCTGCTCACCGGCGAGCCGGTTTCGGCAACGACCGCGCGGGATATCGGCCTGGTCAACCGCGTCGTTGCAGCCGGCGCCGAACGCGATGCGGCGATTGAGCTGGCCGAGAGGGTTGCGCTCAAATCCGCCTACACCGTCAAGCTCGGCAAGGCCGCGTTCTATCGCCAGGCCGAAATGAGCCTTGCGGATGCCTATCGCTATGCGGCAGAGGTAATGACCGAGAACATGATGGCGCGCGACGCCGAGGAAGGCATCGGCGCCTTCATCGAGAAGCGCGAGCCGAAATGGCAAGACCAGTAAATGCCCAATTCACGTCATTGCGAGCCAACGGGTCGCGCGAATGCGCGCCCGATGACAGGCTCCGCGAAGCAATCCACAGCCGCAAAGAAAGACTGGATTGCTTCGTCGCTTCGCTCCCCGCAATCACGTAATGGATAAATTCGCGATGAACCATGACGCCTACTCCGACAATTACATCCGCGAGATTCTCAACGGCGTGAGGTCGATCGCGATGGTCGGGGCGTCGCCGGTCAATGTGCGGCCGAGTTACTTCGCCTTCAAATATCTCGCGCAGCGCGGCTACGACATGATCCCGGTCAATCCCGGACACGTCGGCAAGAGCCTGCTCGGAAAACCCTTCGTCGCGTCGCTGCTGGACATCGGCCATCCCATCGACATGGTCGACATCTTCAGGAATTCGAGCCACATCATGCCGCTGGTCGATGAAGCGCTGAAATTGACGCCACCACCGAAGGTGATCTGGATGCAGCTCGGCGCACGAGATGATGCCGCTGCCGCAAAAGCGGAAGCCGCTGGCCTCAAGGTTGTCATGAACCGCTGCCCGAAGATCGAATACGGGCGGCTGTCCTCGGAAATTTCGTGGATGGGCGTCAATTCGCGAACGCTCAGTTCCAAGCGCGCGCCGATGCCGACCCAGGGCATGCGGCTTTCATTGAACCGGATGAGCGTCAGTGGCGGCGAAACCAATGCATCCGACCGCGCCGCGAAAAACAAGAGTGATCTCACGTGACGCAAATGCTAAACGATTGTTCTGAGAATGCGGCCAACGGGTCGGCGCAAAGCGCCGCCCGATGACAGGCTCCGCGAAGCACGACCGTTCCCCATAACAAGTGAAACTCGCGTTGCCTTGACTGTGGTCGCCACTGCCATCAGCATGCCGGCCGCGCGATTTCAAATAAGCAGAACAGGACGCAAAGAATGACCGATCGCCTTCCGGGATTTTCGACCCTCGCCGTGCATGCCGGCGCGCAGCCCGATCCCACCACCGGCGCGCGGGTGACGCCGATCTATCAAACCACATCATTCGTGTTCAACGATGCCGATCACGCCGCGTCACTTTTCGGGCTGCAGGCGTTTGGAAACATCTATACCCGCATCACCAACCCGACCACATCGGTACTGGAAGAGCGCGTCGCCGCGCTCGAAGGCGGCACCGCGGCCCTTGCGACCGCCTCCGGCCACGCCGCGCAGATGGTGGTATTTCAGATGCTGCTGCAGCCCGGCGACGAGTTCATTGCGGCGCGCAAACTCTACGGCGGCTCGATCAACCAGTTCACCCACGCCTTCAAGAGTTTCGGCTGGAACGTGGTGTGGGCCGACCCTGATGACATCGAAAGCTTCGAGCGCGCGGTCACGCCGCACACCAAGGCGATCTTCATCGAGTCGATTGCCAATCCCGGCGGCTCCGTCACCGATATCGAGGCGATCTCCGCGGTCGCCCGCAAAGCCGGCGTGCCGCTGATTGTCGATAATACGCTGGCGACGCCCTATCTGATCCGCCCGATCGACCACGGCGCTGACATCGTCGTGCATTCGCTGACGAAATTTTTGGGCGGACACGGCAACTCGCTCGGCGGCATCATTGTCGATGCCGGCACCTTCGAATGGTCGAAGGATAACAAATATCCGATGCTGAGCGAGCCGCGTCCCGAATATCACGGCATCAAGATTCAGGAGACCTTCGGTAATTTTGCGTTTGCGATTGCCTGCCGCGTGCTCGGCTTGCGCGATCTCGGTCCGGCGCTCTCGCCGTTCAATGCGTTCTTGATTCTCACTGGAATAGAAACGCTGCCGCTGCGCATGCAAAAGCACTGCGAGAATGCGAAAGCGATCGCGGAATGGCTATCGGCGCATCCGGCGGTGGCCTCGGTGAACTACGCTGGCCTGTCGGGAGACAAATACAACAACCTCGCGCGCAAATATGCGCCGAAGGGCGCCGGCGCGGTGTTCACCTTCAGCCTCAAGGGCGGCTATGAGGCCGGCGTCAATCTGGTGTCGAACCTGAAACTGTTCTCGCATCTAGCCAATGTCGGCGACACCCGCTCGCTGGTGATTCACCCAGCATCGACGACCCATAGTCAGCTCGACGACGCCGCCAAGGTCAAATCGGGCGCCGCGCCCGACGTGGTGCGACTGTCGATCGGCATCGAGGACAAGGAAGACTTGATCGCCGATCTGGAGCAGGCGCTGAGCGCCTGACCTTCGTCATTCCCCGATGCGCCAATCGGCGCATCTGAGGGCGCGAGTGAAACGAGCGAACCCGGAGTCCAATCACGATCGGTAGTATGGATTCCGGGCCTGTGCCAAGCGGCGCATCCTCTGATGTGCAATTGCACATCGGGGAACGCCTGCCTTACGCCTGCGGGCTTTACGGCTATTGCTAGGACTTACGGTTTCGCCGTTCGCATCGCGGCCTTGTCCTCGCGGGCGAGCCGGCTGTTCCGCTGGACCACCGAATAAGTCGCTAGCGCAAACAAGATCACCAATAGCTGCGCGGATAGCGCCTCGACCGTCGGATTCAAACCGATGGCGCCGAGCCAGCCCGCGCTTTTCAGTTCGGTGAACGGCAGCATCGACTGTTCCTGGAATTCCTGCACGGCTTCACCGATGAATTTGATCGCCATCGCAAACAAAAATGCCGACGTAATGATAAACAACGGCCGCAGCGGAATCTTCTGCGCGATCAGGTTGATAAAATAAAACAGCACGACGAGCCCGATCGTCGCGGCGCCTAACCCCGCGAACAGCCCAGCGGTCCAGCCACCCTCGGCTGAGGCAAGAGCGTTGATGAACAGCACGGTTTCGGCGCCTTCGCGAAATACCGCGAGGAAGGCGAGCGCGCCGACCGCCCAGACGGTGTCCTGCGCCAGCGCGTTGTCGGCCTTGTGCGCCAGATAATCCTGCCAGCCGCGGGGGTCCTGCTTCACCATCAGCCAGCCGCTGACGTAAAGCATCAGGCCGGCGGCGACGACAATGATGATGCCTTCGAGCACGTCGCTGTGCTCGCCCGAATTCAAGACCGCGAACAGCCACGCAGCGATGATGCTGGCCCCGACGGCAGCGAGCGATCCGCCATAGAGGGCCTGGATGCGATGGCCGGCACCGGCCTTGGACAGATAGCCGGCGAGCGCGGCGATCACCAGCATGGCTTCAAGCCCCTCGCGGAGCAGGATGACGGCGGCTTGAATGAATGCAGACGACATGAGCAAACCTGTGTTTGGCTCGTTTTATCTCCGGAGCGCTTTAAGTAAAGCTGTGCCGGTCCACACGACTCCGTTAATGGGCGCGCAGAGAAGAGAAAGCCCTGCAAACAGGGTGCTTCTGAATAGTCAGAAGAAAATTAGAATCGTTCAATTCAGCCGATTTGGGCGACCGGCAGAACCGGTTTTCGCGGTTCCTGTTCCGTGTGCCGCGCAGCCCACCGTTCGGCCTGAAAAATTGCAAGCGTCAGAACCGCAATAGCAACGGCCTGGTGGGCCAATGCGAGGGACATCGGAACCTGGTTCAACAGCGTGAGGATACCCAGCATCGCCTGCAGCGTCACCGCTGCCGCCAGCCACAATGCTCCGTTCACGGCCGCAGTCCCGGCCCGCGACCGAACTGCGTCGAGCGCGTGCAAGGCGGCAAGCGCAAACAGCGCGTAGGCGGTCATGCGATGCTCGAACTGCACCGTGAGCGTGTTGTCGAACAGATTGCGCCACCATGGCGTTTCAAAGAACAGTCGCGCCGCGGATGGAATCAACGCACCGTCGATTTCAGGCCAGGTATTGTAGACCCTTCCCGCGCGCAGCCCCGCGACCAGCGCGCCCAGATAGAGCTGCACGAATGTCAGCGCGAGCAGCGCCACACTGGTGATTTTCAGCCGCAAGGATGCGGCTGATGGAGGCCGGTCCGCGAGCCGACGCAGCGTCCAGACGATTGCTGCAAAAATGAGAAGCGCCAGCACCAGATGGGTGGCGAGACGATATTGCGAAACCTCGACCCGCTGCGAAAGCCCTGAGGCCACCATCCACCAGCCGACCGCGCCCTGCAGCGCGCCGAGGCCGAAGATTAGCCACAACCGCCGCCTCAGGTCCGCGCCCAAAGCGCCGCGCCACAGAAACCAGAGAAACGGCAGCAGGTAAGCGATGCCGATCACTCGCCCGAGCAGCCGGTGGCTCCATTCCCACCAGAAAATCGTCTTGAACTCGCTAAGGTTCATGCCGGCGTTGAGTTCGCGATATTGCGGAATGGTCTTGTAGGCCTCGAACGCCTGTGTCCATTGCTCCTGAGTGAGCGGCGGCAGCGTGCCGGTAACGGGTTTCCACTCGACAATCGAGAGCCCGGATTCGGTCAGACGCGTGGCGCCGCCGACCAGCACCATGATCGCGATCAGCACGGCGATCGAGAGCAGCCACCATATGATGGCGCGGCTATTTGGCGCTTGTGGTGCAGGAATAGCGGTCATCGAAGCTGCGCTTGTATGAATTTGCGCGCACCTTATAGTGCGCCCCTTCCCGCGCGCAAGGCGCCCACCGAAGTGAGCTGCACATTTCCGCCATGACCATACGCACCCGCAAATTCATCGGAACCATCGCCTTGTTGTTACTGGTGGTGGTGTGGTCATTGATGGGAATGACGGTGGCGCAGACCCCGTGGCTCGCGAATTCCGGGTTGCTGCAGGCTATGTTCTATGTCGTGGCTGGCATGGGATGGGTGTTGCCGGCGATGCCGATCATCAGCTGGATGGCGCGGCCGGACGCCTAGAGCAATTCAACTGCGTTGAGTTGCTCTGGATGTATCTTTTTTGTTGAGCATGATCTTTTCGGAACCGGCGTCCACTTTTCCAGATCATGCTTTCAATCTACGCGCCGCGAGCGCGCTTCGCCGCAGGGAATGTGCTGCCCGAAAGAATCACGCGCATGGCGCGCAGCGAGCGCCGTCGCCCGTCCCAGGCGATGCGCGGAAGCGCATGAAGATTGGTTCGGCCTTCCGCTTCCACCACGCCCGATATCGCCGACGCCGCACTCGCGAAACCGGCTTCAGCCGCCATCGCGACATGCTGCCGGCGCCAGGATGCGCGATCGCCGAACGGATAGGCGAAATGTTTGACATCGAGGTGGAACCCGGCTTGCGCGACCGCCCTCCCCATCGCCATCTCGCGCAACGCATCGGCATCCCTGAGGTTCGACAGGATCGGATAGTTCACCGTCGCGCTTCCGATCGTCACTAGCGGATCGGCCGCAAGCCTCGCCAGATCGTCCCAGTCCATCGATGCGCCGCGCGACAGTGCCGCGAGATCGACCGAGTATCGCCTGCAGAGATCCTTGATCGCCGGCGAGAGATCCGGCGGCGCGAGCGAGCGCATCCAACTTTCGAGAAATTCGTAGAGCTGATATTTTTCGGAAGTGCTTCCGATGCTGAAATGGCGCTCGTTGCGATCCATCATAAGGCTGAGGCGATTCTCGCGCGCAATCACCTGTTCAAGCGCGAGCCACCATGCCTCGCCGAGGCCGTCCGGAAACGCCGTCGGCACGTAAACGGTGAAGGGCACGCCGTGCCGCGACAACACCGGATAGGCTGATGTGATCAAATCCTTGTAGCCACCGTCGAAGGTCAGGCACACAAAGCGTCTTGGCGAGGCCACCATGACCGCCCTGCGGCAAACCTCGTCCATCGAAACGATATCGAATTTCCAGCGTTTCAATGCCCGGATCGTCCGATCGAGAAATCTGGGCGTGATTTCGCGAGATCTAAGCGGCTGAAAGTGCGCGGCGCGCCACGGGCGCACGCGTTCAAAGCGCAGAACAACGCCGGCGCCGCCGATCCGCCGTCCCGTCAGCCACGCGGAGCCACTGAAATAGGCCAGCTCCAGTCGCAGGTTCGTCAAGAATCTGTTGTCGGATGGCAATGTCTCGCCTCTCAACGCGGCTAGTCCCGCCCCCCCGCCACCGCATTGTCATTACGCTTTGTTGACGTTTCTTTGCAAAGGTCGGCCGAAAAGTATAAATAATTCCCCGAAGACAGGTTTTGCAATGACCATGACTGCCGCGATCGAAAGCCGAACGGCAGAAGCGAAGGCGTGGTCGAGGGCGAACCGCATCGCTAGCGTCGAGATTCTTCACGATCTCAGCCGGGCCGAAACGATCTGGCGCGGCCTCGAAGATCAGCAGCAGTTCTCCACGCCGTATCAGCGCTTTGATTTCCTTAGCCCTTGGCAACGGCAAGTCGGAGAGCGTGAAGGTGTTCTGCCTTTCATCATTATCGCCTACGACGCGGAACATCGGCCGCTGTTGCTGCTGCCGCTCGCCCTCAGGCATAGACACGGCGTTCGCACCGCCTGTTTCATGGGTCACAAGCACGCCACCTTCAACATGCCGCTGTGGAACCGGGACTTTGCCGCGAGCGCAACCGCCGATGATCTCACCGCGCTGATATCGAAAATCCGCGAGCGGTCCGCGGCAGACGTTCTGGCGCTTAATCAACAACCGTTGCGCTGGGGGGATTTGCCGAATCCGATGGCGCTGCTGCCGAACCAGGCCTCCGCCAACGATTGCCCGCTGATGACGATCGTGCCGGACGAGCCGCCCACGACGCTGATCAGCAATTCGTTCCGCCGCCGGCTCAAGGGCAAGGAACGCAAGCTGCAAACGCTGTCAGGCTATCGCTATTGCGTGCCTGCCACCGATGCCGAGATCAAGCGGGTGCTCGATTGGTTCTTTTCCATCAAACCATTGCGGATGGCGGAGCAAAAACTCCCCAACGTGTTCGCGGACCCCGGCGTCGAGGATTTTATCCGCGGTGCCTGCATGGCGCCGCTGCCAGGCGGCGGTCACGGTCACATCATCGATATACACGCTCTTGAATGCGACGACGAGGTGATCGCGATTTTCGCCGGCGTCGCCGACGGACACCGCTTTTCGATGATGTTCAATACCTACACAATGTCGGACAATTCGCGTTACAGCCCCGGACTGATCCTGATGCGCAACATCGTCGACCACTATGCCGAGCGCGGCTATCGTGCGCTCGATCTCGGGATCGGATCGGACGACTACAAAAGACTGTTCTGCAAGAGCGACGAGCCAATCTTCGATAGCTTTATCCCCCTCAGCCCGCGCGGCAAAGTTGCGGCGGCCGCGATGTCAGGCATCAACCGCGCCAAGCATTTGGTGAAGCATAATCAGGCGCTTTTTCAGATGGCGCAAAAGCTGCGCGGCGCACTCCACCGCTAACCAAAGCAATTCTCTAAAAACCCGAAGCGGGCGCCTGCTTCAGGCCGCCGCCACCCGCGGGCCGCGCTCGTCGGCATCCGAGGGCTGCTGCGCTTTGCTCAGCATCGTCACGGCAGTGAAACCCACTGCTCTGAGCTGATCGCACATCAGGGTGCGCGCGTCGTCGGTCATCGATGCATCCGGCACCACGACGGCGCGCGCCCCCGCCGTCAGCAATTCCGCGGGCAGATCGGAGGCGGTGCCTGCATCCAGCAACACATGGTCATAGACCCGCAGCAACGCGTTGATCGCAAGCGTGAGTCGCGGCGATTGCAGCAATGCGCGGTCGGAGCCCGGACGTCCTGGCGTCACGAGGTGAACCCGCGATAGCCGGTCCTTGGTGATGACTTGGGAAAAGGAGGCCTCGCCCAGCATCAATTCTGCGAGCCCCGGCGCTGATGGATCGACCGATACCGCCGAGATCGTCGGCGACGATGCCGACAAATCGACCACTACTACTCTTGCTTCACGCGCGATCAGCCGCGCCAGCGTCAGTCCCGTCAGCGTGATGCTCTCGCTCGAAGCGGTGCCGAGAATCGTGACCTTGCGGGCCGCCTCGCCTGCGCCGTGCAAATCCTCGGCGAGTTGCTCGATTTCGGTAAGCCCGGGCGCAATCTCGGTGCGGGTTTCGCTGAAGACTGGCGCGGGATCGGCGGCGACAGGGGCCGCTGCTGGCGCACGGACCGGAGCCGGTGAGGACGCGAATGCGGCCGCGGCGCGGGGCGCTGTCATGCGCAGCAATTCTCCGGTTGCGATCACGCCGGCGCTGAGCATCAAGGTCGCAAGCGTCGCGATCAACACGACCGGCAGCTTCTTCGGGTAAGCCGGGGTATTGGAAACGCTGGCGCGGGAAATGATCCGGCCGTCCGCCGGCGCAGCATCGATATTCTCGCGGGTGTTGGCCTCGCGATATTTCGCAAGATAGGATTCGAGAAGCTCGCGCTGCGCCTTGGCTTCCCGCTCAAGCGCGCGAAGCTGGACGTCCTGGCCATTAGTCGAGGTCGCCTGTTTCTTCAATTGCTCAAGGCTTGCACTCAGGCCCTCGACCCTGGCGCCGGCAATGCGCGCATCATTGTCCAGCGAGCGGGAGATCTTGCTTGCTTCTTCGCGAAGCTGGCGATCGAGATCCGCAAGCTGCGCCTTCAGCTCCTTGATGCGCGGATGGCCGTCGAGCAGCGTCGATGACTGCTCGGCAAGCTGGGCGCGCAGCGTGACGCGCTGTTCGGACAGCCGGCGGGTCAGTTCGGAATTGAGAACCTCGGAAGCCTCGATCGGCTTGCCGCTATGAAGCATTTCACGGATCAGCCGCGCCTTCGATTCCGCGTCGGACTTCAGCGCCCGCGCGTTGTTCAACTGCGTGTTCAGCTCGCCCATCTGCTGGTTGGAGAGCGTTGTATTGTTGGTGCCGACGAACAGGCTTGATTTCGAACGAAAATCCTCGACCCGGGATTCCCCCTCCGCAACCTTCTTGCGCAGACTGTCGATTTCCCCCGACAGCCACTGCCCGGCGGATTTGGCCTGCTCCTGCCGCGCGCCCTGCTGCAGCACCAGATAGCCTTCGGCGATCGAGTTGGCTACGCGCGCCGCCAGCTCCGAATCGCTCGACTGGAATTCGATGACCACGACGCGCGATTTATCGACTGCGTAAGCGGTGAACCGCTCAAAATAGGCATCCAGCACGCGCTCTTCCGGCGTCAGCGAGAATGGATCGCGACCGATCCCGATCAATGCCAGCAGCGACTTCGCAGGCGAAAGGCCCTGCAGCACCGGATCGAATTCCGGGCGCTCGGCCAACTTGTTCTTCTTGATGATTTCGCGCGCAAGATCGCGGGACAACAATAGCTGGACCTGACTCGTAACGGCCTCGGCGTCGAGCGCGGTGCGCTCCTCGGTGCGCTCACCGTTCGGCCGCAGGAAGACGTTCTCGCGCCCGTCGATCAGGATGCGCGCTTCGGATTTGTATCGCGGGTTAACCAGGTTGACGGCGGCAATCGAGAGCACGGCGGCAAGCACCGTCGGAACGATGATCCAGCCCCTCTTGCGTGCAAGAGCCTGGCCAAGCCCGCGCAAATCCAGATCGCCGGATACGGGCGCGGCGGCTAGTTTGTGGGAGGCTGCCGCAGGCTTTGAGATGGCCCTCCGCACCAATGCCTTGTCCTTGCCTGCACGCCAGAACGCTAAACGCACCGCACACTCCCGCAAGACGCTACGACTTCACTTAAACTCCGGCGATTACACTCCATTAAGGTTGCCGCTGGGTTAATCCACCCCTCTACCCTCCGGGATATTGCGCCCCAGGCCGCCGCGCTCATGCTTTGTTAACCATGAAAGTTCTTAATCGGAATCAATACTTCCCTATGGATTTCCCGATGCGAGGCGTGCGCGCCGTCATCCTCTGTCTGCTCGCTGCGCTCGCTCTGTCGGGCTACATGCGCACGACCGCTCCGGTAGCGCAGCCGCAAAGCGGTCTGGTCTCGATGGCCTACGGCCAATCCTATGCCATGGCCACAACTCCCGTTGCCTATGCCGCCGCACCGACGCCGGTCAGATACGACGCGGCCTACCGGCTCACTGCCGGCGACAAGCTCGGGGTCGTGGTCTACGGGCAGGAAGGTCTCACCTACGCGATCGATGCCAGCGGCTCCATCACCATGCCGCTGATCGACTCGGTGCCGGCGCGCGGGCGAACCCAGGCGAGGTTGGCTTCTGAGATCACCGTCAAACTGCGCAACGGCTATATCCGCGATCCGTCGATGGCGGTGGAGATCGAATCCTTCCTGGGGGAAGTGGCCGCCCCCGCTGTGCTTGTCGGCGAACGCT